>Ga0209415_10008644_pt1 | contig 17637 bp, 14 predicted proteins | sample PeaSoiSIISIP2007_FD_187696 | JGI IMG/M metagenome (GOLD analysis project Ga0209415, IMG submission 187696) | Peat soil microbial communities from Weissenstadt, Germany - SII-SIP-2007 (SPAdes) (version 2) | ecosystem: Environmental > Terrestrial > Soil > Wetlands > Peat | place: Germany... | reverse complement strand
GTCGCCGTCGCCGTCGAGCAGCGCACCGTGCAGCGCCGCGTCAAGCAGCGCCGGGTGGATCCCGAAGCCCGGGGCAGCGCTGGCCTGCCCGTCGGGCAGCGCGACCTCGGCGTACACGACCTCGCCGTCCCGCCACGCCGCCCGCAGCCCCTGGAACGCCGGCCCGTATTCATACCCCGCCCCGGCCAGCCGCTCGTACAGCCCGCCCGTCGGCACCGGCGCGGCACCCTCCGGCGGCCACCGTACCGCCCAGCCGGCCGACCCGGCCCCGGCCTCCGCCTCGCCCGCCAGCACCCCGCGCGCGTGACAGACCGCCTCCCGGCCGCCCGAATCCTCACCGGACCGCGGACGGGAGTAGACCGCCACGGCCCGCCGCCCGTCGCCGTCCGCCTCCCCCACCGTTACCTGCACCCGCACAGCCCTGCCCTCGGCCAGCAGCAGCGGCGCCTCAAGCAACAGCTCAGCCACCACCGGCGCCCCCGCATGCTGCCCCGCGGCCAGCACCAGCTCCGCCAGCGCCGCACCCGGCACCAGCACGCTGCCCAGCATCACGTGATCAGCCAGCCACGGCTGCCCGTCCAGCGACAGCCGCCCGGTGAACACCCACTCGTCCTGGTCCCCAACCGGCACCACCGCCGCCAGCAGCGGATGGTCAATCCGCTCAAGCCCCGCCGCCACCGGGTCACCGCCCGCGCCAGGCGCAAGCCAGAACCGCTCCCGCTGGAACGCGTACGTCGGCAGCGAAACCCGCCGCGCCCCGCTCCCGGCATAAAACGCCTGCCAGTCCACCTCCGCGCCGGCCACATGCGCCTGCGCCAGCGACATCGCGAACCGCTCTGGGCCGCCCTCGCCGCGGCGCAGCGAGCCGATCAGCGCGGCCCGACCCGCGCCGTCAGCCGCGGCGAGGGTCTCCTGGACCGCCATGGCCAGCACCGGGTGCGGGGAGACCTCGATGAAGCAGTCCATCCCACTGGCAGCCAGCGCCCGCACCGCCGACTCGAAGCCGACCTGCCCGCGCAGGTTCCGGTACCAGTAGCCGGCATCCAGCCCTTCCGTGCCCGCGAACCGGCCCTCGGCCGCAGAGTAGAACGGAACCTGCCATGGGCGCGGCGCGACCGGGGCGAGCGCTTCGAGAAGTTCCTCACGGATGGCTTCCACCTGGGCCGAATGCGACGCGTAGTCCACCGGGACCCGCTTGGCCCGCACCCCGGCGGCTTCCCAGCCGACCAGCAGCTCCTCCAGCACCTCCGGGTCGCCCGACACCACCACCGCCGCCGGACCGTTGACCGCCGCGACCGACGCCCGCCCCGCACAAGACCCGATCTGCTCTTCCACCCGGGCCGCCGGCAGTGCCACCGACACCATCGCCCCGTGCCCGGTCAGCCGCTCCCCGATCAGCCGGCTCCGCAGCGCCACGATCCGGGCCGCGTCATCCAGGCACAGTCCGCCCGCCACGTAAGCCGCCGCGATCTCGCCCTGCGAGTGCCCCACCACCGCCGCCGGCTCCACCCCGTTAGATCGCCACAGCGCCGCCAGGCCCGCCATCACCGCGAACAGGGCGGGCTGCACCACATCCACCCGCTCAAGCGGCGGTGCCCCCGGCGCGCCGCGCAGTACGTCCTCCAGCCGCCAGTCCACGTACGCCGACAGCGCCTCGCCGCAGGCCGCGACCTCCCGGGCGAACACCGGCGAGGACTCGAGCAGCCCGGCCGCCATCCCCGCCCACTGCGCCCCCTGCCCGGGGAACACGAACACGACCTTCCCGCCGCCCGCCTCCCCCTGCACCACCTCCGCGCCCGGATCGCCCGCCGCTAGCCCCGCCAGCCCGGCCAGCAGCCCGCCCCGGTCACCGGCCACCACCGCTGCCCGGTGCTCAAGCTGCGCCCGCGTCACCGCCCCTGACAGGCCCACATCGGCCAGGCTCAGCTCCGGCCGGGCGGTCAGGAACCCCCGCAGCCGGTCGGCCTGCGCCCGCAGCGCCTCCTCACTCCGCGCCGACAACAGCACCGGCACCACCGGCAGGGCACGCCGCTCCCCAGCCGGCTCTTGTTCCTCGGCGGGAGCCGCTTCCAGGATCACGTGCACGTTAGTGCCAGACACACCGAACGAGGACACTCCGGCGCGGCGTGGATGGCTTGCGTCGGGCCACGGCTCGGCCTCGGCAATCAGCTTGATCGCGCCCGCGTCCCAGTCCACGTGCGGCGAGGGAGCATCCACGTGCAGCGTCTTGGGCATCACCCCATGGCGCAGCGCCTGCACCATCTTGATCACCCCGGCCACCCCCGAGGCCGCCTGCGTATGACCGATGCTGGACTTGACCGATCCCAGCCGCAGCGGCCCGTCCACCCGGTCTTGCCCGTAGACCGCCTGCAGCGCCTGCGCCTCGATCGGATCGCCCAGCTTCGTCCCGGTCCCGTGCCCTTCTACCGCGTCGATCTCGCCCGGCGACAGCCCCGCCGCGGCCAGCGCCGCCCGGATCACCCGCTCCTGCGACGGCCCGCTCGGCGCCGTCAGCCCGTTAGACGCCCCGTCCTGGTTCACCGCGCTGCCCCGCACCAGCGCCAGCACCGTGTGCCCGTTACGCCGCGCGTCCGGCAGCCGCTCCAGCACCACCAGGCCCAGCCCGTCGGAAAATCCCGTCCCGTCCGCGCCCGCGGCATACGACTTGCACCGCCCGTCCGGCGCCAGCCCCCGCTGCCGGGAGAACTCCACCAGCAGGAACGGGCTCGACATCACCGTCACCCCGCCCGCGAGCGCCAGCGAGCACTCCCCGTTCCGCAGCGCCTGCCCCGCCAGGTGCATCGCCACCAGCGACGACGAGCACGCCGTGTCCACCGACACCGCCGGGCCCTCAAGCCCGAGCGAGTACGCCACCCGCCCCGACACCACACTCGGGGTGATCCCGGTCAGCCGGAAACCCTCAACCTCCGGCGTCATCGCCCCGCCGTAATCCGACGCGATCACACCGCAGAACACCCCGGTGCTGCTGCCCCGCAGCGAGGCCGGGTCGATCCCGGCGTCCTCCAGCGCCTCCCACGCCGCCTCAAGCAGCAGCCGCTGCTGCGGGTCCATAGCCAGCGCCTCCCGCGGGCTGATGCCGAAGAACCCCGCGTCGAAGTCGCCAGCCCCGGTCAGGAACCCGCCGCCGCGGGTGTACAACGTGCCGTGATGATCCGGGTCCGGGTCATAGAGCCGCTCCAGGTCCCAGCCCCGGTCCCCCGGCAGCCCCGACGTCGCGTCGCGGCCCGCGGCCACCAGCTCCCACAGGTCATCCGGCGAGGCCACCCCGCCCGGATACCGGCAGCTCATGCCCACGATCGCCAACGGCTCGCCGGGCAGCCTGTCCGCCGCAGAGGCCGGCCTTTGCTCGGGCACGGGGCGCTCTCCGGCGAGCCACGTAGCCGCAGACCTGATGTCCTTGTGGTTCCAGACGATGGCCGCCGAGACCGTACGGCCGAGCCAGTCGGAGAGCTGACCGGCCAGATCGACCGCGTGGAGCGAGCTGAGTCCGTACGTGGCGAACGGCTCAGTGGCCGAGACCGCCCCGATGTCACAGCTCGCGGCCTGCGCGACGAGCTCCCGTATGCGGTACTCGATCCCGGACGCGCCGCGCGCGGCCGGGCCGCCGGCCCCGGGCTTGATGCCGACCTCGGGCTCGCGCCCACCCTCCGGCTGGTCGGCCGCGGTCTCGCCATGCCCGGCGGGCTCAGGGTAGCCGCCAGCCAGGAACCTGGTCCGGCACGCCTTGCGCTGGACCTTCCCGCCCGGGGTCGTCGGCACCTCGCCCGCCGGGACCAGGACGAGCGCGGCTATCGAGAGGCCATGCCCTGCGGAGATCCGCCGCCTGATCGCGGCCGCGAACCGCGCCTGCTCCGGCGGCGTGGTCTCCCGGCGCGGCAGTTCCTGGACGACGACGAGAACGGCCCCGTGCTCGCCGTCAACGGCAAACGCCGCGGACCGGCAGGGCGCGAGCGCCGGGTCGCTCCTGCTGCAGGTCGCCTCGATATCCTGCGGATAGATGTTCCGCCCGGCGAAGATCATAAGATCGTCGGCCCGGCCGGTGACGTACAGCTCGCCATCGATCAGGGCACCAAGGTCGCCCGTGCGCAGATACTGTCGCCGCGAGCCGCGTTGCGTGCGCTGGAAGGTAGCGGCCGTTGCCTCTGGGGCCCCGTAGTACCCGGCCGCGACGCTGGATCCGTGCACCCAGATCTCGCCCACCATGCCGGGCGCCACATCGCCGCCGTCCGGGTCCACGATCCGCACCCTCAGGCCTTGCCCGGGGACCCCGCAGCTGACCAGCGGCTGCGCGTCGTCAGCAGCAGCGGGCGGCAGGATCTTGCCCTGTTCCAGCGCTGGCCTGGACACATGACGCACGGCCGGTACCCCGCCGACCACCCGCTTGGCCGACACCAGCAGCGTGCTCTCAGCCAAGCCGTAGACCGGCGTAAAGCTTCCCTTGTCGAATCCGCACGAGGCGAAAGCGGCCGCGAACCGGTCCAGCACCTCGGCACGAACCGGCTCGGCTCCGTCGATCGCCACCTTCCAGGTGGACAGGTCGAGTCCCTGCTTGGCCTCCTCGCTGATCCGGGCCGCGCACATGCCGTAGGCGAAGTCGGGCGCAGTACTGCAGTACCCGCCGTACTTGCTGATGACTTCCAGCCACCGTATCGGCGAGCCTATAAAAGCCGCCGGCGCCAGGTTCACCGCGGGAGACATGCCATATAGCGGCATGGTCACGCCGCAGCCCAGGCCCGCGTTGTGATGAAGCGGAGCCCAGTTCACAAGCGGGGTATCCGGGCCGAAGCCGAACGAATCGCGCCCGGCCCGCGCGTTGGCCAGCACGTTGCCGTGGCTGACCATGACGCCCTTGGGCTGTGCCGTGGACCCCGAGGTGTACTGGAGGAAGGCGATCGACTCCGCGGTCACGCCGGGCACGGTCCAGTCCTCGCCGTAGGCGCGCCCGCTGTCCTCAGCGGACAGCCAGCGGGCGCCAGCCAGGATAGAGCCACATCCGGCGGCCGCATCCGCGTCCTGGCGAGTCGTGTCCGGAGTATCGGAGATCACGATCGTCGCGCCGCAGTCGCGCGCGATCGCATCGAGCCGCTCATAGTTCCGGGTGGGGCCCGGTGGGAACGCGGGCACCGCGATCATGCCGGCGTACAAGCAGCCGTACAAGTTAACGATGTACGGCAGGCCGGGCGAGCACAGGACCATGACCCGATCTCCGCGGGTACCGACCGCGGCCATCGCCATCGCCGCAGCCTGGGCTCCCCGGTCCAGGTCGCCGTAGGAGATCTCGGAGACCACCGGATGGCCGGCCTCATCGTAATCAACGAAACGGTAGGCCATGCGATCGGGATCGTGCTCTGCACGGTGACGGAGAAGTTCGTCAACAGTCCGAGGTACCCGCCGACCACTCACAGACATCGCAAATCCTCACATGTGCGGTCGGAGTACTGACGCTGCAACTAGAGCTGAGCGCGGCACGAAACGTAGTGAATAAAGTCCACTGCAGTCAGTATCTAGCGGCCTTTTCCAGGGAATTCCTAGTCTCCGTCCGCGACGCTAAGGAAAATCAGCAGCGGGGTTAGGTGAGTGTCCAAAAATAACTGCTACAGTTGCGTTATGGGCGCCTACGCTTGTGCCATGGTCACCGCCGCCGATCGCGAGGCCGAGGTCACGCGCAAATGGGAGCTTCTGTCGCCATTCCTGGACGAACGGCAGCGCCGCCTGTGGATGGCCACGGAAGCTCGTGAGGGCGGTCGCGGCGGGGTGAGCCTGGTCGCCCACGCGACGGGCGCGGCGCGCTCGACGGTGACCCGCGGGGTGTTCGAGCTGGAAAACGGGCAGGAGGAGCCGGGCCGGGCGCGCCGGCCTGGCGGCGGGCGCAAGCGCGCGGATGTGACCGACCCTGGCGTTGTTGCCGCGCTGCGGGCACTGGTGGACCCCGACGCCCGCGGGGATCCCGAGTCGCCGCTGCTGTGGACGACCAAGTCGCTGCGCACCCTGGCGGGCGAGCTGGGCAGGGCCGGGCACACGGTGTCGCCGATGACGGTGGGCCGGCTGCTCAAAGATGCCGGGTTCAGCCTGCAGCCGAGTGTGAAGACCCTGGAGGGCAGCCAGCACCCAGACCGGGACGGCCAGTTCCGCTACCTCAACGCGCAGGCGGAAGCCCATCAGTCGGCCGGAGAGCCGGTGATCAGCGTGGATGCGAAGAAGAAGGAGAAGATCGGCCAGTACAAGCAGGCCAGCCGCTCCTGGCGGCCCAAGGGCCAGCCGGAGAAGACGAACGTGCACGACTTCATCGATAAGGACAAGGGCAAGGTCACCCCGTACGGTGTCTACGACGTCGCCGCGAACTCCGGGTGGGTGGCGGTGGGCACCGACCACGACACCGCCCAGTTCGCCGTCAGCACCATCCGCGCCTGGTGGCAGAACGTGGGCCGCGAGGCATACCCCGGCGCGTCACGGCTGCTGGTCACCGCCGACGGCGGCGGCTCCAACGGCTACCGGACCCGGCTGTGGAAGACCGAGCTGGCCCGCTTCGCCGCCGAAACCGGCCTGGAAGTGAGCGTCTGCCACCTGCCGCCCGGAACCAGCAAGTGGAACAAAATCGAGCACCGGCTGTTCTCCCAGATCTCCCTGGCCTGGAAGGACCGGCCCCTGGTCAGCCACGAAGTCGTCGTCAGCACGATCGCCGCGGTCACCACCCGCACCGGCCTGAACCGTGAACGCCGAACTGGACACCACCCGCGAGTGCCCCAAGGGCATCAAGATCACCGCCAAGCAGATCAAGGACCTGGAAAAGACCGGGATCTTGCACCGGCACGACTTCCATGACGAGTGGAACTACACAGTCAAACCCGGCACGGAACTGCGCGTGTTATTTTTGTACGCTTACTTATCTAGCGGCCCGCAGGAAGAGCCGGCCGACCAGGGTGAGGGTCACGGCGGCCAGGGCAGCCGCCAAGATGACGGCAAGGGCGACGGTGCCGTTCCACAGGTGGCCGGCGAAAAGCTGCCGGCCACCGTTGACGACTTCGGTCACCGGGTTAACCCACGAGGCAGCGCGCAGCCACCCCGGTGCGTAGCTCATCGGAATCAGGATTCCGGACAGCAGCAGCAGCGGCACCGTCACCATGTTGAAGAGCGGGCCCAGCACCTCGTCACGCTTGAGCGCTAGGGCCAGCCCGTAGGACACGGGGGCGAGCGCGAGGATGAGCAGCACCATGATGCCGAGCATCGCGATCAGCCCGGCCGGCCGTACGTGCAGGCCGAACGGGATGGAAAGCACAACGATCAGCGAGCTGGGCACGACCAGAATCACCGCGTCCCGCAGCGTCCGGCCCAGCAGCAGCGAGAACCTGCTGACCGGGGTGACCAGAAACCGCTCGATGACGCCGCGGTTCAGCTCGGCGGTGAGGCTGAAGCCGACCGCCAGCGAGCCGAACAGCACGAGTTGCACCATCAGGCCGGGAATATAGATGGTGAATACCTCGCTCGGCGCGATGCCGCGCAGGCTGTTCTTGAGCAGCGGGCCGAACAGGAACAGGAAGACCAGCGGCTGGCCGAGCGTCACCACGATCAGGATAGGGGTGCGCAGCGTCTGGCCCAGGGCGCGCTGGAACACCAGCCAGGTGTCGCGGGCGACTTTCACGAGCATCTCCAAGGGCAGTGATTCGGTGTGCAGTCAAGGGAGGTCAGCCGGCCGCGTCGCGCAGCGAGCGCCCGGTCTGCCGCAGGAACACGTCATCGAGCGACGGGCTGGTCAGCGAGATCGACTTCAGGCGGAAGCCGTTGGAATCAAGGAGCTTGAGGATCTGCGCCATCGATTCTTCGCCGTCCTGGACGTAAAGGCGGGTGACCTCGGGCTTCGTGGTCTCCTCTGCCTCGCGGACGTACGGCTGGCCCACCAGCAGGCGCCGGATCACCGCGGGGTCGCCGCCGACCGCACCGACCAGGACCACGTCACCAGCGATCTGCCGCTTGAGCTCGCCCGGAGTCCCGTGCGCGACGATCCTGCCGTGATCGATGATCGCCACCCGGTCCGACAGCGAGTCGGCCTCGTCGAGGTAATGCGTCGTCATGAGCACGGTCGTGCCCTCGTCGCGCAGCCGGCGCACCCAGTCCCACAGATGCGCGCGGCTTAGCGGGTCGAGTCCCGTCGTCGGCTCGTCGAGCAGGACAAGCCGCGGGCCGTGTATGAGCCCGAGCGCCAGGTCAAGCCGCCGCCGCTGGCCGCCGGAATAGGTTCCTGACGGCCGGTCGGCGAAGTCGCCAAGCTCGAAGACGCCGATGCTGGCGGCAGCGCGCGCCATCGCGTCGGCCTTGTTCATCCCGTAGACCCTGCCCTGGATGACCAGTTCCTGGCGGGCCGTCATGAGCGGGTCTGTTCCGCCGCTCTGGCCCACATAGCCGATGCGCCGCCGCACCTCGTGCGGCTCCCGGAACAAGTCCGCACCCGCGACCGATGCCCGGCCGCTGGACGGGGCCAGGAGGGTAGCCAGCATCCGCAGCGTGGTCGTCTTGCCCGCGCCGTTCGGGCCGATGAGGCCGAAGATCTCCCCGGCGCGGACGGCTAGGTCCACTCCGTGCACGGCATCCACCCGGCCCCGGCGGCCCTGGAAGGTCTTGCCCAGCCCAACCGTTTCGATCATGCCCGTCCCCACTCGTTGCGATAAGCGATCTGATCGGGTTGGTGCGCGGCGCAGTGCCGGTTGAGATTGCGCAGGTCGACGTCAGCAGGATGCAGTGATTTGGCCTAGGGAATCACTAGTCTTCTGCAAGGGCGTCCTTCGTGCTGAAATCGAGTCCGGTGCGCGCGCTCATCGCGCGAACACCGCCCCGGTCTTGACGACCAGTGGCCCGAACAAGTCCCGGGGGTACCAGACCACCTCATGGCCATCAGCGACGAGTTCACGTACCAGCGGAACCGCGTAGCGCACGTGTCCGGTGATCGCGTGGATCGTGACGAGAACGCGCGTCATGGCAATCGCCCTTCTTGCTAAAGGTGCGCCATCATTTCTATAAATTCCCTTAGATTTTCAGTGGGATGATCGCTGCAAGCATTTCTCGTGATGTTCAGTCCGACGATTACCGGGAAGGCGTGACTTCTGCGATGACTCTGCAGGCTGATTATGGACCGGCGGCCGGGGTACCACGTGCGTCGGTTATCATCCCGACGTACAACCGAGCGGATATGCTCCGTGCGACCCTCGAAGCCCTGGCCGCGCAGACCTTGCCGGTAGGCGAATACGAGGTGATCGTTTCTGACGACGGTTCAAGCGATGACACCCGCGCTGTCGTCGAATCCTTCTCCGGAAGGCTGCGCATCAAGTACCACTTCCAGGACGATCTGGGATTCCGGGCCGCCACGGCCCGCAATGCCGGGGCCCGGCTGGCCTCGGCGCCGGTGCTGATCTTCCTCGACACCGGCACGCTGGCGGGAAGCGACTTCGTGGCCGCGCACCTTTGCGCGCACGACGGGGCAGCCGGTGCCGGGCGGGCGGTTATCGGGTACGTGCACGGCTACCCGCCGAACAAGCTGGCGGACCCAGATTTCCAAGTGGTCCAGGGCATGTCCGACGCGGTCACGCGGCTGTCGCCCGAGCAGGTCGTAGCGCTGTACCGGGATGAACCGAGCTTCCGCGACTCGCGCCACGCCGAGTTGGAGAAGCTGAGCTTTGACCTGAGCGCCCGCACTGTCCCGGAAGAGCTGTTCTGGACATCGAACTGCTCGGTGGGCACCGCGGCGTTCTGGGCAGTCGGCGGGTTCGACGAGGACTTCCGGAGCTGGGGGATGGAGGATATGGATCTCGGCTACCGGCTGGCTCGCAACGGCGCCAGCTTCCACCTCAGCCTGGACGCCTGGGCGGTAGAGACGCCGCATGAGCGTGACGACGCGGCGAATCTCGAGAGTGCGCTGAAAAACGTAGCGATGTTCCTGGACAAGCATCAGTTCACCCGGCCGCTACTGGAGATCGTCTGGCTGATGCTGCTAGCCCTTGATGGCAGGATGTCCACGTTGGAGGAGACGAACCGGATGATCCTGGACTGCGCGCTGCGCTGCCGCGACCTGGAGGTCGGCCCGCTCATCGAGGAAGAGTTCGCCCGGATTCCGCCGGGCAAGCGCGTCGCGGTGTTCGGCGCGGGGCCGACGGTGCCCGCCTCGGTGCCGCCGAGCGTACTCGCCGACTTCGATCTCCAGGCGGTCGAGTTGCTGCGCGCGGCCGGAGGTCATGACGTGCGGTACAACGTCGGGATCCGCACCGCGCTGCCGGACGGGGCCGTCGATGTCGTCGTGATTACCCCGCGGCTGAGCGGACTCTGGGAGCAGTTCGGCAAGGCGATCCTGGCCGAGGCGGACCGGATCGGCGCGCAGACGCGGTGCCTGTTCGATGCCGAAGTCAGCAGCGGGGTCATCTAGCGGCTCGCAAGAAGAGCCGTCCGACCAGGGCGAGGGCCACGGCGGCCAGGGCAGCCGGCAAGATGACGGCCAAGGCGACCGTGCCGTTCCACAGGTGGCCGGCGAAAAGCTGCCGGCCACCGTTGACGACTTCGGTCACCGGGTTAGTGCCGAACTCGGCCGCCAGTTCCTCCGGGTTGGGCCCGCCCGAAGCCGCCCGCACCATCGCCGCCCTGCTCACCCTCCGGAACCACGTCATCGCCCCGATCCTGGCCGGCGTCCGCAGCCCCCGGCGCGGACGCAAGCCCGCGCACTGGACCCTGGTCGACCGCGACTACGAGACCATCCGCACCGGCATGCAGACCTGTTCCGCGACCTGGGCATCACCGTCGGCGCCGCCGCGGCATAGACAACATTTTGTCGATCGGAGAGCTGCAAGCTCCTAGGCGCTAGCGGCCGGATGGGCGTCTTCGGCTTCGGGCTGAGGGTGTGCTGCCGTTCGCCCGCGGGCGACCTCAAGCACGATTTCGGCGGCTCGCGGTGCCCCGGAATACCGGGCGTAGGCCACCATGAGTTCTCTGGCGCGGGTCCGGTACGAATCGTCGGTCAGCACCGAGTGAACTCCGGCCCGGATCTTGGCGACCGACGGGTGGTGGGTCTTGAGCGACAGCCCAGCGCCTGACCAGGCGACGCGCGCGTTCGTCTCCATCTTGTCCTCGCTCATCCCGGCTACCACCAGCGGAACGCCCCAGGTGAGAGCTGTCTGCACGCCGCCGATTCCGCCGTTCGTCACCAGCAGGTCGGCCAGCGGCATCAGCTCGGTGAACGGGACCCATGCCTCCAGCCTCAGGTTGGCCGGGCGAGCAGCGGCGGGCATCACGTCGTCTGGGTCCGCGCCGCACGTGGTCGCGATCACCAGCATGTCCTGGTCAGCCAGGGCCGCTGTAGCGGGCAAGAGGAGACACGACAGGTCGTTGCTGTTCGCCGCCGTACCCTGGGTAACGACAACCACGGGCCGGCCCGCCCGGCGTGCCTCGGCTATGTCGGCCCACCATGCCGGCGCTGCCCAGTCGGTCATGCGCCGGGGGAGCATGGGCCCGACGAACTCGACATTTTCCGGCATGTCACTGCGCGGGTACTCGAGTTCCGGGATAGTCGTCAGCAAGTAGCGGTCCGCGAGGTAGAGGCTCCAGTCATTCAGAAAAACGGGAGGCGCAGCAACGCCCATGTCATTCGCGATTTTTATGGCCATCCGCTGCTGACTACGGAATAGCGCATGTACTGTGAACCAGGCCAGGGCCCGGTTACGCAGCCGGCCGGCCCGGGAGGACGAGGGAGGCAGGCCCGTGCCGAACGGCGCGGTGTCGATACTGGTAGTACTGAGCGGCCCGGTCGAAATAATTACTTTCGGTATCCCACGTTCCACGGCCATCATCGAGCTAGCGATGAAGACCTGCTCAGCTACTATGACATCGGGATCGAGGTCGTCCATGATCGGCGTCAGGTCTTTTACGTACTGCGGGACGGGGGAGATAAACAGCTCACTGATGATCTTCTTCAGCCCGTTGAGTCCCGGCTTCTTGTCCTTCATGGCGTGCAGCACGTCGACGTTCGAGTCGTCAAAATCCAAGTTTATGTTGATGGGAATGAAACGTGCGCCGGTGCGGGTCACGAGCGGCTGGAACTTCCGTCCGGTGTACCAGATGACGTCGTGTTCTTCTTCGCTAAGACGCGTTGCGATCGGAAGGATCGTCCGCACATGCCCTTCTATGGGAAGCGTGGTTATAAGGATTCTGGTCATCGTTTTCTCCTGACTGCCGAGCGCGATCCTTCTGACGGCGCACTTTCAGGTTTAATAGCGGTCCGGCTGACCCGCCGGAACTGCGAGGTTCCTTGCGGGGCGCAGGGTCACGTAATTGACCACCACGCCCAACCCGAGCACGGCGATCGTCACCCACACGCCGCTGTGGTAGCCCTCGACGAAGGCATATACCGGCGACGACCCGGCCCGCAACGCGCTGTCCTGCCTGGACCGCAGCACCGCGCCGATCACGGTGATGCCGAGCAATCCGGCCACCTCACGGGAGTCGTTGAGCAGCGCCGAGGCGATCCCGGCGCGCGCTTGCGGGGTCGCCGCCAGCACCAAACTGGTCTGCGGTATGTTCAGCAGGCTTATGTCGGCACCGAGCAGCGCGATGATGGGCAGCAGCGAAGAAAAGCTCGCGTGTTCGCCGTAAGGGAGGATCAGGACCGCGCCGGCCAGCATCATCGCCAGGCGGAGCGCGACCGTACGGTGGCCGCCAATCAGCTTTCCCGCCGGTGCGGAGGCACCCGCGAACACGGCCACGGCGATCGCCATCGGGACGAACAGCAGGCCCGCCTTCGTGGGCGAGAAGCCGAGGATGGCCTGAAGGTATATCGCGGTGAAGAAGTAGATGCCGAACGCCCAGATCATCTGGGTCCCGGTGCCGCCGCTGAACTGTCATGGTGCCTACCGTAATGAAGTGCCGACCGTGATCTCCCTATAAATGCAGCCTTTTCGATGCGAGTTCGCAGGCTCTCCGATGCGCAGATCCGCGCTAAGTCACTAGCTGACCAGCGCGTTCAGTCAGCATTCGGCTGCAAGGGTACTCTTAAAAGACTCGTATTTTCCCTAGACATCCGGCCGCAGGCTGGCCGGAAGCCTCGGCCAACTTCCCTGCCGGGCATTGGGGCGTACCTCAGGTTCTTACAGGTCGCGCAGGAGGAAGATAGCGCTACTCCGCGATCCTGGTCGCTCCGCACCAGCGGAATACAGGCAGCCGCTCCCCATCGACGATAGAGGTTTCGTCACTGGCCAGGAAATGCTCATAGCCGGCGCCGAATGCTATTTTTACCTTATCGGTAGCATCTGGGATCTCTAGGATTCGCGCCGCTACGGGAAGGGATTCCGGACCGCCGACGAGCACGACCTTTGAATTGATCATCTTAGGCATCTTTCCTTCAGACCCAGAAGAATTAGTTAGCCGTCCCGAGGTAGGTACCACCATCATGCACAGGCCCCTTGGGCGGGTCAATATATCGTCCGTTGATGAATGGCTGAAGAGCCGAAGACTAGTATTTTGCCTAGAGTCAGCTGGTCTTCAGGTAATCCGGATTCACCCGGGGCGGCCAGCCCGGGCGGAGCAGGCCCATGGAGTACGCCTTCGAGACCAGGGCAGGCCGGTTATTGACCTTCAGCCTCCGCAGCAGGACGTCCACGTGGTACTCGATGCCGCCCCGGCTCAGGTAGAGGTTTGAGGCCAGACACACGGTCGACACTCCGGCCGCCACACCTTCAAGAATGCGTGCGTCGAGGTCAGTCAGCAGGAGTTGGCGGCTCGCGGGCGCCCGGTCGGTCTTGCTCCCGCCCGTCGGGCAGACGAGAGCCATCAGGCCATCGATGCGGTCGCCGTCGCCGCGGACGACGAACCCGGTCAGTTCGCCGCTGAAGACGGTCGAGCCTTTTTGATGAAACGCGACCCTTGGCTCGGTGAACCGAGGTCGCTGCTGTGCCACCAGATAAGTGAATTGCCGGCTGACCTGGGTCCGGACATCGGCGTGCAGCAGGTCACAGAACCGGCGTCCCTCAAGCTCGGCGGGCTGGCATCCGAACTGGCGCGAGAAGTCGGAGTTGACCTCGAGCAGCCGTATGCTGCTGTCCAGCTTGGCCATGCACATCCCAGAGCGGTCGAAGAATGACTTCAGGACTTGTAGATGACTTCCGCTGCCGATCCCGGTAAAGACTGCCTCTGCCATTGATTTTCTTCCTTATTATCTCTAAGCTGTGAAGATGGCTGCTACGGCTGTATTGGCGTAACGGGGCCGACCACGGCACCGTAGAATGGAGCTTTACCTGGACAGACCTGGCGACCAGACATCGACACCCCGGCCCTCGGCATGAGGGTCCGGCATCTTTACCCGGGCAAGAGCACCGTTATCCGTATGATCATGCCTATTTGATCGCAGTGTCAAGAGTCCGTCATGCAAAACATCCGGCCAACCTGCGGCTTAACCCGGACCGGAACTCGCTGACCTGCAGCGATCTAAAACACTCGTGTCCGCTGACGCCGTCAGTCGTTTCCCTCGTGTGCGATGCGGTGAAACAGTGATGCATGTTGCTTATGTTTCTTATGAGTTCATCAGGGTTCATCAGGTCCGGAGGGTCTTCAAAGGCCCGAGCCTCAGGGAAACGGTGCCTTAGCTTGCCATTTAACCTCTGACGTCCGGGCTCGCGTGCATCGTCGATCTTGTCTGGCGTGTCGCCGTGACGTAAGACGGCCGCCGCGTGATCATTTCCGGGTTCCTACCAAAGAGCCCGACGGCCACGACGGTGAGCTGCCCATCATCGAGGGCACCCTGATCCGCCTGCAGGTGGATCACCTGCCCGGCGACCGGAAACCCCAGGCCGGTGTGGCTGTGGTGGTCACGGGTCGGCGCGTCCCCGGCCGACGCGGACCGGTGCTGGCGGGCGTTCTTGCGCCGGTTCGACATTGAGCACACCTTCCGCCTGTTCAAGCAGGTCCTCGGCTGGACCGCGCCGAAGATCCGCGACCCCGAGGCAGCCGACCGGTGGACCTGGCTCATCATCGCCTGCCACGCCCAGCTCCGCCTCGCCCGGCAGCTGGCCGCCGACCTGCGCCGCCCGTGGGAACACCCTCCCGGGCCGGCTGACCCCCGCGCGGGTGCGCCGGGGCTTTCGGAACATCCGCGCGAAGATCACCTGCCCGGCCGGTGCGCCGAAACCCGGCAAGCCCGGCCCGGGACGGCCGCCCGGATCGAAGAACCGTCGCCCGGCGACCCCGCTACGACGTAGGCAAGCGCCGCACAGACGGCACGGCAAGTCTGCTCTCAGGAAGCAAAAAGGGTTAAACGGCAAGCTTAGAGGCGCCTGGGACCGCGCCGGCGACAAGCTAGGTGTTTCCATGTGCTGGCCGGGCTGTACTGAATGACCAGGCAGACCGACCGGATACACGCCGAACGAGCGAGGCCCGTGATGACGATTGTTTCCGCTGTCGGGAGGCGAATCCCGCAGATTCTCCTCTTGACCATCGCGATCCCGTGCTGCGGATCTCTCAGCTTCTTGATCCGGGCTCGCTGGATGTGGTGCACCAACGCGGCGGGCTCGGGGTCGTTATCGCCCGCGGCCGGATCGAGGGTGCGGACGTCATCGTGTTCTGTACGGGCGCCATGACCAGCGGCGGAGCGATCGGCGGCCAGGAGTGCTCGCTCATCGCGGCCGCGATCGAGGAAGCCTGCGGAGAACGTTGTCCGGTGATCGGCCTCTGGCATTCCGGCGGGGCCAAGCTGGCTGAGGGTGTCGTAGCCATGGACGGCATCGGCACAATGTTCGCCGCTATGGTACAGGCCTCCGGCCAGGTACTTCAGCTGTCGGTCATCCTCGGACCGGCGGCAGGGGGCGCCGCCTACGGGGCCGCCCTGACCGACCTGGTCATCATGTCAGACGGCGGGCGCCTCTTCATCACCGGGCCGGACATCGTCCGGAGCGTCACGGGCGAGCGGATCGACATGAACGGGCTCGGCGGCCCAGAGGTGCACGGCCGCCGGTCGGGTGTGGCCCATCTGGTCACGGACTCGGACGCGGCCGCGTTCCAGCAAGCCCGCAACATCGTGACCCTGGTCACCCAGCGGGCTACGTCGATGCCAGCGGTGTCCGGGACGAAACCGACCTCCGGACCTTCCTGCCCGAATCACCACGCCGGGCCTACGACGTCCGTCTTTTGGTCCGGGCGATCCTCGACGGCGGACCGGACAGTAGCTCATTCCTGGAGCTGCAAGAGAAATGGGCGCCCAACATCGTCGTAGGACTGGGCCGGATCGGCGGCGGCACCGTCGGGGTGATCGCCAACAACCCGCTGCGTAAGTGCGGTTGCCTGGACTCTCTCTCGGCCGAGAAAGCGGCACGGTTCGTCCGTATGTGCGATGCGTTCGCCATACCGCTTCTCGTGAACACGAACTGATGGCGGGCAGCGTGGGCAAGGCGCTGAAGATCGGGGTCGTCGACGAGATCATCGATCCGGTTCAGACCCGGCGCCGCATCAGCCAGCTCCTGGCCGCGGCCCCAGCTAGCCGCGGCCAGCACCGTAACATCCCGCTGTGACGCGGCCCAGTTAATCTGACGCGGCCCTGTTACCAGCGTTGACGTCACCCTTGTGACTTACGGCGACGTGACCCTGCGGCCTCTGACGTGACCTGTGTCACTGCGGCCTGACGTGACCTGTACCTACAGCGGCCCGTCACCGACGGGGGCACCGGTCACTTACGGAGTCCGCGATGACTCGCGGTGGCCAGCTGCCGACGCTGAACAATCCGGCCGTGTACGCCTTAGACACCATTTCGGATCGATTAGCGGCCTTGAGGCTCTTCATCAGCGCACTAACGTGATACTCAACCCCGCCACGGCTAAGAAACAACCTCGCGGCGAGTTGCACGGTGGACATCCCGGCCGCTACGCCCTCCAGGACGAGTGCATCCATCCTGTTCAGAGGCTTTCTTGCGACCGCAGGCTCCGGGACGAGGGCATCGGATACCTGCTCTGGCTCTGCCAATACGATCAGCGAATCGACGCGGCCCGCATCATTTGTCACAGCGATCCCGATGAGCTCAACGCTGGCGCCGCCGATGCCGCCGAACGGAACGATCCGGTCGGTGAACCGGCGCCTGTCGCCTTGCGCCAACGACAGCAAGCGCCTCGTGAGCTTTTCTCTGACACTCGCATGCACCAGATCGACGAGGGCATGGCCCGGGAGCGCATCGACGGGCAGTCCAAGCGCGTCAGCGAAGCCGACGTTGGCGCCCACAAGGTTCAGCTGGAGGTCTAGCTGGGCGATGCGTGTACACGAGCTTTCGAGCAGAGACCACAAGGGATACGGATCGTCAGACTGCGAGCACGAATGAATATTCATATTAGTGATCGCACCTTGCCTTGACGACACGGTGACGCCTCCCGCACGGCCGGTCTGGCTTAACTAACTTCGGGTCTTATCTCAAGGGTAAGAAAGAACGAGCAATGTTTTCCTTAGTGGTAGCCCGCCCACCGGAACTTGCGATTCGAAGCGGGCACTCGGCGACCAGCTTGGTGTGTGTCGTTAAATAACTTTGACTTCTCGTGATTGGTGGGTCATGATGTGCTATGGCCGTTGCCGTGGCGATCGAGCAGGCGCTGACAGCGAAGTTCTCGGTGCTGCTGC
>Ga0209415_10008640_pt1 | contig 17644 bp, 16 predicted proteins | sample PeaSoiSIISIP2007_FD_187696 | JGI IMG/M metagenome (GOLD analysis project Ga0209415, IMG submission 187696) | Peat soil microbial communities from Weissenstadt, Germany - SII-SIP-2007 (SPAdes) (version 2) | ecosystem: Environmental > Terrestrial > Soil > Wetlands > Peat | place: Germany... | reverse complement strand
GTTGCGGTCCTTTTCGCTCAGGACGGGGATCCCGAGGTCGGTCTCCGGGAAGTTCAGGCCCTTCTCCGGGCGGAGGTTCGCGCCGTGGATCGGCGCGACGTCGACCGCGAGTACGGCCGTGTCGGCGATCACCTCGATGACCCGTGCCCCGATCTTCCCATCGTCGATCCAAACGGGATGCCCGATCTGCAACCGCGTGCCGACGTTCGGGACCGAGGAGCGCAGCGCGATCGGGTACGCGGCGGTCGGTTCGGCGCGCTCGTCGCCGATGAGCAGCCGGTCACCGCTGCGAACGCGCACGGGAGCGTCGTGCACGGTCGAGCAGCGGACCTCCTCGACCCGTACTTTGGGACCGGCGATGTCGACGCAGACCGTGCACCCGCGCCCCGTTTGCAGCGCGGCGGCGCGGACGTTTGCAACCATGGCACGCCATACCTCGACGTCGTCGTGCGCGCAGTTGATGCGCACCGCGTCGGTCCCGGCGGCGAGGAGCCGGCGCACCAGCTCCGGATCGCTTGCCGCTTCGGTCGCGAGCGTCACCATGATGCGGACCGTGCGTTTCGGCGACGTCGGCCCGAAGATCTCCTCGGCGGCCCGGCGCAGCAGCGTCTCGCCGGCGAAGAACTCTTCCGCCGTCGGGTAGGGCGGCGGAGCGGCTTCGCCCCCAACGCGCGCCAGCGTCGCGATGACGGCATCGATGTTCGGCAGCACGCGGCTCTCGCAGCGGCCGAGCGACGACAGACCGAACGGCATCAACGCGACCTGCAGCTCGCGCAGATCGCGCCGCCGAAGCGCGAGGTAGTGCGCGAGGTTGAGCGCGCTCGGCCGAAACGACCGCCGCTCGAGGTGCGGCAGCCAGTCCGCGTATTGCCGTTCGCCCTCGCGTACGATCTCGGCCCGCAACGCTCGCAGGTTCGCGAGGAGCTCGGCTGGTTGGGCGTCAGCCTGGAGCACCGCCATTAGGCACCGCTATTCTCCCACAGGGCGGCGAGCTCGCGCGGAAGGGTGCTCCCGATCTTGCGCCATTCGCCCAGCGAGATGTGTGCGCCCAAAACTGCAAAGCCCGCGCGGATCGCGTCTTGGACGTCGACGGTCTCGTCGTAGCCGCGCAGCTCCGCATACAACGCAGCGGCGAAGTCGTCGAACTGGTGGTGGTGCGCCGGTTTGACGTGCGGGTTCCAGTTCTCGAAGAACAGCCCGCGGATCAAGAGCGGCAGCTGGGACGAGAGGTGGGCGACTGGGTCGAGCGGGAGGCGGTCGCGCAGCCCGTGCAGGACGGCGCGCAGCACGTGCATGGCGAACCGCTTGTCGTCGGTCCCCAGCTCGCTTGCGACCTCGTTCACCCACAGGTGTGCCTCGTGCGTGGCGTGGTCGAAGAGTGTGGATGTGGTGGCCATGGTTGCTCCTCGTGGTGTCGGACTAGTGTTGCGGTTGCTGCTCCCGCAGGTCGACGTACGGCGTTAGCGGCTCGTCCCACGGTCTCACGTCGGGCAGCGTCGGTGTGCCGGCGGGACCGAGGCTGCGGATGAAGACGTAGACGGCATGGCGATCGGCCGGCGTGAGCCCGCGCAGATCCTGCCACGTCATCATCGAGTGATCGGCGCGCGTGAGGACGGCTTTCGTCCAGTTGTCTTCGGACGTGATTTGGAACTCGAGCCGCAGATTGGTCGGATAGCTCGTCCCCGATGCGGAGCGGAACCCGACGTTGCTGCCCGTGAGCCACGCCGAAACGGGGACGTTGCCATCCGATTCGCGCCAGCCGGAGGTATGGCAATCGTTGCAGCCGGCGATGACGACGAGGTACTTGCCGCGCGCGACCGTCGCGGAGGTATCCGCCGGTTGGGGTGTCGGAGCGGCCATCGTCGCCCCGAGCAGCACGGTGAAGAGGATCAGCGCCGAGAGCGCCTGCCGACCGTTGCGCATGCTCAGCGCAGGACGACCAGGGCGAAGGCCCAGCCGCGCGCGGTGCGCGTGCGGGCGAGATACCCCTCGGCCGTACGGTCGTAGATCTCGAATCCGGCGTTGAGCGCCGCTACGACCGAGGGGAACACCACGATGCCGGCCATAGCCGTCCTGCTTTCAGAGAGAGCGTGCTCTCTGATGAGAAGGATGGTACGGCGGCGAGCACGCTTGACGAACGGCCTGTGAAGCCGCCGTGAAGAACTACGCCGCCGGCGCGCGCCAGGAGGCGAAGCCCATCCCGCAGCCGGTGAGGGCCCGCGAGCGGTAGGCGGCCACGTAGTCGACGACCTCGACCTCGAAGTTCTCGCAGGCGCCCGCCACTACGATCCAGTTTCGGATCTCGGAGCTTCCCGACTCCAGTTTCTCGAGCGGGATCGACGTCAGCAGGTCGGGTTTGTGGTCGATGAGCCCCGCCAGCACGCGGTGATCGAGCGCCTCGTCGACGACGAAGTGGCTCAGTCCGCCGGAGGCCACGATCGCGACGTTGCGCTGCGGCCCGAACGCGTCGACCGCGCGGCGCAGCGCCCGTCCGAGCGCATAGCAGCGCGCCGGCGTAGGCTGGTTGGGCGGATAGAAGGTGTTGAGCATGATCGGGACCATGGGGATCGGCGGCCGCTTCAGGTCCATCAGCCGCCGGCGCACGAACGTGAACGCGTGGCCGAGCGGCCGGCGCGGGTGCTGCTTCACGAGCGTTGCGATGTCGAAGCCGTCCTGCGTCAGCGTCGCGGCGAGAAACCGGGCCAAGGGCCCGTCGATCGGATATTTCTCCGGCAGTTCACCGTGACGGGCCCATGCGGCGAGCTCGATCGATGGGTGCTCCAACACCCGCGGGCCGGGCGCGAGATCGACCGCCTCGTCGCCGGTGAAGATCGCGATCGCCGGAACGCAGTCTTCCCGGAAGAGTTCCTTCTGATCGTCGCCGATCACGAGCACGACGTCGGGATTGGCAGCCGCCAGCCGGTCGGCGAGCGTCGCGATCGCTTCCTGGCAGTGGCGGTCCTTTTCGGCGAAGCGCTCGGGCGTGAGCTCGGCCTCGATCCACGCCGGCGCCGCGGCGGCCCGCTCCGCAAAGCCGAGCTCGGCGTTCGCGATGTCGCGTTCGCGGTGCAGGTGCCACTGTTCGGGTTTCGTGCTGACCTGCGGACTGTGCGGGCTCGCCAGCCCCAGCGTGATCTTCGCCATCTCAGCGATCGCCTCGCGTTACCATTTTGCGACGAGCTCGGGGCCGAACGCGTCGTGCCAGTCGGCATCGTACGGCACGTAGGCGTCGTAGGCGCGGATGCTGCGATAGCAGCCCGGACGCGAGCCCCGCGGATGCCGGCCGGCGTGCACGTCGTCGATCGCCTCGAACAACAGTTGGCGGGCCTGGATGATCGCGCGATCGCTCGTCCCGAGGTGCTCTTGCGAGCGGTCGACGATCGGCCCCATCCCTTCCTGCAACGCGAAGTCCTGGGTGTTCAGGCCCACGATCCCAGTGAAGTTCTTGGTGCGCTGCATCTCACGATCGATGAGGTAGTCGTTGGCGGGGTTGCGCTTGAGCTTGCGCCCGGGCAGCACGTCATCGGGACCGCGGCCGAAGAAGGTCTCCCACTCCGCCGCGAACGCGGGCGTGATCGGCACGCTCTCGTCGTAGCCGTAGGTCCAGTTGAAGACCCACGTCGTCTCGTCGTCGATCGGCACCCACATGTGCCCGTCGAACTTGGGCACCGCGGCCCGGCCACCGAAGAGGCTGGTGATGTTGCCGCGGATCTGGTGAAACGGCATGACGTAGTGGTAGACGCGAACGTAGTTGCCGTCGGCCGGCCCCATGTCGCGGGTAGAAATGTAGGAGTAACCGTAGTCGGTCCGCTCGACGTCGATGCGGGGTGCACCGTCGCGATTGCGGATCCACTCCTTCGATCCGAGGTGCTCGTTGTGGGCGAACGACGAGTGCGCGGTGTCGAGCCCGCCTTCCATCGCCTGCAGCCAGTTGCAGTGCTCGAACGTCTTCGAGATGAAGCGGTGCGTCGCCGGCGCGCGCAGCCACTCGAAGTCGGGCGGCGGCGGCGCTTCCGCCGCGGGGCCGAGGTAGGCCCACACCACGCCGCCGCCTTCCCACGTCGGGTAAGCGCGGATCGTCACCTTCGTCTTGAAGAGCGAATCCGGCGGCTCGGACGGCATGTCGGTGCAGGTACCGTGGCGGTCGAACTTCCAGCCGTGGTAGACGCACCGCAGCCCGCACTCCTCGTTGCGCCCGAAAAACATCGGAGCGCGGCGGTGCGGACAGGCGTCCTCCACCAGGCCGACCGCACCGGTCGAGTCGCGGAACGCGACCAGGTTCTCACCGAGGAGCCGCACGCGAATCGGCGCGCCGTCGGCCTCCGGCAGCTCGTCGCACAGCGCCGCCGGCATCCAATAGCGGCGTAACGTCTCCCCCATCGGGGTTCCGCTGCCGATGCGGCTGATGCGTTGGTTCTCTTCGGGTTTGAGCATGGCTAGCGCAGACTCACTTTCTCGAGCAAGCTTTCTTCGTTGTAGGCGGCAAAGAGCGCGATCAGCTCGTCGGCGATCGGCGAGTAGCGGGCGTGCGCGCGCCGCAACAGGCTCGTGAAGCCGTCGGTGAAGTGCGCCTTGTTGCGCTCGAGCGGGAACGAGATCCGCTCGTTCTTTGCCGGGTCGCGGATCGTTCCCATCGGGTCGTGGCCGGCCTGGACCTTGGCCATCTCGCGTTTGAGCATGTCACGGTACTTGATGACCCCGACATCGGTCGTCCCCAGCCGCTCGAGGTGGCGCTGCGCGATCGGGCCTTGGGTGATCCAGGCGATAATGTCTTGGGCGTCGATGAGGTCGAGCAGCGGTTCGCCGTGCTCGTCGAGGTACGGCACATCGTAGACGCGGACGCGGTCGAGGAGGTGCTGCGGCACGCGCATGCCGCGCGGCGGCAGGTAGGCCGTGTACCAGAGATGCAGCGTGTGCGTATCGTCCATCGGGACGCGCATTTGGTAGGCGTACATCGTCCAGAGATCGCCGCCGCCGCTGCCGACCGCCAAGATGTCGGGGAAGACGACCGGGTGGCCGACTTTCCAGTCGTCGGAGTCTTCGGTCGAGCCTTCGAGCAGGCGGCGCTTGTAGATCCCGTACTCGAACTCGGCGAAGTCGATCTTGAGGTGCTTGCGCGAGATCGCGTAGTGGTTCCCCTGCTGCTCCTCGACGAACTCTTGCAGGTGCCCGTGCAGCCACTCCGTGTGGACCGGATCGAGCGAGTTCTCCATGATCTGCAGCCAGTTGCAGGGGACGACCGTCTGCCCGATCATCCGCACGGCATCGTCGTCGACGAAGCCGTCGTAGCGCGGCAACAGCGGTGCGGGCTGTGGACCGAGGTAGGCGAACACCATCTCGCCGAGCACTTGCACCGGATAACCCGGGAGCCGCACTTTGGTGTTGAACGTGCTGCCGGCCGGTTCGTTCGGCATCTCGAGGCACGCGCCGCGACCGTCGAACTCCCAGCCGTGGTAGGGGCAGCGAAGTCCATCTTCGGTCGGGATCCCGTACGCCATCGACGCGCGCCGGTGCGGACAGAACTCTCCGATGAGACCCAGCGTCCCGGTTCGATCCTTAAAGAGGACGAGGTCTTCGCCCAACAGCCGGACGCGTTTCGTCCAGCGGCCTTCGAGCTCGTCGATCCCGGCGATGGGATGCCAATAGCGCCGCTGCAGCTCTCCCATCGGCGTCCCGGGTCCAACTCGGGTGAGGAGCTCGTTGTCGCGTTCGGTGATCATGCCGACGATCATCGAGAATGGCTATGAAATTCTTGTGAATGTAAGTCGTGCCTTACACGTAAGCCACGCCTCACTCGAAGCGGAGCGCGTCGATCGGATTGAGCCGCGCGGCCTTCGACGCCGGGTAGTAGCCGAAGAAGACGCCGATCAGCACCGAGAACGCAAACGCGAGCACGATCGCGAGCGGCGGGACGACCATCGGCCACTGGCCGAGCACCGCGACCGCGCCCGAGCCGATGAGGCCGATGACGATCCCGAGCGCGCCGCCGACCGACGACAGCACGACGGCTTCGATGAGGAACTGCTCGAGGATCGCCGAGGCCCGCGCACCGACCGCGATGCGCAAGCCGATCTCGCGGGTACGTTCGGTCACCGAGACGAGCATGATGTTCATGATCCCGATCCCGCCGACGATCAGCGAGACCGCGGCGACGCCGGCCAGCAGGTACTCCATCACGGCGGCGGTGGCGGAGGCGGCGTTGGCGATGTCCTGGAGACTGCGGACGCTAAAGTCGTCCTCTTGGTTACCCACGATCCGGTGCCGCTGTTCGAGGAGACCGGTGATCTCGTTCTCGACCGCGGTGATATAGGGCGCATCATCCGCTGAGACCATCAAGGCGCTCACGAACGTGTTCCCGGTCAAGCGCTCCATCGCGGAGGTGTAGGGGATCACGATGGTGTCGTCTTGGTCCTGGCCGCCGGCGCTCTGGCCGCGTACCGAGAGCACGCCGATGACGGTGAACGGAACGTTGCGGATGAGGACGGTCTTGCCCAACGGCGAGACCTTCGGGAACAGGTTGTCGACGACGGTTTGTCCGAGGACGCAGACCTTTGCCGACTCGCTGACGTTCGTCTGGGAAAAGAAGGCGCCCGATGAGAGTGCCCACTCGCGGATGTAGGTGAACGTCGGTGCGACGCCGGCGACCTGCGTGAACCAGTTGTTTTCACCGGCGATGACCTGCGTCCGCAAGCCGACCGCCGGCGAGACCGACGCGACGTGCGGCAGCTTCGCGATCGCGAGGCCGTCGCCGGGGGTCAAGGTCGAGGCCGCGCCGGTCCCGGTCCGTACGCCGTTGAGGGTGACGTTGCCCGGGATGACGACCACGAGGTTGCTGCCCAGGCCGTTGATTTGCGCGGCGATCGACTCGCGCGCTCCGACGCCGATCGAGATCGTGATGACGACCGCGGCGACGCCGATGATCACGCCGAGCATGGTGAGCAGCGAGCGGACCCGGTTGCGGACCAGTGCCTCCCAGGCGATGCGCAACAGCGTGCCGAGCGTCATGCGATCGCGGCCTCTGCGGTCGGCGTGTCGCTGACGATCTTCCCATCGCGGAAGGTGACGATGCGTTTTGCCCGCCGCCCGATGTCCGCTTCGTGCGTGACCAGGAGTATCGTGAGGCCGTGCTCGACGTTGAGACGCTCGAGGACGCGCATGACGTCGAGCGACGATTTCGTGTCGAGTGCCCCGGTGGGTTCGTCGGCCAGGATCAAGCCCGGATCGTTCACCAGTGCCCGCGCGATCGCGACCCGCTGCTGCTGTCCGCCCGACATCTGGTTCGAGACGTGCTGGGCCATGTCGCCGACGCCGACGACCTCGAGCGCCGCCAGCGCCCGCTCGCGCCGCTCGCGTTCAGGAATGCCTGCGTAGACCATGGGCAGTTCGACGTTCTCGAGCGCGGACGTGCGTGAGAGCAAGTTGTACGACTGAAAGACGAACCCCAGCCGCCGGGACCGCAGGTCCGCGAGTTGGTCGGCGTCGAGCGCGGCAACGTCCTGGCCCTCGAAGAGGTAGCGGCCCGCGGTCGGCCGGTCGAGCAAGCCGATCATGTGCATCAGCGTCGACTTTCCGGAGCCCGACGGGCCCATGATCGCGACGAACTCGCCGTGCTCGAGCGTCATGTCGACGTCGTCGAGCGCCACGGCCTCCTGGTCGCCCATCCGGTAGACCTTGCGCAGACCTTCGAGCCGAACGACGGGGACCGGTGCATCCGTCATCAGCGCATGCCCCGGTTCGCGCCCAGCGGTGGCCGCGCTGCCGGTGTCGCTGCGACCGCTACGGTGGACGTGTCCGCGACGACCACCGCGTCGCCGGGTGCAAGTCTGCCGGAAAGCGGTTCGACCGCCGCCTGCGTTCCGGCGACGAGCGTGATCCGGACCGGGATCGAAGCGAGCGTCGTGCCGTGGGCGATGGAGAGGCGGCCGTTACGCCCGGCGATGACGGTTCGCGAGACGCTCGCTTCGGTTGCGCCCCACGGTGACGCTGGATTGGTCGTATTTTGCGCCGTTGACCGGCGCGACGCACTGGGCGGCGCCCATTGCAGGGCTTGCACCGGGACCACGAGCGCGTTCTGCACTTTGCCTACGTGAACGGAAGCGTTCGCCGTCATCCCGGGGCGCAATGCGCCGTCGCGGTTCGCGATGAGCAGCACCGCGTCGTACGTGACGACGTTGTTGACGGTCGTCGGGTTCTGGCGCACTTGCCAGACCGTGCCGTGGAAGGTGCGGTTCGGATAGGCCAGTACGGTGAAGTCCGCGGCGGCACCGGCTTGCACGCCGCCGATGTCCGGTTCGCCGACGGAGATGTCGACCTCCATCTTGGTGAGGTCGCGCGCGATCGAGAAGAGCGTGGGGGTCTGGAAGCTCGCGGCGACGGTTTGCCCCACCGAAATGTTGCGGGCGATCACCGTTCCCTCGACCGGCGAGACGATCACGCTGTGGTTGAGGTTGTACGCGGCTTGCGTGACGAGCGCGCGCGCCGCCCCGACCGCGGCGCGGTCCGCGGAGGCGATCTGAAGTGCGCTACGGGCTTGGGACGCGCTCGCTAGCGCCGTCTGGGTTTGGGCTTGCAACTGATCGCGCGCCTGTGACACGGCAATCGTCGCCGCGGAGAGCGCGGCCTGTGTGGAGACCTGATTCGAGACATCGCTGTCGACGGCGTTCTGGGCGACGTATCCTCTGGCAAGCAGGGCGCGGTCGCGCTCGAGGGTCAGATTCGCCAACTGCAGGGCCGCTTTCGCTTTGTCGACCTGCGACTCGGCCGACGCGAGCGCGGCGCGATCGGCGGCTTCCGTTTGCGCGGCCGACTGCCGCGTTTGCAGCGCGGCATCTCCGGTGGCGGTGGCGGCGAGTGCTTGACGTTGGATCTGGTCTTGGTTGGCCTGAGCTTGGTCGAGCGCGGCGCGTAGGCTGGTCGGATCGATCCGCGCCAGGATCTGCCCGGCCTTGACCTTCGAGTTGTAGTCGACGGCGAGCTCCGAGATCGTTCCCGAGACCTGCGTTCCAACGAGGATCAGGTCTTGCGGGTTAACGGTCCCGGTCGCGGTGACGGTCGCCACCAAGTCCTGGCGCAGGACCGGCTGGGTGATGTACGTGGGCGGCGCCGCGAGACGTGCCTGCAGCACGAGTGCCCCCGCGACGCAGGCGACGAGCACGACCGCGAGGGCCGACAGCCAGAGGACCCGCGTGCGGCGCTTCCGCGGCGGGTCGGCCGTCTTCCCGTTGCGGACGATCTCGTGTTCGAGGAGCTTCATCGATCCCAGGTTCCCACGGCGGTTGGAAGCCTTGGTGAAGGTTTATCGCACCGATCTTCACCCCGGCGTCATACCGGGGACGTAGGGTGGCCGCATGGTTTCTGCCCAGCCGGCCGTGTCCGTGGAGCACCTGACCAAGCGGTTTCGTCACGCCGTCGCGGTCGACGACGTCAGCTTTTCCGTTGCGTCGGGCTCGGCGTTCGGTCTGTTGGGCCGGAACGGGGCCGGCAAGAGCAGCACGATCAAGATGCTGACGACCCTCTCGCCGCTCACTGCCGGACGCGCGCTCGTCGCCGGCTACGACGTTGCGACGCACGCCTTCGACGTCCGCCGCCACATCGGGTACGTCCCGCAGTTGCAGTCGGCCGACGTCGATCTGACCGGCTACGAGAACCTCCTCATCTTCGCCAAGCTGTATCGCATCCCACGCGACGTTCGGCGCGAGCGTATCGAGGACGCGCTCGCGTTGATGGGGCTCGAGCGCGTCGCGCACCTCCTGGTACGAGGCTACTCGGGCGGGATGGTGCGCCGGTTGGAGATCGCACAAGCCAGCCTCCATCACCCGGCGGTGCTCTTCCTCGACGAGCCGACGGTCGGACTCGATCCGGTCGCGCGCCGCGCCGTCTGGGCGCGCGTCAAGGATCTGCGCGCACGGCTCGGAACGACGGTGTTCCTCACCAGCCACTACATGGACGAGGTGAGCGAGCTGTGCGATCAGGTCGCGTTCTTGCAGGACGGACGCCTCGTCGGGCTCGGGACGCCGGCCGACTTGTGTGCGTCGGCGGGCCCAGGGGCGGACCTCGACGACGTGTTCGTCCGGCTCACGACGGGGAGCCGCTGATGGGAAGCGATCGCATCGCCGGGTTCCTCGTAGCGATGTTGACCATCGCCGAGGCGGAGGTGCGCAAGCTGCGACACGACCCGGTCGATCTGTTCACGCGAATCGTTCAGCCGGCGTTGTGGCTGTTGATCTTCGGGCAAGTCTTCGCGCGGATCCGCGAGATCCCGACGGGCGGCGTCAGTTACCGCGATTTCCTCGCACCGGGAATCCTGGCGCAGAGCGTCCTCTTCATCGCGATTTTCTACGGCATCTCGACGATCTGGGAGCGCGATCTCGGAATTCTTGCGATGGTGCTCGTCAGCCCCTCGCCGCGTTCGGCGCTCGTGCTCGGGAAGTCGCTCGCGGCCGGCGTTCGGGCGCTCGCCCAGGCGACGATGGTCTACGTCCTCGCGCTGATCCTCGGGATCCACCTCACGTTCGCGCTCCCGGCGCTCGCGGGGGTCGTCGCGATGGTTGTTCTCTCGGCCGCGATCTTTGCGGCGTTCTCCCTGATCGTCGCCTGCGTGGTGAAGACCCGGGAACGGTTCATGGGCATCAATCAGCTGATGACGATGCCCCTCTTCTTTGCCTCGAGTGCCATCTACCCGCTCGCGATGATGCCGTCGTGGCTCCGTGTCGTGGCGTCGTTCAACCCGCTGACCTATCAGGTCGACGCCCTCCGCACGCTGATGCTCCCGGGCTACCAGTCGACCTTCGGCCTTGCCTACGACTTCGGTCTCCAGGTCGTCGTGCTGGGCGCCCTGATCGGGATCGCGGACCGCCTCTACCCCACGATCCTGGAGTGAACCGAACGCTATTCGAGCCGATCGTTCACACGATCTTCCAACCGAATACCGATCCGTGCGCTTCAATCGTTCCATGAGTTCACCCGATGCGGTCCACGAGTTCCGCAACCACTTGGCGGTCGCCATCGCCAACGTCGAGGCGATTCGCGACGGCGTCCTGCCGGCGACGCCTGACCGCTGCGAGGTGATCCTCCAGGCGCTCACCGAGGCCGAGGTCCTGCTCGCCCACCTCTTCCGGCCGTCCAAGGACGGAGAGGCGAAGCCGAGCTAGCATGGCCTCCACGGTCGCTCCCAAGCCCGTTGCCTTCCATGTCCCCAAGGCGGTGGTGCTGTTGCTCGTCGCCGCACTCGGCGCCGCCCTCGCCGGCAGCGCGTGGCTCGTCGTTATGCGGCCCGTCGCGGGGATCCACGCATCCGGAACGATCGAGGCGATCCAAAGCGACGTCTCACCGAAGGTGCAGGGCCGGCTCGTCGCGTTACTCGTCCGCGACGGCGATCGGGTCAAGGCTGGGCAACTCGTAGCGACGCTGGAGCAGCGCGATCAAGCGCTCAGTCTCGATCAAGCCCAGGCGAACCTCGTGGCCGCGAGCGCGCAGGTCGGTGCGGCGCGCGCTGCCTACGACCTGCAGCTTCAAACGTACGCGACGACGCTCGCGCAAGCGCGCTCGGGCGTCGGGATCGCCGGCTCGCGCGTCGGTCAAGCGGGCGAGAACCTGGGGATCGAGACCAGCGCTGCGGCGCTCGCGATCGATCAGGCGCAGGCCCAGCTCGGCGCTGCCCAGGCGACATATGACCGCGCCCGCATCGCCCTAACCCGTGCCCGCAGCCTCGTCGCGACCGGCGACGAGCCGCAGCAGATGCTCGACGACGCAACCGCGGCCTACGCCAACGCGGCCGCGCAGGTCCAAGCCGCGCGCGACGCGGTCGCCCTCGCCCAAGCCCAGCGCCGCAACGTCCAGGTGCGCGCGCTCGACGTGAACGCGTCGCAGCTGCAGCACCGCCAATCGCTCTCGGTCCTCGCTTCCGCGCAAGCGGAACAGCAGCTCGTCACGCAGCGGCTCGCCCAGCTCGACGCAGCGCAAGGCGTGCTCGCGCAGGCCCGCGCTGCGCTCGGCCTCGCGCAAGACCAGGTCCACGAGACCCAGCTCCGCGCGCCGTACGACGGCGTCGTGCTCGCGCACAACTTCGAGGTCGGCGACCTCGTCCAGCCGGCCGCGGCCGTGCTCACGATTGCCGATTTCGATCATCCGTATCTCGACGTCTACGTCAGCGAGACGGATCTGCCGCACATCAAGACCGGGATGCACGCCGACGTGACGATCGACGGCCTCCCCGGCCACACCTTCGTCGGTACGGTCACCGAGATCAACGATGCCGCTGAGTTCACCCCCGAGAACGTGCAGACCCAGGAACAGCGCATCGAGTACTTGGTCTTTCGGGTGAAGCTCCAGTTCACCGACCGGACCGGTTCGCTGAAGCCGGGGTTGCCCGCCGACGCCGTCATCCACGCATAGCCGGGGAACGCGAAGGTGCAGCCGGCCATCGAGATCACGCGCGCGTCGCGGCGCTTCGGCACGACCGTTGCGGTCGACCAGCTCTCCCTGAGCGTCGCGCCCGGAGAGATCTTTGCGCTCGTCGGACCCGACGGCGCTGGGAAGACGACCTTGATCCGTCTGGTCTGCGGCGCGCTGGCGCTCGACGCGGGCGAGTTGCGCGTCGACGGGATAGACGTCGTCCGGGAAACGGCGCGGGTTCAGGCGGCAATCGGCTACATGCCGCAGCGCTTCAGCCTCTACCCCGATCTCTCGCTGATGGAGAACCTGCGCTTCTACGGCGAGATCTTCGGCGTTCCGCGGCCGGAGTTCGAGATCCGCGCCCGATCGCTGCTCGATGACTTCGCGCTGACGCCGTTCGATTCGCGCTTGGCGGGAGCACTCTCGGGTGGGATGAAGCAGAAGCTGGCGCTGGCGTGCACGCTGATCCATAGTCCGGCGACCATCTTGCTCGATGAGCCCACCGCCGGCGTCGACCCGGTTTCGCGCCGGGAGTTCTGGCGGCTGCTCTACGGGATCAACCGCACGGGGACGACGATCTTCGTCAGCACGCCCTATATGGACGAAGCCGAGCGTGCACATCGCGTTGCGTTCATCAGCCGCGGCGCGATCCTGAGCTGCGGAACGCCGGCCGAGCTGAAGGAGCATCTGCGCGGGGACGTCGTCGAGATCGTCTGCGAACGCCGCGGCGAGGCACGGCGCGCGCTGCGCGGTGACCCGCTCGTGCAGAGCATCGAGATCTTCGGCGAGACCCTGCACGCGCTGGTCGCGTCGGCGGGACAGGCGATCCCGAAGCTGACGGAGCGGCTCGCCACCGCCCAGATCGCGGACGCGCGGCTCCGGCAGATCCCGCCGTCGCTCGAGGACACGTTCGTCGCGAGGCTCGCGACCGAATGAGCACGACCACCGTGCGCGCGGAACGCTTGACGCGCCGATTCGGCGACTTCGTCGCCGTCGATGCGATCTCGTTCGAGATCCATGCCGGCGAGATCTGGGGTTTCCTCGGGCCCAACGGCTCCGGAAAGTCGACGACGATCCGCATGCTGTGCGGCGTACTGGAGCCGTCCGGCGGCCGCGCCGAGGTGCTGGGCTACGACGTCGCCCGCGACCCCGAGGCGGTGAAGCTGCGCATCGGCTATATGTCGCAAGGCTCGGCCCTCTGGAACGATCTGACGGTCGCCGAGCACCTCCGGTTCTTCGCCGGCCTTTTCGACCTGTACGGTGCGGCGCAGAGCGCGGCCGTCACCGAATGGATGGAGCGCATCGGTTTGACCGAGCGCCGCAACCAGCTCGCCGGCACCTTGCCGGGCGGTTTTCGCAAGCGGCTCGCGCTCGCGTGCGCGCTCCTCCACCGGCCGCCCATGCTGTTCTTGGACGAACCGACCGCGGGAGTCGATCCGGTCTCGCGCCGGGAGTTCTGGGACCTCATCGTGGGGTTGGCCGACGAGGGGACCACGATCATGGTCACCACGCACTACCTCGACGAGGCCGAGCACTGCAACCAGCTGGCCTTCATCTATGGTGGCCGGATCATCGCGCGCGGCTCACCCCGAACGCTCAAGAGCGCGCCCGACGCCGGCGTCACCGTCGAGGTCCTCTCGCCGGAGAACGTCGGCCTCCTCGATCCGCTGGACGGCTTGCCCTTCGTACGCAGCGCCTCGCTCTACGGCTCGTCGCTGCACGTCACGGTGACCGACCGAACCCAGCTCGTTGCGCTGCGGGCATTTCTCACCGAGCACGGGGTCGCCGCGCCAGACCTGACGCCCATCGCACCGTCGCTGGAAGACGTCTTCGCCGGTCTCGTGGGCACCTCGCCCGCCGCCGGAGGATACGCATCGTGAACTGGAAGCGCGTGTGGACGATCGCCGTCAAAGAGTACCGGCAGTTCATCCGCGACCGCCGCACGGTCGTCGCGACGATGCTCATGCCGTTGATCCAGGTCGTGCTCTACGGCTACCTCTCTAGCGACGTGCGCTATCAGCCTACCGTCGTCTGGGATCTCTCGCGCACCGCCGAGAGCCGTCAGCTGCTGCAAGCATTCACCAACTCCCAGTACTTTGCGATCACCTTCCAGGCGCGGAACATGCACGAGGTCGTCGAGCGGATCGAGGACGGGCGAGCACTGGCGGGGGTCGTAATCCCACCCGACTACGCCACCCTGATCCACGAGAAGAAGACCCCGCAGGTCATGGTCGCCGTCGACGCTTCGGACGCCACGGCGGCGCGCACGAGCTTGTCGGTGGCGCAAGCAATCGGCAGCAGCCTCACCAACAAGATGCGGATCAAGGAGCTGCGGATGCAGGGTGCGCACGTCTCCGCGGTCGGGATCGACGTGCGCGCCCGCGCCTGGTACAACCCCGCGCTGCGCCAGGAAGTGTTCATCGTCCCGGGCGTTCTGGCGCTCGTGATGCAGTTCACGATGACGTTCCTCAGCATGAGCACGATCGTCCGCGAGCGCGAGCTGGGCACCCTCGAGCAGCTCGTCGTCAGCCCGATCCAACCGTGGGAGCTGATGTTGGGGAAGATGATCCCCCTGATTACGATCGGCTACGTCAACGTTACGCTGATCTTGCTGCTGGCCTTGTTCTGGTTCCACGTCCCCGTGGCCGGCAACGTCTTCCTGCTCTACGTCACGGTCTTCGTGTTCTTCTTCACGACGCTCGGGATGGGGACGCTGGTGTCGACGATTGCCAAGACCTACATCCAAGCCGTCCAGATGATCCAGCTGTTCCTGATGCCGAGCATGCTGCTCTCGGGGTTCATCTTCCCGGTCGCGGCGATGCCGCCGGTGCTCCAGTGGCTCTCGTACCTGGTCCCGCTGACCTACTTCCTGACGATCGTCCGCGGGATCATCATCAAGGGGGTCGGTTTCGAGTACCTGTGGTGGCAGATCTTTCTCCTGACCGTCCTGGGCCTCGCGGTCTTCGCGACGGCCGTCCTGCGCTTCCGCAAACGGATCGATTGAGGCTGTGAAGGTTCGGTGAAGGTGGCGGGCCCGGAGACGACGTTTCCTTCGTTTGCTCTTCGCGACCCGACTGTAGCCTGGGAGCATGGACAAGCAGGATCTCATCACCATGGGTACGCCCGAGCCCCAACCGGTCCACGTGCGCCCGGCGACGCCGCGCGATGCCGAACGGGTCGCCGCGATGGCGCATTGGTGCTCGCGACGAACGATCTCGCTGCGCTTTATGGGCGGCGTCTCCGAGAGCGCCGCGATCGACGAGCTCGAACGCGAAGTGCGTGCGGCCGCCCCGCTCGGTGAGGCGTTCGTCGCCGAGACCGGCGCGGGTGAGCTCATCGGTGAAGCCTACGCTGCACGCTCCGGTCCCGACGAGGCCGAGGTCGCGTTCGTCGTTGCCGACCGCTGGCAGCACCACGGGGTCGGGACCGCCCTCTTCGCCGCGCTCCTCGAGCGCATGCGCGCCGAGCACATCCACGCCGTCTGGGCCGAAACGAGTTCCGACAACCTCCCGATGCTGCTCCTACTGCGCGACACGGGTCTGGCCTCGCGCGAAGAGCACGACGGTGGAACGGTCCGCATCCACCTCCAACTCGCCGATGTCGCCTTCGCTTCCCCGATTTCGCTGAACGTCAACGGAAGAACCGTGACGGTACCGGCCGCGGACGCCGAGCGCCCGTTGTTGTGGTTGTTGCGCGATCGTTTGGGCCTGCGCGGGCCGAAGTTTGGCTGCGGCCACGGTGGTTGCGGGGCGTGCACGGTGCAGGTGGGCGGCCGCGCGGTCGCGTCCTGCACGCTGCGCGTTGCCGACGTCGTCGACGAGCGCGTGCTCACGGTCGAAGGCCTGGACCCCGCCGACCCCGTGTTCCGTGCCTGGCTCGCCGAGCAGGTTCCGCAGTGCGGCTACTGTCAGCCGGCGATGGTGATGACGGCCTCGGCGCTCTTGACGCGCAGCCCGCACCCGACCGATGCCGAGATCGACGAGGCGTTTGCCGGCGTGATGTGTCGCTGCGGGACGTACCAGCGCGTGCGCCGCGCGGTGCACCGTGCCGCCGCCCAACGGTGGGATGACGCGCCGTTCCCAGCCGATCCGCTGTCCGCCGCGCGCGAACCCGTCGCGCAGCCCCTGGTACGCTTCAACCCGTTCGTCGCGCTCGCGCCCGACGGGACGGTGCTGGTGACGATCGGCCGCTCCGAAATGGGCCAAGGCATCAACACGACGCTGGCGTCGCTCGTCGCCGAGGAGCTCGACGTTCCGATGGACGCCGTGCGCACGGAGTTCGCGCCGGTCGACCATGCCTTCGACGATCCCACGATCGGCATGCAGATCACGGTGGGAAGCCTCAGCGTCAAGAACATGTGGTTTCCGATGCGGCGCGCTGCCGCGGAAGTGCGCGAGCGCCTCATCGCAACGGCCGCCACGCGCTGGGACGTCGCTCCGGCGACCTGCCGCGCACACAACGGTGCGGTGGTGCACTCGCCGACGGCCCGTCACCTCACGTACGCCGAGTTGGCCGCCGATGCCGTCAAGCTTCCGCCTCCGGGCGAGCCGCCGTTGCGCGAGCCGGAGACGTTCCGTATCCTCGGCCGTCCGACGGCGCGCCTCGAGATCCCCGACCACGTCGGCGGCCGAACGGTATTCGGTACCGACATCACGCTGCCGGGGATGCTCACCGCGACGGTCGCCATGCCGCCGGCGTTCGGCGCCGAGCCGGTCGAAGTCGATGGCGCGGCGGCGAAGCGCGTCCCCGGCGTGCGCGACGTGCTCAAAGTGAGCAGCGGGATCGCGGTCGTCGCGGAAGACGCTTGGAGCGCGATCCGCGGCCGTGAAGCGCTGCACGTCATCTGGAGCGGTGGAACGAATCCGACGCTCTCGAGTGCGCAGATCGAACACCGCCTGCTGGCGGCCCTCGATCGGCGCGGCAGCGTCGAACGGTCCGACGGCGACCTGCAGCAGGCGTTCGATGGCTCGAAGGCCGTGCACGAATCGACCTACCTCACGCCGTACCTCGCGCACGTTCCGATCGAAGTGCCCAACGCGACCGCGCGTCTGGGCAAGAACGAATGCGAGCTGTGGATTCCGACGCAGGGACAGACCCTGGCGCGCGCCGCTGCCGCGAAAGCGGCCGGCCTCGCGCCCGAAGCCGTCACCGTGCACACCACCTTCCTGGGCGGGGGCTTCGGCCGCCGCGCGGTCCCCGACGTCGCCGGCCAAGCGGTCGAGATCGCGCGCGCGGTCGGCGCTCCGGTTCA
>Ga0209415_10008639_pt1 | contig 17644 bp, 9 predicted proteins | sample PeaSoiSIISIP2007_FD_187696 | JGI IMG/M metagenome (GOLD analysis project Ga0209415, IMG submission 187696) | Peat soil microbial communities from Weissenstadt, Germany - SII-SIP-2007 (SPAdes) (version 2) | ecosystem: Environmental > Terrestrial > Soil > Wetlands > Peat | place: Germany... | reverse complement strand
AAGCTGATCTTTCGTTTGCCCTGATGACAAGCAGCTTACATGGGATTGCAGATCATTGCAAGCGCTATGAAGTAACCAGCCTCGCTATAGTCGAACCACCACGGTTTACTCACAGAAGCCAACCGCATTCGGTTTCCCTGCGGATGGTCTGTCCGGAGCGTAATGGAGTACTGCAAGTGGATGAAGATAAACTACTGAATCGGTTATTGTTACATATCAACATTTCGTCAGCGACAGCGCTTTTAGTCCTGCCTCGGCCGACTGGCAGCATTCTTTCAGGCGCGGCCAGGAAATTCGACGCGGAGTGCAAGACTTTGCACTTTATGTCCAAGAATTGCAACACTGGCCCTCAGGCTGAAACTCCTATATTGCAAGGCATTGCATAGGTGTTGGTTATGGATTGTAGTATGCGAAGAGGGCAAGAGCGACCAGTCGCTCCGTGACGGAGACTGTCCCGCTTAGTTCGTCTCTGGTAAGCGAGTGCGGCGCCCAAACTTAAAAATGACAGCCGCGAGGCCACATAGAGAAGCCAGAGCCAGGTACTCGAAAGACGTGCCCCCCTCGGGAACATGACTGCATGCCTCGCCGCCCCTGCGTCTGTCCCGGTCGCCGCACCCGCCGCGGTGGTCGCGGTCCCAGTCTGTGCCACCGGGGCCGAAGGCGAGAGCGACCACACTCGTCGCGGTCTGGCTCCGAAAGATGCCTCCGCTAACCTTGGCGTTGACTCTTGATTGACTAAGAGCGCTGGGGGTGGAACATAAGAACGCTACGAAAAGTACCGTAGGAACTAAGAATCTGGGGCCTGACTTCATCAAAATTCTCCTCATCCATCCATCCAAGCAATTTAGGGGGGAAGGCTGAGTATGCAGAGTGTGGGCACCCTGCCACATCTGTCACTGTAACGCGAATCCCAGAACTGTCAAGGCTGATAATTTTTGCGAGCCGGTTGCAGCCAATTGCACTATTGCAGACGGTGTCTCTTGCAATCCGCATCACGAGGTTCGAATGGGTTCTGGATGGTTGGGGAAAAGGTTAGGTGTAGCCCAGCAATGCCGACCGTCGAGGGTCGCATTTGAGAGGGGCAACGGCTTGCTTTCGAAAGCGAACGAGCGCATAATTTCGCATCCTTGGGGCCGGGCTTAAACGGTGTGGGGAAGGAATTGTCGATGTACCTCGAAACGATCCAGACACTTCACAGAAAGATTGGGCAATGGTTGAAAGATCAGATCGCGCGGGACGTGCCGGAAGCAGACGCTTTGTGCGAATATGACTGCCGTAAGCAGCAGTGTACCGAAGAAGAGTGGGCGACCTGCGAGCGGCGAATCCACAAAGCCGCAGGAGAATTGTGGCCTGAGTCCGGCCCCGTACCTCGCAGCGAAACCAAGCCAGAAGCAAAACCCTCTCAGACTGCCCCATAATCTTCAGAAACCGCAGAGTCCTCGCCCCCATCAGTTACTGTTCGGACTACGGACAAGCCGTTTATTGCTCTAATCGACTGTCAGCAGTCGCGGCTTTAGGCATCGCTGGTTTACCAAAGCCAACACGCCGATCATTCATTCCCTTGCTGTACTGCCATTGACGAACCTGTCGAGTGATCCCAATCAGGAGTACTTCGCCGATGGAATGACCGACGCGCTAATTACCGATCTCGCGCAGATCGGATCGTTGAAGGTGATCTCGCGTACCTCTACTGTTCAGTACAAGGGCACCAAGAGGACGCTTCCGGAAATCGCTCGCGAACTGAACGTTGATGGAATTATTGAAGGAACGGTGCAGCGCTCGGAGGATCGCGTGCGGATCGGCGCTCGTGCTTTTGGCAGTCTTGTCGCTGCTGAGCATTGCTTTCCCGTTGTTTGCTCAGACTACCGTAGGTACCGGGAACGTTGTTGGCACCGTGAGTGATCCTTCCGGTGCTGTTGTCAGCGGAGCGAAAGTAACGATCGCTAATCTTGCGACCGGGCAGCTTATTTACCTCACGACAAATCCCTCCGGCTCGTTCAATTCAGGAGCACTCATTCCGGGCAACTACAAAACCCTAGTTTCAGCCAAAGGCTTCAGCTCAGCAGAAGCAGCGGTGACCGTGCAGGTGGGCAACACCTCTACTGTGAACGTGAAACTGCAAATCGGAAAAGAGAAGGAAGTTGTCGAGGTGCAAGATTCCGACGTGCGCGTGAACACGGAGCAATCAACCGTGCAAGGTGTGTTGAGCGCGGGACAGATTGGGAACCTCCCTGTCAACGGGCGTAATTTTATGGACTTGGCGCAGTTGGAACCTGGGGTTCAAATCCAGGATGGAGCGGACTTGGGCAGGACGGCTATTCTTCCATCTCCTTCAGCGGACGTTTCGGCCGCACTGCCCGCATTGAGGTCGATGGAATCGACGTCTCGGACGAAATATTCGGGTCCACAACCATGGACATTCCGCCAGCGGCATTCAGGAATTCCAGTTGAGCCAGTCGAGCGGTCCACACCCTTATTCTTGGCGCTACAGGGTCTGGAAAAACGGGTGACCAATAGGATAAAGTAAACGAAAGCAAATGAAAGCATACGTTATTCGTGCTGCGACTCCGGAAACCTCTTCTCCCTCGACGTCATACATCACCAATCTTAGCATTGCATATCAACTGCACTCTCGTCCGAACGCAGGAAGCAGGATCGATTGTGCTGATCGTGGGCAATCTCTTTCTTGCATCCTAAACAGATTCCATGCTGGAAGGAAACCAAAGAAATGCGTCGCAGAGATCTCCTGAAAGCGACGGTATTGCTTCCGGCACTGGCTCAAGGCCATATTGCTGCTGGCCTCGCGCAGAACTCTAATTGCGGCTTTGCGCCGCCGGTTGCAGACCGCCTGGATCAAGGCCCGTTCGACATCGATCAGGACCAGGGCTGGCAAACCGTGCTGTTTACGACGCCTTCCGAACGGCCCCTGCGAAATCCTGGACTTGGTCTCGTCGGCTATGCCTGGGAAGAGAGCGGGCCATCTCTGGCGGCGCGGGCTGGTCGGGAATCGCTCGAACAGCACGTGGAGAAAATATCAAGCCTGCCGTTCGTGGATGTTCTTTACATCCGGTGTGATTGGCGCAACGTGCAGTCGCGTGCCGGACGCCTCGATCTCGATCCGGTGTGGGCCTTGACTCTGGATGCGGCCAAACGGAAAGGCCTTCGCGTCGCGTTTCGCGTTCAACTTTCCAACGAATCGTTTCAGCCGGAACAAGTTGCTCTGCCTTCGTTTCTACGCGACCGCGTGCCGCTGGTGGCAATCGGGCGCATCCCCGGCAAAGGAAACGCGGAATATCGCGAACCTCGCTATGATCATCCGGAATTTCAGAAAGCATTCGCTGAGCTGAACGATCTGCTGGCCGCCGAGTTTGAAGGCAATCCCCTGATCGAATGGATGGACCTGATGCAGTACGGCTTCTGGGGCGAGGGACACACCAGCAACTATCCGAATCCCTTTCCCGACTTTGTGACGGCCCAGCGAACCTTCGTGAGCATGACCGCGCGACAGTTGGAAACATGGAAAAGAACACCCGTCGCCGTCAATACCCAGCCCGACATCAGCAACGTGGGAAATCGCGCTGTAATCGACATGGCTGTGCGGTCAGGCGCCTGGATGCGCTCCGACAGCATTATTGTGGAAGAGCCAATTCAGATCGACGAACTCGCGAACCGGCCGCCGTGGATCGCCGCCATCATGGAAGACGGCTACCTTCGTCAATACGATACGCAGAAATTGACACTCGATGCCGCCGGAATCAACGAACTGGAAAACTACATGCTCCACGTTTCGGACCTGCGTGCGAATTATTGGGGACTGTGGACGGAGGCTGACAACCTGGCGCACTACAACGAAGTGTATCCCCGCGGCTTCGAACGTTTGCGCAACTGCATTGGATACCGCCTCCGGCCTTCCTGGGTTTGGCAACGCAAGCGTTATGGCGCCTTCGAATTGATCGTCTGCGTGAGCAACCGGGGAACGGCCGGGGTTCCAGGAGTTCTTTGGCTGAGCCTGGAAAGCCCCGACAAGAAATTGAGCCTGCGGGGTGCGCTGGATGCGGGGCACCCTCATGGCGGCGGACTTCGGCAGGCTTCGTTTCTGTTGCCTAAAGATTACAGCGGCAGAGTTTCTCTGTCTGCTGAGCTGGAGACTCGTCCCGGCGTGAAAAAGCCGATTGCGTGGGCATGCCAACAGCCGGTCAACGCCAGTGGCTCAATTACAGTTGAACTCAAGAGTGAGAGCGATCGTGGTTGGCGAAAGGGCGTCTGATCCGAAAAGCTGCCCTTCGACGCGTGCTGACATTTACATCTCGGGAGCTCTATGCCACCCACAAATAGGTCAAGACGAATCTTCCTGGCGCCAGCTCCGCGTGCAGTATCGGACATCTTCGATGAGAGCGATCTCATCCGCTTGCGTGCCGTAGGAGATCTGGTCGTGCACGAAGGCGGTCCCATCACAGATCAATTATTTGAAGCCACGGCGGCAGACGCAGAGATCATCATCGGCCAGTTCGACCTACCCGAATCGCGCCTGCGACAAGCAACCTCGCTCAGAGCAGTTTTCAACGTGGAAGGTAATTTTCTTCCCAATGTGGACTACAGCTACTGCTTTCGCGCGGGCATACGAGTGCTGAATATAAGTCCCGTGTTCGCCGAACCCGTGGCCGAAGCTGCTCTTGGCATGGCAATTGATTTGGCGCGCGGCATTACGCGATCCGATCGTCATTTTCGTCAAGGCACCGAGGAGTACGGCCTGGCCGCGAATCGCGAAGCCTTCTCTCTGTTTCACCAGGACGTCGGTCTGATCGGACTGGGCGATCTCGGAAAGGCGATCCTGCCGTTGCTTCGTCCGTTTGGCTGTCGCATCCGCGCCTACGACCCGTGGTTACCCGACGAATATGTTCGAGCCCTGGGTTGCGAAGCAGCGCCGCTCGATGAGGTCTTGCGACGTTCCCGATTGGTTTTCGTCGTGGCCGGTGTCACAGCGGAGAATCAGGGTTTTCTGGGCGCCCAACAGTTCGCCTCCATGCAGCGAGGGTCTGCCATTGTCCTGGTCAGCCGCGCCGCGGTCGTTGATTTCGACGCGATGCTAGATTTTGCTGACAAGGGACACATTCGCTTTGCGACCGACGTATTTCCAGAAGAACCGTTATTCTCCGTACATCGGGCGCGCCGCACTAACAATTCCGTCCTTTGCGCCCATCAGGCGGGCGCTCTGCAAAGCGCGATCAAACAGATCGGAAAGATGGTTGCTGCGGATGCAGAACTCATTATGCGAGGATTGCCGCCCGTTTTGTGCAAACCCGCACAACCCGAGACCGTGGGAATGTTGCGCAGCAAGCCGGTCAGCAAGACATAGTCATACCCGTGCAATCCGCAGCCGTAGATTGGAAAGCTCCCGCCTCTCCACTCTCAAAACTCCGTTCGCATTAGCGCGAATCCGTTCTGTCCCAGCTGTCACACCTGGAAGCACGGCGGCGGGCGAAGACGAAATATTGAGGCCGCCGAAGTTGAGCCCGTAAATGCAATTCGGCTGCAGACTGGTAATGATTAGCGATTCGCAAGCCAAGTCTGGAAGAGACACTTCCCCGGAACTGACCATCGAACCTGCCGTGCTGAACAATACGACTGGACCTTGCTCGAAGGCTGCACCCTGGAATTGGACGCCATCCAACAGCTCCGTTCGCTTATGTCCAGTCTTCCCGGTGCTGCCAATTTCGAATACATGAAGGAAGAAATCTTCCTCCGCAGGTAAAGCGGGCGATACTTCGACTCGCCAACTGCCGGGCACAACGTTCTTGCGGTTGGAGCTGAGAATCTTATTGAAGTCCTCACCCCAAAACAGTTTCCACATGCGTCGAAGCTTGGGGTCTTCTGGCAAGGGAGCACCCCCGGCTGGCTCAAGGGGCCAGCTTTCTCCCGATCCCCACGCTCCTCCGTGATCATCGCCCGGAGTATAGAACTCGTTTCCCTTCCCACCTCTTGTCGTCACTACCCGCTCCCTGGGAAGAAGCGCATGCACCAGCAATTCTCCCGATCCGTCCGCAAAGCGAAACGTTTTCGCGTTGCGAAACTCCTGAGCCGCTTCTGAGCTGGTACCACTGGCTTGGTCCACCGCAGGCTGATTCACGCCATGAAGCAGCCAGGTCTTCCGAAACGACGGGTCCGGGCTGACTACGTGATCAAAGACAAACAAAATTCCATGTTCCGGAACGTAGAGAAGTTCGCGCGTGAAGCACCGGACTTTGGCGCGGGCATACGCGTTACTCGCATCTCCCATGGCGTAGTGATAGTGGCCGGGAAGATGATCGACCACGAGCATGGAGCCGAGGTTCCAAATGTCGCGCGTGCGCTCCCAGTCCTCTGGGCTCCGTATAGTGTTCCAGTAGCGCGAGGAATCCATGCGTTGCCCGCCGTCGTTGGCTGCGGGCAAGACATTGTCTGACCAGAAGAACTTTTCCGCGGGATCGTAAACCAGGATGGAATTGTGGGCCACAGTGCGGCGGTAGTAATTTAGATAGTGCGGACTTTCCGTGTCGGTGTAATCCGCGCCGCTGTCGATTGCAAGATGTCCGCCATGGTAAATCGTGAATTGATTTTGATCGAGGTGCTGGTGCTTGGCGAAGTAGGGCCCGCAATCGAACTCGATCCACGTCGATTCCGGCTTCCAGCCATCGCGCATCACGAGATGCCCGACACCTGAGAAGTAGCGCTGGCGCGGCAACTCTTCTTCATTGCTCAGAGCAGGATCCCGTGGGGCAACCTCCGGATCATCCCATAGAAACTCCAAAACCGGTAGCACCCACTCCCTGACGAAAAACCCGCTCTTGCGCAGAAGCCATGCGCTGTAGGGATCCTTGAAGCGGTTTACCGCATAGCCCACAACGGCGGTGTCTCGCGAGTCCAGAATCGGATATTCATTATCTCCCTCGCGCGATGGCGTCCCGTCGGGAAGAAGCTTGTAAAGATACGTCGTCCCCATGTTGCGAAACACCGGGAACTGATACGCAGGATCCACGCCGGTGGTGGTGCGCTGCAATTCCGCAATCATCGTCATCGAGGCCCACGTGATGCGCATGTAGTCCATCGATTCGTGGTAGCTGCCCTCTGGGCTCACGACACTTGTAGTTCGGAGAATGTTCGCAAGACCCTTCTCAATCTTTTCGCGCCAGGTCCGATTGAAGTCGGAATAACCTTCGACCGCCGCAGTAGTGAAAGCGGCGAGAGCGAGGTAGCGCAAAGCATAATTGTGATACGACATTTCTCCAGGGTCAGAAAAGTCGGGAGTGGCAATCATGGCGGCTGCTCCGTCTTTCAACTCGCCAGCCACGCGCTCTTTCAATGTGCGATCAAATCCTGGGAAGGTTTGCAGCCAATCGAATGCCAGCGACCACCGGGCGTAATCGACCCACGACCGCGAAGGCTTTCCGCCAGCCACGTGTTTCGTTCGCATCGCAGCCACCGCACGTTCGGCGAATGTCTTGTTCCCCGTGAGTTGCCACGAAAGCGCCCAACCTTCCATGTCTTCTGATGGGCGTCTCCCGGCCGCGTAGCGGGCCTTCAGCAGGGACAAACCGGTGAACGGATCCGCTTCCGCGATCAAGAGTCGCGGATGGCGAACCGTTCCCTGGGCCCGGGCAGGCCATCTCTCCGCCAGAACGGACAAGGCCAGCGCCGTGATGAAGTCACGTCTTCGCATAACATCGTCTGCGCAAGTCAAAGGTTGAAGTCATCACTGCGTAGCTTCGGACATCGCCAACCTCGTGAGGTGATATGCCAGCATGCGGTCGGGCAGCAGCAATGCCTTTCGAAATCGTACGGCGGCCTCCGCGGTCTGCCCGAGTTCCTTGGCCAAGGATGCGGCCGAGTATTCCCACCAGCTCGGGTAGCCGCTGGTATTGGTGCGACTTTCCGCCTGCTCCAGCGCAGTTCGCAGGCGATCCTGCCATTGCGCCTCATTGAAGCCAGGCAATTTTCGCGCCGCCAACCACGCCCACTTGACCTGGTCGGGACCCGTGGCGGAGGCGGCAAGCTCGAATGTTGTCTTGGCCTTGGCCGCTTCTCCGCAGTTGGCAAGGACAGTGCCAAGCAAATAGCTGGTTCGTGCAGATTGCAGAATAGGCTCAAGCCCGTCGCGCGTGAAGCCCAAGCCCGGCACTTCTGAGCCGAGGTGTTCAGCACCCGCCAGCGCATCGCTGCAGCGTCCTTCTCGAACCGAAGCAAGTACACGCATCAACTGCACTTCGATCCACACCTGGCGGACATTGGTCCCACCCTCTTCCCGAGGAAAGAACCGGTTTTGGAAGAGTTGAGAGGCGCGTTCAAAATTACCCGCCTCCGCCAGATTGAGAATCAATTCGAAGATCAGCGGTGGGGGCGCGGCGTCCATCTGCGGATATTTATCCAACGCTTCAACCCGCTCCCTCGCCGGCCGGTTCAGCAGGCTGAGAGCCTGGTCTATGCCAAGGTAGATCGCGATGTTGGCCGGATCGCTGCGCAACCCGTCGCGAAATGCGGAGAGCGCCCGTTCAGGATCATCCTTTATATGAAGCAACGCCGTCCCCATGCTGGCATCCAACACCCGAGGCTCAGGGCCAGCCTTGCGAGCTTCCGACCATTCCTCGAGAGCGGCGTCGGTCATGCCGCGGGAGAAATAAAACGTCCCCAGCAGATAGTGCGCGGTGACGTCCGAGGGATTCGCGTGCAGGGCCGCACGCAGCACGGCGAACTCTACGGCAGTGCTGGGGAAGACATAGGCCGTCGACAGCTTAGCGGCGGCATGGTAATCGTCCGCTCCGGACTGTCCAAGTTTCTCCCGGCAGAAGCCACGGAAGTAGGCAACCATGGGATGATCCGCCGGTGCCACCGCACCAGGCTCAGTCTGATCACTGAGGGGCCGAGGATATTGCCTCGAAAGCACATTCCAGGCTTTCTGGTAAAGGCCCAGCCGGATATACTCTGCAGCCACGTTTAGCACGCGGTTGGAATCGTTGGCGAGGTGAGCAAGGTCGGGGGTGCCGAGTTCTTCTCGAAGAAAGGAGCTGAGCGGAAAGCGAGTCAGCCCTTCCCGCGCCGTTGCTCGTCCTCCCTGCGACTCACCGAGAGCATTCTTGACGGCAACCAACTCCTCGAGAGTGCGAAGATCGTCGGGAGAAGCACGCAGAACGTCCGCGAGATGGCGCTCGGCGCCGCGCAAGTCACCGTTTCGTGCCAGCCACTCGCCGAGCAACAGGGCAGCCGCAGGATAGAACGACGGAAGGCGCTCCGCCTGTTCGAAGGCGGCACGCGCATGATCGGTCTCTCCCACTCCATCGTAAGCGATCCCCAGATAGTAGGAGACTTCCGTGTCGGTAGTATCTCGGGCGAGCACCGGCTCCAGATACTGCTTAGCTTCCGCGAAACGCAGCAGCCCAGTCGCCAGACGCCCTGCTGCCTTCTTCGCTTCGAAGCTGTCCGGAAACTTCGCCAACGTTTCCTTGTAGGTTTCGAGGGCGCTCAAGTTTCGACCATTCAGTTCGTCGTCTTTGCCCAGTTGAATCCAGTCATCGACGGTTCGCTTGTCGGGATCGGGAACGCGGTAAGACGGTTGGGGGCCAACGTGAACCTCTGACTCGGGAGTCCAATCGTATTCGCCCTCGGTCTGGCGCAGGAGAGTTGTTCCCTTGTCGTCCTGAATCTCAATCGTGTACCTTGCCTGCGAGTCGGCATTGGGAAACTCATGGATCCAGGAGTGCTCAGGTGTGAGATCAATGGCTTCGTGAAATAGCGCCTGATCTCCCTTGATGATGGACACGGACGCTTTTAGGATGGGCCGGTTCGCATTAAATCCGATTGTCAGTCGGCCGTTCTTCCGGCTGAGGCTCGCCACGCCGGTGAGATTAGCCCGCGAGATTCCGCCGATCTCCCGCACCGGCATCCAATATTCGGAGAAATGAATTGCCTGGCGAGGTTCAAGAAAAGCATAGGTCTCCTGATTGCGAAACAGGCCCGCCTGCACCTCGAGATACCCGCTGTTGTCGTCGGAGAGGGCTTTGCGCCAGTCCAGGCCATCCGCATCAACTCCCCAGGACCAGATTTTTCTGGAGGGAACTTCTTCGTAATCCGCAAAATGCACGGTCCCCGTATTGGTATGGGGACTCCACACTCCCATAAAATTTTCACGGCTTCCGTAGCTGAACATCGAAACCGGACCTTTGGTGTGATTGCGGACCACGCTATAGTCGACGCCATCCTGATCCACCGGCCAAGGGTGGACTTCGGTGAAGCCGTGGGTGGCGGCGAAGCGCATCGGGTACTCGATCTGCGAATCATCCCACGCCGCGACTCCAGCATTGTTCCACCAGTAGAAACGATGTCGCACGTCGCTGCGGTTGCTCAGCGTAACGTGCTGTTCAAGCACCGTCGATTTCGGGCGGAGCATCAACTCCACGGTCCATTCCATGCCGTAGACACGGTCAATGTTGCCGACGGTCACAGAGGCGCTGCCGTCATCGTGTTTCGTAAACGCAAAGTTGACAGGCGACATCGTGACCCAATTGTGCGAGACCGGAAAATTGAACTCGATTCCGAAGGCGGCCCAAGCTCCTCGATAAGCTATGGCCGCCTTCTTGATCGACGGATTGGCATAGAACATCGACTTGCCGGAAATCTTGTCGACGCAGGTGTAAAGGTGGCCGCCGATGTCGGGAAGGACGGAGCACTTCAGATATTCATTCTCGAGATAGATCGCCCGCCAGTCATGGTCAACCCGCCGGCTGGTCAGGTTATTGCGCAAGGTATAGGGATAGTTGAACCGCCCAGTGGTCAACTGGTCGAAGGGAGGATTGGGATCAGGCAGCCCCTCTTCGTAAGTCGGCAGGGTGAGCGTTCCTTGCCAGACACGCACGTCCGACTCAGCGGCCCACGCCGAGGCCGCTAATCCTAAGACCGCGATTTGCCAGAAGATGCGCATCTAAAGTCGCAGCAGGCGCGCAGCGTTTTCAAAGTAAACTTTGCGCAGGATGCTGTCGGGTAAATCAATGCCGTAGATTCGCCAGCGTCCCTGCGGAGGTATTTTCGCAGGAGCGTAGTCGAAATACTCGTCGTTCGTCTCGAGGAATCGGTAATAGATTTCGTACAACTGGTCGTTGAACACTTGTTGAGGATAGTCGTCACCGTGTGGCGTGGCATCTGTCCCGAACAGGATTCGCTCCTGGTACTTGTCGAAAAACTTTCTTGCGGTTACCGGCTGCCGGCCGAGTTCGCCGACTCGCGCCGCGAGGTCCACGGACATATTGGGAAACCGGTCGAGGTTCTCGCTCACGTTTTGCAGGTCTTCCGCGAAGTTGCCGACGTGCACCGCCACAAATTGAGTCTTGGGGTGGCGGGCAATCAGGCGATTGCGTGCTGCAATCAGCTCCGCGTTGCTGGGGAAGTCTCCTCCATAGAACGACCAGTCAGGATGATTATTCAGCTCTTCGTAGCGCTCGTTGAAGCGATCCGTCGGCGTGAAAAACGCTATCGGATCGGAAATGTGAATGGCCACGGGAATGTTGAGTTGTCCGCAAGCGTCCCACATGGGATCAAAACGAGCATCATCAATCTTGACCAGTGAGCCCGAGGTGATGTTCTCACGAAGATAGAGTCCCAATGTCTTGAGAATTTTCAGCCCGCGGGCCCCATCCTGATGAGCACGCTCGATCGCTTGTGCCTGTAGCGTCGGGTAATTCGGTTCCTTGAAGCCAGAATAGGACGGCTCGGTGAACGTGTAAAAGCGGCCAGGATACGCACGGTCGTATTTCGCCACGGCCTCGGCGAGGCCACGTTCGTACCCTCCGGTCAGGTTAACCATGGCCCGAATATTCTTCCGGTCCATGACGGCCAGCAGTTCCTGGGGAGTTCCCAAATATTCACGATCCGCGGAGAGTTCCACTCCCTTTTCTGACTTGGTCGAGCCGGATATGTGAGTATGGAAGTCAATGTTGGGAAATCTCGAACGCTCGACGCGGGATTCACGCACGCGCAGCATGCTTCTTGGCTCATACTGCGAAAGTTCTAAGGGTGCAGGTCCGGTCGCGGGCAGCGCCTCATTCGCAGCAGCTGCACCTGAGGCCCTGCCGACTTGAGTCCCACATCCTGCTATCAGGCCCATTCCATACAACCACTGACGCCGAGTGATCACGCTTATCTCCTCCGGTTATTGTCCCGGCTCCAGCACGGGCGTGGCGATATCCACGGGTCGAGGTTGTCCTTTGATCGAACCGTGCCAGACGCTCCCGCCGAAGGTCGTGATGTAGACCTCGTCCCGGTGCAGCGGATCGGGAATCACCCGTTGTCCCCACTTGAAGTTGAATCCCGGAATGCGAGACCAGTGCAGCCCGCGATCCGCCGATCGCCAGGCAGACGATTCAAAACCTGCCGCATAGAGAACATTGGGATCCTGGGGATCAACGGTGACATCGTAAATGTGGCGATCTTTGTCGAGCACCTGTTTCCACTTCCTGCCGCCATCCTCGGAGAGAAAGATGCCGCCGCCGTCCCCGTGTTCTCCAGCCGCTCGCGCCCAGGCAGCGAGGTAGAGACGATCCGGCGATTGAGGATCGATGGCAAGCCCGTTCGGCCCGTTCGTGCCCTCAGGCAACGAAACGGGCTGCCAGTGCTCGCCTCCATCGGTCGACCGGTACAGTGCGCCATCGCCGGCGTTGCCGATGCTTCCATCTTCCGACCGGCGCGCGATCACAACGTAGAGCGTGCCACTTGAGCTTCGCGCTAGCCTCCACGCGAACGGCTCTGGTTGCGTGATCCCCGTGTTCTTCAGGGCCCAGGTGTGGCCGCCATCAGAACTCTTGTAAACGCCGCGCCCAAAACCTGAGACGTATAACACGCGCGCGCTCGCCGGGCTGGTGGGGTCGAGAAGAATATGGGTCGCCGCTGTCTCGTCCATTCCCGTGTTTGATTTGGTCCAAGTCTTGCCGCCATCATCGCTGATGCACACGCCACCTTTGTAATTCAGCACCGAGTTGTGCCGCCACATCTTTGGACGAGGAAGATCATGGGTGTAGCTGTTCACGCTCCACACGCGCCCACGCACTTCAGGGTCGAACACGATCCAATAGGTGGTGTTCATCCACTCGCTGGGTACACCGGCCGTCGAACTCACCCAGGAGACGCCACCGTCCTCACTGCGGAAGAGACCGATATCGGTGTAGGTAATGAACTGGCGCTTTGGATCGAAGGGGTCGAAGTGAATGCCGTAGCTGTTTGTGACGTCGAGACCCAGGCTCGTCCAGCCAGAGTCATCGACTTTGCGCGAATATACCGCTGTCCAGGTAGCGCCGCCATCGCTGGTCCGCATGGTTCGTCCCAGGTCGGTACCGTATGCTAAGTTGGCGTCCTGCTGAGCCACCGTAAGATTCAGAGGGTTTTCTGCCCATGCCGGCCCGAAGCGCGGGGTGATCCAGTTATCATCGACGTTCTTTGCCGCTACGCCGGATTCTTTCCATACTAGCTGCCAGTCAACTCCAGAATTTGTGGTTTTCGCGACTCCCAGCCAGGTATTTCCATCGAGCGCCAGATGATCGTAGGAGACGTACGCCGTCTCCGGATGATGCAGGCTGGTAGCAATGGCACGCACTTTCCCTCCCGCGCCAGGCATCTCGCTCTTGTGCCACGTCGCGCCGCCATCCTTGGAGATGAAAATTCCCTCTTTCGAAGTGACATAGAGGATCGGTTGCGAAGCACCAAAGCCCAGGGAAACGTCACTCGCTCCGCCCGGCAGCGGAAGACTCCGCACGCCTCCCGCGACAATCACGGCGATCATGCGATAGCTTGCGAGAAATAGTGTTCGCGCATCGGCCGCGGAATGAGGATCCACCCAAATCCGGCGGGGAAGATCGGGCAGGTTCACGTGTTTTTTCCAACTCTTGCCATAGTCGCGCGAAACGAAGAGGGCGGGACTCTCCTTCGTTCCCGCAGCAACATAGAGAACCTGTGAGTTGGAGGGATCAACCGCCAGCGCTGCAATCGTGCTCAAAGGATCGGGATCGGCCAGGATCTGTTCGTCGGAGTGGTCCGAATTCATCTTGACGCCCTTCACCGCCGAAGGGCTCGGGTAAATCAGGTCCCAGTGTTCGCCGCCGTCCGTACTGCGCCATAAACCCGTCGCGTGCGCGTACATGGTCTTCGCATCCAGCGGATCGAAGACAAAGAAATCCACCACACCCCGCAGATTGAACATCCGCCAGCTGCGCCCGCCATCATGAGTAATGTAAGAACCGGTCATGTCGCAGGAAATTAGTACGGTATTGGGGTCATGCGGGCTGATGGTGGGATTGAACATGGCGCCGCCGCCGCCCGGGCCGAGTACACGAAAGCCGCCCGGACGTTGCGCGAAGGCACTGGCCAAGCACACCACCACGAGAAAGGCATGAAAGACTGTGAGTTTCATGGGCTGCTTTCGGTTTTCACTTCGGTGCGCGCAGACACTTCCGTTTGCTCGCGCACTGCCTAACCTGACGGGGAGCTAGAACGTGATTCGCAGCCGCAGACGAATCGTCCGCTGGCTGAGCACGCCTTCCTGCGGGAAACTTTGTGTCAGTTGGCCAAAAGTGCCTCCGTTGGCCTGAGAGTTCAAAAAGACGACCGAAGGCGCATCCAACTGCCCGGCGTTGGGCCCGGTCTGAACAACATTCATATTAAATTCGCCAACCTCCGCGAACGTACCTCCACCTCCGCCGAAGTTGGCATCGGGCGCAAGCAGGGGGTGATTAAAAATGTTATCGAAATCGGCTCCCAGAGTCGCGACTACACGCTCCCCGATCGAGAAGGCTTTGTGAATTCCCAAATTCACGCCCCACGCACCGGGCCCGGTCAGCGAATTCCTTTTGGCAACCGCTGGGTTGCTCAACAGGTCAGAACCCATGGAGGGCAAACCGAAAGCATCTGCGTTCCAGATGAACGCATTACTCCCTTTTTTCCCGGTATTGATGTTGTTGCTCAACACTAGCGGCCGGAATGAAGGCTCGGTGTTGAAATCTCCCACTGCATCGATCGATGAAACCGCGATGTTCCCCGGCTCGACCGGATCACAGTCATCGCAGATCCAGAACGGCGTGAAACCTTGTCCGGACTTGGCAAACATATTGAACGTTGTCTGCCAGCCGCCAATTAAGCTGTCAGCCAGCCTGGAAAACGAATGGCCAATTCTATGCTTCCGTCCGATGGGCAGATCGTAGAGTCCATAGGCAATGAAACGGTGCCTGGAGACGTAGCCATCGGTGCCGTAATCCGAGTTGGGGCTAAATGGGTTGTAGCCGATTCCCCCCAGGCTGGAGTTCGCGGTGTCCAACGCGCTGCTCTTCTGATCGAGATACGTGTAGGACACATCCAGCATGAGTCCGCTTCTGTAGCGCCGCGTGAATTCCGTTTGGAAGGAGTTGGAATTTCCATGCCCGAAGTTTCCATAGGTGAGCAGGAACTCACCGACTATCGGAAAGGGCAGTCGAGCCAAGTCCGCCGGAGAGTACGCACAGCTTCCCTGCGTGGGATCGCAAACCGTGACACCGTCTCCCTGATATGTACCAAAAGGAGTCGTGTTTGGAGCGAGTTCATCCAGGTCTTTGCCGGCGATCAAGCCGCTCATGTGTGTGCCCAGATAAGACACCCGCAAAGTTCCATCGCGAACGATCTCACGTTCAAAGGTAACGTTGTATTCCTGGACGCGCGGACTCTGGATGCCCAGCGGTATGGCGTTGGCGGTCACAGAATTGCCAAACCCTTTAAGGGTTCCACCGGTGATCGGACTGATTCCGTCTTGCGTGGGGCTTGGCCATCCCTCGAGGGTAAATCGCGATGTAACGCCTTGATTGAATGGGTTTGTTCCGATGGCGTCGCGAATCCCCTGCGCTGCGGAAGTCGGATAGAAGACGCCCCAGCCCCCGCGCAGCACCGATTTATCTCCTATCTTGTAGGCGACGCCCAGGCGCGGTGCAATATTGTTCTTGTCCATACGGACAAGGCCACGGCCCAAACCGGCCTGCGAAGCAGTGATATATCCATAGCTGGCGATCCGCGTGTCGAGGTAGGGCAAAGTCTTCGCCGAGGGAATGATGAACACTCCGGGATTTCCGTTCGGATTCTTGCCCGTCGGGTCGAAGTTGATCAGCAGATCGTCCTTTTCGATAAAGGGGGTGATCAGGTCATAGCGAAGACCCAGATTCAATGTGAGCTTTGACGAGACTTTCCAATCGTCCTGAGCATAGTATCCTTCCTCCCAGTTATAGACATTCATGGGAGGCCGCGCCTGCAACACATAGCTCGCGCTCGTCGGCGGCAGGCCCAGCAAGAATTCGGTGAACGGATCTGCATTGGAGCAAGGAACGGTGGCACAGGTACCCGGGTCGGTGTAGGTCATCGAGCCTCGGGGATTTCCGCGGTTCAGAGCAAACCCGTCCACCGCCTGATTGCGAACAAAATCCGCTCCCATCCGCAGATTGTGCTTTCCCCGTACCCACGTCAGGGTGTCTCCGAAAGTGATCAGATTCTGATCCTCCGGCCGATATGTGTTGCGCCCGCCGTTGGTGAAAGTCGAAAAGGTGTTGCTGAAGCTGATGGCAGGATGCCCGAGCGTACTGAGCGCAAACTGACCGACGACCGAACCATAAGCGGCGATATCAGCCGCATCAAAACCGATGCTGGAAAGGAAACCTTCCAATGTGGTGTTGCTGTGCACCAGTTTGTTCTCCTTGTTGAATCCAGCGCGCGCTTCGTTGACGACAGTCTGCTTAAAGATACGCGTGTAAGAAAGTTGGACGGTTTGGTTTTGACGATAGATTTGCGTCAGGCCAAGTCCCGTATACGGGGACACAACCGGATTCATCGCGTTGGTGTCCGCTGACGTGTTATAGCTGGCATAAACGTGATCTTTCTCGCTGAAATCATGGTCGAGCCGCAGAGAACCGGTGTCCAGCGTATCCCGTCCGGGCAACTGCGTTTGATAGCTCGGAATCCGGCCAGTCGTTGAACTAATCGGCGCCGTTACGCCGATATGCGGAAAGTACTTGGTGATTAGCGTTTGCACCGATGGGTTCAAGAGTCGCGACGGTATCTGTAAAAACTGCTGGCCGGCGCCATTAACAGTATCGGTAGCAATCTCTTGTGGTGTGAGCACGACACCAGCGGGCACATCGGGTTCGTTATACACCGGCTTGGGCCCACTATTGTCCGTCATCCCGGAAAAATCTCCGGTCCAAAGCGACGGATGAGCAAGTCTATTCGTCGCGATGTTCACGGGCTCAACGTCATAGTCCCGCTCATAAGCCGCAAAAAACCACGTATGTTTTAGTCCTTTCACAGGACCGCCGATGGATCCTCCGAAATCGTTGATGTTGAAATAAGGCGTGGGATATTTCGAAGCAAATGCGTTCGGCTGAAAATCGGCGATCCCAGCAAGGTCCTGCAGCGAGAGTGCAGCTAACGCCGAATTGGCATTGTTGTAGAAAAGCGAACCGTGGAACTGATTTTGCCCGCGTTTGGTGGTAATACGGACGTTGGCCGTGCCCGCATATTCGGCGCTAAAGCTGTTGGAGAGAACGTTCAGCTCGTCGACCGCTTCGAGAGAAGGCTTGCTGTCGGTTTGCGAACCGAATATGCCTCCGTTGGAGCGCTGTCC
>Ga0209415_10008638_pt1 | contig 17644 bp, 21 predicted proteins | sample PeaSoiSIISIP2007_FD_187696 | JGI IMG/M metagenome (GOLD analysis project Ga0209415, IMG submission 187696) | Peat soil microbial communities from Weissenstadt, Germany - SII-SIP-2007 (SPAdes) (version 2) | ecosystem: Environmental > Terrestrial > Soil > Wetlands > Peat | place: Germany... | reverse complement strand
ATGGTCGAAGCCGTAGCCCTGATAGTCGTAGATGTTGTAGGCGGTGCCGCGGCCGAGGCCGACGATGAGCCGGCCCTTGCTGAGGTGATCGATCAGCGACAGCTGCTCGGCGAGCCGGATCGGGTGATGCAGCGAGGTCTGCACGACCGCGAACCCGATCTTGCACTGCCGGGTCGCCACCGCGAGCGCGGCGGCAAAGCTCACGGGATCGACATAGGCGCAGATGCCGTCGAAATGATGCTCGGCAAGCCAGAGAGCGTCGACGCCGAGCTCGTCGGCCAAGCGCGCCTCGCGCAGCGTCTCCTCGATGACGAGCCCGTCCCGCTCGGGATCGCGACTCTCCGGAAACAGGAAATCGCTGAACTTCACCGGCGCGTCAGTCGACGTAGCGCACGCGATCGGAGCTCAGCAGGGCGCGCACGGCCTCGGGACAGTCGAGGCCCTTCGCGATCTTCTCCTGCAGCGCGGCCTCGGCGCGGCGGACCGCCGCTAGCCGGTCGAGCACCGCATCGAGCTGAGCCCGCGGGATCACCACGACGCCATCGAGGTCGCCCACCACGATATCGCCGGCCTCCACGCTGACGCCGCCCGCCACCACCGGCAGGCCGATGCGGCCGGGTCCCGACTTCACGCAGGAATTGGGCGTGATGCCGCGGGCGAACATCGGCAAGCCCACGCCGACCACGCCCGCGCTGTCTCGCACCAGCCCATCGGCGACGATGGCGGCGACTTTCCGGTTGCGCGCCATCGCGGCCATGTTGTCGCCGACGATGGCGGTGCCGGTGAAGCCGTCGCCCGCCGCCACGATGACGTCGCCGGGCTCAGCGAGTGCGATCGCGGCCAGGATCGCCAGATTGTCCGACGGACCAGGCTCGCAGGTGAGCGCGGGACCGACGAAGGCCGCGCGCTTGGGATCGACGGGCTTGATCGCGTAATCCAGCGCGCCCCGCCCGTCCATCGCATCGACGAGGTTTCCGGTCTGAACGCCCGTGAGCGCGGCGAGCTTTGCGGGATCCGGCCGCGAGATGCGGCGCCGGATGGTGAGGAGCGGCGGTTCCTCGATCATGTCCCGGCCTCCGGCGTGCGGGTCTACTTCACCGACGAGAACGAGGTCGGCTGCAGAATCGTGTTGCTGACGGAGGCGACGATCGGGCCGTCCTTCTCGGTCTCGGCGCGCGCCGCCAGCCAAGTCGGGTCGATCATGAACCCGCCCCATTTCTTCTCGCGCTCGGCGAGCGATTCCCATTGCAGCAGGTAGTACAGATCCATGCTGGAGTCGCCGATCAGCACGGTCCAGAAGCCCGCCTGGCGGATGCCGTGCTTCTCCCAAAGCTTGAGCGTGATGGTGTCGAACCGCTTGAGCAGGGCCGGCAACCGGCCGGGCACGCAGTGATAGACGCGCAGCTCATAGATCATGGGCTATGTCCTCTCTTGTTGATGGGCCGGCAGATCCCGCGCAAGAGACCGTAGCGCATCGCGCGCGCTCAGAACAGCTTGCCGCCGTTCGGCACCGGCTTGTCCGGCACTACGAGGACCACGGCGCCGGCACCATCGGGAAATCCCAGCACCAGAACCTCGGACATGAACTTGCCGATCTGCTTGGGCGGGAAATTCACCACCGCGGACACCTGCCGGCCCACGAGCTCGTCCAGCCGGTAGTGCACGGTGCATTGCGCCGAGGATTTCTTGACGCCGATCTCGGGCCCGAAATCGACCTGCAGCTTGTAGGCGGGCTTGCGCGCCTCGGGATAGGGCTCCGCCGCCACGATAGTGCCGACGCGTACGTCGACCTTGGCGAAGTCGTCATAGCTGATGGTCATGCGCGCTCCTTATTTTCCGCCGTCGGCGAGCCGCCACGCCAACCCTCGCCGACCGCGTAATCGGTATTTTCCGCCGTCGGCGAGCCGCCGCGCCAACCCTCGCCGACCGCGTAATCGGTATCTTCCGCCGTCGGCGAGCCGCCACGCCAACCCTCGCCGACGGCGTAGGCGCTCGGCTTGCTGCCGGTCGGCGCGCGACGCTAGCATCCGGCCTGGACTCCCTTCAACCAGCGGCCCGGCGCACGCAATGGAGATTCGCTTTCTCGGCAGCGGCGATGCCTTCGGCAGCGGCGGCCGTTATCACACCTGCTTCCTCGTGACAGCGGCGGAGACGCGTTTCCTGATCGATTGCGGCGCGTCATCGCTGATCGCGCTGAAGCGCTTCGGGGTCGAACCCAACAGCATCGACAGCGTGCTGGTGAGCCACCTGCACGGCGATCATTTTGGCGGCTTGCCGTTCTTTCTGCTCGACGCGCATCTCGTGAGCCGGCGCACGCGGCCGCTGACGCTCGCGGGTCCGCCGGGCTTCCGCGACCGGCTGCATCAGGCACAGGAGGTGCTCTTTCCGGGGTCAACCGGCATCACGCCGAAATTTCCGCTGACCCTGATCGAGATGCCCGAGCGGGTGGCGCACCGCGTCGGCCCGGTGCGGGTGACGCCTTTCCTGGTGCAGCACTACTCGGGGGCCCCGCCCTATGCGCTGCGGATCGAGGTCGACGGCCGCGTCGTCACCTATTCGGGAGACACCGAATGGGTCGAGAACCTGGTGCCCGCGGCTGCGGGCGCCGACCTCTTCATCGTCGAGGCCTATTTCTACGACAAGAAGGTGAAGTACCACCTGGACTACGCGACCTTGCGCGGTCGGCTCGCGGAGATCGGCGCCAAACGGGTGATCCTCACCCATATGAGCGCGGAGTTGCTGGCGCGCCGAGCCGAGGTCAATCTCGACTGCGCGGAGGACGGGCTCGCGATCTCGCTATAGGGATCCTGATCCGCCGTCGGCGAGCCGCCACGCCAACCCTCGCCGACCGCGTTAGGGACCGCACAAAAACACAGAGGCCGTCCCGGGGGACGGCCTCTGCCAGAGCGTCAGTGTTGGGGGGAGATTACTGACGCTGCGTCTTTTTCTTCGCGATCGTGCCCCACTCGTCGATGCTCTCCGAGAAACGCTTGGTGAGCACATCGAACGCGTCGGTCTGGGTCTTGCCCGCGAGCTCCACGAGCTCCCGCGCGCCCTCGACGCTCTTCTCGAGCGCCTGCTTGGCGAACGCCGCTTGCTTCTGGAGCCGCTCCTCGGCAGTGCCGGTCTCGGACCAGCCGCGCACCAGCGCGGAGGCTTCGTCCATCGCCGTGCGGGCGAACTCGACCTGCCGCTTGGCGAGCTCCTGGAAGCCCTGCACCGCCAGCTGATTCGCCTGGGTGAGCGCCTCGAGGTTCTTGCGCTGCGAGGACATGAAGGCCTCGACGTCCACGCCCGCAAAGGGGAAACCGGCGAACAGCTTGCCGACTTCCGTCTCGAAGAATTTGCCGTTAACCATCGCCGTTGCTCCATCCTTGGAGGTTGAAGATATTTTTGCTGCACTGCAGCATAACGCGAATATGGCGCACGATATGGACCCCGTCAAGACTCACCGCACATTTTTCTGCAGCGCGGCAAGAAATCTGCGGGGCACAAGGTAACTTACTGGGAGAACACGATATTTCGGCAAATGCGAGGGTGGGCAGGATTGTCGCATACGGCTTCGGATCGCCTCGCCATGGCCGAAAACGCCCGCTCGGGGCCCGCATGCGCTAGTCTCTGGCAGTGCAAAATCGTCGCTCCGGGAATGCCATGATTCGGTTCCAGCCCAAGAACCCCGCCTTCGAGAACCAAGTCCGGGAGAGCTTTGCCCGCCAGGCGTTGATGCGAACCATCGGCGCCGAGCTCGTGCGGGTCGAGCCCGGACGGGCGGAAATCGCCCTGCCCTACCAGCCCGATCTCACCCAGCAGCACGGCTACCTGCACGCCGGCATCACGGGCGCGATCGCCGATTCCGCCGGCGGCTATGCCGGCTATTCCCTGTTTCCCGCGGGCAGCTCGGTGCTTACGGTCGAATTCAAGATCAACCTGCTGGCGCCCGCTGCGGGAGAGCGATTCGTCGCGGTGGGAGAGGTGGTGAAGCCGGGCCGCACGCTCACAATCTGTCGGCTCGAGGTGACCGCGATCAAGGGGGAGCAACGAACCCTCATCGCAATCGGCCAACAGACGCTGATCTGCCTGGAGGGCCAGCCGGACCGGCAGGGCCGCCGGCTTCGCGCTAGGCACTCTGCTTCCGCGATTGCGGGCCCCACGGGAAGCCGCCGAGCCCGAGCCAGGGCTCGGCCTGGCGCAGGCGCCGATCGAGGGCGGCCATGGTCTTGGCGAGGTCCTCGCTGTCGTCCTCGACGAAGACGCGCAGGACGCACAGGTACATGAGCGCGAGCGCGCGGACGCGGAGGCGGCCGCGGATCCCCGTACTCGAGAGGCCGGCGGCTTCGAGCATCCAGGTCATCGAGCGCAGAAAGGCGGGCGCGCTGCACAGCGCGGTCGGCGGGTCGCTGGCGAGCCCTCGCGCGATCGCCTTGAGCGCGGCCCGATGCGGCTTCAGCGCATCGAAGCGTCGCATCAGCACGTCGAACAGCCGATCGCGCGCGCTTTCGTCCGGCTCCGCCGCCGGCGTCTCCGCGAGTACGCCGGCATCGGCGCGCGCCATCAGGGCACCCAGTATGGTCGCCCGGGAGCGAAACTCGCCGTAGAGCTGGTGAAGCGGCACGCCGGCCTCGCCCGCGATGGCGCCGAGCGACGCCTTGCGCCAGCCCTCGCGCTCCGCCAGCGCCAAGGCGGCGTCGAGGATCCGGTCGCGCGGTGTGCCCGCGGGAGCGGTCTTTGCGGACCGAGCTTTCGAACGTCTGGCCATGGCGCGTCCTCCGAGTCGTCAGTGTAGCGGGGTGGACGCGCGCGGCAATGGTCCGATGCGCGAGAGAGCGTTCCTCGCTCCAACCGACGGGCCGCCCCTATCGACTCGCTTTGCTGTGCGGCTTTTTTTGCGCAAGTCACCAATACGGTCTCGACGTGCGAGCGCCGAGAGAACGCATCAGTATTATTGAAACTGATCCGATGTACTATTAGCGCCTTGCGGACATTTCAGGGCTCCGCTTGGGCGAAGGCTATGCCGACCAGGTGAGCTAGCAGGGGATCGATCAAGAGAGGCAGAATGCCCACTGAAACGCGTGTCGTGAGCTTCAGCAACGCCGAGGTGATCGATTCCCTCGTCGACTATTGCGAAAAGACCAACCGCGAATTGCCCCAAAGCGGCATCAAGCGATTGGCCTTTTCCAACGACTCCGAGATCAAGGTCACGGCGGAGTTCGACGGAGGCGCACCCCCGATGCGGTTTTACGAGAATGAGGTTGCCGTGGCGCTGATCCTGTTTTGCAACAAGAAGGGCATCCCCGTTGCGCGGCGGGCGATCAAGTCGCTGCAAATCGGACAGGACACCATCTCGCTCCATCTCGCTATTCGCACCTGAGCACCGCTCCTGACTTGCCGCTTGGAGCGTCTTGGCTCACGCCAAGCCAAACCGACACCGATTCGAGCCCTTACTTGACCTCGATCACGGTCCCGCGGGTCAGGCGCTCGAGCTCCGCGGGGCTGGACGGAAAGACGGCATGAGGGTGGCCCGCAGCCGCCCAAAGGATCGCGTGCTGGCGCAGGTCCTCGTCGATGAAGATGCGCGGCGGCGTCGCGTGTCCGATCGGCGCCACGCCCCCGATCGCATAGCCCGTGGTGTCGCGCACGAAATTCGCGTCGACCTTGCCGATAGGCTCGCCGAGCGCGGCGGCGATCTTGCCTTCGTTCACCCGATTGACGCCGCTGGCGATCACCAGCACGGGCTTGCCGCCCCTGGCTTTGAAGACCAAGGATTTCGCTATCTGCGCGACGGCGCAGCCGATGGCGGCCGCAGCGTCTACGGCGGTGCGCGCCGTCACCGGCAGCTGCTTCACTTGGGCTTCGGAGCCGGCCGCACGCAACAGTTCTTGCACCCGCTGCGCCGCGGGGCTCAACGCTTCGCTCATGGGATCAATCCGCCAGCTCTCGAGAGCGCCGCGCCGCCGCGGCCACCGCCTTGATCATAAGCGGCTCGAGACCATCCGTCGCCATCAAGACATCGAGCGCCGCCCGCGTTGTCCCGCCCGGGCTGGTCACGGCCTCCCGGAGCTTGGAGGCCGGCTCATGCGAGAGCCGCGCGAGCTCTCCGGAGCCCGCCACGGTCGCCCGCGCGAGCCGCGTGGCGAGATCCGGCGGCAGTCCCGCCGCCACGCCCGCCTTCGCCATGCATTCGATGAGCAGGAAGACATAAGCGGGACCGCTGCCGGAAACGGCGGTCACCGCGTCGATGAGCGCCTCGTCGTCGACCCATCCGACCTCGCCCACGGCGGATAGCAGCGTGTCGGCGAGCCGGCGCTGGGTCGGAGTCACCCGCGGGTTCGCGGTCGCCACCGTAATACCGCGGCCGACGGCCGCCGGCGTGTTCGGCATGGCGCGCACCACCGCCGCGTCGTCGTCGAGCAGCCGCGCGAAATACCGCAGCGTCTTGCCGGCGGCGATCGACAGAAACAGCGACCGTCCGACGAACCGCTTGTAGGGGCTGACGGCGCCGTCCATCACCTGCGGCTTCACCGCGAAGACCACGACGTCGGGCGTGAATTCGAGCGGGATTTCCTCGGGCCGCTTGTGGCGCTCGACCAATCGCGCGCCGGCGAAGGCATCGGCGCCCACGCTCGGCTCGACCACCACGACGTGCCGCGCGGCGCCGCGCTCCAGCCAGCCCTTCAGGAGCGCGCTCCCCATCTTGCCGCACCCGATGAGGAGCAGGGTCGTCGCGGGCGGCTTGCCGCCCGCGGTCATCACGCCTCGCCCTGCGGATCGATCATCGCAGCCGCGATCGCGTCCTCGGCGCCCTTGCCGCCCCACACCACGAGCTGGAAGGCGGGATAGAACCGCTCGCACTCCGTCAATGCGATGTCCACGAGATCCTCGAGTTGCTCAACGCTGGCGCCCATCGCGCCGCGCAGCAGCACGCCGTGGCGGAAGCAGGGCGCGGGATCGTCGAGCCCGAGATCGAAGTGCCCGATCCAGAGCTTCTCGTTCACCGCGGCCAGCAGCTCGTAGACCGCGGCGCGGCGCACCTTCGGGACTTTCATGTCGAAGCCGCAGGAAAAATGCAGCGCGCTGGTCTCCTGCTGCCAGAGGAAGAACATGCGGTACTCGCACCACCGCCCCGACACCTCCACCACCATTTCGGCGTCGTTGGCGCGGTCATGGGCCCACTCGTTCGCCTGGACGATTTCCTCGACGAGATCGATGGGATTGGCTGCCGGCGTCGTTGTCTCGACGGACATTACGGTCATGGCACCCTCCTCTGGCCCAATGCGGGCCGCCGGCATCTGGTGGTTCAATCCCCTGAACACACCATATGCTGTAGCGTGCCAAACCACTTACGCGCATGCAAGGCAAGATTTGGTAGGCGCCAGCGCAGGACCCACAAATGAGGGTCCGCCCAAGGACTTAAGTCCCTGGCGAGCTCTCCTCCTTCGGTGAAGCGGCCGAGTGCCGCCGTGCCGGTTTTTGGCGCGGCTCGGCGGCCTCGGCCTCGAGCCGGGCTTCGAGCGCGGCCAAGCGCTCGGCGAGCCGCTCCTGCTCGGCACGCGCTTTGGCCGCCATGGCCTGGACCGCCTCGAACTCCTCCCGGCGCACCAGATTCATGCGGTCGAGGATGTGCTGGAACTGGTCGCGAAGCCTCGCCTCGACCTCCTCGCGCACTCCGGTGAGCGCGCTCAGCGCGCCGGAGGCGACGCGCGCGAGATCCTCGAAGATTCGGTTGTCGTTCTGCATGGCGGCGTCTCCATAATAGCTTTCTCCACAAGAGATAATGCCGATCGCCCCCCACCGCCAGCGCAACCCGACGGCGAGGCAAATCTGGCATTGCGATCGGGCGGTAAGGCCCTATAACTCCGCCGGGCTCTTTCTCGGGCAAGCGCCATGATCGTCATCACCGGCGGCGCCGGTTTCATCGGATCGAACTTGGCGGCGGCGCTGGAGGAGCGCGGAGAGCACGACCTCGTGGTGTGCGACCGCCTCGGGCGCGGCGAGAAGTGGCGCAATGTCGCCAAGCGCGAGCTGGCGCGCATCGTGCCGCCGGAGCGCCTCCTGGATTTCCTCGACGACCACGCCCGCGAGATCAGAGCGGTTTTCCACCTGGGCGCGATCTCCTCCACCATGGAGAGCGACGTCGACGCGATCATCGCGGCGAATTTCACGTTGTCGCTCCAGCTCTGGGACTGGTGCGCCCGGCACGGCACGAGCTTCTTCTACGCATCCTCGGCCGCCACGTATGGCGGGGCCGAAAGCGGTTTCGACGACGACGGATCGCCCGAGGCGCTCGCCAGGCTTCGTCCGCTCAACGCATACGGCTGGTCGAAGCACCTGTTCGATCGACGGGTGGCACGGCTGGTTGAGCGCGGCGCTCCGCGGCCGCCGCAGTGGATCGGGTGCAAATTCTTCAACGTCTACGGGCCCAACGAGTACCACAAGGGCAACATGCGCAGCGTGGTGACGCAGTTCTTCCCGCTGGCCGCGGCGGGCAAGCCCGCGCCGCTCTTCCGCTCCTACCGCGCGGACGTGCCCGACGGCGGGCAGAAGCGGGACTTCGTCTATGTCCGCGACTGCGTCGATGTCCTGCTCTGGTGCCACGACCACCCCAACGTCAACGGGCTCTTCAACATCGGCAGCGGCAAGGCCCGCAGCTTCAGCGAGCTGGTGGCCGCGGTCTATCGGGCGGCCGGGCGCGAGCCGCTCAGCGAGTTCGTGCCCATGCCCCCCGCGATCCTCGAGAAATACCAATATTTCACCGAGGCGCGGCTCGACAAGCTCAGACAGGCCGGCTACACGCAGCCGACCACCGCGCTCGAGGACGGCATCGCGGACTTCGTGAAGACGCATCTGGCCGCGGCGGATCCTTACCGCTGATGCTGACCATCCCCTATCCGACGATCGATCCGGTCCTGATCGAGATCGGACCCTTCGCGATCCGCTGGTACGCGCTCGCGTACATCGCGGGGCTGCTGATCGGGTGGCGCTACTGCGTCAGCCTGGCGCGCCGGCCGCCCCCCGTGCTGGATGCCGCGGCGCTCGACGATTTCCTGGTGTGGGTCACGCTCGGCGTCGTGCTGGGCGGCCGCATCGGATATGTCCTGTTCTACAACCTCGGCTACTACCTGCAGCATCCCGTCGAGGCGCTGAAGATCTGGACCGGTGGCATGTCTTTCCATGGCGGCACCATCGGCGTGGTGCTGGCGCTCTTTCTCTTCACGCGGATCCGCAAGATCGATTTCCTCCGGCTCGGCGACATGCTCGTTTGCGCGGTGCCGATCGGCCTGTTCCTCGGCCGGCTCGCGAACTTCGTCAACGGCGAGCTCTACGGGCGGGAATGGGACGATGGCCCGTGGGCGATGAAGTTCCCGACCGACCCATTTCAGCTCTATCGCCATCCGAGCCAGCTCTACGAAGCGGCGCTCGAGGGGCTCGCGCTCTTCGTCATCCTATTCGTACTGCAGCGCTTCACCCGCGCCCGCGAGTATCGGGGCTATCTCTCCGGCGTGTTCTTGGCGGGTTATGCGATCGCGCGCATCGTCTCGGAGTATTTTCGCGAGCCCGACCGCCAGCTCGGATACCTTCTGGGCGGTCCCACGCTGAGCCAGCTGGGCGGTCTCACCATGGGTCAGCTGCTGTCGGTGCCGGTGCTCATCGTCGGCATCTGGCTGATCCGGCGCTCGCGCCGAGACACTCCGGCGGCCTGAGCCGCGGCCGCCGTGACAGGCCTCGGCGACCTTCTCGTCCGACAGGTCCGTGCCACCGGCCCGCTCACCATCGCCGAGTTCATGACCGAGGCGCTGCAGCATCCGCGGCTCGGCTATTACGCGACGCGCGATCCCCTCGGCGCCACCGGCGATTTCATCACCGCGCCCGAGGTGAGCCAAATCTTCGGGGAGCTGATCGGGCTCTGGTGCGCCGACGTCTGGACGCGGATGGGCCGGCCCGATCCGGTGCTGCTCGTGGAGCTCGGGCCCGGACGCGGCACCCTGATGGCGGACGCGCTGCGCGCTCTCGCGGTCGCACCCGATTTCCGCCGCGCGCTCCGGGTGCACCTGGTGGAGACGAGCCCGGCACTGCGCGCCATACAAGCACGGACGCTCGCCCCGGCCGCGCCGGCTTGGCACGAGGATCTGAATACCGTCCCGGCAGGACCCTTTCTGCTCGTCGCCAACGAGTTTCTGGACGCGCTGCCGATTCGGCAATTCGAGCGCCGCGGCGGCCGCTGGCACGAGCGTCGCCTCGGCCTCGCGCCCGACAACAGCACGCTCGCTTTCGTGCTTGACCCCACGCCCAGCGCGTCGGCGGCCCTGCTACCCCAACGCCTCGCCACCGCGCCGGACGGAAGCGTCGCGGAGGTCTGCCCGGCCGCGCTCGGCCTCGCCGGCGACCTGGGACGGCGCCTCGCGGCTGACCGTGGAGCAGCGCTGTTCATCGACTATGGCCACGCCGAGAGTGCCTGCGGAGACACGCTCCAGGCGGTGCGCCAGCATCGCTATCATCCCGTGCTGGAAGCGCCGGGCAGCGCCGACCTCACGGCCCACGTGGATTTCGAGGCCTTCGCCGGCGCGGCGCGCGCCGCCGGAGCACGACTCTGCGGTCCGGTCACGCAGGGCGGTTTCTTGCGCTCGCTCGGCATCGAGCTGCGCCTCCAGCAGTTGCTCGCCAACGCCTCGCCCGAACTCCGCCCAACGCTCCAGAGCGGAGTGCACCGCTTGATCGACGGCCACGAAATGGGCACGCTCTTCAAAGTGCTCGCCCTCACGGACCCCACTCTGCCCACGCCGGCCGGCTTTCCCGCGGGCGTACCGTCATGATCACGCACGAGCTGCTCAGCGCGCCCGGCGTTCGGCACGGCTTTTTCACCCGCGAGGGCGGCGTGAGCGAAGGCTTGTTCGCCTCGCTCAATTGCGGCTTCGGTTCCGGGGATGACGCCGCGCGCGTGGCCGAGAACCGGGCGCGCGCCGCGGCGCGGCTGATGGTGGCGCCCGACCGCCTCGTGACGTGCTACCAGATCCACAGCGCCGAGGCGGTCGCGGTCGAGACGCCGTGGCGGCGCGAGGGCGCACCGCGAGCGGACGGGATGGTCACGACGATGCCCGGACTCGCGCTCGCCGTTCTCGCCGCCGACTGCGCGCCCGTGTTGCTCGCTGACCCGAAGGCGGGCGTGATCGGTGCCTGCCACGCGGGCTGGCGCGGCGCGCTCACGGGCGTCGTCGAGAGCACCGTCGACGAGATGAAAAGCCGCGGCGCCCGGCTCGAGCGGATCGTAGCCGTGGTCGGCCCGTCCATCGGCAAGCTCTCCTACGAGGTTGGGCCCGAATTCCCGGCGCCGTTTCTCGCCGCCGATCCCGCGGACGCCGACCTGTTCAAGCCCGCTACGCGCCCGGAGCACTTCCTGTTCGATCTAGCGGCCTATGTCCTGAGGCGACTCCGGCGTGTCGGCATCGCCGCGGCGGCCGCGACGGGCGGCGACACGGCGGCGGAAGAGCAGCGTTTCTTCTCCTATCGCCGCGCGTGCTTGCGTGGCGAGCGCGACTATGGTCGCTTGATCTCGGCCGTCGCCCTGGTGCCCTAACCCCGGAGCTGAGAGCGAAGCAATGACCGTGCGATTCGGACGCAGCCCGGAGGCCGCCGCGGCCGCGGTTTTCCCGCCTGACTTTACCGGGGCCCGGGAACGGTTCCTGGCGCTCGCCGCGCGCGCGGAGCTGCCGGTCAAGACGTACGAGAATCCGCGCAAGGGTCCGGCCGGCGAGCGGCTCGCCACCGACGTTGCGTTGCAGGGCGACCCCAGCGCGCAAAAGCTCCTGGTGACGGTCTCCGGGACTCACGGGATCGAGGGGTTTTGCGGCTCCGGCTGCCAGGCCGACTGGCTCATGGAGACGGCGCGAGCGGAGCTGCCGGCGGACGTCGCCATCCTCCACATTCACGCCATCAATCCGCATGGCTTCGCCTGGCTCCGCCGCGTCACCGAGGAGGGCGTCGATCTCAACCGGAACTTCTATGACTTCTCGAATCCCCTGCCGGAGAACCCGGAGTATGACATCCTGGCGGACGCGCTCGTGCCGGCAGCCCTGACGCCCGAGGTGGTCGCCGAGGCCGAGGCGCGCATCGCGGCTTTTCGCAATCAACGCGGACAGAAGGCGCTTCAGCGCGCGCGAAGCGGAGGCCAGTACAAGCATCCGACGGGCATGTTCTACGGCGGCACCAAGCCCGCCTGGGCACGCGAGACCTTGGAGCGAATCGTCGCCGACTATGGGGTGAGCGCGCGGCTCCATGTCGGGGTCATCGATTATCACACGGGCCTTGGGCCTTATGGCTACGGTGAGCTCATTTGCGACCACGACCCCGGAACGCCCAATATCGCGACCGCGCTCGATTGGTACGGCGAGTGCGTGACGGTACCACTCCTTGGCACCTCCTCCTCCGTGCCCAAGCATGGCACCGTCGGCACCGGTTTCTGGCAGCCACGCCTCGGCACGCGCGTCGTCTACACCGCGCTGGAATACGGCACGTTCAGCACCGACCAGGGACGCGGCCCCATGCGCGAGGACCACGTGCTCCACGCGCGCGGGCCGGTGGATTGGAACGCGCCCGAGACGCAACGCATCAAGCGCAGCCTGCGCCGCCACTTCTTTCCCGACACGCAGCCCTGGCGCGAGCTGGTGCTGTTCCGCAGCCGACAAGTCCTATGCCAAGCCCTAGCGGGCCTCGCGAGCCAGGCATCCTAAGCGGCCCTGGGATTCGCGAGCGCACGAGCCGGTAAGATCGCATGGCCGCCAAGATCGGACGGTTTCTGAGCCTGGACGAAGCGTTCGCCAATGTAATGCGGACCCGTGCCGCTTGCATCTGGCCGACGCGCGATACCGGTCGGCTCGAGCCGTTCTACGAGCCCATCCTCGCTCCGCGGTTCCGGCTCAAGCCGGGGTCTAGGATATTCACGATCGGGAGCTGCTTTGCCCGCAACATCGAGGAGCACCTGGCGCCGCTCGGGTTCGATGTGCCGATGTCGTCCTTCGGCGTACCCGAGAGCGAATGGCCGATCCGGCCATTCGCTCGACGGGCGGGAATCCTGAACAAATACACGCCGGCGAGCATGCTGCAGGAGGTTCTGCACGCGCTCGCGGCCATGAAGGATCCTGGCGCGATCGATCTTCTGACCGATAGTCTGCTATTTCCGCTCCGGAATGGAATGGTCATCGACCTGGAGCTCGGGGGATACATCCCCGTGACGCATCAGCGGGCCCGCGAGCGGCGCAGACAGGTGTTCGACGTGTTCCGCCGCGCTTTCGACGCCGACTGCGTCATCATCACCCTGGGCTTGATCGAATGCTGGTTCGACGCGCAGCGCCGGCGCTCCCTGCAGGAAACGCCGAATACGCCGGCTTTGCGGCGAGCGGCCGAGCGCTTCAGGTTCAAATTGCTCGATCATGCCGAGGTGCTCGAGATGATCCGGGCACTGACAAGATGCTTGCTCGAGACCGGCAACACGGCAAAGCGGATTTTGATGACGGTTTCACCGGTGCCTCTGACCGGAACCTTTTCCGGCATGGACGTCGTGATCGCGAATTCCTACGGGAAGAGCGTACTGCGCGCGGTGGCCCAACTCATCCGAGACGAGTTCGATCAGGTGGACTATTTTCCAAGCTACGAGATGGTCATGATGTCGAACGAGAAGAGTGTGTGGGAGCATGATCTCATGCACGTCACGGATCAGTTCGTGCGTCGAATCGTCGGCACCTTCGTCAAGAACTACGTAGAGGCGTGATCCCCATGGCATTGCATTTCACCGCCGAGGAATTTGCCGAGCGCCGCCGGCGCACGATCGCCGCCATGACCGAGGCGAAGCTCGATGGCCTGCTGATGTTCCGGCAGGAAAGCATGTACTACCTCACGGGCTACGACACCTTCGGCTACGTCTACTTCCAGTGTCTCTATCTCGGCGCGGACGGTACCGTGACGCTGCTGACGCGCGCGCCCGATCTGCTGCAGGCGCAGCACACCTCGGTGATCTCGGACATCCGCATCTGGGTGGACGCGCCCGACGCGAAGCCCGCCGAGCAGCTGCGCGAGATCCTGGCCTCGCATGGCTGCAAGGGAAAGCGGCTCGGCGTTGAGTGGGAGGCCTATGGCCTCACGGCACGGAATGGTCAGCGGCTCTCGGCCGCGCTCGAGGGATTCTGCTCGCTGGCCGACGCCTCGGAGCTCGTGAGCCGCTTGCGCGTGGTCAAGAGCCCCGCGGAGCTCGCCTATGTCCGCCGGGCGGCCGAGCTCGGCGATGCCGCGCTCGACGAGGCGCGCCGGCTCGCGAAGCCCGGCGCCTCCGAGGGCGACATCCTTGCCGCGATGCATAGCGCCGTCTACCGCGGGGGCGGCGACCCTCCCGCGAACGAGTACATCATCGGATCCGGCCCCGATGCCCTGCTCTGCCGCTACAAGAGCGGCCGGCGCACCCTCGACGCCAACGACCAGCTCACCCTCGAGTTCGCCGGCGTCTATCGCCACTACCACTCTTGCCTGATGCGCACGCTGGCGATCGGGCAAGTGGACCCGAGGCTCGCTGAGATGCACAAGGCCGCGGCGGACGCTCTGCGCGCCGCGGAGGCCGCGCTCAAGCCCGGGCAGACTTTCGGAGACGTGTTCGATGCGCACGCGCGCACGCTCGATGCGCTGGGACATCGCGCTCATCGCCTCAACGCCTGCGGTTACAGTCTCGGCACGACCTTCGCGCCGAACTGGATGGATTGGCCGATGCTCTATCACGGCCATTCCGTCGCGGTCGCGCCGGGCATGGTCATATTCCTGCACATGATCGTGTTCGATGCCGAGCACGGCCTCGCCATGACATTGGGCCGCACGTCCGAGGTGACCGCCAGCGGCGCGAGCGTGCTCTCGCGCGCCAGCCTCGATTTCGCGCTCGACTGATCGTCGATGCCGTACCGTATCGCGGCCGTGGCGCTGGTCCTGCTTCTCGCGGGATGCCAACCCTTGCCGCACCCGTTCGAGGATGACCGGCCGGCGCCGCGCGCGCCCATAATCAGCTTGCGCAACGCCACCAGCGTGGCGGTGGCGCCGGTCGCCGGTCTCGATGGTGACGCGCGCGATCAGCTGGCGGGGGCAATCGCGGGCGCGCTCGTGGACCTCGACGTGCTCGCGAGCGCGGAGAGCTCGAGCCGCGGCAGCTTGAGTCTGGTGGGCACCGCCCGATCGACGGGATCCGGGGTCGCGGTCGACTGGCGCCTGGTCGATCCCGGCGGCCAGGCGCTGGGACAAGGCTCCGATGCCGCAGCCGTCGGCCTGGACTCCCTGAACCGCGGCGATGCGGCAGCGCTCAAGGCGCTGGCGCTCGCCACGGCGCCCAATGTGGCGAAGCTGCTGCAAGATGACGCACCCGCGGCTCAGGCCGAGATCGCCCCGCTTCGAGAAGTCGTCGTGCTCCCCGTGAGCGGCGCGCCCGGCAATGGCGGTGATGCGCTGAAGCTCGCCATGACGGCGGCGTTGACGCAGGCCAAGCTCACCGTACTGCCGGAGAAGACAGGTGAGGCCAAGACCCTCTCTGTCGTCGGCAGCGTGACGCTCGACCGCCCACAAAATGGGCAACAGCACATCGCCATCACCTGGGCGCTCATGGATCCCGCCGGCAAGCAACTCGGCGTGGTGAAGCAGGAGAACGCCGTGCCCCAGGGCAGCCTCGACGGGCGATGGGGCGACGTCGCCAACCTCGTCGCGGCGGCCGCCGCGCCGGGCATCCTCGCCATCATCGAGAAGGCGGAGCAGGTCCGGAGCGGAACCTAGAGAACGCGCGGAATCCCGCGGAAAATCGCGAGTCGCACGGCGGTTTACACGCCATGGCGGCTTTGTTACAGTCCGCGCGCGCCGCCGGGGGCGCGACCGGGCAAACCGCCCGCATTCGGCGAGATCGGATGAAAATCCTTACCTGCAACAGCAATCGGCCGCTCGCCGAGGCGATTTCCGCTTATCTCAACTTGCCCCTGACCAAGGCGAGCGTGCGGCGCTTTTCCGACATGGAGATCTTCGTCGAGATCCAGGAGAACGTCCGTGGCGAGGACGTGTTCGTGATCCAGTCGACGTCTTTCCCCGCGAACGACAATCTCATGGAGCTGCTGGTCACCCTCGACGCGCTGAAGCGCGCCTCGACCCGGCGCGCCACCGCGGTGATCCCCTATTACGGTTATGCCCGGCAGGACCGGAAATCCGCCGCGCGCACGCCCATCTCGGCGAAGCTGGTCGCCAATATGGTCACCGCTGCCGGCGCCGACCGCGTCCTGACCGTGGACCTGCATGCGGGACAGATCCAGGGCTTCTTCGACATACCCACCGACAATCTCTTCTCGGCGCCCGTGTTCCTCAAGGACATCTCGGAGCGCTATAACGGCGGCGACCTCGTGATCGTGTCGCCGGACGTCGGCGGCGTGGTGCGGGCGCGCCACATCGCGCGGCGGCTCAACGCCGACCTCGCCATCATCGACAAGCGGCGCGAGCGCGCGGGCCTTTCGGAGGTCATGAACATCATCGGCGACGTCGGCGGGCGGCGCTGCATCCTGGTGGACGACATCGTCGACAGCGCGGGCACGCTCTGCAACGCCGCCGAGGCGCTGATCGAGCGCGGCGCCAAGTCGGTCTCGGCCTATGTCAGCCACGGCGTGCTGTCGGGCGGCGCGGTCGGCCGCGTCACCGCCTCGCCGCTGCAGGAGCTGGTCATGACCGACAGCATCCTGGCCACCGAAGCGGTGCGGGTGGCGCACAACATTCGCCAGCTCTCGATCGCGCCGCTGATCGCCGAGGCGGTTCGCCGCATCAGCGAGGAGCGCTCGGTCTCGAGCCTGTTCGACTGAGACAGTTTCCGCCCGTACAATAGCGGGCATATCGGAGGCGCGCGGCACCCCTGGAGGCTGGCGCTTCCCGCGGCAGAAGCCCGCGCAATCCGCGCCGGCGCCGCGTTACGTAAGCGCAAGAGGAGTTGGAAATGGCTGAACTCATCACCATCCGCGCCGAGGCGCGGGACCGGGCCGGAAAGGGGGCTGCCCGGGCCACCCGTCGCGACGGTCGTGTGCCCGGAGTGCTCTACGGCGACAAGAAGCCGCCGGTGCTCATCGCCGTCGATCCCCAAGAGCTCGACCGCGAGGTCAACAAGCCCGGGTTCTTCGCGCGCCTGCTCAACATCGAGGTGGACGGCGGCAAGGAGCGCGCGCTGCCCCGCGACGTGCAGTTCCACCCCGTGAGCGACCGGCCGCTGCACGTCGACTTCATGCGGGTGGGCGCAGGCGCCAGGATTGCCGTGGCGATCCCGGTCCGCGTCGTCGATTCCGAAAAATCGCCCGGCATCAAACGCGGCGGCATCGTCAACCTGGTGCGGCACGAGATCGAGCTCTACTGCAACGCCGACGCGATTCCCGAGCGCATCGACGTGAGCCTCGACGGGCTCGAGATCGGCGGCAGCGTGCACATCAGCCGGGTCAAGCTGCCCGAGGGCACCAAGCCCACCATCGCGCGCGATTTCACCGTGGCGACCGTGGCGGCGCCGACCGTGGTCCGCGAAGAGCTGGCGGCCGCGCAAGCGGCAGCCCAAGCGGCGGCGGCGGCGGCCGAGGCCGCCGCAGCGGCGGGCGAGGTGGCGGCGGAGGGAGCGCCC
>Ga0209415_10008636_pt1 | contig 17646 bp, 16 predicted proteins | sample PeaSoiSIISIP2007_FD_187696 | JGI IMG/M metagenome (GOLD analysis project Ga0209415, IMG submission 187696) | Peat soil microbial communities from Weissenstadt, Germany - SII-SIP-2007 (SPAdes) (version 2) | ecosystem: Environmental > Terrestrial > Soil > Wetlands > Peat | place: Germany... | reverse complement strand
TTGGCCTCATAAGCCTCCCTCCTTGATTCTGTAGATTATGGGTTACAACTGGTGCTCGGGGTCTGTACTTTCGGCCACTTTATGCTTCCAATCTGCACTCTCGGCCATTTTATGGTTCCAACTGGAAGCTGCCGCTCCAAATGCCACATTGAAAACAAATCACTTCCTCAGCTCGAGCGGCCAATTTATGGTTCCACACGCGGCCAATTTATGGGTACGGTCACACCACGAGGACACGCAAGGCGTCGGATACGGCAGTTGCTTTCATGGCGATTTCCTTTCACACAGAATGACAAGAACACAATTGGGGGGTGGCGGGAGGATCACTCAAAAGGAAGGTCGGAGCTGCAGGGTTCGGTTCTCACAATTGTCGACCCGTGAAAAAAAGTTGGCAAGCGACGTGCCAAGTGGACTCTTACGCTACGGGGGGAACTACCCCCGCTCCAGGTCCGCGAGGGTCGCGAGCACCACTCGGCCCACCACTGCCAGACTTTCAGGACTACACTTATCAATCGAATCCTGGGCGGTGTGATGATAGGTTCTGAACGGCGTCAAATCGATGATGTCAACTGAAGGAATGCACTTGGCCAGTAGAGTGGGCCTCTGGTTTGAAGCCATCGCCCCAGAGGCCCCTCATCAAACCGTGCGTGAGGTTTGCCCTCACACGGCTTTCCCGCTGCATTCGGCCGGCAGCATTACGGAGAGGCATAAGAGCCGGATTACCGCCCGTAACGAATCACATCGTTAGGGCTGCTGGTCACCGACTTCCGCAAGCAGTAGAGCTTATGGTTGTCGTAGAACCAACTCGGAGGATGGTCCCGCCATCCCTTGCCCGGTTTCTTATGCTTCTTCCTCAGCATGATGCAGAGGTTGTAAGTGACATAAGAATCGATCTGCTGAAAGACGTCTTTAGCATTCCCGGTCTTGAAGTAATTACCCCACCCCCGGAGCACAAGATTCAACTGCCCCACTACATCAGGCAAGTTCCGATGCTGTTGGTGGCGGATAATCTCCTTCACGCTTTGCTTGACAGCGGCTACGGCCTTCAAAGAGGGATAGTAGAAGCACTTCATCTTCCCGGTCACCCTAGAGGGCGCCAGGATGAAGGTGTGCCCCAGAAAGTTAAACCCCTCCCGCACGTGCTTGATTTTGGTCTTTTCGCTGTTAAGCGTAAGTTCCAATCGATCAAGCCGTTGCTTGGCGATCCCAAGGTATTTCTCGGGGTTCCTAGCGCAGAGGATTACGAAATCGTCCGCGTACCTCATGAGATGGGCGTCATGTTGCCTGTCCCCCAGGCGCTGCTTAACCCACAGCCGGTCGAGAGCGTCCAGGTAGATATTCGCCAGCAGAGGGGAGATTACCCCACCCTGCGGCGTCCCCAGCGGAGAATGGGAGAGCTTTCCATCCTCCATTACGCCCGCTTCCAACCAGAGACTGAGCAGCTTGATTACGAACTTGTCCGTTATCCGCATCCGCACCAGCTTGATGAGCTTGTCCTTCGGGATCGTATCAAAATACGACTTAAGGTCGGCGTCCACCACCCAGTGACACCCAAAGTTGATGTACTTATAGATCTCACGGAGGGCGTCCTGCGCACTCCTCTTAGGGCGAAACCCGTACGAGAAGTCCGCAAATCCGGCCTCAAAAATCGGCTCGATAACAATCTTGACGGCTGCCTGAACAATGCGGTCCGTCACCGTTGGAATGCCCAGTGGTCGTTGGCGACCATCGGGCTTGGGTATGTATACACGACGTACCGGAGAAGGACGGTAAGACTTGCTCAGTAAGACCTCACCGATTTCCCCCAGCAACCGTTGTACCCCATACTCCTCCGCCGCCGAGATCGTCTGCTCATCAATGCCAGCCGCGCCTTTGTTTGCTTTGACGTTCGACCAAGCTTGCCTTAGAACATCCTGCCGATAGACCTTGTCATACAACACTCCGAATTTCCGCCGAGGGTTGTCCTTGGCTGCCCGGTATAGCTTCCGTTGGAGTACTCGCACCTTGTCTTGCGGAATGTGTGTAGCCTTTGGGGCAATCATTCAGTGCTTCCTCTTTCGGTTGCCTTGCAGTGGCAGGGTCCCTTCCCTCAGAGCAAGTTATGTTGTCTTGCCCGTCGTCGGTACTATGGACCCCTCCGAATCCCTATTCCCACGTTTCTCGGAACTTCAGCGTACGCTTTATATCCTCGATTACTCGCTGGGCGGCGAGATAGGATAGGGCCTCTACTGTTTCATGTTCATCCTTTCCTGCATCCCGCCCTCCTTGTGCCGAGAGCCCACGCTGCCTTCACACAACCAGTTAATCCGACAGCGGTTTCAGCCTTCGCCCCCGTTCCATGGCTCGGCAGCTCTGATCCCGACTCTTCCAGTGATAACCGTCGGGTTCATTTTAACGACACTTGCTCAAGGTTCACTCACGTTACGGGCTGCAGGATCACTCGCTCCCACAGACTGGATATTGACCGGGGCTGACGCCCAAGCCACTGGGGACGCGTTAGTCGGCGTTGCTTCCGCATTTGGATTACTCCGCATACGTACGCCATAGCTACCCAGCCGAACTGGTCAATTGCTGGGGCAGGTCTCGCACCTGCTGGTTTGAACATGACTTCACAGTACGCACGGAACGGCAAATGGTCATCTTCAACAGGAAGCGTGCCCCCACCGAACAACTTTCCGTAACCCAGTGCGCGCGCGCTTCTGAACACCGCGTCGCTCAACCAAGCTGTCGAATTCGACTCGCGCAGGATGTTCAAATGCCGGTCCGCGACCATGTCCAAGAGAATCAACGCCTTGATCTGCCCCAACTTCCCTTCACGCGACAGTTTCTCGGCCAGATGCCGGCTGCCGTATAGACTGTCGCTGGCTGACCACTGCTTGAGAGCTTCCTCGCCGTCGAAAAACACGACCCAGTAGGTGAACGTGTTCCTCCGGTTACTCAGAACTCGGGCCATTTCCAAAAGGAACGCGGCACTGGACCCGCCATCGTTCGCTCCCACGAACCGCACGCCATTGATCGTGGCGGTGTCATAGTGGCCGGCGAGGATGACCACGGTCGGGTTCTTTCCATGAATCACACCGACCACGTTGGTCATGGGGATGTCACCCGCAGGCGTCGTGGCCAGGAAGGGGTCATCCCGAATCTCCACACCGGCGGAAGATAACTGATGCTCAATGTAAGCGCGTGTCCGCTCCAAGTTCTCGGAGCCGGCAGGTCGAGGCCCGAACTGCACGAGTTGGCGCAGATCATTAAAGGCTCGCTCTCCACTGAATCCGGCTACCGCAGCCAGAACATCTGCGCGAGCACGGTAGCGCCCAATCTCGAAAACAGCGGTGGCCGCGATGGCAACCAGAATCAGACCCACGGCCGCTTTCATTCCATTCTCCGCCTTGTTGGCAACCGGCCCTCACGTCACCTCCGATAGGCCGACCGCCGGAAACGTAGTCGCTAACCGCCGCTCGTACTCCCGCAGTTCGCGCAGCGATAGCATGATCCGCTGCGGGTCATAATGGCTCCGCATCCCTTACATACCGGCGCGTCCGTCTGGTCCGTGCCCGATCCGTCTCCCAACAGGTAGGCGGGCGCCAAAGCCTTGGCTTCGCCTTCGGCGCCCGTTGGGGAAGGAGAATTAGGCGGGAGAAACCTGATTCCTAACCAGCGGAAGATGTAATCCATAAGGGACTTGGCATATCCGATTTCCGGATTCCCTGACCATCCACTCGGTTCGAACCGCGTGTGGCTGAACTTGTCGCAAAGCACCTTAAGCGGCACGCCGTATTGAAGGGCGAGCGACACTGCGGTGGCAAAACAATCCATAAGGCCGGATACCGTCGAGCCTTCCTTCGCTGTGGTGATGAACATTTCACCAGGGCGCCCGTCCTCGTAAAACCCGACAGTCAGATACCCTTCGTACCCGCCTACGTTGAAGTGATGGACTATGGCTTTACGCTCGTCGGGTAGGCGCCTCCGAATGGGTTGCGCGGCCACGGTTTCTTCGATTTCAGGCATACAGTCCTCTCAGCAAACTCCCCCTTCGCGCCAATAACGGCGTTTTCTCGTACTCGAAGCTGGAATCGATATCAATTTTGGCGAATCGCCTCTCATGGCCGGGATTTCCATGTTCAGGCCCGGCTGTCGAGAACCTGCCCTTGAAAGCCCTGCGAGCGCACTGCGGTCCAGCGGTCTCGAAAGCCATTTCGATGCTGCTCGATCCAGCGCCGGGTATAGAGCTTGAGCCCCTCCAACCATACCTGCGGGTCGCGGGATTTGAGCAGGCTCAGTTCAAAATTACTGACCCTACCGCCCAACTGTCGTTCACTCGCCACACGCATGTACTCATAAAGCTCGCCTCTCAACCGTGCCATGGAGAGATAAAGCCATGGGGGAGTCAGAACGAAGGCAAGCTTGTCCGCCAGGCAAAGCTTCGAGTACTTCTTACCAACTCTCTCTGCCCAATGCCTCGAATGGCCCAGGACGAAGTCGCGCCATTCGGGACCACAAAGCCAGCCCATTATCCGGCCTCCCAGGACAACATGCTGCTGCCCCTCAGAGACCTCCATGTTGGCTTTTCCAACGTAGCCTATGTCGTGGACGAGGAAGGCTAGCCACAGCCTGGGATCCCAGGGGAAGCCGTATAACTTTGACCACGCCCAGGCAACGAAGAACGGATGGACCAGAATGGAATGTACCCCAATGTGACTTAAGGCATAACTTTGCCGTTCGGCAAGGTTATGCCTTATTTCCTGAGAGCTTCCGTCTCACGGGCGCGGTCAACCCCATATTGTGAAGTCGCGCCTGTCGCCGAAACTCCCGATGCCGGGCAACAATGGCACGGTGGATCTCACAGAAGTTCTCATAGGAGATTGCCTGCGTGATGCCGAGCCGCGAGTGTACTTCCCGCAAGGAAGGCGGTGGAATCTCGTTTAGCATGGTTTCCAACCGCCGGCCCAGTGCCATTCGTGACCACGCCGCAAACTCGCGGCGCCGGGCGGTCAGCTTTGCGCATAAATCTGGCTCGATTTCGCGTATGGCCGTGTGCGGGGTATACCCGAGCCGCCTGGCAACCTTTTCCCAAGCTGGTGGTGGATCTTCGCTAAGCGCTAATTCAAGCGCTGAAGCCAGGGTGCTTCGCCGAGCCACCACGACATTCGCACGCTTCGCTTTGATCGCTCGGCAGAGATCGGGAAATCTCGCCGTTAGAGGGTCTTCAGTTCCATATCCAAGCGACAACGCGACCCGTTGAACTGGGAGGGGCATGTCGAGGGACAAAGAATCTTCTATAGCCTTCCGTATGACGGAATCGTCGAGGGACTTCGCGCCGCGTCTCCTCCACCAATGGTGGTTATGCCCGGACTTGTTAAAGTTCCTCACGATGGTCTTGCACAAATCGCTAGCTGCAACATAGAGCCGAGCTGGTGTCGAATAACCGAGCCGCTGCGCGACCCCCCTAATGCTGGGCGGCGGCTGCTCCTTGGCGGCCAATAGGAGTGCCGCACGAATCTGATCTGCTGTGCGACAAGGACGAACACAGCGTCGGCGCCTCATCTCGATCGCTGCGTTCACGCCTGCCGTGTCCTCCGATTCTTCGGTAGTCCCCGTGACCAATGAAGTCAACGGAATCCTCAGCTCGTAGCACGTCCGAAGTAGCAGGTCGATTCGCGCGCTTGTCGCGCCGTTACACCAGTTGTTGAACGAACTCCTGCGGCAACCGGCAATCTCGGAGGCAGCCCTCATGTTTCCCTCAGAGAATGAATCAACATAACGCCTGAGAATCTTCTGGATGTTCTCTTTTCCGACCGGTTGGGCATGCGGAGCCATTCCCACAAGCTGCCCCATCTCCCGAGCAACCCACACCTGATAATCCGTCGTCGGCATCTCTTGCGCTGGAGCTCGCCGGGACCCCAACCACCGCCGGCACCGAGAACAGAATCCTGGTCGCGATACACCACATACCGGCCTCAGTTTTCCATGGCAGGCCCGGCATGAGGTTTCCAGCAGCCTGTTGTGCAAAGGACAGACCTCAACACATTGCAGGCACCATACCAATTGCTCATAAACATCTTGACCCTGCTCCATTGTCGATTCGTAACAGTAAGGACACCACGCTCTTTCCCGCCGCATCAGGCGAGGGGTCCTCAGCAGCGACGCGAAGGGTAATAACGTCAGGAATCGCAGATCATCGCGAAGCGTGAACCTTTCCAGCGCTGAAACCCAGTGCTTTGCGCTTTCCCCGATGCCATTGATTGCGGAAAGGATTCCTGCTGCCGCGTGAAAGTACGGAATACTCCGCAGAAGCTCGTGGTTAATCAGATCACACACGCGCACGGCATGCGCGGTGGCAAGCCGGATCAGGTAGCCTGACAGGCTTTCGACCAACGGTGTGCCGACGCCGATTGGCTGAAGCGAGTAAAGGCGGCTCCGGGCAGGAACGGGGACCGGCGTCAGATCCCAGGAATCAAAGTGCGGCTGCATTGACCGCGACTCCTATCCGGTCGCGCTGCGGCCGGCGCACGCCCGGCCGCCTCCGATTTCGCAGGTTCGTAGCCTTCGTTGACTTGCCAAGGTCATGTTCAGAGACGATCCGGGTTCTGAGTCCCAACCGGAACTGAAGCACTTCTCGCGCTTCGGCTGGTTCCGCTGAGCGAGACTCTCCTTCATTCGTTTCCGAAAGGATCTTTTCACACTGCGAGACGGAGAGGGCATGAGCCTCCAGGTCCCTCCGGCTGATGGTCGCTTCCCCGCGCCGTAGCACCGAATGCAGCGTCCTCGTGAGCCATGGTTTTAGAATACCCACACATCCGATGCTCCTCTCGTAAAGAAACTCCCACTCCGCAGCCAGGTTAGGTGGCTCTGGCAGCGGCAGGTGGCGAGCGAATGATTGCAGGATATTGACGAATACCTGGCCCTCGGAGGCCGAATCCGCCCGGTACCGCGGGAAGTGAACATCTACGCTTCGCCTGCTGAGCTGCCCATTGAGATTTCGAAAGGCTAGGAGATCATACGTGCCGAACAATACGTGCACGGTTCGCGTCTCATTGGCGATCGATTTAATAACATCGAGCTGATCAAGCAGCCGGCGCCCAGATGCCATCTTTGATAGGTGCTGAGCTTCGTCTATCATGACGGCAGCGGGCCGTCTGAATCGTAACGCCTGCTCAACGGCGTGACGATATTCAGCGATCGTCGATTTCGATCCGAATGTTGAGCGTTGCCTGATATATAGGGTTTCCGCATCGCGCTTGCATTCGCTAAGGGGTTCGTTCATGGCGAGCAAGAGCCGTCTAAAGTGTTCCGACCAACAGAATCGGCCAGACTCAGGGGCGATGGCTGCGACGCCAACTACCGGAATCCGCCCAGAGTCCTGCTCCAACTCGGATCGGAGCTCATTCGTGATGATCTGCTCCACCTTCATTCTCAGCGTCGTCTTGCCCACACCTGTCGGCCCGAAGACAAACACGAGGGAGTTTGGCTCCGACTCTGAGATGGTCGCCATCAACTGGTCTTTGATCTCCAGCAGCAGCGGATGGGCCAACGTGAATGCCCGAAAGTACTCCAGTCTTTCGGCCCACGGTCTTTCCAGCAACTCGCGCGGAAATCCGATTGCTTCCGCCATTCAGAATTCTCCATAGATTTCGGGTTCTACCGGAATCATGGGGGGCGCCGCCGCTGAGACGCGTGTCGGCGTTTGCCCGAAAGCTCCGCTATTCCCGCAAGCAGACGCGCCGATGCGAGTCGGAGCGTCGCGCACCGCCCGCGCTTCTCGATCTCGCATTCGCTGCGTGAGCAGAATCTCCTCGCTTTCAATGGACTGTAAAAAGGCCGCCAATTTCTTGGCTGTGGTTGCCTTCCCTGTCGCGTAAAGATGGCGGCGCCGCTTCAGTTCGCAGCTGGCCAGAAGCACCTCCTTCTCCGACCGCCCCTGAAATGTCGCATAGTGCTCCGAATGACACTGAACCCACTGGTGCCCGGCGAAAGTGTAGGCGGTGCCGACATCGAAGGGGTCGTATCGCACTGCAACCTGCTGACATTCGATTCCGGGATTACGAAAGGTGTCGGACCAGTAGTAGATGGAGTTAATCTTTACTCCACAGCCTGGTCGCACCTTGGCTAGGCCCTTCGGCGTGGACGGCAAAGTGCACATCAAGAACTCCTGATCGAACGGGATCATTCGCTGGAACCGATGACCAGCCTTCTCTAACCCCGAACAGAAAGCCTCCCGCGGACTCTGGCCGAGCGCAGGGTGGTCGATCGTGTCATAGACCTCAAACAGATAACAAGACAGCCTCTCGTGCAGCTCTCCCAGCGTCCAGGTGGCGTGTCTCTTGGGATCGACGGATCTCGTCATCTGCCGGACATTGCGCGTAATCTGAGTGTTGCCACGCAAATTGTGAACGAATTGTGTATTCGTGGTGCCAAATAAACGCTCCAGCACGGAACCGAATCGCGCCTTCGCCGAAGGCCGCGTCTTTTTCGTACATTCGTACCTCGCCAATAAGGTTTCGAAGTACGTGCACTTGAACTCAGGCCCGCCATCGACAACAACAATCTGCGGAAGCCGGGCATGGCGCCTTACGCACTCCCGCAAAATCATCATGCAAGAACGGTAGCTGGGTTCATCAAAGGTGACGTACACCGACAGAGCCCGGCGCGAAAAGGCGTCTGTCAGAAGTGTCATCCAAGGGCGGCCCAAAACACGACTCGTCTGCGAACAGACGACCTCCACGTCCAGCTCCGTATGATCAATGTGGCCGATTTCAAACGGCCGATCCCCGTGACGCAGCGTGGTCCTGCTCAGCGTCCAACAGAATGGCTCATGCACGTAGGCGGCCCGGCACCCCTGTCGTGCTACAGTGCGCTCAAACTTGGGTCGCTCTTCCACCGCCTGGCAGAACGTCACATAGCTGGGAGCAGCAACGCCCCGCTGCTCGCAAGCGCGCTTCAGAGCAGCCCAACAGGCGAACTTCGATTTCTGCTTGTGTGTCTTGTAGTCTTTTTCAATGATCTCGCTGAGCAACTTGCGGGTCTCGTCCGGCAATCTGTAGCCCCGGTTTCCTCGGCGACTGATGAGCGGTAACAGCCCGACATACCCACTACCGTAGCTCTCCTTCGCTCGCCGGTACTGCGCTGTCCACAGACGGAGAGTTCGCTCGGGCAGCCCCAGCGCGTGAGCAGAAAGTTTGTCATTCAAATGGCGGCGTACGAGGTCGAAACGATCGTTGGCCGTCTTAAGATCCTGCTCGCTGGCTGCAGCAAGCAAGCGCGTGATTTCTGACTTTGATGAGGAAGTACCGCTTCCGGTAATTCGCCCTTGCTTGACCAGCGATTCGAAGATGCCGATCTCTATCTCTGAGAGAGAATGGTCTTCCCCAATTAGACTGATCCTTGTGTCACCCGCATTTGCGACCTTCCAGACTTTGCCATCCCACGCTAACGAACTGCCGGGCGTGAGGTCCACTTGTCGAGGGGGTGTTTCAAGATGCGGCTCGGCGACACGCTGACAGGCCGCGCTCATTTCCTTGTTCAGAAAAACAGGCACTTTGTCTGGTTCGGCGAGCGCATCGGCGTAAAGATTAACGTATACCGCGCCCGCCGCGATCAAGCTGTGAATATCGTCGGGACTCGCATCGCCCGCCGTTCTTCGATAGAGATCGCTTAAATACACGCCGGGCTCGGCCCGAATTTGAGCCAGCACGAGCTCTGGGATGTGGGCCCCCGGGGCAGCAGAGTCCGAGCGGAAATAATCTTCCAGAAAATGAATGTTGCGCTGATAAACCCAGTTGATTTCTGCGGACGATCGCGTGCGGTAGCAGAGGCCAAACTTCGCCGCGTAAGCCTCTCCCGGCGGGCAGCGCCATCCACCATCATCACCACGACAGTAGCGGTTAGGACTCTTTTCTTCCAGCTTGACGAGATCCTCTTCGGTCTTGCATTCCTCCCAGGTGCCGGAATCCCTGCGGATGACGAAATAGTCAGGCGTGTGCATAACGGCTACACGTCTTCCCTTGGCGCTCTGATATTCCAACGGAATCGCGGGAGGCTGATCGTAGTACTCAAGAACGTCGCGGTCATGCTCCATTTGATGGACAAACGCCAGTTCAACACGGTGGCTTTCGAATTGAATGGTCACACCCATTTTCCGGCTTGGGTACCGGCCGCTGACATTTGACCGGCCCCCTCCAACATGACGCGAGGGAGCCGAAGATCGAATTCGGCCAATCAGCGCACGCGTGTGGTCTGGAAGTGCTTGCGACCACTGCAACCAATCGGCTGCACTGAGCATGAATTACCTCCTTAAATCTCCCTCGCGTCGGGCTGGCTGCGCCTTGGCGCCCGTCTGCGCGTTCCTTTCCTGCTTACGCGCCTTCAGGTAGCGAATGCCCGCCTCCTTCATCAGATCTTCGAGCCGCCGACCATTCTCCACCGCCTTCTCCATCTCCGGCGCCAACTCATCAGGCACGTAAACAGAGAATCGCCTTCCACCGCGATACCCCGACAGGGCATAACTGCTGTGTCCTTTGCCAGAAGCGCACGCCGAACACTTTTTTCGAATGCAAGGACTCTTCCGCAACGAGATCGAACCCAACGCGAGCGGCCACAGATCCCCAATATGATCCAGGAACCAGCGCCTGACTCCTTCGGAAGTTTCGCTTTTCGCTGTACGCATAGGTGTTATATAACACCTATTCCAAACCCCTGTCAACAAATTTTTATTCAAGCTTTGCTGTGACTTAACCCATAACTTTGCCGTTCGGCAAGGTTATGCTTCCAATGCATCACGGGTGAGTTCCCGGATCGAGTGGTCAATTTCTTGGCGGATCAGGTTCCAGTCCTTCGCGGCATGTTCGCTGAGAAGCGGGATCACTTTGTTCACGGTCGAGGGCAAGCCCTTGCGGGACAGTTCGGTGACTGCCTTGCGGACATCAATGCAAAGCCCCGCGCGGCGTTGCTGCCTCAGCGCGTCGCGGTACGCCAAGTAGTTGGAGGCAATCTGCTCGTATAAGACCGGGAAGTTGGTGAAAAGGAACATTTGCTTGACGCCGGCTGCGCGGCAGATATAGCGCACACTTGCACCTTTCATCGCTATTGCCAGCGCTTCGATGGTCGGTCTGATCGCATTCCGCTCTTGAACTTTCCATGCTCTTCTGGTATCGAGAAGCCGCCGACACAGGTCAGGGAAATAAGAGGTCAGCATTCCCTGACCGCAGCTGAGTCGCCTCGCCAGAGAGGCGACTGCTGATAGTGGCTTTTCCGATATTGCATTGACGAAAGCCGTCCGGAATCCGGCGGCCACAAGGCCAGAGGTCTCGCACGGCTTCTTGAAACCAGCGCTTCACGTCCTCCGGCGTCTCTTTTCGTACCATAGTATAGGTGCATAATAGCACACATTCATAGCGAGAACAACACGAATATGAAATATTTGTAAGCTATCTCAGGAATTCGCAGGAATGAGCATCAGTGAGTCGGTGGCCGCGCGTTCGACCGTGTACCCGATTGCGTCATATCCTTTTAGCCGCCGCTCGTACATCCTGGCCAACATCGGCACATTCGGGTCAACGTAGTCGTAAACCTGCACGACCCGCTTACCATCATGGAGCCTGTGGAGGCGCCCGACATACTGCTGGAGGGTGCCCTTCCAAGAGATCGGCATTGCGAGAAAGAGGGTATCGAGCCGCGCGTCGTCGAATCCTTCGCCGATGTAGCTGCCGGTCGCGAGAATCACGCGTGGCTCATTTTCCGGAACTGACGCGAGCGCCTCCGCCGTGATTCGGCGCTGCTTCTTGCCCATTCCGCCCTTGAGAACGAACACGTGCTTGGCGAATCCTTCAACTTTGGCCGCGAAGGACTGGAGATGCTCCTTTCGTCCGGTGAGGAGGAGTGGCGAACGGCCTGCCTCCAAGGCCCGCATGAGGTCGGACACGATCATCTCGTTGCGAGCAGAATCGCCGACCAAGGCGGAGTAAACATCTTGAATCGTCACATCCGCGATCTCTGAGGGCATTCGGAAATCAGTGTGACGGGGGATGACCTTGTGTTCAAAGGGTGTCGTTTCCGTCATGGTTCGGGCGCTCATGCTGAACCTGACCGGACCGCACTGCATATAAATGATTGGGTGGTGCCCGTCCTTTCGCGTTGGTGTTGCGGTTAGGCCCAGGACGTACTTTGCCTTCACCTGTCTCATCACCTGCTCAAACGTAAAGGCAGAGATATGGTGGCATTCATCAACGATTACCTGGCCGTAATCGGCAACGAAGTCCTTCACTTCATCTTTCCGGTGGAGACTTTGAATCACCGCTACGTCCACGCAGCCTGTCCGATCCGCCTTTCCGCCGCCGATCTGCCCGACCGAGTTCGCAGGCATGCCCAGAAACATCGCGAGCCGTTCGTGCCATTGGTCCAGCAACTGCTGCCGGTGGACAAGAACCAGAGTGTTCACCTTCCGCTTCGCGATCATCCAGGCGGCAACCGCCGTCTTCCCGAATGCCGTCGGAGCACAAAGGATCCCGTCGTCGTGGCCGCCGATGCTGGCCACGGCCTCTTCTTGTAACGGACGCAGGTGCCCCTGGAACTCCGCCTCAATGGGAGCACCCGCGTAACGTTCATCTCGGAAATCCACTTTGATCTTATGAGCGGCAAGTAAAGCTGTCGCTTCCGCCAGGCAGCCCCGAGGGAGGCCAATATGTTGCGCGAAGTCCTGACCGCAGGAGATAATGCGCGGCTTACCGTAGGTAGAAAGGCGCATCGCTTGTGCCTTGTAGAACTCGGGGTTCTGGAAAGCGGCCAGCCGCAAAAGCCGATTGAGCATCGCAGGAGGGAGGTCTTTCTTCTCGATATAGAGAAGATTCGAGTGGATGATCGCTACGCGTTCCGGAAGCGGGCCCCCGACGGGCATGGACAAGCGCTTCCTGGACGGCGGGACAGTCCACGGCTCCTCCTCGTCGCTGTCATCGGTCAGGCTGATCCTCACACCAATCACATCGCCGGCACGCATGGCCTCGCGCACGAGAGCCTCAACAGAATCTGGGGCCATCCTCTGAATGCCCGCGAGAAACTTCCATTGATCGGGGTACGGCCGGAAATCTGAGTCCACAAACACGCTGTTATCGTCCTGCCGCGGCATCCACTGCAGTGGCAGCCCTATGAGGTTGCCAAAGCCTCCCTTTGGCATCGTGTCCTGGTTCGGGAAGAACCGGTCGTAGGAATCCATGCCAAGCTGGTGGCGTCGATCCATGGTTCGGGTAAGGATCAGACTCCCGAGCTTCCGCGCCGTTGCAGCGGAAATCGCGCGCTCGAAGAAGATCCAGACGTGGCAGCCATTTCCGGAGCGAGACCGTTCCAGCACCGCAGGTACGCCCACTTCGCGGCACGTTTCCAGAAATGCAGTGACATCCTCCTTCCATCTCTTCTTGTCAAAGTCGACGGCCAGAAACCAGCAGGTTTCATCAAGAAGTAGGGGATATACGCCAACGGTGTGCTTGCCTTCCAGATGCTGACGCAGCACATCGTCGGTCAGAGGCAGGAGTTTTCTGGTTTTTTGTTCCACCCTCTTCCGGAGGGCTGCCGCTACGGACAGAACCGCCTTCCAATCGCGAATGGAGGCCGGAACATAACCCCACTCACCGCTCTTGAACTGCTTCCGCACCGCATAAACGTCCTCTCTTCCCCTGAACAAGCTCCGGAAGAGGGTGACCTTCGCGTCTTTGCCAGAGTGCTCATTGACACCGGCGTCCTGACCTTCTTTTCTGATAGCCGCTTGGGGGCTATTCTTCGCCGTCGTCGGAATCGTGATCCCATTATCCGCCAGCAGCTGGCGAAGCGCGGCGTTCTCCTCCTTCAAGCGTCGACACTCGACGAGTGTCGTCTCCAGTTCACGAGCCTTGACACCAGGGTCGTCCATGCAGAAAGCTCAGCTCCGACCTTTACTGCCCGCCATGCGGTCGAAGAAAGCCTCGACTTCGGCGAACAGTGCACCCATATTCGCCGGAAGTTGGCACTCTTCGGCCAAGGAGTTAAAGCGTGCTTGCCACTCCGGCGGTGGTTTCAGCAACTCGGAGGGCAGCTCGTGGGTCTGCCTTCTAACGAATGTTAGACGCAAGGCATCTGCCGCGCGCTTGGGCGCGAGTCGTCCGGATCTGATTAGCAGCGCCAGGTCGATGAGATCTTTCACTCGGCTGTTGGTCGAGTTCCTCGGCAGAGTATACGCATGGAGCTTCTCAGCGAACTGCTGCTCACGCGAAATCGTTGGGACCAGCGGACTGGCGATCCCGGCAAAAGCGAGCCAGTCTCGGCACTCGACAATCTCCACGGGTTGTATCACGGCGTCGCCGATCCCCGCGTCCAGATGAAAACGGGCAAAGATCCTGCCGTCCATCCAAGTTTCGACTGGGTACCTGGCTCCACCATACGGCGCGGCATCCAAATCCTTGGCGGGCGCGCCAATGGTGTACTCAAACCAGTCACCCAGCCGGAAGCTGGCGGCATTCTGGAGCATATCGCGCACGATCTGGTTGGCATCGTCTTCGGTAGCGGCCGCGACTCTCTGCACCGTCAGGTCAATGTCAATTGTTGCGCGTGCAGTCCTGAAACGAAGCTCCAAAGCATATCCGCCCTTCAGCACCCACGGAGCCGGGTCAGTCCGAAACAACCGCGCCAGCAGCCGGTCAAATGCCACCTGGCGTCGAAGGCGATTCACTTGAATCTTCTCCGCTCCGGCAGTCTTGTTGAGACGGTCTTCCAGCGCCGTACGGAATGCCTTGGCCGTTGCGTACTCTCGCGGCATCGTGATTACGCCACCTCCTGGAGAAGATCTTCAAATACTTTTTGGGCTGAACCACTCAGCTTGGCGGTCTTGATCTGCTGCCGGGTGATCAGCCCACGATGGAGCGCCTGTCTCAGTGCCTGTCGGACAAAAAAACGCTCAACCGTGTCGGCCTCAATGAGGTCGAGAATCGTTCGAAGAGGACGGGTGTACTTGAATCCCTGTGACGCTTGCACGTCCTCATCCGGCAGGTCCGCGTAATGCAGCACAAGAATGGCGGGGATCTCGCTGCTCCGCCGGAAGTGGGTCGGGACAGTCATGTGCAGCTTTGCCGGATTCAGATCAGACAGCTCATAAAGGCTCAGAGCGGTCTGATGACTGTAAACTCCTTCGGTCACCTCATCCCGATTTCTAGACCATAGCGCCCACTTCACTAAGTCGGGATGTTCCGCAGTGGGGAATAGGGCGAGCCTGTAGATTCCCCGATGTTCCCGGACCCAATTCCCGACCTGCACATGGTAAGGATGGGTGTTCTCGGCGAAGCCGGCAGCCTTAGCTTGCTTCGTAGTGAAGAAGCCCTCGTGAGCCTCGGCGATCTCGAAGAGCCGTCGTTGTGCATCTCGATGATGTCGCAGCATAACACAATCCTACAATTAAACAGAGGTTGCATGCAAGTCTGCACTCGCTGCAAGCATATGATTCCCAATCCGCACTTCCGGAAAACTTATGCTTCCCTGTCGACCAGCGGCCGAAACCAGCGCATGTCGCCCGGACGGTTCTGCACACCAATCCGCGGCAAGCTTATCGTCTCAAAGCGGCAAAGCTATGCGATTTGCAGTCGTCGCACCGGCCCGAAGTGTGCGGCGGCAAGCCCGTCGCTTCAGACCAACGCAGTGGCAGCCAAACTCTCTACGTCACCTGCGGTGCTGGATGTCCGCACTCGCGGCACCTTTATGCTTATAAGCTTCACTTTCGGCAAACTTATGATTTAAACCGCGGCCGCTCGCGGCAAGTGCCCCCGACAGAAAGAAAGGACTTATACGCGCCTTGGCGGCAACATTATGGTTTAAACCCGGCAAGATTACGCTTTAAGTCACACGGACAAAGGCGAGGGACGCCGAAGATGTCGCAAAGAAGGCGCTCGCGAGGATAGGCGGGACGCGTGCGGCAGAACTCGTGCTCGATCTGTTCCAGGGCGCGTCCGCTGACAGCAGGACTTCTTCGATTAGTGTCGTAACCTACCATGGGGTGGTAGTGGTGCGGGTCGCGGCGAACGCTGAGACAAGGACCTCAGCCGCCGAGGTGCTGGGCCTGATGCGGGTCCAGTCAGCGGTTGAGCCGCTCGTGCAATTCGCCGCTTCTAACGTCGGTGACGTTCCCACATACGAATCCTATGCTGGCTCGCCCCTTAATGCGGCCATATACTCCCTCGGCACGATTGGAGACCCGCGCGCTGTGGGACCGTTGCTTGAACTTCTTACCTTCAAGGTCGCGGCGAGTACTTCCCTCGAGGCCCTAGGAAAAATCATCAAGGATCGTGCCTGCGACGTCTCAGAGGCTGACCTTCGTGCGTTGGCAGACCTCCAGCAGGTCATCTCCCTTGAATACGATTCGAGCTATGACGGCGACGACTGGGCGGTCCGTCCCCCTCCCGTGGTCGAGCGTCCCCTGGACTGCTCCCCCGTTCGGCAACTAGCTCAGCAGGAGCTACGTCACAGAGCAAGGGCGGACACCCGCCCTTGATGTCTGCGCCTCAAGTCGTCAAGGCGGAGGCGTGGCGGCAGTCAAGGCGGCGTATCGGGGTCAGCAGGAGTTCTGGCGCACATCCAGCATTATCACTCGAAAATCCGAACGGTCGGTTACGGCCCTGTCCACCAGGGCCGTCAGAAGTCGCTTCCGGTCCAAATCGACTCGCTTGAAGCCTGCCAAACTCGGCGTTATGCACTATGCGATCGCGTGATGATTCTCAACGGCAAAGTTGACGAAGCCAGCCGTAGAGCGGATGGCTGGTTTCCGAAGGGTCGCATCGCGCACGCACAGCACGCGAAACTCGGTCGGCAGGCGGTTCAGGTATAAACAGATACGGTCGAAGTTGGTATCGGAGGCACACCGCGCCAGCGCGGAGGCGACCGCATACTGGGCGGCAGCGATCTCCGGGACAGGCTCCTGGAGCGGGTTCAACAGAACGGCGTCGATGTTGGGCAATTCACGGTACATCCGCAAAAAGGCAGAGAATTCCGTGGCCGCGCCTGTGCCCACTGCTCCCGCAATGACTTCGTGCTCAATCGCTGGGCTCGACTGCAAGTCGAGGGAATCGAGAATGCCTGAGACAAACTCCCACGACCGTGGCGAGGGGAAAGCGTTGACGTCGCGGTCGAAGGCGCTCAGCAGTTCGGGCCGGAAGCGAAGGAAAGCGATCACCTCGGGACGAATCCCCGCCCGAATGGCCCATTCCGACCATTCCTGCACATCCACTTCAAATTCCAAATGCACGAAACGATTCCGCAGCGGAGTCGGCATCCGTGTTGTCACTGCACGGTCCGAATCGCGGTTTCCCGCAGCGATGATGGCCCACCCATCGGGCAGGGTGTATTCCCCAAGCTTGCGGTCCAGGACCAACTGATAACAACTGGCCTGAACCATGGCTGGCGCCACATTCAGCTCGTCCAGGAAGAGAATGCCGTTTCCGTTCTGTGGCAAGAACTCCGGCGTCGCCCATTTCGACCGGCCGTCGCTGCCAAGGAACGGCAGACCCCGTAGGTCGACCGGATCGAGCAGAAGGGCCCGCACGTCTTGCAGGGGCACGTTCAACGTTTCGGCAAGCTGCTTCACGACGCTGCTCTTTCCTACCCCAGGTCCTCCCCAGATAAATACTGGTCTCCGGGCTGCCA
>Ga0209415_10008635_pt1 | contig 17647 bp, 10 predicted proteins | sample PeaSoiSIISIP2007_FD_187696 | JGI IMG/M metagenome (GOLD analysis project Ga0209415, IMG submission 187696) | Peat soil microbial communities from Weissenstadt, Germany - SII-SIP-2007 (SPAdes) (version 2) | ecosystem: Environmental > Terrestrial > Soil > Wetlands > Peat | place: Germany... | reverse complement strand
GACGCCGCTCGGCGCAATTCGCAGCGCTCCACCGGACCCCGCAGCGAGGCCGGAAAAGAGCGCATGAAAATGAACGCAGTGAAGCACGGCTGTGATGCCGCGCCCGAAAACGAAGCCGCCGTCATGCGCGCCCTGGGCGAAGACCCCGAACGGTACGCAGCCTTGCAACGGGAACTCGCCACCACCTACGGCCCCGGCGACGCCCTCTGGGACCAGCAAGTCGCCGACCTGGGCAAACTCTACTGGCGTCGCAACCGCATCGAGCGCATGGAGACCGGCCTGATGCGGCGCGCCCTCGAAGCGGTCGAAGAGCGGCAATGCGGGCTGCGCCGGGCTCTCGCCGCGGCGACTTTCGACCCCTCCCAAACCGCCCTGATGGACCTCGACCTGCCCCTGCCCAACGACCGGTGCGTGCGGCTGCGCCAGTTGCTTTCCCTGCTGGGCGTGATCTGCGAGCAGGTGAAGCGCAAGGTGTTCATGCCTCGGCAGGCGTCGGTGCTGGCAACGTACTACAAGGGCCAGGTGGGGTGGCGGCCGGCGCGGATTGGCAAGTTGCTGGAGCCCTACATGGCGTGGTTGCAGCACGAGGAGTATCGTCGGGACGAAACGTACAAGCGCTACATGCTGAATCCCGAGCCGCTCCCGGAGCCGGGACCGGAGCACTACCAGGAACTGCTGCGCCTGTTGGAGGAGGAGAGGGCGGCGGTGGAAGAAGATCTCCAGCACGCGGTGGAGGTGGAGGAGGAGAAGGCGGCGATCGAGCGCGACGCCTGCCTGGCTCCGGCAGGGGAGACTTGGGAGATGCTGCTGCGGCAGGAAGCGGCGCTGGACCGGTCGATTGACCGCAAGGTGAGGATTATTCTTACCCTGCGCCAAGAACACGCCCGCCTGTGTAGGGGCGGTTCGCGAACCGCCCCTACGCGTGAGGCGGATGACCGCGCGGCCGAGGAACTGAGTAAGGTCGTGGGGCTGGACGCTCAGACAGAAAGTCCGGCAGAGGAAAACGCCGCCAAAACCTCAAAATCGCCGGATCAAAGCGAGAATGTTATAGAAAACAAAGGACCGGCCGCAGAGGGGGTCGCTGCATGAGAAGTGGTGCGGGCGTCCCGCCCGCAATCGCGGGGGCCACCCCCGCAGGAATTCGAGGGCAAAATGCCCGTTGCACAGCGGACGAGACGCCCGCACCACAGAACGGTAGCGCCGAGGCGTATGGAGCGATTAAGCCTTAGCGCTCTCCTCAGGTTCCTCCGGGGCGTAAACCAGGCTTTCTACTGTTTTTCTGTTACTGCCTATTGTGATCGGCGGGAATTTCGTGTATCTTGGTGTTTCAGGGTAGGAAGTCAATCATCAACAATTGAAAAGGGGGACCCATGGGAAAGCACTTGGCTTTTGCGCTGATACTCGCAGCACTCGTTCCCATCACTGCCACAGGACAGGGTGCGGCATACAACTTGATCGACCCCGTGGTGGCGGGGTTGCTCAACGGCTCGTCGGTTACAACGAACGCCAGCTCGATTGCCTCAGCTACAACCGGAGTGGTCAAGGGAGTTGCGGCAGACGGCACGACGCAGGTCATCCTGCGCATTCCTGCTTCCAGCGTGGGCCAGCAGTTCACCGTTACCGTCATCGATGGAATCTCTCCGAGCACCTCGATTGTGAACGATGGCGGAGTGTTTGCGCTGGGAGGCAGCCCCGCCTCCGCCGCCAGTTCCCTTGTGGTGACCTCCGTCTCAGTTACCGGGGGAGCGGAAGCTTTCGCGATTTATCTGGCGCCGGTGAATTTCTCGCGCTCCTCATCCGACTATACGTTGACCACGCGCAGCGTGACGTTGCAAGTGTCGTCGTCGTCGGTCGTAACGGGCAATGCCAGCGTTACGGTGGCAAGGCCCCCAGTGGTGCTCGTGCACGGCCTTTGGGGAAGCGCAGCGAGTTTCGACACCTTCACGCCCCTGATTACCGATACGATTTTCGATGTGAACTACGCCACCTATGACAACGCCATCACAGGCATCACGAGCACGACGCCTTCGTACTCGAAGAGTGCGGCCATTGAGGCAAATTCCCTGGGGTTTGCCTATAACGCCCCGTCGGTGCTGGCGCAGATCAACAATTTTATTGCCAACTACCGGACGAGTGCGAACGTGGCTTCGGTAAAGGCCGACATCGTCGCGCACAGCATGGGCGGTGACGTTTCGCGCACGATGTTGTTGCTGCCGAACTATCTGAGCAATCCGACGTTTCCGACGTTTGGCGCCGGGCCCATCAACAAGCTGATTACCATCGCCACGCCGCATCTCGGCACGCCGGTCGCTGCCCTCTTGCTGGCCAGCAACAACGCCTGCGTGCGCAACGTTCTTGCCGGGGACCAGGACTACGCGCTGGCGTCCATCACCTTCTCCGGGCAAATGGCGAATGGCGCCGTGGGGGACCTGGAAGGCAACGGATTTGGCGGCAGCTTGAGCATGGCGCTGACTAATCTTAACCAGATACAGACGCAGCCTTTCAAGACGGCCTATATTGCGGGCATTGCAACGTCCACAAACCTGAATGGCCTGAGTTGCATCTTCTGTACCGCGGAAGTGGTGAGAGCCCTGTGTTCGAGCAATCCGTTGGCGAAGGATCTGACGGCCACGAAGTGGACCACGATTTATGGGCAGAGCAATGACACCATCGTGCCGCTGGACAGCGCTTTGAATAACCTCTCAGGGCAGCAATTCTCAGGGGTCATTCATACCGCGGCGCTCGAGACCCTGGATTTCAAAGGGCCGTCGGTGCTCGATGCCGCATCGAACATTTCGAGTGAGGTCATCAGTCTGCTGAATGAGCAGCCGACGGGCAGCGATTTTCATTAGAGGCGCGCAATTTCGATTGCGCACTCGGCGAACGAAGCAACGCGCGATGAGCAAAGGGAGGACGGCATGAACACGATGCAAAACAGGTGGAGAGTTGCAGGCATCTTGATCCTAGCGGCGGGAATTGTTGCGGCTTCTGCCGGCGCGCAGCAAACCCTGGTTCACATTGTATCGCCAGCGGCGGGCAGGGTCGTCCAGGCCGGGCAGACGGTCACGATTGCGGTGGCGGCGGATTCCTCAGTGGAAAAGCTCGCTCTGCTCGGGCAACACCCGCTGCCCATCAGCCAGGTTATTGCACCCGGCTTGGGCGTCGCACGCCCGGTCGAGTTTCAACTCAGGATTCCGACGGACATCCGGCCCGGACCCTATCGCGTGACGGCTATAGGATCACTGGCGGGAGGCGAAACGGTATCGGAGTCGCTGGTGCTGGACGTCGAGAAGGCAGAAGAACCCACGCGGATTTGGGCTAAGCCGTCAACGATGCTCTTTTCGCATGCCGGAGAGCGGATCCCGTTGCACGTGCTCGGCGCATTTGGCGATGGCTCGCAGGAAACACTGACGAAATCCAGCAAGACGATTTACACATCCGGAGATCCGGGCGTTGCCACCGTGAGTGCCGATGGCTTGGTGACTGCTGTTGGCCCCGGAAAGACGAGCATTCAAGTTCGCACTACGACGCGCGATTGTTCGATTCCCGTGACCGTGGAGAACGGGTCAAATAACGCGGAAGAGTGAGGCAGCGCGTCTTGTCCTGGAAATCCGCGGTTCGTACCTCGCGGTGTGCGGAGAGCCGCGGACTTTGCGAAACAGGTCCGCGCTACTGGCGGTCATCGGACTACCGGCACGTCTACAAGCCACACGGAAAAGTGGCGGAGTTCGAACCGCGGGGACCCCGCCCCACTTGCTCAGCGCGAATGGGGTTGGGCATTCGCAAGTCATCGAGCCGGTTCTAGCGGATGGTCACGCTATGGAATGACCGGGAGAGAAACGCAGTAGCAGATGGCCTTTCTGTCACTTTGTGCAAGTCGCTCTCAGTTGACACGATGTCCCTTCCATGCTTTGTTACGCTCCGTTGGCGTTTTGTCTATCGGGTGTTCCTTTTTGTGCAATGACAGTTTCTGTCAGCGGGCTAGACGAAAAGTGGTAGCGGCCCCTCAGCGCCGAACTCCCCAAGCATCCGCAACTGCAAGCAAAGTCATTGCATTATAAGGGCTTGGCGCCCGGCCGATGTGGCTGCGTTTGGTCCCGGCTTGGCACGAAAAATGCGCCACATTCCCCGACTAACTTTGTGCAAGCTTAATAGCCGGAGGATTCTCAAGTGAAAAAAGGGGCGCGAGGTTTTTCACTTATTGAATTGTTGATTGTTGTTGCCATAATTCTGATCATCGCGGCAATTGCTATTCCGAACCTTCTGCGTTCGCGGATTGCGGCCAACCAAGCTTCTGCAGTGGGAACAATGAGGACGCTCAACACAGCGGAGATTAACTACTTGACGACTTATGGCACAGGTTACACGGCGACTTTGGGTGATTTGGGTCCGCCGACTTCCGGTAATCCTAACGCTACGGGCGCGGGGCTGATCGACAGTATCATCTCCGGCGGTGCTGCCACCGCCACCACCAGCCTAAAGAGCGGATATAAGTTCACATATAACAGCGGGACTGCGGACCCCAGCGGCAGGATCGACACTTACTCGATAACCGCTACTCCCATCACTGTCGGAACCACGGGGACGAACTCCTATTACACCGACCAGTCGGCTGTGATTCGTCAGAATAGCACGGCGACGGCGGGATCGACCGACTCGCCGCTGGGGGGTTGACCCTGGAGCGGCCAGCCGTCGGCCCTCAGCCCTCAGCTTGCAGCTAACTCACCCCTTCAGCTTGTTTCGATGTACCGGGTTCGAACCTCATCCTAGAAGCTGAAGACCGCCTGGAAGTCGATGCGGCGGTTGGCCGCTTGGGAGCCGGCGCCTCCGCCGAAGACGCCGCCCAGCGAGTTCGACTGGTCGAACAGGGGCGACCCAATCACACCGATGGGCGAACCGAGATTTACGTTATTCAGGGCGTTCCGAGCATAGGCGCTGAAGGTGAAGCTATAGCGTTTTGTCGCGTTATTACCCTGACCGAAGAAACCGCCGCCGCCTCCCATGCCCCGGCCGCCGAGCCCGCCGCCGCCACCGTAACCGCCGCGCCCCCCGCCACCGCCGCCTCTGCCACCTCCTCCTCCGAATCCACCGCCGCTTCCACCGCCGGCGGTCGAGGCTCGCCTGGTAACCTCTTTCCCGAAAGAAAAGGTCTTGCTGAGGCGCAGATTCAGTGTGAATTGGTTAGGCCCGGTAAAGTAATTGACAGGGATAAGCGGCTGGTTCGTCTGCGGCGCGACATTGAAAGTGCCGAGGCGGGTGGCGACAATATTGGGTCCGGTAGCGCCCGCCGCAGCGAAGGCAGGCCGGGCGTTGTAAACTCCTGTCCCATAGGCATCCTGGTTCATGGTTACGTTAAAAGGTGCCCCGGACGCCGTGACCAGAAACGGGCTGAGGGTGAAGCGATGCGGCAGATTCCAGGTGCCCGCCAAGAAGAGTCGGTTGCGAACGTCAAACGATGCTCGCCCGTAACTTTCCAGAAGATCGTAGGGGTTCATGGCGATACTGGCGTTGTTGCCGGTGGTGTCGGAGTCGGCATAGTTGAGCGTGTAATAGCCAAACAGGGAAAGCCGCGTGCCCAACCGTATATTGAAATTGGCGATCAGTTGGTTTTGGTTGAAGAGGCCCACGGATTCGTACTGATAGAGATTCCCGGCGCCATTGCCCATTGGCCGAGTAACGACATTAATATCTCCCGGCAGGAGTGGCGCGTTGATGTCATTGAGGAGGAATTGGTGAAGTCCGCGGGAGTGAAGATAGGTGAGCGAGAGAGTCGCGCTCTTCGTAAGCTGCTGCTCGAGGCTCACCGCCGACTGCCAAACGTAGGGAGCGCGTAAATCGGGGGCGATTTGATAGCTGCTGGGAAGCGAAGTGGAGAGGCTCTGGAGGGTGCTGTAGAGCGGAATATTGGGGAAGAAGTCGGGCGACGGAATAATTAGCTCTTGTTGATCGCCGCCGTGCACATTCAACCTCTCCGCATTGAGCACAAGGCCCGACGGGAAGCGGTCGTAGAACACACCGGATCCGACGCGCAGGACGGACTTCGCCGGGCCCTTTTGCGAGCGGCGAAGTCCCCAGGCAAAACCCAGGCGCGGGGCAAAATCCGAATGATCGTGGATATCGTTCTGAGTTTCCCAACGCAGTCCCGCGCTCAGCGTCATGCCGGGGTGGAGTTGCCAGTCGTCTTGCGCGAAGAGGCCCACATCCAGCAGGTTGACGGTGGCCAGTTGCCGCCCCGAGACAATCAGAAACTGACTCGGTCGCCCCGCAGCGTAAGCCTGGAGCGACGGGAACGTAAACGTGCCGTTGAAATTTGCGTCGGAGATGTTCGAATCCTGGCCGTCCCGCAAGCGCCCTCCGACCACCAGAGTGTGCTTGCCAAGAAACAGGGACGTCAGGTTTTGAAGCTCATAGCGGTTTTGGGTATCGGAAGAGTCGCCGCTGGAATTGCCGCCGCCCACAAAAGCACCCAAAACGGAAATCGTGGCGTCAGGGGATTCGGCGGTCTGGCTGACGCCGTCGTGGAGATATTGGAAGCGAAGCTGGTTCAGCGTCTTGGCGCTGAACACCTGCGTGTCGCTCACCTGGAGGGTGTGTTCGAGGCTGTGGGTGTTGTAGCCCTGCGTCGGAAGATTGAGCTGGCCGATTCCGGCGTTTCGGTTGTTGTTGTCAAAGAACTGGTAGCGCACGGTCAGGACGTTGTTCTGGCTTAACTGGTAGTCGAAGCGGGGACTGAGATTGGTGCGCGTAGCGGGACTCGCCACCGCCTGGCTGAGCGGCATCACCGTGAGCGTGGGGCTGAGAGTAAACGCGGAGACAACCGAGTTATCCTGAATGTCGCGCCGGAAGAACGTGAAGAAGAACGAAGCTTTCCGGCTGAGCGCATCCCCAACGCTGCCGTTGAAAAACTCCGAATGATAGCCGGGTTCCTGCACTGCGAAGGGATTCCGCGAGTTAAAAACCGAGTCGTTGAGATTGCCTAGAATCTGTCCGTGAAGCTGGCTCGCGCCCGGGCGAGTGGTGATTTCAATGCGGCCGTAGCCCAGCTTGTCGTATTCCGCGGAGAACGGATTGTGGTTGATGCGGATTTCGAGAATATCCGCCTTGGGCGGAAGCTGCCCGGCGGTGAAGCCATCAACGTAAATCTGGCCGCCATTAGGCCCCGCCGACGGCCCCGCCAACGCGTCGAGTTCGGACTGCAACTCGTCCGGGTCGTCGGAGAGCGCCTGAAGGTCGTCGCCCTTGATCACGAGAGAGGTAGCGTTCTCCTGCGGAGCCACGCTCACCTGCGTGGTTTGCGCGGAGACGGTGACCTGCTCTTTTTCCTCGGCGAGTTGGAGAGCGATGTCAAGCTTTTTGCCTTGCCCGGCGAGAATCTCGACGCTCTGCTGCTCAAAGATCGCGAAGCCCTTAGCCTGAGCCCGCACGGTGTACTTGCCCGGCGCGAGCCCGCGGATTTCATAGCTGCCGTCGGTCTTCGCAACCCCGGAACTGGTCTGCCCCGAAGAAGAAACCGCTTGCACCACAGCGCTCGGAACGCCGGCGCCGGAGGGGTCCGACACTTGGCCACGAATCGTACCGGATGGGATTTGGGCCAAGAACCGGTGTGGGGAAAACAGCGAAAAGGAAAGAAGCAAGAAGGCGGACAAAAAGTACTGAGACTTCCTGTGACCCATCTCGACACCCTTTCAGATGGTGTTATTGACTACATGGGTTCAGACGAAACGGTGCGGGGAGGAGTTTCAGTACTTGGAAAAACTGGGGACTGGGAGCTGGGGATTCGGTCATAATGTCCTAATTCTGTCGGGGCGGGGCAACTCGGACCTTCCTTCCCAGGCCGGTGGCTCTTCCAGTGCGCGTAGGGCTGGAGAATCGAAATGGTCACCACAAAGGCACAGAGACGCAGAGAAAGGCCCCCTTGTTTTCAAGCCTCGCCCCCCTCCGCCTCTGCGAATCTTCCCAGTGGACATGCCGATCCTATGTAGCCCCGTCACGGAACTTCTGGCTGGCAGACCGCGCGTTGTTTGCTCCCCATTTTCGTGCAAATTGCGGTCTATTACCGTCAAAAACCGGTTCGTTTTGGGTTCGTTTTGCGCGAAATAAGAAGTGCCTTCTTGTGTTTTCAATAACATACTGGCTTCGTTCGTACTATTTTTGTATTTTCTGCGATTGCCGGTCATTGCCCTTGCCGGGACTACCTCAGCTTCCCTTTCCTCAGCGTGCGCCGAGAGCGGGCTGCGACACTTTGTTCCCTCTTCGACCATGATTATAGGCTATCACAGGTCGCTTCACTTGTCAAGCGAAAACTGCGGAAGGAGCGCGGACCTGCGCTCGAAGCAGGCTGAATGCCGGCGCTCCTCGCTATCGGCTTCCGGCGCCTGCGGCCGGTGTATACGATTTGAGGAACTCTGTAACGCTCGCTTCCTGGGCGTTCTTATAGGCGATGCACAGGTCGATGCCCTCAAGGACCTGGGCGAGGACGCGGGGCCCGCCGGTAAACTTGGTCGACCGGCCGGTAAAGAAACTCTCGGCGTCCTTGCGATGCTCGGCGTCGCAGTATCCGGCGGCGACGTAGGGCGCGTAGGCGCCGGTATCGGTGGGAAGCTTGGCGACCATGAGGTCCCAGTTCCGCTTGACGAAATCGTAGGCCAAGTCGCGGGTCTGCCGCCTTTCGGAGGGCGCGAAGAGGATGCTGAGCGACTCCCGAACATCGAATTCACCGCTCAGCGCGATGGGTAATGCGGTATTGACGATTTCGGGATCCTGGAACAGGCCAAGACAGAAGATCAGGTTCCCGCGGAAACTCTCGTCGGTCTCTTTCTTCGCCGCGGCGCGCATGCGGTCGAACAGCTCGCGATCCCCGTGGCGGGCGGCAATCGAGAGGACAACATTCACCATGTCAGGGTCGACCGCCTTATGATCGTTAAGCCAGGCGAGCGCCAGTCTTTTCGCCTGGGCGACAGCCTCCGGATCCTCAGCCCCATTGCCAACCACGCCTAGAAGCGCGCGGCGGAGGAAACGAGCATCTTCGCTTTCGCCCGGCTGCGCCTTCCAACCGAGTTCCCGAGCCCGTCCGCCATAAAGGGCCAGAAGGTACTTCCTGTACTGAGGCAGTAAGTCGTCCGAGACCAGGTTGTCTTGAAGACCGGTTGTGATTTCCATGGTTTTGGTGACAACTTGGCGGGCAGGGCTCTGGGCAAAGGCGGGAGCTAGGGCGAGTGCCTTTCCGAGGGGCATCTTGCCGTTCTTGGTGAGCGCGGCGAGGTCACCGATCAGCGCCACTTTCTCAGGAAGAGAGAGTACCTGGGCGTTCTTCTTCAACAGATCGTCGAGCAGGTCACCCTGATAGAGCACACGATAGTACCCGTTCGCGCCGTCATTCGCTTCGACCCAGCCCGGACAGCCGGTGGCTTTCGTGAGGCGCAATTCAGCGGACTGCTGCTCGAGCAAAGTGCATTCGCGAGCCTCGCCGGTTCCTGCCGGATAGCGCACGCACACCGGCACCTTCCAGAGTTGCGGCGCTGCGCCGGAAGAGCCCAAGGGGAAGAAGCGCTGTTGGGTCAAATCAAGCTGAGCGGCGCCGTCGTGGCACTCGAGCTGGGCGGTGACCAGAGGCACGCCCGGCTGGTCGAGAAAACTGGAGAATGCCGAGGCAAGGTTGCTGTCGTCGCCCGCCAACGCGGCAAGAAACTCGGCGGAGGTGGCATTCTTCCACTCGTATTTCAACAGGTAGCGATGAATACCCTGTTGGAATTTCTCCGGCCCCATGTACGACTCGAACATGTTCAGCAGCGCCGAGCCCTTGTTGTAAGTAATGCCGTCGAAGGCGTTGGCGATGTCGTCGTTCGATTCAATGGGTTGACGAACCTGCCGCGCGCTCACCAGGGCATCGTTATCCATCGCCCCTTCGTAGGCATTCAACTCCGAGATATTCATTTTCCACTCGGGATGATACTTATTCACATTCTTGTTGGCCATCCAGGAGGCAAACCCCTCGTTCAGCCAGATATCGTCCCACCAGGCTGTGGTGACGAGGTCGCCAACCCACTGGTGGGCGAGTTCGTGTGACGCCAAGCTCACCCATTCGCGCTGGCGCCCGGGCGTGTCCTGGTCGGGCTTTTGGATTATGAGGGCGGACCCATAGGTCACAAGACCGGCGTTTTCCATCGCTCCGCCGAACAGAGGAACCGCAACCTCGTCCAGTTTGTCGTAGGCGTAAGGGATGCCGAAGTAGTTCGCGAGCAGGTTTACGATGGCGGGAGTGGTCTCGGCGGCATATTTGGCTTCCAGGCTGCGACCCTGGGGAACCACGATACGAATGTGGGTATGCTTCTTGCCCGCCGTCCCGGCATCCACTGTTTCCATGTCGCCCACGGCGACTGCAACCAGATAGCTCGGCAGAGGCTTGGTCTCCGCAAACTTCACCGTCTTCATGCCCTCGCCCGCGTCGGTTTCAGAAAGGATTGGAGTATTCGAGAAGCCCGCCTGGTCCTTCTTGATGTGCAGGGTCAACTGCCAAGGGACCTTGTAGTTCGGCTCGTCGAAACAGGGGAATGCGCGGCGCGCATAAATGGCTTCGAACTGCGAATAGAGGTACCACCGATCGCCGTCTTTCATCTGGAAGATGCCTTGCTGGTCCTTGCGGCTGATCTCACCCTGGAAAGTGGCGTGGAGGGTCGCCGGCCCGGGGCCAACGGAGTGATCAAAGGCGACGCCGACATAGTCGTGAGGTTCGGTGATGACCTTGCCCGTAACCTCCTCGCCTCCCACGGTGAGAGCCATGTCCTTGATTTCCAGTTTCTCGGCATTCAGCCACAGCACTGAGGAAGGCTTCTTGAACTCAAGTTCGATGTCGATGGCTCCGGTGAAGCTGTCCTGGTCCGGCACGAGCGTCAGGTCGACGTGGTAACGCGTCGGCCCGACCACATCAGCGGGAAGGCGGAACTTGGGCGGAGGCGGATTCTCTGTCTGTCCCGCTCTGGCGCGGGATACGCTGAGACTCGATGACGCACACACCGCAATCAGAACTGACGTGGTTAGGTAGGCGAATCGTCGCATTTATTCTCCTCAAGTCGGGCCGCGCCCTTAACACTGAAAAACGCGCCAGCCGATCGGCCACCTGGATTGATCGCTGCGACGCGCCAGCAATCTTACTTCAGCCAAATCGATTGCACAAGTTGGCAGGAGCCGGCTTCGCACGTGCGGCTCTGCCGCTCTGCCTTGCGGAGAGGCTTCGCCTTTCCGCAAAGCGGGGTGGCGGAGCCGCAGGCCGCAAGAGCGAACCCGTGACTCAGGACCTTCGCGAACGGCCGCAGACCTTGAAAAGCAGGTCTGCGCCATCCTCCTGTTAACCCCACCGTTAACAGGCCTGGGGCGTCGGGTTGCTGCAACTTTGGCGCTACGCTATACTAAAAGAGCAGGGCAGTGACCGAAAATCTATTGAGCGAATGAGTGGCTCCGCCCCCTGGCAGCGCCTGGGGGATGGCTTGCACGAACGCTCGAATGTTACGAATTATCTTCACCGTTACAATATTCGGCGGGGCAATTCGTCACAATCTATGGCGAAGCAAGCTGGCCGCTGCCATATGAGGACACGATGAGAGTGGCACGTTTTTTCATCTTTCTTCTGGTGATTTTCGTCGTCTCGGCGCTGGTCTACGCCTTCACAACGCCGACTACGAAGGACATCCAATTTACCGGCATCATCATGGGCAATGACTACATCGCCAGCCCGCTGGTGCAAGGGCGCCTCGATCGTTTGCTGGTGCAGGAGGGTTCATTCGTAAAGAAGGGCCAGTTGATCGCCGAAATCGATCCCCGGGACCTTCAGGCGGCGCGGGACTCCGCAGCCGCCAACATCCGCACCTTTCAGGCGCGGCTCGAGCAGTCCCAAGAGACTCGCGCCATGGATGACCAGCAAACCTCCGCCGCCGTCGAGCAGGCGGAGGCCGCGGTGACGGCGGCTCGCGCTCAACTCGAGCAAGCCAAGACAACACTGGCTTTGAACCAAATTACCGATCAGCGCGACGAGGGTCTGTTCAAGGAAGGCGTTCTCACCGCCCAGGAGCGCGACACCGCCGAACAGAACTACCGAGGCTCCCAAGCCAATGTGAAGGCGCTTACAGACCAGGTGCGTGTGGCCCAGGGGCAATTGGCGGTCGCGAAAGCAAACCGCCGGGAGGTGATGGTTCAGCAGGACGATATTGCTGCGACACGCGCGCAAATCGCACAAGCCAGGGCACAAGAAAACCAGGCCCAAACGCAGCTTGGATACACCGAGGTCTACGCCCCAAGCGACGGGGTAGTGTCGGTGCGGGTGGCGCGCCAGGGCGAAACGGTGCAGGCGGGCGGACCCATCGTCACGGTGCTTGATCTTGACCACCTCTGGGTGCAGGCTGACGTGGAGGAAACCTACGTTGACCAGATTACTTTTGATCAAAAGCTGCGAGTACGGCTGCCTTCCGGAAACATCCTCGAGGGAACGGTCTTTTATAAAGGAGCGGAATCGGACTTCGCCACGCAACGCGACGTCAGCCGCACAAAACGGGACATCGTCACCTTTGAAATCAAAGTGGCCATTCCCAACCAGGAACGGCGCCTTTTTGCCGGCATGACCGCGTACGTACTCCTGCCACGACCGGCGAGCGAGCGCCGGTGGCTGCATTTTTGGACCACGCCAGGGGACGGCAAGCCGTCCCCCTACAGGCTGTAGGGGTAGGGCTTGCCCTACCCACTCAGAATAAAAACCCAATGGTTGTGAACGCGATTGAAGTGCAAGGATTGACCAAGCGATTCGGCGAGTTTGTGGCCGTTGACCACGTGAGTTTCGAGGTGCCGCAAGGGGAAGTGTTTGGCCTGCTGGGCCCCAACGGCGCCGGCAAGACCACGCTCATCCGGATGATCACCACACTGACGCCGCCCAGCGAAGGGGTGGCGCGAGTTGCCGGACACGACGTGCGCAAGGATCCGGAAGGCGTGCGGAACTCTATCGGCGTGATTCCCCAGGCGCTCACCTCTGATCCTGAACTGACCGCAGAGGAAAATCTGAAGATCCACGCCAAGATATACGGCGTCCCTGCCGAGGACCGCGAGACGCTAATCCGCGAACTCCTGGAAGCTGTCGACTTGGGGCAGTTTTCAAAAGCCCTCGTGGGCACCTTCTCAGGCGGCATGCGCCGCCGCCTGGAGATCGCACGCGGGTTGGTGCACTCACCCAAGATCCTCTTTCTGGACGAGCCCACGACGGGGCTGGATCCCGTCTCACGCACGAATGTCTGGGAGATGATCGAAAAACTCCAGAACCAGTCCGGATTGACGATCCTGCTCACTACCCACTACATGGACGAAGCGGACAAGCTGTGCGAGAGAATCGCCATCGTCGACCACGGAAAACTGGTGGCCCTGGATTCGCCGACGCGGCTGAAGGACAGCATTCCCGCCCACGAGGTGATCGAGGCGGAATTTAGCGGAGCGCCGGGCGACTGGCACGATGCCCTCGCCTCGCTCCCGCTGGTTTTAAACGTGAGCGAGCACGAAGGCGTTACGCGCATCACCTCCCAGGACGGAGCTGAAACGCTGGGCGCGATCATGGACTTGGCTCGCCGCCGGGGCGTGAAGGCACACCGGGTCACCGTGCATAGCACCACCCTCGACGACGTTTTCTTACATTTCACGGGCCGGCAGCTTCGCGACGAACTCGGCAGCAAGCGGCTGGATATCAGCCACCTCTATAAATGACCGGAGTTCTCCGCCAGTGCGCCGACCCAGGAGTTCGCTGAAGCAATCAGCCCGCGGAGCGGGCGGCAGCGTGTAGCCCAGGGCGTAAGCCCTGGGCTACGCTATGCCGCCCCTGACGGGGCTCCGAAAAACGGGCTCCGATGAGAAAGACCTTCGTTGACGAAGGTATGACTCCGGACACTAGATTCAGGTTGGCGGCAGGGGAACCGCAATGAAGTTTTACCGGATATTTGCTCTGATTGAACGCGACATGCGGAAGTTTTTCCGCAACCCCGCGCTGATGATGGCGTCGATGATTTTTCCGCTGGTGCAGCTTGTGGTGCTGGGCTATGCCTTCGGTGGAAAGATCACGAAGGTGCGGGTGGCGCTGGTGGACAAAGACACCGGCACGCAAGCCCGGCAGGTGCGCGCGGGGCTGAACGCCATCGTGGAGAATCCCGAGACCTTTCACCTCGCGGAATATGCAGACCTTCCCGAGGCCGTGACCGATCTGAAGGCCGGCTTTTTGAAGGCGGTGATCTTTATCCCTCCCGATTTTTCGCAGCGCGTCCTGCGCAACGAAAACCCGCGCCTTGCTTTTATCGAAGACAACACCGATACCTTCACGTCGAGCGGTATTTTCGAGCGCATGCAGCAGCTCCAGAACAGCCTGAACGGCCCCGTCCTTCCTCCCCTGGAGTCGGGGGAATCTCCGGCCGCCAACCTGGCCGGCCTTTTCAGCCCCAACCGGCTTCCGGCCAGCATCGAGATTCAAACCGTGGAGGTTTATCCTTACATTGACTACATCAAATACCTGTTGGCAGGCTCGATCTCGTTGTCAATCTTTGTGACGGCGATGATCGGTGGCGGCATTACGTTTATCGATGATAAGGCTCGAGGCCTCCACGAAGGATATCTCAGCACGCCGCTCAGCAAAGTGGACCTGGTGTTGGGACTCATCGGCTCGGGCGCCCTGAAGGGGTTGATGGCCGGTTTCATTATCACGGTCATCGGCGGGCTGATTGCCGGCATTCCGCAATTGTGGGAACCGGCACGGCTGGTTTACCTGATCGTCGTCCTGGCCGTGACCTCCCTGGCGATGATCAGCATGATGTTTCTGCTGATGGTGCGCGTGAGTGATCCCCTGGTGCCGCGCGCCATTTTCGGTGTGCTGAACACGCTGCTGTTTTTCCCTTCGGGCGCCGTGTACCCGACGGCCGGCTTTCCCGTATGGCTGCGAGCTATGTCGATTGTCGACCCTTTCACCTACGTCGTGGACGCCCTCAAGAACCTGCTGCTGAAGGATACCGGGTTTGCCGGCATCGGCCTCGACCTTGCAATCCTAACGAGTTTTTCAGCAGTTCTAATCACGTGTTGCATTTTGCTGTTCAAACGTCAAATCTAAGAGTCCGGCGATTGTGGCCTAAGATTGGGCTGGTCATTGCCAGTGATCTCTCAGCCCCGAAGGGGCGGCCTAGCAAAGCCCAGGCCAACGGCCTGGGTGGGAGCTCCCTTCCCAGGCCGTTGAAGGTGTGAAAGAATTGAAAGACCTGTCATCCTGAGCGAAGCGAAGGATCCCTGCAGTTGCCTGTAAATCATTGAAGCAAAAAAACAACTGCGGAGATCCTTCGCTTCGCTCAGGATGACAGTCGTGCGATTATTTCACAGCTCCGTTGGCCTGGGCTTTGCCAGGCCGCCCCTTTGGGGCTGTGAGTCCTGTACTACAGAAAGCAACCTGAATTCAACCGAATGGTTAAGAGAGGTAGACGAGCCATGAGAAGAACCGGTACGCGAGTTACGCTGGGACAAGCGGCGATCATTGCCGCATTGCAGGTCATCGCCTTGGCAAGTTACGCTGCTGCGCAATTCGGCGGCGCCGCGCCTCCGCCCACCACGCAGGCCACTCCGCTTCCCCTTTCGGGACGAAACGCGCAAGGGGGCGGAGTGGTGGCCACGCAATCCGCCGTACCCAGCACTACGACCAGCGTGAATACCTTGAACCCCACCGTGTCCGTGCAGGGCGCTTACAGCGGAAGCACGAACAGTGCGGCGCAGCTTCCTTTCTCCGGTAAGCTGTCGCTGGCGGAGGCGATCCAGCGCGCGCGGCAGCACAACCTGGGAGCGGTGGGTTCGACCTATGCCCTGCTGCAAGCCCGCGGCCAGGCGCACGCGGCGCGCAGCGCCTTGTTGCCGGACATCAAGGCGGATGTAAACGACATCGAGGAAACGTTCAACCTCCGGTCGATCGGCTTCAGCTTCAGCGTCCCAAATTTCTCGCTTCCCGCCGTCGTCGGACCCTTCAACGTTCTGGACGTCCGCGCGCGGGTATCGCAATCCATCGCCGATTTTACCGCTCTCAACAATTACCGTTCGGCGCGGGAGGTGGTGCGCGCCGGAGAGCTTTCGGCCAAAGATGCCCAGGACCTGGTGGTCCTGGCCGTTGCCGGGGCCTATCTTCAGGTGCTGGCCGCGCATGCGCGGCTCGACTCAGCTCAGGCGCAACTCGACACCGCCAAGGCTCTCTTTGAGCGCACCACGCAACAACTCAAGTTTGGCCGGGCCACCAAGATCGACGTCAATCGCAGCCAGGTCGAGGTGCTGCTCGACCAGCAACGTTTAGTGACGCTTCAGAACGATCTTGCCAAACAGAAGATCAACCTCGCCCGCCTGACGGGCCTGCCTCCCACGGCTGACTACGAACTTTCCAACGTTATTCCTTTTGCGCCCGCCCCGCCCCTGAACGTGGAGGACGCCATCAAGCAGGCTTTGGCGCAGCGTTCCGATCTGAAAGCGGCCGAGACCCAGGTAAGAGCGGCGGAGCGCGCCCTGGCTGCGGCGCGTGCCGAACGCTACCCTTCGGCATCCGCCAGCGCCGACTACGGCGCCATTGGCACTCCTTCCGAGTTGCGACCTACCTTTACGGTCTCGGCCACGCTGAACGTGCCCATCTGGAACGGCGGGCGCACGGCAGCAGACATTCAACAGGCGCAGGCCGCCCTTTCGCAACGGCGTGCGGAACTCGAGGACACTCGAAGCCAGATCGAAAGCGAAGTGCGCAACGCCTACCTGGACATGGAAGCAGCCGCCAATCAGGTCCAAGTGGCGCAGCAAAACATCCAACTGATGGGGGAGACGCTTCACCAGACTCGCCAGCGCTTCGAGGCCGGAGTGAGCGAGAACGTCGAGGTTGTGCAGTCACAGGAATCGGTGGCCGGCGCGAACCTCGATTATATCGACAGCGTGTTTGCGCACAATCTGGCCAAGTTGAGCCTGGCGCGCGCACTCGGAAACGCGCCCACCGCCCTGGCGCAATTCCTCCCCGTCCAGCAGCGACCTTAAAGGCGGGCGCCAGGCGCCAAGAGACAGGTTTCAGGGGGAAGGTTGCCGTCGGGTAGCGCCTACCCCCAACGCCAAGCGTCCGCTGAACTTACGTGCTTCACAGAATTGTAACAATAGCTTCAACAGGGTATAATAGTCCGTTCTTACACTCATACGTTCTGTACAGCATAACAATCGAAAGCCCAAGAACCCGTGAAAGAGCCGTGCCGTGACGCGACCTTTTGTTGGCTTTTTGTTGCAAACACAGGGGTTAATGCTACAACGACTCCAAGAGATGGTTCATCACCAGTACTGTGGCTTGAGGTTAGGAAGTGTGGAAACCACCGGAGCGGAAATGCGAGGAGGCGTATGAGACAAGAGACTTGCCGCCAATTCAGCCTGTTGCGGAGTACATGCGTGGCCGTGGGCCTAATTGCATTCGTGCTGATCGGCTCACGGACACCCTATTTGGCGCAGCAAATCGTGGGAACCATTACCGGCACCGTATTGGATTCTTCCGGCGCCGCCGTCGGGAACGCCGCGGTGAAGGCGCACAACGTGGCCACCAACCTTGACGTGACGGTACACTCGGAGTCTAACGGGACCTACTCGATCT
>Ga0209415_10008634_pt1 | contig 17647 bp, 19 predicted proteins | sample PeaSoiSIISIP2007_FD_187696 | JGI IMG/M metagenome (GOLD analysis project Ga0209415, IMG submission 187696) | Peat soil microbial communities from Weissenstadt, Germany - SII-SIP-2007 (SPAdes) (version 2) | ecosystem: Environmental > Terrestrial > Soil > Wetlands > Peat | place: Germany... | reverse complement strand
ATCGGCTACACCGAGGAACAGCAGGCCCTGCGCCGGGAGCTGCGTGACTACTACGCCAATCTCCTCACCCCCGAGGTCGAAGAGGAGCTGTCGCAGTCGCACGGCATCGGCCCCGCCCCCCGCCGGATCACCAAGCAGATGGCCAGTGACGGTTGGCTAGGGATCGGCTGGCCCAAGGAATGGGGCGGTCAGGGCCGCTCGGCCGTCGAGCAGTTCATCTTCTTCGACGAGTCGATGCGCAGCGGCGCGCCGGTGCCCATGCTCACCATCAACACGGTCGGTCCGACGATCATGAACTTCGGCAGCGAGGAGCAGAAGAAGTTCTTCCTGCCCAAGATCCTGGCCGGTGAGATCCACTTCTGCATCGGGTACTCCGAACCCAACGCCGGCACCGATCTCGCCGCGCTCCAGACCCGCGCAGTGGTGGACGGCGACGAGCTCGTGATCAACGGGGCCAAGATCTTCACCAGCCTCGCCGGGGACGCCGACTACTGCTGGCTGGCCGTGCGGACCGATCCCGAGGCACCCAAGCACAAGGGGATCTCCATGGTGATCGTGCCCATGGACACACCCGGTGTCCGGGTGGTGCCGATGCACCTCCTCGGTGAGCACAACATCAACTACACGTTCTGGGAAGACGTCCGGGTCCCGGTGTCCAACATCGTCGGCGGGATCAACAACGGCTGGTCGCTCATCACCAACCAGCTCAACCACGAGCGGGTGACGCTCTGCTCGCCGGGCATCATCGAGCGGGCGTTGGGCGATGTCCGGTCATGGGCGCAGCAGACCAAGTTGGCCGACGGGCGCCGCGTGATCGACCAGGAGTGGGTGCAGCTGCACCTGGCCCGGGTGTACGCCAAGCTCGAATTCCTGAAACTCATCAACTGGAAGGTGGCGTGGCAGGGCACCCAGGGTCGCCTCGACGTGGCCGACGCCTCGACCATCAAGGTGTTCGGTACGGAGTTCTACATGGAGGCACTGCGGACCCTCTCGGAGATCATCGGCCAGGCCGGATATCTCCGACGCGGCTCACCGGGCGCGGAACTGAAGGGCCGGCTCGAGGCGTACTCCCGCAGCCTCATCATTCTGACCTTCGGGGGTGGGACGAACGAGATCCAGCGCGACCTCATCGCCATCTTCGGCCTGGGCATGCCCCGGTCTCTGCGCTAAACCCCCTCCCGCGTTCGGTCATCGAGCAGACAAGGATCCTGACCATGGACTTCGCCCTCACCGAAGAGCAGGACGCCCTCCGGGAACTCGCCGTTCGCATCCTGAGCGACCTCTCCACACCCGAACGGTTGAAGGAGGTCGAGGGGACCGAGGACCGTATCGACCGCAAGCTCTGGGCCGAGCTCGGCGCCGCCGGTCTGCTCGGGGTGTCCCTGCCCGAATCCTGTGGCGGGGCCGGACTCGGATTCCTGGCCGCCGCCATCGTGGCCGAAGAGGTGGGACGCCACGCCGCCGCCGTCCCCTTTACCGCGTCGGTGGTCCTCGGCGCGGGGCCCATCGCCCAGTTCGGCAGCGAGCAGCAGCAACAGGCCTGGTTGCCGGCCGCGGTGGCGGGCGACACCATTCTCACCGCCGCCCTCGTCGAGCCGGGCGGCGATCCCTGGAAACCCCTCCTCAGCGCGGTCCGAGACGGGGACGGTTGGCGGATCGACGGCGTGAAGGCCGAGGTGCCCGCGGGCATGATCGCCGACGGTGCGGTCGTCTCCGCGCGGACCGAGGACGGCGGGGTGGCCCTCTTCGTCCTCGATCCGGCTTCCGCCGGGATCACACGCGGGCGCCAGGAGACCACGAGCTGGCAGATCGAAGCCGAGATGGAGTTCGCCGGGGTGACCGTCGGTCCCGGCGCATTGCTGGTGGGAGGCGACGAGGGCGCGTCCGCCCTGGCGTGGATCCTCGAACGCGCGGCGACGGCGTACTGCCTGGAGATATCGGGCGCCTGCCAGGCGGCGGTGAAGCTGACCGCCACCTACACGACCGAACGCGAGCAGTTCGGGAAGCCGATCGCCACCTTCCAGGCCGTGGGCCAGCGCGCCGCGGACGCCTATATCGATACCGAAGGGGTCCACCTCACCTCGTGGCAGGCGGCGTGGCGGCTGTCCGAGGGCCTGCCGGCCTCGGCGGAGGTGGCGGTGGCCAAGTACTGGGCCGACGAGGGCGCGCAACGCGCCGTCCACGGAGCCCAGCACCTCCACGGTGGTGTCGGCGTCGACCGCGACTACCCCCTGCACCGGCACTTCCTGCGGACCAAGCACCTGGCGCTGACCTTGGGCGGGACGACGCCCAGTCTGCTCCGGCTGGGCGAGCTCCTGGCCACCGAGCCCGCCTGAGCGCGTCCTACGCCATGCCGCCGGCGGGCGGGGGAGCCGGCGGGGGCGGAGGCGCCCCTCCCGCGGGCGGTGTCCCGGGCCGGGGCAGATAGCGGCTGCGTGGCGGTTCGTCGCCTCCCTCTGTCACGACTCCCGGCGTCGTGTCGGCCCCTTGTGGACCGACGCCCGGTGGGTAGCCGCCCGCTGCATAGCCGCTGACCTGATAGCCGCTGACCGGAGAGCCGCTGGCGGGCGAAGGCGATGGGGTCCACTGAGGCACCGAGCCCGGCGGCGGACCGTAGCCGCCGCCGCCGATCCGGCTCCGGGCCGCCGCCAGCTGACGTTCGATCGGCCATTCGGAGAAGGCGAACACGAAGAACATGACCAAGGCCACCAGAGCGCCCAGGAACGGGACGAAGATGATCAGGACCCACCAGCCCGAGTATCCGGCCTTGCTGACGATCTTGGCCCAGGCGATGAGCGAGATCACGAGAAACAGAAGAGAGACGACGACCCAGACGATGATGACCGTCTTCAAGACGTTGGTGCCGGGGACCTGTGTGTTCACGACCCCGAGCCCGTGCAGGACCCTCGAGCTCACAGCGTTCCGAGCTTTCCCGGGTGCGAGGTCAACCGATTCCGTGCACCTTGGTGCCGTCGAGCTCCCGGACGAAGTCGGGTCCGAACGCCTGTGACGGTGTCAGGGCGCCGGGCTCGACCTTCCCCGCCGTGACGAGCTGGGCGATCCGGACCACGGCGTCGGCCGTGAGGTCGTAGCCGTTCAGTGTCGTCATCGTTCCCTGGATCCGGTTCCCGTTGCGATCGGCGACCTGGCCCCACAGTTGACCGTGCCCCTCCGACCGGGCCTTGGCCGTCGGTCCGGGAAGTCGGCTCACAACGCGCTTGAGCGTCCCCTGGACGAGGGCACTGCGGGCGGCGGGTCCGGCCATCTGGGCCACGCCGGTGACGGCTCCGACCACCGCCGGGAGAGCCGCGTAGACGACGATGTCCCCGATCCCCGTCGAGTGGAACGCCGTGCTCACGTCCCCCCAGGCGATGGCGAAGACGGTGGCCCCGCCGTCGGCGAAGGTGACCTGACGGCGCCGCCGGTCGGCCGGGATGGGGCCGATGACGCCACCGATCCGCGCCCTCCCCGGGGCGCCCAGAGATTCCATGGCCGTCTTGGCCGTCCCCGGGGACACCCCTCCGCCCATCTTGATGGCGAGCTCGAGGCGGATGGCCTCGGGGAGTGCCCGGGCCAGCATGGCGGCCAGGCAGTCGGAGGGCACCACGTCGAACCCCGATCCCGGGAGAAGAGTGATTCCCGCCGCACGGGCCTCGGCGCCACGGGCCAGGACGGCCTCGAAGACGTCGATCTCGCCGGTGATGTCGAGGTAGTGGGTCTCGGTGGCCAGGCAGGCGTCCACCATCGGTCCGGACGTGGCCGAGAAGGGTCCGGCGCAGTGGGCCACGGCGTCGATCCCCTGGAGGCCGCGGCGCACGGCGGCGGCGTCGGACAGGTCGAAGGCGCGGTGCTCCAACTCGAAGAGCTCCCCCAGGTCACGCAGGCGGCGTTCATCGCGTCCGGCCAGGACGGGGAGCTCTCCGCGTTCGGTGGCCAGCGCCGCCACCAGACGACCGGTGTAGCCGTACGCGCCGTAGATCATCCACGTCATGTCGCACCTCGGGGATCGGGCCCGCCGTCGTCAACCTTAACCCTGGCCGGGTCCCGGCCGAGGAGACCCCTCGACCCCGCCGCGGCGAGGCGGAGAACGGCGCTTAGAGCAACAGCTCCGCCATCATCCGCAACGTGGCCGCATTACCGGCCACCAGGAGCGACGTGGCGATCGACTCCTGCCAGGCGGCCAGGTCGTCGACGATCTTCGCCCGGGGTCCGATCAGGGCGATCTTCTCCACCATGGCCGTCGGTACCGCGGCGGCGGCATCCTCCTTGTGGCCGTCGAGGTACAGATCCTGGATCTTGTGGGCCTCGCTCTCGAATCCCATCCGCACGAACACGTCGAAGTGGAAGTTCATCTCCCGCGCTCCCATCCCGCCGATGTAGAGGGCGAGCATGGGACGGTACGTGTCGGCCGCCTTCTCGACGTCCTCGTGCACGACGACGGGGCAGAAGGCGATCACCTCGAAGTCCTTCGCCGACCGCCGCGCCGTCGGCCGGGCGAAGCCTTCGTCGAGAGCGTCGGTGAACTCACCCATGTGGTGGGGGGAGAAGAAGATGGGGAACCAGCCGTCGGCGATCTCGGCCGCCAGGGCGACGTTCTTCGGTCCCTCGGCACCGAGGACGATGGGGATGTCGGCGCGCAGGGGGTGAACGATGGGCTTGAGCGGCTTCCCGAGCCCCATCCCGCCCGGATAGGGCAGCGGGTAGTGGGGCCCGTCATTGGTGACCGGCGCCTCCCGGGCCAGAACCTGGCGGACGATCGAGACGTACTCGCGCGTCCGGGCCAGGGGCTTCGGGAACGGCTGGCCGTACCACCCCTCCACCACCTGGGGCCCCGACACACCGAGACCGAGGACGAACCGGCCCTGCGACAGGTGGTCGAGGGTCATCGCCGCCATGGCCATGGCGGTGGGCGTGCGCGCCGACAGCTGGCACAGCGCCGTCCCGAGCCGGACCCGGGTGGTGGCCGCCCCCCACCAGGCCAGCGGCGTCAACGCGTCGGACCCGTAGGCCTCCGCCGTCCACACCGAGTCGTATCCGAGCCGCTCGGCCTCGAGGGCGAGGGCGGCGGCGTCGGGCGGCGGTTGTGCGCCCCAGTAACCCAACTGCAGACCGAGCTTCAGCCTTCCCATCACGCCCTCCTCGGAGATCGGGTGACTCTCATCGCATCTTCTCCACGACCTCCTCGGCGAACCGGGCCGAGGCGTCGATGCGCGTCCGCAACTGGGCGTCGGGGGTGTCGGAGGGGTCGACCTCGGCCACCATGGCCGGCGCACTCAGCATGTCGGTGACGCCGTAGTCCTCCTCGAAGCTCCGGTACACGTCGATGTCGGGTTCGGCCCACAGCGACAGGTAGATGGCGAACGGCTCGCCCTGGCGACCGGCTCGGCGGCGCGCCTCGTGCAGTTCCCCCAGGTGCCGGCGGGCATCATCGGGGGCGTAGGCGCCGGCGGCCACCCAGCCGTCGCACAGACCGGCGGCCCTCTTGAGAGCCGGAGCCGAATGGCCCCCGCAGATGATGGGGATCGGGGCCTTCGGTGACGGTTCCATCCGCATGGCGGCCACGTCGTAGTGGGGCCCGTGGTACTCCACCCACCCCCCGCCCCACAGCGCCCGCAGCGCCGGGATCATGTCGTCGAGCCTCTTGCCCCTGGTGGAGAAGTCCTGACCGGTGGCGTCGAATTCCTCCTTGCACCACCCCACGCCCACGCCGAGGGTGACCCGGTTCGACGAGATCACGGCGGCCGTCCCCACCTGCTTGGCCACGGTGATGAGATCGCGCGCGGGGGCCACGTAGACGCCGGTGGTGAAGCGGATCCGCCTGGTGATGGCGGCCATGGCCGAGATGACGCACCAGACGTCGGGCCACTCGACGTCGGGCTCCCAGCCGGGGGCGCCGTCCTCGGCCGTCGAGTACGTGTACCGCGACTGCCGGTCACGGGGGAAGAACATGTGGTCCGAGATGTAGACCCCGTCGTAGCCCTGGTCGTCGGCCGCCCCCGCCAGGGCGATCTGGTGCTCCGTGGGCAGGAACGTCACCGCCTGGTGGAAGCGCATGCCGGTCCCGCCGCCCGCCCTCGTCGTCCGTGGCCGGCGCGACGCGTCAGCGCCGGACGGGCTGGCCGGGCGAGAAGGCCACCGGGAGGTGCTTGACGCCGTTGATGAACGACGACTGGAGTCGTTGGATCTCGCCGTCCTGACGGAGGTCGGGCAGGCGGTCGAGGAGGTGCTGGAACATGACCCGGATCTCCATCCGGGCCAGATTGGCCCCCAGACAGAAGTGGGGACCGCCGCCGCCGAAGGCCATGTGCGGGTTGGGCGAACGGCTGATGTCGAAGTCCTGGCTGTTCTCGAAGATGTCCTCGTCCCGGTTCCCCGAGATGTGGAAGAAGACGACCTTCTGGTCGGCCTCGATCTTCTGGCCCCGCAGCTCCGTGGCCTTCGTCGTCTGGCGACGGAAGTTCATGACAGGCGTCACGTACCGCAGCATCTCCTCCACCGCCTTGGGCATGAGGGACCGGTCGTCGCGCAACATCTGCCACTGGTCGGGATTCTCGAAGAAGGTGAACATGGCGCCCGAGATGAGATTCCTCGTCGTCTCGTTCCCGGCCACCGTGAGCAGGAGGAAGAACAGCTCGAGCTCGAGCTCCGACAACTTGTCCCCTTCCACCTCGACCTGGGTGAGGACGCTCATCAGGTCGTCGTGCGGAGACAGCCGCTTCTTCGAGTAGAGGTCGGCCGCGTAGGCGTAGAGCTCCATGGCCGCCTGGGAGGCGAATTCGGCGTCGTCGACGCCGTTCGGCCCGTCCTCCGCGTACTCGGAGTCGAGCCGGCCGATCATCCGGTTGGACCAGTCGAACATGTTGTGGCGATCCTCCTGGGGGACGCCCAGGAGATCGGCGATGACGACCAGGGGCAGCTCGGCCGCGATGTCGGTGACGAAGTCGGCCTCGCCCTTCTCGATGACCCGGTCGATGATGTCGTCGGCCGTCTGGTGGATCTTCTCCTCGAGCTGGGCGATCGTCCGGGGGGTGAAGCCCTTGTTCACGAGTCGCCGGTAGCGCGTGTGCAGCGGCGGGTCCATGTTCAGCATCATCAACCGCTGCTGCTCGATCGCCTCCTCGGGCATGTCCCAGATGAAGGTGGCCTTGCGGGCCGACGAGTAGATGTCGTACTCGCGGTTGACGGCCACGCAGTCGTCGTACTTCGTCACGCACCAGAAGCCCGGACCGTCGGACTCCTCGTGCCACCAGACGGGGGCGTTCTTCCGGAGATAGGCGAACCACTCGTGGGGGACGGAGTCGACGAACGTCTCCGCATTCGTGAGATCGATGTCGCTGAGCTCCATGCCCGGTCCTCCTAGAACGTGTTCCACTCGCATGATACGCCGGGCCACCCCCCCGGGCCAGCATGGCCGGTGGCGCTCGGGGCGGACATCTGGGATTGTCGGGCGGGGATTGTCGGCACCCCGGTCACGGCTGGTAACGTCAAAAGTAGAACAAGTTATAGCGAGGCCGGGACCGGGCAGCACCCGGCCCGGACCGGCGAACGGACGGGCGACCATGTTCCTGGAGGAGACCCCCGAGCAGCAGGCCTTGCGGCAGGAGCTGCGCGCCTATTTCCGTCAGCTCATGACCGACGACGTCCGCGCCGGCATCGGCGAAGCCGGCGAGGGGGGCGAGCGCTGGCGCGACACGGTCCGCAAGATCGGCGCCGACGGCTGGCTCGGAGTGGGCTGGCCCAAGGAGTACGGCGGCCAGGGCCGACCGGCCACCGATCAGTTCATCTTCTTCGTCGAGACCCGCCGGGCCGACGCCCCCTTCCCCTTCGTCACCGTCAACACGGTCGGCCCCACCATCATGCGCTACGGCACCGAGGAGCAGAAGTCGTACTTCCTCCCCGGCATCCTGGCCGGCGACATCAACTTCGCCATCGGTTACACCGAGCCGGAGGCCGGCACCGACTTGGCGTCGCTGCGCACCCGGGCAATCCGCGACGGCGACGAGTACGTGGTGAACGGGGCCAAGATCTTCACCTCCGGTGCCGACATGGCCGACTACGTCTGGCTGGCCTGCCGCACCGATCCGGACGCGCCCAAGCACAAGGGCATCTCCATCCTCTGTGTCCGCACCGACTCCCCCGGCTTCTCCTGGAGCCCCATCGTCACCGTGGCCGGGGCCAAGACGACGGCCACCTACTACTCCGACGTCCGCGTCCCCGTCTCCGCCCGCGTGGGGGAGGAGAACGAGGGCTGGCGGATGATCACGACCCAGCTGAACCACGAGCGCGTCGGTCTCGCCGCGTGGTCCGGGTTCGCCTCGGCGCTCTGCGACGAGGTGATCGACTGGGCCGCCGTGACGCCCACCGACGACGGGGGCGTCGTCCTGGACAGGCCGTGGGTCCAGACCGACCTGGCCCGCTGCCGGGCCGAGCTCGACGCCATGTACCTCCTCAACTGGCGGATGGCCACGGCGGTGGCGGCCGAGAAGCTGAACCCGGCCGATTCCTCGGCCGTGAAGATCTTCGGTGTCGAGCGCTCCATCGAGATCTACCGCCGCCTCCTCGGCATCGTCGGCGCCGCGGGGTATCTGGCCCCGACCTCGCCCGGCGCCGCCCTGGCCGGCCGGATCGAACGGACGGCGCGCCATGCCCAGATCAACACCTTCGGCGGAGGCGTGAACGAGATCCAGCGCGAGATCGTGGCCACGGCCGGGCTGGGGATGACCCGGTCGGCGCGGTGAGCGCCGCCCCCGTCTCCGGCGAGGAGGACGCCGAGGCGTTCCTGGCCCGCCTCCGGGCCTTCGAAGGGCGCTCCGTCGGGGCACCGACAGAGGGTCCGGACGCCGTCAATCAGGCCATGATCCGCCACTGGGTCGAGGCCATGGGCGACGAGAACCCCGTCTACACCGACGACGAGGCGGCCAGGGCCAACGGCTTCCCCGGCGTCATCGCCCCGCCGACGATGCTCCAGTCCTGGATCATGCGGGGCTACAAGGCCACCGCGGAGCTCGCCGCGGCCCGCGCCGCCGGACGTCCCGTGGCCGGCTCCAGTCCGGCCGACGATCTCATGCACCTCCTCGACGAAGGCGGCTTCACCTCGGTGGTGGCCACCAACTGCGAACAGGAGTACATCCGCCCCGTCGTCCTCGGCGACCGGCTGAGCGTCTCCTCCTCGATCGAGTCGGTCTCCCCCGAGAAGCAGACCGGCCTCGGCACCGGCCACTTCGTCACCACCCTCCTGAGCTTCACCGATCAATCCGGCCAGCCGGTGGCGAACATGCGCTTCCGGATCCTCAAGTTCCGTCCGGGGACGGGAAAGCGTCCGTCCGCCCCGGGCCCCGCGGCCGGGTCATGAGGAGCCGGTCGTGACTTCCGCCACGGCGTCCCGGCCACTGCGACCCCGGCCGGCTCTCACCCAGGACAACGCCTTCTTCTTCGAGGGCGCCCGCCGGGGCAGCCTCCTCATCCAACGGTGCGTGTCGTGCGGGACGCTCCGCCATCCGCCCCGCCCGGCCTGCGCCGCCTGTCACTCCTTCGAGTGGGACACCGTCGAGGCCTCGGGTCGGGGATCTGTCTACAGCTACGTCGTCGTCCACCATCCCCAGGTCCCCGCCTTCGACTACCCGCTCCCCATCGCCGTGGTGGAGCTCGAGGAGGGCACCCGGCTGGTGGCCGATCTCCTGGAGGTGGCGGCCGACGCCGTCCGCATCGGCATGCCCGTCGTCGTCGAGTTCGTGGCCGTCGACGACGAACTCACCCTGCCCATGTTCCGCCCGGCACCCTCGCCCGGCTGACGGACCGACCCCGACGAAACGGACGAGCCGATGGACTTCACCTTCACCGAGGAGCAGGAGGCCGTGGCCCAGGCGGCCGCCTCGGTCTTCGACGGCATGGTCACCCCGGCCCGGGTGGCCGAGATCGAGCGGACCGACGACCGGGTGGACGACGACCTCTGGGCGGCGCTCGCCCGGTCGAACCTTCTGGGCCTGGCCGTCCCCGAGACCCACGGCGGATCGGGCCTCGGTCTGGTCGAGGTCTGCCTCGTCCTCGAGCAACAGGGCCGCGCCGTTGCCCCCGTCCCCCTCTGGGCCACCCTCGTCCTCGGCGCCCTCCCCCTGGCCCGATGGGGGAGCGCCGAGCTCCAGGAGCGCTGGCTGCCCGGCGTGGTGGCGGGCGACGTCCGCCTCACCGCCGCCCTGACCGACGTGGCCGCCTCCACCACCGGGCGACCCACCGTCACCGCCACCCGCGACGCCCACGGCTTCACCCTCCACGGCACGGCCCGCGCCGTCCCCCAGGCCCACCTGGCCCGGAGGGTGCTCCTTCCCGCCCTCACCGACGAGGGGGTGGTCGTCGTCCTCGTCGATCCCACCGCCCCCGGCTCCACCCTCGACCGCGCCTCCACCACCGACCGCCAGATCCATCCCCATCTCCACCTCGACGGGGTCCCCGTCGACGACTCGGAGCTCCTGGCCGGTCCCGGAGACGGCGCCGAGGCGGTGACCTGGATGCTCGAGCGGGCCCGCACCGGGCTCTGTGCCCTCCAACTGGGCGTGACCGAGGAGGCCGTCCGCCGGGCGGCGGCCTACCTGAACGAGCGCCACCAGTTCGGGCGCCCCCTCTCCTCCTTCCAGGGCACGATGCTCCGCGCCGCCGACGCCTACATCGACACCGAGGCCATCCGGGTGACCCTCTGGATGGCGGCCTGGCAGCTCGACACGGGCCGCCCGGCGGCCGAGGCGGTGGCCACGGCCAAGTGGTGGGCATCGGAAGCGGGCCAGCGCGTCGTCCACGCCACCCAGCACCTCCACGGCGGCCTCGGGGCCGACATCGAGTACCCGATCCACCGCTACTTCCTCTGGGGCAAGCAGATCGAGCTGATGCTCGAGGGACCGAGCGCCCAACTGGCCCGGATGGGTGCCGACCTGGCGGCACGCCACCGCCAGCCGAGCGGGGCACCGACGTGACGCCGCCCACCCGACGGATCGGCGACGTCTCGGTGGGCGATGAGCTCCCCGAGCTGTCCATCCCCCTCACCCGCACCGTGATCGTGGCCACCGCCATCGCCTCGCGCGACTACCAGGACGTCCACCACGATCCCGCCCTGGCCGTCGAACGCGGCTCACAGGACATCTTCATGAACATCCTCTCCACCAACGGCTTCGTCGGCCGTTACATCACCGACTGGACCGGTCCCGGCGCCGTCATCGAGAAGGTCGCCATCCGGCTGGGCGCCCCCAACTACCCGGGGGACACCATGGTCTTCTCCGGCCGGGTCACCGCCGTCGAGGTCCCCGAGGACCGCGCCGACGGTCGCGGTGTCGTCGAGATCGCCCTCCGCGGGGCCAACAGCCGCGGCGACCACGTCACCGGAACGGTCCGGGTGGCCCTCCCGGTGCGCTCCGACCTGGCCACCCTCACAGGACCCGGCTCGTGAGCGCGAGGTCACCGCGTCACCACACCTTCGCCGGCACCACGGCCATCAGCGGTATCGGGGCGACGGAATTCTCCAAGGACTCGGGCCGCTCCGAGCTCCGCCTGGCCACCGAGGCGGTGGCCGCGGCGCTGGCCGACGCCGGCCTCACACCGTCCGACGTCGACGGATTGGTGACCTTCTCGGCCGACACCAATCCCGAGGTCGAGGTGGCCCGCACCCTGGGCATGGGCGAGCTCACCTTCTTCTCCCGCATCCACTACGGCGGCGGCGCCGCCTGCGCCATCGTCCACCAGGCGGCCATGGCCGTCTCCTCCGGCGTGGCCGACGTCGTCGTCTGCTACCGGGCCTTCAACGAACGCTCGGGCCACCGATTCGGTACCGGCGTCCAGGGCCGCCCACCCGTCCCCAACGCCGAGAACGCGCAGTTCGCCTGGTACGCACCCGAGGGACTCCTCACCCCGGCGTCCTGGGTGGCCATGTTCGCCCAGCGCTACCTCCACGTCACCGGCGCCACGACCGAGGACTTCGGCCGGGTGGCGGTGGCCGATCGCGCCCACGCGGCGACGAACCCCCGCGCCTGGTTCTACGAGAAGCCCATCACCTTGGAGGACCACCAGGCGTCGCGCTGGATCGTCGAGCCCCTCCGCCTCCTCGACTGCTGCCAGGAGTCCGACGGCGGCCAGGCCCTCGTCGTCACCTCCCTCGACCGCGCCCGCGACCTGGCCCAGCCCCCGGCCGTCATCAGGGCGGCCGCCCAGGGGGCGGGCGACCAGCAGGACATGATGACCTCCTACTACCGCGACGACATGACCCGACTCCCGGAGATGGGGGTGGTGGCCCGTCAGCTCTGGGAGACCTCGGGCCTCGCACCCGGCGACGTCCAGGGGGCGATCCTCTACGACCACTTCACCCCCTTCGTCCTCTACCAGCTCGAGGAGCTCGGCTTCTGCGCCTGGGGCGAGGCCAAGGAATTCGTCCGTGACGGGAACCTCCTCATGGGCGGGCTCCTGCCCACCAACACCCACGGCGGCCAGCTGGGCGAGGCCTACATCCACGGCACCAACGGCATCGCCGAAGGGGTCCGCCAGGTCCGCACCACGGCCGTGAACCAGATCCCGGGTCTCGACCACATCGTGGTCACGGCGGGAACGGGCGTCCCCACCTCCGGCCTCATCCTCGGCGTCGACCGCTGAGCGGACCGTGACGACGCCGGGGTCCCCACCGCCGCCCCCGGCACCGGAACCTCCCGCCCCGCCCAGCACCGCGCCCCTCACGGCGGCGGCCTTCCGCGACCTCGTCGACGAGCTCGCCCATCTCGAGGACCGGCTCCGGCTGCCCGAGGTCCCCCTCGACGAGACCTCGGTCCTCGAGGGCTACAAGTGGATCTTCTCCATCCTGGCCGTCGGGCTCGACGCCCAGGTCTGGGCGGACAGGGACCGCCCCCGGTTCGTCGACATCGTCGGTCCCTACCGGAAGTGGGGCGGTGACAACGCCGACGCCTTCTACCAGTACGCGCCGGTCGACCCCGCCCGTACCTACCGCGTCCGGGGCCGGATCGGCGACGCCGTCTACCTCTCCCTCACCGTCTACGGCGGCCCCGACGACGGCCGCTACTCCGAGCGGATCGTCGGGACGGTCAACACCGGCGACCTCGACATCGCCGACGACGGCTCCTTCGAGATCGTCCTGAGCCCCGTCCACCACGACGGGGCCTGGATCAGGCTCGAGCCCGACGCCGTCTGCGCCATCACCCGCGACTACCTCATCGACCCTGTCGAGGGCCGCCGGGTCCAGTGGCGCATCGACGCCCTCGACCCCCCGGCCACCCGACGCGAGACCGACGCCGATCTGGCCCGCCGCTTCCGCGCCGCTCTCACCTGGCTCCGCGACCAGGCCGCCATCGTCCCCATCCCCCTCGGAGAACCGAACACCGTCGACGAGCCCTACCCGGTCCCGAGCCGGACCTTCGGCTGGGCGGCGGGCGACGCCGCCTACGCCATGGGCTCCTACGAGCTGACCGACGACGAGATCCTCGTCCTCGAGGGCCCCTCGGTGTCCTGTGCCTTCTGGAACGTCTGCCTCTGGAACCAGTTCCTCCACACCTACGACTACGCCTACGAACGCGTCACCCTGAACGGCGGCCAGATCGCCTACGAGCCCGACGGCTCCTGGCGGCTCCTCGTCGCCCCCCGGGACCCCGGTCACCCGAACTGGATCTCGACGGCCGGACATCACCGCGGCCGCATCTGGTTCCGCTGGTTCCTCCCCGACCGGACGCCCCCCCGGCCCACCGCCCGCCTGGCCACCCGCTCGGACCACGGTCTCCCCTGAGCCGTCCGGGCCCCCTCCGAGGGGTCTCCCCGAGCCCGGCCACGGTCCCCAACGGGGCCGGGCGGGGCCTCTCCGGCCCTCCGCCGAGGTAGCGTGGAGCAGATGGGGGCCGACACCGAGGACGCGCCGACGGCCGTGATCGCCACCGACCCCGACGAGGAGGGCGAGGCCGAGAAGAAGAAGCGGACCCGGCCCTGGCTGGGCTGGGTCATCACCATCGCCGCCGCCCTTCTCATCAGCACCGGCACCCGTGCCTACGCCGTCCAGTCGTACTTCATCCCCACGCCGTCGATGACCCCCACCCTGATGCCCGGAGACCGCATCCTGGTGGACAAGCTCTCCTCCACCATCCACCGCGGTGACATCGTCGTCTTCCAGAACCCACCGGCGGACCAGGGCGGTCCCCCCACCCTGGTGAAGCGTGTCATCGGCCTCCCCGGTGAACGGATCTCCTCGGTCGGCAACCAGGTCCTCATCAACGGCAAGACCCTGGCCGAGCCCTGGCTCCCCCCGCTCGTGGGCGAATGTGTCGAAGCCAGCGAGCACATCACACCCACGACGATCCCCGCCGGCCACTACTTCGTCATGGGCGACTGCCGCGGTGACTCGGACGACAGCCGGTACTGGGGCACCGTTCCGTCCGCCCTCATCGTGGGCAAGGTCGACGTCATCATCTGGCGCAACTCCCACCCCTGGCTCCACTGGTTCTAGTCGGCCGGCCACCACGCCGCTCCGGCTGACGAGGTGGCACCGAGTCTCCGACCGATGACCGAGGGGGAGGTCACCGAGTTCGCCGCCGGTCTCCTCGGCCCCTACGTCGCCGAGCGGATCACGGCCGGCGACCACCCCGACGACGCCCGCCGGATCGCCGAGGAGCAGACGGCCAACCTCTTCCCCGGCGGCCGGCCCGCACCCGGCCAACTCGTCTACCGCGTCCTCGACGACGCCGGCACCGACGTGGGGTCACTCTGGATCGGGCCCCGCACCCCGGAGCGACCGGCGGCCTTCTGGGTCTGGGGTGTCGAGATCGACGAGCCCCACCGCGGACGGGGACTGGGGCGGGCGGCCATGCTCCTCGCCGAGGAGGCGGCCGCCGATCAGGGGGCGACCGAGCTGGGCCTGAACGTCTTCGGCCCCAACGCCGTGGCCCGGCACCTCTGCGAGTCGATGGGCTACGAGACGACGGCCGTCAACATGCGCAAGTCGCTCCCTCAGCGAAGCTCGTAGATCTCGTAGGTGAGCGTCGACCCCGCGAGATCGCCTTTTCCGACGGCCTGGATCTTGTTCAGCCACCGGTAGCGCTCGTCGCCCGCCTCGAACTTGGGCGCCGTGTACAGCGGGGCGTCCATCCCCTCCGAGAAGTCGCGCCGACCCTGGTAGTACACGAACACCAGGGCCCCGTCGTCGGTCTCCATGGTGGCCCGGACATCGAGCGTCCCCGTCCCGTCGGGGCCGATCGTCAACCAGTCGGCACCGGCGTTCCCCTTGCTCCGGCCCCGAAGCCGGTCGCCCTCGACCGTGAAGCTCTTCACCTCGACGATCACCCGCGTCCCCACGGGTGTCTCGGTCAACACCATCGGATCGGCCAGCTCGACCACCATCCGACACAGAGGGATCAGTTCGAGGCCCACACCCCCGGACCATACCGTCAGCCCGGCGCCAGCAGTGCCTTCTCCAGGACGGACCGATGGCGAAGCATCCACGACGCGCTCCGTGCCCTCCAGGTCACCCCCCACAGCACGGGGTACCCCGACGCGTCCACGGCATCCGACTCGGGTGTGACGTTTCCGAGGACGGCCTCGTGGCGCGCCGAGTGGATGGCGAATTCCACCATCGCGTCCACCTCGGCGCTCGGCGCGCGGCGACGAGACCACCGCGCCCCCGTAGCATCTCTCGCATGGAGGAGGAGCAGCTGAAGGGAGGAGAGGAGCAGCTGAAGGGAGGAGTGGCCAACGCGGGCGCCGTGACGCGCGTCGGCCCGCACGTCCTGCGGCCTTCGAATCCCCACTCCGAATCGATCCACCGCTTCCTGCGGGCGCTGCGCTCCGCCGGGTTCGATCGTGCTCCGATGCCCGTCGGGATCGATCCCGACGGTCGGGAACGCCTCGAGTTCATCGAAGGCGAGGTGGCGGTGCCACCGTTTCCGCCGTGGGCCCAGTCCGACCGATCGTTGGCCGGGGTCGCCCTGATGATGCGGAGTTTCCATGACGCGTCGCGGACATTCGACGGTGCCGGTTCGACCTGGAGCAGCGAGATGGCCGATCCCCGTGGTGGACCGGTCGTCTGTCACAATGACGTCTGCCTGGAGAACGTCGTCTTCCGTCACGGCGAACCGGTGGGCCTCCTCGACTTCGACTTCGCCGCACCCGGCTCGCCCCTCGTCGACCTCGCCCGTTTCGCCTGCATGTGCGTTCCGATCGACGACGACGTGAACGCCGCGACGCTCGGTTGGATGGCCCCCGACCGCCCCGCCCGGCTGCGCCTCGTCGCCGACACCTACGGGCTCAGTGGCACCGAACGCCGTGGACTCGTTGACGCCGTGAGTGCGGTCATCGCCCGAGGTGGCGAGTTCGTACGACGCCGGGTGGAGGCCGGGGATCCGAACTTCATCGAGATGTGGAACGACATGGGCGGAGCGCAACGCTACGACCGCCGGCGTCATTGGTGGGACGAGCGGTATGAGGCGTTCGCCACGGCGCTCACGTGACGGGCGCTCACGTGACAGGCTCCCGTGACAGGGCGCTCATGTGACAGGACGTTCACGTGACAGGGCGTTCACGTGACAGGGCGCTCATGTGACAGGGGCGCAAGGGCGCGCCGGCGTCACCGTGGCTTCTCGAAGACCGCCACCTGCTCGATGCTCTGAGACGTGAAGGGCGCCCGTCCCCATCCGGCCCAACGGTGGCGGAGGCGGAGGCCGGCGAGCTGTGCCATGAGGTCCAGCTCGGAGGGCCAGACGTAGTGGTACGGAGCCGAGTGGTGAACCAGCCGCCCGTCGACGTCCATCCAATGGTGGGACCAGGAGATCTGGCCCACGAGATCGTCGAAGGTCTCGATCCCGACGTGATCAGGCTCGAGGATGAAGACCCGACCGGCCTCCCCGGGTGGGACCCGACGCAGGGTCGGGACCATCACCTCCACAACGAAGCAGCTGCCCGGCTCCAGGTGGGCGGCGGCATTGGTGAAGACGGCCACCTGCTCCTGCTGGGTGGTGACGTTCATGATGGCGTTCCACACCAGATAGACCAGCGTGTAAGTGCCCGCGACCCGGGTCGTCGTCATGTCGCCGATCGTCACGTCGATGGCGTCGGCGCCCGGTTTGCCCTGCAGTTGCTCCACCATGTGGGGCGACAGTTCGATCCCTCGGACCACGATGGCCCTGTCGCTCAATGGCAAGGCGACCCGCCCCGTTCCGATGGCGACCTCGAGCGCCGGACCCCCGCCCGAGAGTTCGTACAAGACGTCGACTGCCGGATCGAGCACCGCCGGCGCGAACATGGCGGCCGAGGTCGCGTCGTAGGCCTTGGCTATGTCCTCTCCCCAGGCGATCGAGGCCACGAGCTCACACCCCTCCGTCTGCGATCGCGAACGTCATCGTGATGGCGTCGCCGTCGTCCAGGTCGCGCCATCGCCGGTCGAGCTCGGCCAGACGACGTCCGATGGCGGTGACGGTCGCCTCCGTGGCTCCGGGAGGCAGGTCGACACCCAGTGCCGCCGCCAGCCGGTGGGCATCGGGCGGACCGCCCGACGTTCCATCGAGACGTGCCACGGCCAGGGCCCCGACGCGTTCGGTTCCTAGGCCGGTGGACCCGAGCACGGCCACCGCGTCCTCCGCCTTCGTCAGATCGGAGAAGTCGAAGCCGGGCTGGTCGCACAGAGGGG
>Ga0209415_10008633_pt1 | contig 17647 bp, 15 predicted proteins | sample PeaSoiSIISIP2007_FD_187696 | JGI IMG/M metagenome (GOLD analysis project Ga0209415, IMG submission 187696) | Peat soil microbial communities from Weissenstadt, Germany - SII-SIP-2007 (SPAdes) (version 2) | ecosystem: Environmental > Terrestrial > Soil > Wetlands > Peat | place: Germany... | reverse complement strand
GAGCTCTCTCAAGCGGACGAGTCGACCCTGTATCACCACTTCGAGATGAACTACACGCCGATCAGCACGGAGAGCGGACGCCGCCTCGCTCGCCGCTGAGGTGGCCGACGCCGATGCCAAGAGCATGACGGCCTGGGCGACGGGCAGCTTCCTCATCGGAAACCGGCGACGACCGCGAACCGCCGGACCGTCTGGGTGGGTGGGGCCGGCGTCGACCACCGGCCGGTGACCGTCGGGGGCGTGGCCCGGGCTACGGAGGGCGAAGTGGTGAAAGCTCGCTGCGAGTTCTTCGTCCTCGGGCCCTCAGCCCACCTGGCCCGAGACGTAGGCCTTCGAGCGCGGGTCGCTCGGCGCCGAGAAGATGTCCGCCGTGCGGCCGTACTCGACGAGCTCGCCCGTCGACCGGTCGTCGCCCAGGAGGAACACCGCCGTGTAGTCCGACACCCGGGTGGCCTGGAACATGTTGTGGGTCACCAGGCCGATGGTGACGTCGGCGGCCAGGTGGGTGATGAGCTCCTCGATCTTGGCCGTGGCGATGGGGTCGAGCGCCGAGCACGGCTCGTCCATGAGCAGGACCTCGGGCTCGACGGCCAGGGCCCGGGCGATGCACAGGCGCTGCTGCTGGCCACCCGACAGGCGGACGGCCGGCTGCTGCAGGCGGTCCTTCACGATGTCCCACAGCGCGGCGGCGTGCAGCGCCGCCTCCGCCGCCTCGCGCAGCACCGACTTGGTGCGCAGGCCGTTGAGCCGGAGCCCGGCCACCACGTTGTCGAAGATGCTCATGGTGGGGAACGGGTTGGGCCGCTGGAACACCATCCCCACGCGGCTGCGCACCAACTCGGGCTGGGTGTCGCGGGCATAGACGTCGAGCTCTCCCACCCGGACCTGGCCGGTGACCTTCCCGCCGGTGTCGTCGTGCAGGCGGTTGATGGCCCGCAGGATCGTGGTCTTGCCGCACCCCGACGGGCCCACCAGGGCCGTCACCTTGTTGCGCACCAGGTCGAGGGTGACGTCTCGCACCACCTGGTGCTTGGCGAAGGTGACGCCGACGTCGCGCAGCGACACCGCCGCCTCGAGGGCGTCGGCCTCGGGCGTCCCCGCCCCGCGCGAGTGGCGGCCGGTGGTGGGGCCTTCGGACACGTCGGTGATGTCGATGGTCATCTGTGTGCTCCGAGGTTCGGTCGGTCCCACAGGGCTCGTCATGCTACCGGGCCCTGCGGTTGAGGCGGTTGGCGACGACACGGGCGACGATGCTCAGGACCAGGACCAGCACGAGCAGCAGCAGCGCGGTGCCCCACGCCGTGGTCTGGGCGGCGGTGGAGGGCTCGGTGGCGAAGCTGTAGATGTACAGCGGCAGCGCCCCCATGGGCTGGGTGGGGTTCAGGGCCCACAGCGTGGACGACGTGACGAACAGCAGGGGGGCGGTCTCGCCCACGGCGCGCGCCAGGGCGAGCAGGTTCCCGGTCACGAGCCCGGGCAGCGCACCGCGCAGCACCACGGAGCGCACCACCCGGGACCGCCGCACGCCGAGCGCCAGGCCGGCCTCCCACACCTCGCGGGGCACGGCCCGCATGGCGGCCTCGCTCGAGCGCACGATGATGGGGAGCATGAGCACGGCCAGGGCGAAGCTGCCGGCGATGGCGGCGAAGTGGCCGATCGGCTCGATGATCACCGTGTAGGCGAAGATGCCCATGGCGATCGAGGGCACCCCGGCGAGCACGTCGGCGCAGAAGCGCAGGGTGGCGGCGATCCGGCCCTGGCGCTCGAGCAGGAACAGGGCGGCCACGATGCCCACGGGCACGGCGATGACGGCGGCGATCCCGACGATGACGACCGACCCGACGATGGCGTTGGAGATGCCCCCGCCGGGGATCCCCGGCGGGGTGGGCACGTGGGTGAAGAAGTCGACTGACCAGGCGTGCACGCCGCGCGCCGTGGTGTAGGCGACGATGGCGATGAGCGGGGCGAGGGAGATGGCCACGGCCACGGCGCACAGGACGACGGCGATGCGCCCGAGCACGCGCCGGCGCCCGAGGGAGCGCTGGGCGGTGCGCCGCACCAGCTCGCGCCGGGCCCCGATGTGGTCGACGATGCCGGGACCGGGTGCGACGACCGACGTCACGGCTCAGGCCTCGGCGGCGCGCGTGCGCGCCCGGAGCAGGACCTGGCCGGCGCCGTTGACCAGTGCGGTGATGAGCAGCAGCACGAGCACGAGGGCCACCACCGCGCTGCGGTCCAGTCCCGGCAGCGCCTCGGCGAAGTTGTTGATGATGGCCGACCCGAGCGTGGCGCCCGGCGAGAGCAGCGAGTGGGGGTAGACGTAGAGGTTGCCGATGACCATGGCCACGGCGATGGTCTCGCCGAGGGCGCGCCCCATGGCCAGGGTCACCGCCGCCTCGATGCCGGTGCGCGCCCCGGGGATGACGGCGGTGCGCACCACCTGCCACCGCGTGCCCCCGAGCGCCCGGGCGGCCTCGCGGTCGGCCACGGCCACGCTGGCCAGGGCGGTGCGCGACAGGGCCACCACGGTGGGCAGGATCATGACCGCCAGCACCACGCCGGCGAGCAGGATGCTCGGCCCGTAGGCGTAGCCGTGGAAGAACCACTCGAGCACGGGGATCTTCTTCAGGAACGGCTCGACGTGGTGCTCGAACGCCGGGCTCAGCACCAACAGGCCCCACAGGCCCACCACGATGCTCGGGACGGCGGCGATGAGGTCGATGAGGATCGACAGGGGGGTGGCGATCCACCGGGGGGCGAGCTCCGACAGGAAGGCGGCCGTGCCCACGCCGATGGGCACGGCCACGAGCAGCGCCACGAACGTGGTCACGAGCGTCCCCACGATGAACACCGCCGCCCCGTAGGTGTGGTGCGTCGGGTCCCACGTGCCGGTCCAGAAGAAGCTCAGGCCCGAGTGCGTGAGGGCGGGCAGCGCCGCCTGCACGATGCTCACCACGAGGGCCAGCACCACCGCGGCGAACAGGGCGGCCCCCGTCCAGCGCAGCGCCGTGTAGGCGCGGCCGCCGGGCCGGGCCCAGCGCCGCCGCAGCGCCTCCTTCACCCCGGCGACGGGGACGAGTCTCGGCGGCTCCTCCTCGAGCGTGATCGGTCCCACGAGCTCCTCGGGATCGCTGAACGCCGCGCCCGGGCGACTAGAAGATGGCTTGGCCGCTCGACGTCTGCAGCTGCAGGAGGGTCTGGTGGGCGAGGGAGGCGACGTTGGCCGGCAGCGGTGCGTAGCCGAGGGCGGCGGCCTGCTGCTGGCCGGTCGTCGTCACCCAGTCGAACAGGTGCCCGAGGACGATCCCCAGGTTCGTGTTCGACTGCTTCTGGTACAGCATCGTCCAGCTGAAGTTGGCCAGCGGGTACGTGGCGCTCCCGGGCTCGTTCACGACGTTGAAGTTCGCCGCGCTGAGGCTGGCCGCCGCCGCACCGGCGGCGGCGATGCTCGACTCAGACGGCGCCACGAAGTCCCCGGCCTGGTTCTTCAACGCCGCGTCGTCGAAGCCGCCCTGCAGCGAGTAGGCGTACTCGACGTAGCCGATGGCGCCCGCCGTCTGCTGGATGTAGCTGGCCACACCGGTGTTCAACTGCTCGCCCACGCCGACGTTGGTCACCGGCCAGTGCAGCGACGCCGAGGTGGAGGTCCATCCATCCGCGCTGGCCGTGTCGATCAGGTACTGGTCGAGGTCGTAGCCCGGGCCCGACGAGTCCGCCCGGTGCACGGGGACGATGGGGATGCTCGGCAGGCTCACGCCGGGGTTGAGGGCGGTGATGGCCGGGGCGTTCCACGTGGTGATCTTCCCCAGGAAGATCTGCGCCAGGGTGGGCCCGTCGAGCTTGAGCCCCTTGGACACGCCGGGGATGTTGTAGCTGAGCGCCACCCCGCCGAGGTCGACGGGGACCTGGAGGATGGTCCCGCCCGTCCCGCTCGCCGGGGAGGCCACGGGGACCTCGGTCTGTCCGAAGTTGACGGTGTTCTGCTGGATGTCGGTGATCCCCACGCTCGAGCCGGCGGGGGAGTAGTTGACGCTCACGCTGTGGTTGGCCTGGTTGTAGTAGTAGAAGACGCGGGCGAAGAAGGGCTGGGCGGAATTGGCCCCCGCACCGTTCACCGTCAGCCCGGGCGTCTGGGTGTCACACGAGGCGCTGAGCACGCCCCCCGGGCCCGACGACGCGCACGGGTTGGTGCCGGCGCCCGTCGACTTCGGCTTCGGGGCGGTGGTCGTCGCCGTGGTCTTGGCCGCGGTGGTCGTGGTCGACGCCCCGGCGGCCGCCGCCGTGGTCGACGTCGTGGACGAAGTGGTCGACGAGCTGGTCTTGTGCGTCTTCTTGGCGGCCGTGGGCGACGACGACCCGCACGCCGCCACGGCGACGGCCAGGGCGCTCAGCGCCACCACCGACACCCACCACCGGGGCGTGGTCCTGGCCCTTCGGGGCCCGGTGGCATGACGATGGTCGTGGACGACGCCTTCTCGCACGGTGGCTCCTTTCGGCGCCCGATGGCTCGCGGCGCTCTCCCCCCAGCGGCCCGGCCCCGTCCCCCAAGGCGATTCGGTCCCGCTCTTGCATCGTATCCATAAAAAGCATGGATTGTATGGAAATCATCAGTGTAGGGGTTGGGCGGGGGGCTGTCAATGGCACCGGCCACGGTGCGCAGCCGGCCGGGTACGGCACGTGGAATCAGCCACCGGGGGGCCGGCGCCGCGGCACGCCCCGCCCCGAACAGGCAGAATCCACTGGTGCACATCCCGGCGAAAGTTGACTACGGCATGCGGGCGCTGCTCACCCTGGCGGCGCGGCGCGAGCCCACCACGGCCGAGGCGCTGGCGGAGTCCCAGGGGCTCCCGGCCCGCTTCCTCGGCGCCATCTTGATCGACCTGCGTCGCGCCGGCATCGTGTCCAGCCAGCGCGGCTCAGAGGGTGGCTACCGGCTGGCCCGACCGGGGTCCGAGATCTCGGTGGCCGACGTCATGCGGGCCCTCGACGGCCCGCTGGCCGAGGTCCGGGGCCTGCGTCCCGAGGCCGCCCACTACGGGGGATCGGCCGAGCACCTCCAAGACGTGTGGGTGGCGGTGCGGGCGAGCCTGCGCAACGTCCTCGAGCGGGTGACCCTCGACGACGTGGTGGCCGGGCACCTCCCGCGCTCGGTGGCCAAGCTCACCGAGGACCCCGACGCCTGGTCCGCCCGCCGCTGAGCGCCGGCACCGGGCCCCGCACCGGCGGTGCCCCCGCAGATCAGGCCGGTCGGGCCCGGCGCGTGGGGGGGACCCTCTTGAGGCCACGGCGCGTCCACGCCTCGTCGAGGAAGTCGGCGATCTTGGCCGTCAGGCGATCGGGCATCACCCGGAGCTCGACGATCGAATGGGCCTGGAAGAGCTCGGCGCCGGGTATGGCCCGCGCCAGGCGGTCGGCGTCGGTGAAGGGGTGGATGAAGTCCACCTTGTGGCCGATGACGAGGGTGGGGGCCGTGATGGCGTGGCGGTCCTCGTAGGTCGGGGTGACGGGCCCCACGAGCATCCCGTGCAGCACGGCGGCGGCCTCCTCGGGCTCGGCGCTGAACATGGTGACGACGCTGTCGAGGGGGGCGATGGTGGTGCGCGGCATCCGGCGCATCACGGCGCCCACGGCCCGGGCCACCGGCGCCGCGTAGTGCACCCCGAGCAACAGCGGCAGGAACACCATGGCGGCGCCGGGGACGGCCCATTCGAGCACGGGCATCTCGATGAGCAGGCCCTGCACGCGTGCGGGGGCCTGGACCGCCACCTGCAGGCTGACGTTGGCGCCGAGCGACACCCCGCCCACCACGGCCCGCTCGATGCCGAGCTCGTCGAGCAGGGCCACCACGTAGCGGGCGTAGGAGTCCATGCGGTGCGCCGACGCGTGCCGGGGCTTGTCGGACTGCCCGTGCCCGGGGAGGTCGAGGAGGAGCACCTGGTTCCCCTGTGCGGCCAGGTCGGCGGCCAGGCGCCGGTTCATCTGGCTGTCGAGCAGGAGACCGTGGAGGAAGACCAGGACCCGGGGCCCCGACCCGTGACGCTCGTAGTAGAGGCGCAGGCCTTCGACCTCGAAGGACCCCACCTCGAAGTCCCGGCGCTCGAACAGGGCGCGCACGTGGGCCAGGGGCGACCGCTTCTCCACCACCGCCGTCATCACCACCTCGGGCCCCGTCGCCGAGGGCCTGCCGGCCCCCGCCGCCGTCCGCTGGCCGGCAGGGTCGGCGGCCCGGAGGCCGGGCGGGGCACGGCGCGATGCATGGCACGACGATAGTGGCCGCCCGGGCCGACCATGGGCGCCAGGTGTGCCGGGTGTGACAGGAGGGCCAGGTGCGCCCGAGGATCGGCGGGGCCCCGGGACCCCGGGGCGGCGGGTCCCGACCCGTAGGATGCGAGGCCCGGGCCGACCGGCCCCGTCGGGTGCAGCGGTCGCCGGGACGGAGGTGTCCCCGCGTGGCGTTCGAACGGTCGGAGATCACGAGGAGCGTCACGCGCGTGTCGGGGTTCCGGGACCCCGAGTTCGACTACCAGCTGCTGCGGGCCATCGGCGTCGCCGAGTACGGCGGCTCCACCGTGGGGGAGTGCCTGGCCGCCGCCAGCATGATCATCGACGGGGACACGCGCAGCTGGGCGCACGTGTTCAGCGCGCTGGCCGGGCGCGTCGAGGAGCGGGCCGAGGCGTGCCTGGCCGCCGGGCACGCGGTCAGCGCCCGCGACCACTTCCTGCGGGCGTCGACCTACCACCGCTGCGCCGAGTACTACGCCGAGGCCGACCCGGCGTCGATGTCGGAGAGCGGCCGGCGCAGCCGCGCCTGCTTCGCCCGGGCGGCCGGCCTGTTCGCGCCGCCCGTCGAGGTGCTCTCCGTCGCCTTCGACGGCGGCTCGCTCCCCGGCTACCTCGTGCAGCCCCGCGCCCACAGCGTGCCCGACGGCCGCGCTCTGGGCACGCTCGTGGCCATCGGCGGGTTCGACTCCAGCGCCGAGGAGCTGTACTTCCAGCTGGGCGCGCCCGGCGCGGCGCGCGGCTGGCAGGTGGTGGTGTTCGACGGCCCCGGCCAGGCGGGGTGCATGCGCGACAACCCGACGATGACGTTCCGCCCCGACTACGAGGCCCCGGTGGGCGCCGTCCTCGACCACCTCGACGCCCGCCACGACACGCGCCCCGATCGCCTGGCCCTCGCCGGGCTGAGCCTGGGCGGGTACTTCGCCGCCCGGGCCGCGGCGCGCGACGCCCGGGTGCGGGCCCTGGTGGTCGACACCCCCATCGTCGACCTGTACCGCTACATGGAGGCGTTCATCGGCCCCCGGGTGTTCGGCATGCACCAGGACATCCGCCCGGCGGACGTGGCCGGCGTCCCCGCCGACCTGCTCCCCGGCCAGACGATCTGGGGCATCGCGGCGATGTGCCGGCGCTTCGGCGTGGGGTCGCTGCAGGAATGGAAGGCCTTCCTCGACCGGTTCCGGCTGGGTGACGCCGTCGGGGACATCTCCTGCCCGGTGCTGGCCCTGGCCGGGGAGCGCGAGGGGCCCGAGGTGCTGCGCCAGGCCGACGAGTTCGTGGCGCTGGTGCAGGGTCCGGCCACGTCCCGGCGCTTCACCGTGGACGACGGGGCCGACGCCCACTGCCAGGCGAACAACCTCCGCCTCGCCGCCCAGGTCGTCTACGACTGGCTGGCGGACCTGTTCGCCGTGTCCGGCGCCTGAACCCGGTGGGGCGGGGCGCCGGCAGGGACGGGGCGCCGCCCCACCGGCACCGACCCGCCGAGAGCTCGGCAGGTCGGCGCCGGGGGTGGCGCCGTTTACTACGGCGTGACGGTCAGAGGCCCAGCCGGCGTGAGCACGCCGGCCACTGGCCCCACCCGCTTCTCGCCTGGAGCTGCTCGGCGGCACGGTCCTGCACGGCCGGCGCAGCGTCCGACGGCAGGCCCGGGTACCCCAGGCCGTGCCAGGTGGCCGGGCTGAACTGGTAGGCGCCGTAGTAGCCGTTGCCGGTGTTCTCGGCGTAGTTCCCGCCCGACTCGCATTGGCGCAGGGCCGCCCACACCCCGCTGCTCGTCGCGCTCGGCGCTGCGCTGTGCACCGGCGCGGGTGCCGGGGTGACCGGGGGAGCGCTGCGCCCCACGAACGTCGCCGCGGCCGTGACCGGCGCCGGTGCCGGAGCATGCGCCTTCTCGTACGCGGCGATGGCGTCGAGCGCCACCACGTAGTGCGCCCGGACCGGGCGCAGGACCACCGCGTTCGCCACATCGACGGGCGCGGTCTGGAAATGGACGTCGACGGGAAAGACCGCCGACACCAGTTGTAAGACGGAACGACCGGAGTCGGTCCGAACGGCATGATGGGGAGCGCTCGGTCGGGGGACAAACCCCATGCCGAGCAGCACGGCGATGACAACGCCATAGAGTCGGTGCTTCCGCATCTTGCGCCTCCTTGAAGTTCACGGGATCCCCGTAGGGCTCCAGGTGGGCTTGGAATGCGGGCGGCCCGTCGTCTGAGCATTCGTCTCGCGGAGCCGGCGCCGGGAAGGGCGGACGGCCCTGGACTACAGGTCCGAACGAGGTGCGGACGGAGCAACCCGGGGGATCTGCGCCAGGTACGTCCTCCTTGCTGTCGGTTTCGGGCGTGCGCGCACGCGATCGGTTGTCGAACGGAGACCGGACCACCACGACGCGCGCGCGGGCGCGAGTGGTTGGATGTGTCGGGCCGGGGCGGTCCACATGAACACAGGCCTGTGGCCTGGGCGGCAGCCTCCGCTGCTGCCGCGAGGACCCTGCCTTTCTGGCTGGTCGGGGATGAGTGTACCGCTTGTGCATGGGAGCGCAATCACGAAGCCGAACGCGCGTTCGTTCCCGTGGGCGGCGGGGAGGCGGCGACACCGATGTCCACCCACTCTGATCAGGGAATTGTCGCGCGGTCTCCGACACCGGGTGCCGCCCGAACGCGGCGGAGATCGGCCTCGTGGGCGGGCCCGGACGATCCTGCGTCCGCCCGGCGCGCGCTCAGCGAGTGCCCGTCACCACGTTCAGATCACAGCTCGGCCGGCCCGTCGGAGACCGAGAACGCGGCCCGTCACGGCCGGCCCGTTCGGCCTGGGCGCCGCGGTCCGACGACGGTCCGCGAGGGCGCCGGGGTCCCTCGGTAACCTCACCGCCATGGCCCCCACGACCCCGGAGCAGGTCCGCAGCGACGCATGCGCGCCGGCGGAGACCGGGCGTGACACCTCGACGTGGTGCCTGGCGTGCGGCGAGCCGATGCGTCCCGAACACGCCCACTACCGGTGTCCGAGCTGCGGATGGCGCGACAGCTGCTGCGACGGTCCGTATTGAACAGCGCTGAACAGTGCGCCGGGCTGAACAGTGCGCCGGGCTGAACAGCGCTGAACAGCGCGCCGAGCTGAACGGCGCGCCGGGCTGACTCAGGCGGAGGCGGCTGTTCCCTCTCGCCCGGCGACCGCCTCCGGATCGATCCCCTCGTCGAGCTGGGGCTCGACGCCCGGCGTCACCCCGGGAACGGCGTAGAGCGCGTCGAGGCCGGCGTCGACCACGTCGTCCGCCTCCGCCCCGGCCTCCCGGACGCCCACCAGGGGGGTGAGTGCCGCGTACCCCCGCACGAGCAGGCCGGCGTCGGTGTCGGGCTGCACCCGGAGGCTCGTCCCCGGGGCCGTGAGGTCCAGGCGCAGCGTCCCGGACTGGCCCGGCGGCAGGGCCACGTGGGGGACCGCGCTGCCGTCACCCGAGTCGTGCACGGCGGACCGGATGGTGCCGCCGCGCCCCAGCCGGCCCCGGCGCAATCCGCGCAGCTCGCCCATGGCCACGTTGGGGACGTTCAGGTTCAAGGTGGTGCCCGCCGGGGCCTCGGCCAGGACGGGGACCAGGCAGGCGGCCAGGGTGGCCGGCGTGTCCCAGGGCACCGGGTCGTCCCCCCAGCGGATCGACACGGCCAGGCAGCGCAGCCCGAAATGGGCTCCGGTCAGCGCCGCGCCGACGGTGCCCGAGTGCAGCGCCGAGCGCCCCACGTTGATGCCGTGGTTGATGCCCGACAGCACCAGGTCGGGGCGGGCACCGAACCCTCCCACGCACGCCAGGATGACGGCGAGCGCCGGCGGGCCGTCGATGCCGTAGGTGGGGATGTCACCCAGGCCCTCGATGACGTGGGCCTCGTAGTCGACCCCGTCCCGGGAGTGCACGGGGCCCACCGCCGCGCCCGAGCCGCTGTAGTCGATCATGGGCGCCACCACGACGACCTCGTGGCCCGTCCCGGCCGCGGCCAGCGCCAAGGCGGCGATGCCGGGGGCGCGCACCCCGTCGTCGTTGGTGACCAGAATCCGCAAGGACGTCCCTCCGCATCGGCATTTCGAACCGACAGGCGCCGACAAGAACTCCTGCGTCTACCATACCGGGGCGCGCGTGGCCGCCCGGCAGGGACGCGGTGGGCCGCGCCAGCACCGGTCGGCGCGCACACGGGCGCGCACGCAGCTCGACCGGCGACGGAAACGGACGACGAGGCCATCCATTGCCCGCCATGACCAACGACACCCTGGCGCCCTCGGGGGAGCAGCACGTGATCGAACACGGGCGCCACCACGCGGTGGTCACCGAGGTGGGCGCCGCGCTGCGTTCGTACTCGGTCGACGCGCGCCCGGTCGTGGACGGGTTCGACATCTCGGAGCTCGACGGCGCCGGCCGGGGGCAGGTGCTCGCCCCGTGGCCCAACCGCCTCGGCGACGGGCGCTACGAGTTCGAGGGGCGTCCTGCACAGGCGGCCCTCGACGAGCCCGAGCGCCACAACGCCATCCACGGGCTCGTGCGCTGGCTGGCGTGGGAGCCGGTGTCGCGGGCGCAGAACGTGGTGACGCTCAGCTGCACGCTGCACCCCCAGCCCGGGTACCCGTGGCGCCTGGTGCTGACCGTCGAGTACCGCCTGGGGCGCGAGGGCCTGGCGGTGACGGCCCAGGCCACCAACGTCGACGACGTTGCGGCGCCGTTCGGCATCGGGTTCCACCCCTACGTGACCGTGGGCACGCCGTCGGTCGACACGGCGTCGCTCCTCGTGCCGGCCCGCCGCCATCTGGTGACCGACGACCGCGGCCTGCCGGTCTCGAGCGCCTCGGTGGCGCGCTCGGACTTCGACTTCACCAGTCGACGGTGGATCGGCCCCACCCGGCTCGACACCGCCTTCACGGACCTCGTGCGCGACGACGACGGGATGGCCCGGGTGGATCTCGACGACCCGGCCGGGGGGAGCGGGGTCACCGTGTGGATGGACGAGCACTTCGGCCACGTCATGGTGTTCACCGGCGACACCGTCGACCCCGAGGCCCGGCGACGCACGTCGGTGGCCGTGGAACCCATGTCCTGCCCCCCGGACGCCCTGCGCTCGGGGGAGGACCTCGTCCGCCTGGGGCCCGGGGCCTCCTGGCGGGGCCGGTGGGGGATCACGCCGCGCTGAGCGGGCGCCGAGCCCGGGGCCGACCGTGCACCGGGAAATGGTGCACCGGGAAATGGTGCACCGGGAAATGGTGCACCGGGAATCAGCCGACGGGGACCACGACGCCCTCGATGGCCGGGGAGGGGACCGGCCGGCCCAGGAGGTACCCCTGGGCGTAGCGGCAGCCGAGCTCCCGGAGGTGCTCGAGCTGGTCCTCTCGCTCGACGCCCTCGGCCACCACCGTGAGGTCGAAGGCGTCGGCCACCTCCACCACCGCACGGATGACGGCGTCGTAGCGCGTGCCCAGCCCGTCGATGAACGACTTGTCGATCTTCACGATGTCCACGGGCAGCTGCGACAGCACGTTGAGCGACGAGAAGCCGGTTCCGAAGTCGTCGATGGCGATGCGCACGCCGATGCGTCGCAGGGCTTCGAGACGCCGGACCGCCGCCTGCAGGTCGCGGATGAAGAGGCTCTCGGTGATCTCGAGGACCAGGCAGCGCGGTGGCAGTCCGCTCTCGTCGATGGCTGCGGCCACCTCGGAGATCATGCGGTCGTGCTCGAGCTGGCGGTTCGACACGTTGACGCTGACGGTGAAGGCGGTGGGGTCGTCGATGCGCTGCAGCCACGTCGCCGCCTGGGTGCAGGCGCGGGCGAGCACCCAGCGGCCGATCTGCAGGATCAGCCCCGACTCCTCGGCGACGGGGATGAACTCCAGGGGTGGGACCGCCCCCCGCACGGGGTGGTTCCACCGGGCGAGCGCCTCGACGCCCACGACCATCCGGTTGTCGAGGTTCACCACCGGCTGGTACGCCACGGCCAGCTGGTCCCCGAGGAGAGCCTGGTGCAGTGAGGACTCGATTTCCAGGCGCTTGGCCGCCCGGGCGGTGAGCGCGTCGTCGAACACCTCCACCCGGGCGCGGCCGCGCTGCTTGGCGTGGTACATGGCGGCATCGGCGTTGCGCAGCACGTCGCTGGCGTCGTCGCCGAGGGCCCCGAAGGCGATGCCCACGCTGGCCGACACGTAGCACTCGACGCCGTCGAGGACGTAGGGCCGGTCGAACGCGGCGAGGAGCCGCCACGCGTAGGCCACTGCACCCCGGCGCCCGGTGAGACCCTCCACCAGGACGGCGAACTCGTCGCCGCCGAAGCGCGCCACGAGGTCTCCGGCGCGCGCCGTCGAGGCGATGCGGCGCGCCACCTCGGTCACGAGCTCGTCGCCCACGGTGTGCCCCCGGCTGTCGTTCACGTACTTGAAGTGGTCGACGTCGAGGAAGCACACGGCGATGGCCGGCGCCTCGGCCCTGGCGCTGGCCAGGGCGCCGGCCAGGTGCTCGACGAACTGCGCCCGGTTGGGGAGTCCGGTCAGGTGGTCGTGCGTGGCCTGGTGGGCGAGCCGGCGCTCGAATTCGCGCCGCTCGGTGATGTCTCGCGCCGTCGCCGTCACGACGAGCCCCTCGGGGGTGTCGATGGGCCCGAGCACGATCTCCATCGGGAACTCCGTCCCGTCCCGGCGCAGCCCCACCATGTCGTCGAGCTCGCCCACCACCAGGATGCGGGGATCCGGGGCGAAGCGCTCCAGGTAGGCGCGCACCATGGCCTGGGCTCTCGGGGGGATGAGCAGGTCGACGCGGCGGCCGGCGAGCTCGTGCGGCTCGTACCCGAACAGGCGCCCCACCTGGTTGTTGGCCTCGAGGATCACGGTGTCGCGGTCCATCACCAGCATGGCGTCGGGGGCAGCCTCGATGAGGGAGCGGAAGTGGGCGGCGTCGCGGCGCTGCAGCTCGAAGTGGCGCGCCCCTTCGAGCCCGTGCCCGGCGTGCGCGGCGAGGAGCTCGAAGGCGGCGATCTCCTCCGCCCCGATGGCCCGCCGCAGCCGGGTCCCGCCCACGAGGGCCCCGGCCAGCTCCCCGTCCACCCACACCGGGGTGGCCACCACCGTGCGATAGCCGTCGGCGCGCAGCTCGGGGATGACGTCGGAGCGCTCGAGGTAGTCGTCCACGACCACCGTCCGGCGCTCCCGGCGCACGTGCGAGGCCATGCCGAGCTCCGCCGAGTGCACCACTCGCGCGTAGGAGTCGGGCAGGCCCCGGGCCTGGGCCACGCGGTAGTGGTCGTCGTCGATGAACAGGCTGACGTTGGCCGCCTCGAAGCCGAGGTGGATCACGGCGTCGACGGCCCACGCCAGGATGCCGTCCTCGTCCAGGGAGCCGAGCTCCCGTCCGAGGCCGGCCACCCGGCTCCACAGCCCGGCGCGGTGCTCGAACTCCGATGTGGCGCGCTCGCGGAAGTGCAGTTCGCCGGTGAGCTGCACGGAGATCAGATCGGCGGCGCCGGCCGTGGCCAGGATCATCCCCACCCGCAGCACGAAGGTGGCCGTGCCGATGTGCCACCCGGCACCGGCGAGGGCCGCGGCGTAGGAGCCCACGACGACGAGCGCCAGCGCCACCCGCCCGCGCCGCGGGTAGGAGACGTTGGCCATGAAGACGCACTGCAGCAGATAGACGAGGTAGAGATCGGACCTGCTCCCGCCGCTCAGGTCGATGCCGAGCGACACGAGGGCGATGTCGAAGAGCGACCAGGCGTAGAGCACGGGGAGGGCGAGACCCCGTGCCGCCAGGCTCTTCCATGGCAGGCGGGCGATGGGGACGGTGCCGACGATGGCGATGCCGACGAGCGTGAAGTACGGGACGCGCGACAGCGGGTAGTGGCCCGGGAGCAGGGCGTAGAGCAGCAAGATGCCCAGGACGGCGATCGTGGAGGCCACGCCGACACCCACCGACTGCACGCGCAGCTCGTCGAGCGCACCGATCGGCGTGTCGTCGCCCCGTCCCCGGTCATCGAGGAAGGGAACACCCCCGAAGAACGCACCGAACGCTTTGGTGGGCGACACGGAGCTCGTCGGACGGTCGGAGTCCGGGACCCGGGGCGCGTGGGAACGTGTCCCCACTGGCGGCCCGCCGTCTGTCGCTGCCGCACCCCCAGGGCCGGCAGCCGACGACGACCGCTCCGTCCGGCCTGGAGCGTTCACGGTGAAAATCGTAACGCTCCGGGTTGCGTTACCCGGAGCCTCGGGCGCCGGGCGACGGCAGGATGTTCGTCTGTTGTGAATGCCGCTCGACGATCTGTACCACGCAGGACGACGAACTGACCTCTCGCCCATCGGCGCGCGCGTCGCAACCTGCCGAGCGGCTGACGCGGCACGTCGGCGCCACGACGATGAGGGCCTCCTCGATCTCGAGCCTCGCGTAGTGACGCGCCCATTGTGGGCGGCACAGGGGCGCGCCGTCCGTCGGGGAAAGGCGAAGGGAAGGGGAGGTGCCGTCTGCGAGCCTCGTCGATCAGATCGATGTCCTCACCGCCGTACGCGGTCACCGCCGCCGATCTCGAGGACCCGCGCGTCGGGCGTGCCCAGGCCCCCGGAATCCGATCGCGAACGGCTCCCCGCCGACCGCGGCGGCATCCGACCCAGCCGGTAGCCTGGCCGAATCATGGCCCTGACCGACCATCGCCTCGCCACGCCACCCGAGCCCCGGGGGTCCGACGCCATCGTCCGCACCGTCGACCTGACCAAGGTCTACCCGGGCTCCCAGATGCGCGCCGTGGACGAGCTCAACCTCTCGGTCGGCGTGGGAGAGATCTTCGGCCTGCTCGGCCCGAACGGCGCCGGCAAGACGACGACGGCGGGGATGCTGACCACGCGGGTCATCCCGACATCGGGGAAGGCCTTCATCTCCGACATCGACGTCGTGGCCCACCCCGCACTGGCCAAGCAGCTGGTCGGTGTGGTCTCCCAGACCAACACCCTGGACCGCCAGCTCGACGTGTGGGAGAACCTCTACTTCCACGGGCGGCTGTTCGGCATCCCCGCTGCTCAGTCGCGTCGGACGGCCGACGAGCTGCTCGAGCAGTTCCAGCTGGCCAAGTGGGGCAAGGCGTCCGTCTACGCCCTCTCGGGCGGCATGGCCCAGCGTCTGATGGTGGCGAGGTCGATCTTCCACAAGCCGGCGGTGCTCTTCATGGACGAGCCGACCGCCGGTCTCGACCCCCAGAGCCGCCTGGCGCTGTGGGACATCCTGCGCGTCCTCAACGCCGAGGGGCAGACGATCGTCCTCACGACGCACTACATGGAGGAGGCCGACCAGCTGTGCGGCCGGGTGGCCATCATGGACAACGGCAAGATCCTGGCGCTCGACACCCCGGCCGGCCTGAAGCAGAGCGTCGACGCCGACACCATCGTCACCGTCAAGGCCCTGGGCGATCAGGAACAGCTGGCGGCCGTGTTCCAGCGCGAGATCGACGAGGTGGCCCGCGTCCGGCCCACCGACGGCGCCCTCGAGCTGCACGTGCGAGGTGGGAGGACCCGGCTTCTGCCTCGGGTGGTGACGGCGGCGGAGAGCCACGGGTTCGAGGTGGCCGACCTGTCCGTGGCCGAGCCCACGCTCGAGACCGTGTTCATCAATCTGACCGGCAGGGAGCTGCGCGACTGATGGCCACGACCGCCCCGCACCCCGTCGGCGAGTTCCATGTCGCCACCAGGCCCGTCCGCTCGGCGGCGGCGGCCAGCCGCATCGCCCTCCGGGCGTTGATGCTGCGTGACCTGGTCGTGCTCAGGAAGCACCTCGTCGAGTTCGTGGTCCGCACACTCGTGCAGCCGTTCCTCTTGTGCTTCGTCTTCCTCTACGTGTTCCCGAAGATCGGGCAGGCCGTGGGCGGGACCAAGGGAGGACCGGGGTCCAGCTCGATCTTCGCCACGGTGCTCGTCCCCGGGGTGGTGGGGATCTCCATCATGTTCCAGGGCGTGCAGTCCGTGGCCCTCCAGATGGCCCAGGAGTTCGGCTACACCCGCGAGATCGAGGACCGGGCACAAGCCCCCTGTCCGATCTGGCTGGTGGCCATGGCCAAGGTGTTCTCGGGCGCCATGCAGGGGGTCATCTCGGCCGTCATCGTCCTGCCCATCGCCGCCGTGGTCCATGCCGGGGGAGTGGAGGCCCACATCAGCCTGCACTGGTGGGTGATCCTCACGATGGTCCCGTTGGCGTGCGTCACCATGGCGTCACTGGGCCTGGTGCTCGGCACCAGCTTCGAACCGCGCAACATCGGTCTGATGTTCGGGTTCGTCGTCCTCCCCATCACCTTCCTGGGGGGCACCTACTACCAGTGGACGAGGCTCGGACCGGTGAAGGTCGGGGCGTGGCACTGGTTGCAGACGATCGTGCTCGTGAACCCGCTGATCTACGTCAACGAGGGCATGCGCGGTGCCTTCACGAACGCTACGCACATGCACTTCTACATCATCTATCCGACGCTGATCGGGTTCTGCACGTTGTTCCTGTGGGTGGGACTGCGCAATTTCCGCGGCCGGGTCCTGTCCTGAATCGCCCGCTCTAGGAGAACGCCACCGACCCCGAGGCAATCGTCAGTGTCGACACGCCGCCCGGAGCGCCGCATGCCCCGAGGAGCTGGGTGCTCGTCATGTTGGAGTAGGTGGCGGCGGTCGACTTGGCGCCGTGGTCGGTCCCCGAGAACGAGCCCGTCACGGTGGCCGAGCCGCCGCCGTTGGGCAGCCCGAACCCGATGTCGCCGCCCTGGGTCACGACTGCGTAGCCCGAGAACGACGCCACACTGGCGTGGATCGAGCTCGGGCTCCACGCCACGGCCACCGACACCGGCTTGGAGGTGGTCAGGGCCACGCAGCCGTTGGTCGGGCTCTGGATCGTGGCCGACGCCGTCGCCCCCGTCACCTGGGGGGCTCCCGACCCGGCTGTAGTGCACCCAGAGGCGGTCAGCGCGATCTTGGTCGCCTCGGGACTCGTGCCGGAGTTGGACAACGGCGGGCTGAAGGTCACCGTTCCGGACACATTCGTGCAGCTCACGGTGCCCGCGGCCACAGTGCCGCCGGCCGCCGTGGTGGGCGTCGCCGCGGAGGTAGGAGCGGTCGTCGAGGTCGTGGTCGTGGACGCCTGCGTCGTGGTTGTGGTCGTGCCACCGCTCGAGCTCGAAGAGCAACCCGAGAGCACCGCTACGAGCGCCAGGGGGACGGCGAACCCGAGCAACCTCCCGAAGTGTCGGCCAACCAAGAAGGAACTGTGCGTAGTCATAAGAGCACCATGAGTAGTGAGTATCCACGTCGCGCCGGGCGAGTAATAGGGCCCTAGGTCCTTCCATCGGCTTCCCGGCATCAACTGTCGAGAGGATCGAGGGGACAGCCGCATCGATGAAGC
>Ga0209415_10008631_pt1 | contig 17650 bp, 19 predicted proteins | sample PeaSoiSIISIP2007_FD_187696 | JGI IMG/M metagenome (GOLD analysis project Ga0209415, IMG submission 187696) | Peat soil microbial communities from Weissenstadt, Germany - SII-SIP-2007 (SPAdes) (version 2) | ecosystem: Environmental > Terrestrial > Soil > Wetlands > Peat | place: Germany... | reverse complement strand
TTATCCAGCGGATCGGAGGAAAGCGGAAAAAGCAGCACGAAAAACAACAGAAGCAATAGCGGGTAGGAGCTATGCGGCTCCACGTGGCTGACGCCGGCGGCCCAAGCCAGCAAGAGAATAAAGAGAAAAAAGTTGTTGGTCTTCAATGACCGGAAGGTTCCCAGGTCGCGCCGCACTGCGCGGCCCAACGCAGCTAGGATTGCGGAGAGCCGAGCCACGGCAGATCCTCCGCGGGCTGCGATTCCACAAACTCGAAATAAATCTCTTCGAGCGGACGCGGGGCGGCTTGCGCAGCCGAGCTCCACACGATTTTGCCGCCGCGGATCATCAGAACTTCCGTCGCGAATTTATCCACGATCGAAAGAATGTGCGAAGTCAGAAATACCAGCACGCCTCGGCTGGCGATCGCGCTCAGCAGCTCATGAATCGTTTTCGCCGATACCGGGTCGATTCCTTCGAACGGCTCATCGAGAAACAGGACCCGAGGATTATGCAGCAGCGCCATCGCCAGCGCGGTTTTCTTGCGCATCCCATGGGAGCACTGTTCGATGAACAGATCCCGCGCGTGATCCAGGCGCAGAATACGTAACAATGCGGCGGATCGCTCGCGCGTCTCGGCTCTTGCAATGCCGTAGATCGGTCCGCATAGATCCAGATGCTCGCCCACGGTCAGCGAATCGAACAGGCCCAGGTCTTCAGGAAGAACGCCGATGATGCGGCGCAGTTCGATGGGACGTTTCGCCACTTCCAGACCGCAGATTCGAGCTGAACCCGAGTCCATCGGCAGCAAGCCGGTCAAGATTTTCAGCAGCGTCGATTTGCCCGCGCCATTCGGGCCCAGCAACGCGCAAATTCCGGATGCCGCCTGCAACGAAACGGAGTCAAGCGCGACGAAATCGCCGAAGCGCTTGACGACATTCGAGCACTCGATCATCCTTCGAAGCTCAGGATGACTTTCGCTGCCTCGCCGCTGATCATCGCGGCGAAGCCTTTCTCGAATTCCGTGTAGTGGAACCGGTGCGTGATCACCGGAGAAATGTCCAGGCCGGATTGCAGCATCACGGTCATCTTGTACCAGGTTTCGTACATCTCGCGTCCGTAGATGCCTTTGATGGTGAGCATGTTGAACACCACGATGCGCCAGTCGATGGACATTTCTTTATCGGGAATGCCCAGCATGGCGATTCGCGCCCCGTGGCTCATGTTGGCCAGCATGTCGCGAAACGCATTCCCGTTGCCGGACATTTCGAGCCCGATGTCGAAGCCCTCCGTCATGCCGAGCTTCTTTTGCACGTCCGCCAAGTTGTTGGTCATGACGTCCATGGCGACTGTCGCGCCCATCTTTTTCGCCAGCTCCAATCGGAACGGGTTCATATCGGTCACCACCACGTAGCGCGCGCCCGCATGGCGCACTACGGCCGCGGCCATCAGCCCGATCGGTCCCGCGCCGGTGACCAGCACATCTTCTCCGAGCACTGGAAAAGACAACGCGGTGTGCACGGCATTGCCGAACGGATCGAAAATCGCGGCGATGTCCAAATCGATCGACGGAGCATGGCGCCAGATGTTGGTCATCGGCAGCACGATAAATTCCGCAAAGGCTCCGGGCCGATTCACTCCGACGCCCAAAGTGTGCGCACACAAGTGGCGGCGGCCGGCGAGGCAGTTCCGGCAGCGCCCGCACACCACGTGCCCTTCTCCGCTGACGATATCGCCAGGATGAAAATCGCTGACGTTGGCGCCGGCCTCGACGATTTCGCCCACGAATTCATGGCCGATCGCCATGGGGACGGGAATAGTGCGCTGCGCCCAATCGTCCCATTTATAAATGTGCACGTCGGTGCCGCAGATTCCGGCGCGAAGCACGCGAATCAGCACGTCGTTGATGCCCGGCCGCGGCGCTTCGATGTCCTCGAGCCACAGTCCCGGCTCGCGTCTGCTCTTCACCAACGCCTTCATATTTTTCTATTGTACGGACTCTCTGACCCACAACTCCGATGCGAGCAGGCCGAGACGCGCGCGCTCCTCTTTTATCATCCGGAACCCGCATCGCTGAAGCGCCGGACGATGGTCGGCCAATCGATTCGTGGCCAAGCCCGTGGTGACGCGGAAAAACAGGTAGAGCAATCCAACCACCCCGCGCGCCCATGCGGCAGGCTGACGAAATTCCGAGATCAACCAACGCGCGTCGCTGCGGGCCGCGCGGGCTACGCGCCCGATCAGCGCCGCCTGATCGGTCTCATCGAAGCAATCCAGAAAAAAGTTGGTGACGATCAGGTCGTACTCGGCTTCGGGCATCGGAAACGTGAGCGCGTTCGCGTGAAAATACTGGACGCGGTCACCTACGCGAGCGCGTGCCAGTTCCAGCATACGCCCGCTCAAGTCCACATAATCGATGGACGCGCCGCGATTCTGCTCGACCAGGAACACCAGGAACCGGCCGTCGCCTTCGCCCAGCACCAGGGCTCGCCGCGCATCGGCGACGTCGGGAAGAAACGCCAGCCTGCGACGCTGGAGCGCGTGTCCGAACCCGATGTACTCCAGCCACCGGTACCATCGGGCAATCGGGTCGCAGTTCACATCAACGTCCCGGCCAGCGGCAGAAAGAAGACCGGACTCAGCAGGGCGACGTCGGCCAGCACGCGCAGCGCATCGCGCGACAAACGATCCCGTCCGCGATCGAGCAGGACGAACGCCAGCGCGCTGGCCGTTTCCGCTCCACTCAACACGGGCCGGTGATGATACAGAAGAATAACCGCGGCCACCGCGACGCACATAGCCGCCGCGCCGATCGGGCAGACGATTTGCCGTTCCTCCCACTGGGAAATCGCCAAGCAGTTGATCCAGCACAGGCAGGAAAACAGAAAAATGGTTTCGAAATCCTCGGCCGAGCGAACGTGCCCCCACGCCGCCAGCGACGCCCCCAGCGCGAACAGCACCGCCACCGCGATTTCTTTCGGCCACTCGCAGCGGACACGGCGCGGCAGCAAGTGCACCACGGCAAAATAGATTCCTACCGCCGCCAGCAATAACACGCCGCGCTCGAACAACGCCCGGGAGAGCCGCGTCCAGGCGAGCCACCCCGTAATCGCGAAAACCGTGGCCCACACCGGCGCGACCAGTCTCCAATACCGCCGGTAAAATTCGTGACGAGGCAACCGGCTGGTTTCATTCCAGGCATCGAGCACGCGATCGGCTGCGTAAATCAACCACACCGCCAGCACCAGCAGCGCGGCCGCCAGCGCGTTTACATCGGCATGAAAACAGCGCGCGAATAATACCTGCCACAGCACTGCGACGATCGGCGCATCCAGGCTGAGCAGGTTAGGCCAGAGCCATGGCCGGGGAACTGTCTGAGTGGGCGCCAAACACTATTATGCGCTTCCGCCCGAGTTCCAGATCCGGAGGACGCGCGTTTCGCGCTCGGCGCCGAGTACGCTGATCGATGCGGTCGACAGGGCGAAATACCGGCCGTCCTGCGGCCCCAGCCCCAGCCATCGCGCTCCCAGCACTCTCAGCATATGCCCGTGCCCGAATAGCGCCGCATCGCCTCCGGCCGAGACGGCCCGCGCGATCACGCGATCCGCACGCTCGGCCACCTGCGCGGCGTTTTCTCCACCCGGAGGAGGCATCGGATTCCAAATGGTCCAGCCGGGTGCGCCGCGCTGAATCTCCGCCGTCGTGAGGCCTTCATACGAGCCATAATCCCACTCATGCAGGTCGGGCTCGATTTCAGGTTGATATCCGGCGAGCCGCGCGGTTTCGAGCGCCCGCTGCATTGGACTCGACAACACCAATGCAAAGTGTTTGCCCTTCAAAGTAGTCCCCAACTCCGCCGCTCGGCGCTCGCCTTCGGCCGTCAGCGGAAGATCGGTGCGCGAGGTGTGCTGCCCCGACCGAGTCCAGGCGGTCTCGCCGTGGCGGATCAACCAAAGTTCAGAACTCATGCAATCACCGTAGTTTGGCATACATTAGATAAGGAAGATGGAACATGTGCGCCTCAAACGGCGTTATACTTCAATGAAACCGGAGGCAAACGGAAAATGTCGTTGCGAGATTTCATCGCGAAGCAGTGGATAGATGTCATCCAGTGGACGGAGCCGGAAGACGGCATCCTGGCCTATCGCTATCCGATGCAGGACATGGAGATTCAGAACGGCGGCAAGCTGACCGTGCGCGAATCCCAGATGGCGGCGTTCATCAACGAAGGCAAGGTCGCCGATGTCTTCGGGCCCGGCCTGTACACGTTGAACACCAATACGCTGCCCATCCTCACTTACCTGATGAACTGGGACAAGAAGTTCAATTCGCCCTTCAAGAGCGATGTGTACTTCTTTTCGACGCGCGTCCAGGTAGACCAGCGCTGGGGCACCGCGACTCCGATCACGATTCGCGACAAGGATTTCGGCATGGTACGGCTGCGCGGCTACGGAATTTATTCCTGGCACATCAGCGACGCCAAGCAGTTCCACACCAAGATCAGCGGAACGCGTGAGTTGTATCGGGTTCCCGATCTGGAAGGGCAACTTCGCAACACCATCATCGGCCGCATGACCGATACGTTCGCGCAGAGCAGCCTCCCGTTCCTCGACATGGCCGCGAACCAGGTGGAGCTCGGCAACAAGATCGCCGAAGGATTGAAGGCGATGTTCGCCGACCTCGGCCTGACGCTCGACAGCTTCGTGGTCGAAAATCTTTCACTGCCGGAAGAGCTGCAAAAGCTGCTGGACACGCGCATCGGGATGAACATGCTGGGCGATATGAACAAGTACACGCAGTTTCAAGTGGCCAACTCTCTGCCGATCGCCGCGGCGAACGAAGGGGGCCTGGCCGGCATCGGAGCCGGTCTCGGCGCGGGATTTACTATGGCGCAGACCATGGCGAACGCGTTGCGGCCCGGCGAGCAACCTCCGCCAGCGGCTCCGGCTCCCGCTGGTCCTGCGCCCGCGGGTCCTGCCGGTGCGGCTCCGGCTGCGCCTGCGACACCGGGAACGGAAACCAAGTTTTGCATGAACTGCGGCAAGCCGATTCCCAAGAACGCCAAGTTCTGTCCGGAATGCGGGGGCGCGCAATAATTCCGTGACCTCGGGCTGTGAATGGATCGTGGAAGCGCATGATTGCGATCCCGCGTCGCTCGCGAACTCGGAAACGCTGCGAGGATTGTTCGCGCGCATCGTCGAAGGAATGAATCTGCATCCGGTCGGCGACGCGCAATGGCATCAGTTTCCCGGCGGCGGAGTGACCGGCCTGGCTCTGCTTCAGGAATCGCACATCGCCTGCCACACGTTTCCCGAATACCGATCGATGTGCTTGAATGTATTCTGCTGCCGCCCGCGCCCCGATTGGGATTTCGAGGCCAACCTGCGGCAGGAGTTGGGAGCGGGGTCGGTCGAGGTGAGAAGGCTCGATCGTCCGTATACATAAAGGATGAGCCAGCCAACCTCGAACTGCCCCAACTGCGGTGCGCCGGTTCAGTTTCGCTGGTCGAGCGCGGTTCAAACCGCCTGCCCGTTCTGCAAATCGATCATCATCCGCCGCGACCTGGTGTTGACCAACGTGGGCACGGTGGCCGACCTGCCGCCCGATCCGTCGCCGATTCAGTTGCTGACTGAGGGCGTGTATAACGGCAAGAAATTTCAGGTGACGGGCCGTTTGGTGTATGAGTACGAACAGGGCAGTTGGAACGAGTGGCACATCGTCTTTTCCGACGGCGCCAGTGGCTGGCTGTCGGACGCACAACTCCAATATGCCGTATCCTTTCTAGTCCCTGGAGGCGTCAGCTTGCCCTCCGAACAGCAGGTTTACCGCGGCCAGGCGGTTGAGCTTCAAAACGCGACTATGGAGGTGTCTACGCTTACGGTCGCGATGTACAAAGGATTCGAAGGCGAGCTGCCGTTTCCCTATTACGAAAAGTCCGACATGACGTTCGCCGATCTGCGCACGTCGGGACGCGCCTTTGGAACACTCGACTATAGCGAAAATCCCCCGCTGCTTTTTCTTGGCGAATGGGTGGAGTTCGAAGACTTGCAAATGAAGAATCTGCGTCAGTTCGAAGGGTGGGCGTAACGTGTCGAGCCCTCTGGTCGCGCCCCCGGTGGTGAAGACGCAGGCGATCTCCTGCCCGAACTGCGGCGGTCCCGTAGAGTTGCGCGGTTTCGGCCACGCGCTGACTGTAGTCTGTCAGCAATGTCTGAGTATTCTGGATACTTCGACGCCGGAAGTCAGCATTCTTGGTCAGATCCAGGAAGCCCAGCGGCGGACATTACTGATTGAGCTCGGCACGCGCGGAAAAATCGCAGGGGTGCCGTGGCAGGTGATCGGATTCCAGACCCGCGGCACCAGCGACGGCGATTCGTGGGACGAATACCTGCTCTTCAACCCATACAAAGGATTCCGCTACCTCACGGAATATCAGGGCCATTGGAATTTCGTCACTCCGTTGAATCCTACGCCCGCGCGCGTGGCGATCGGAGGACGGCCTGCGGTATCGCTCGATGGGGTGGTCTTCAGACATTTTTCCGGTGCCGAAGCAACGACGTCATTTGTCCTCGGCGAATTTCCGTGGCGCGTGAAGGTCGGCGAAAAAGTGGTGGCCGACGATTTCATACACCCGCCGTCGATTCTTTCGTCGGAAACCACCAAGGACGAAGTCACCTGGTCGCGCGGCGAATACACGCCGGGCGCGGAGATCTGGAAGGCGTTCGCGCTGCCCGGCAAGCCCCCCTCTCCACGCGGCATCTATCTGAATCAGCCTTCGCCCCACGCTAAGGGCAGCGGTCCTTGGGGGACATTCTTCCTGATGTTGCTGCTGCTGGTCGGCCTAGCGATATTCTTCGCCACCTTCAGCGGCAACCGTGTCGTATTCCAACACACCTACTCGTTTTCCACCCTGGATCAGAAAAACGACCCAGCCTTCGTAACGCCCATCTTCAACCTGGAAGGCCGGACGGCGGGCGTCGAGTTGACGGTCCACACCGGCCTCGCCAATAACTGGGCGTACTTCGATTTCGCGCTGATCAACGACGACACCGGAACTGCTTACGATTTCGGGCGCGAGGTCAGCTATTACTACGGCACCGACAGCGACGGCGCCTGGAGCGAGGGCAGCAACGAATCCACCGCGTACATCCCCGCCGTTCCGCCCGGCCGCTACTATTTGCGCGTCGAGCCCGAGATGGATGCCACCGCGGGACGCCTGAACTTGAAGACCTCCACTCACGTCAACTCGATGAACTACTCTATTACTTTGCGCCATGACGTTCCGAACTATTCCTGGTTCTGGCTCGCGGCGTTTCTGCTGTTGATACCGCCGGTGTTCTTGAGCATCCGGTCCCGCAGCTTCGAGGTGAAGCGCTGGATGCAAAGCGACTACCCGCCGATTACGCGCGGGTCAAATGGAGGCGATTAGCGATGCGTTTTCCCGGATACATGATTTATTCGATGCTGTTGCTCACCGGCACCACCTGGGCGGAATATCGAGGCTGGTCCATGACACCGGTCAGCCAGGTGAAGAACGTTCCCAAGACGGTGCGCGATAATCCCGGCGCGTACCGGTCCCACTATGGTTTCTACCCGCGCTACGTCGGAGGAAAGTGAACATGGCTGAATTCCACCCAGGCTTGCTGCTGAATGCCCTGATCTACGCGCTGCTGGGCATCGTGATTTTTCTGTTCGCGTTCCTGATCATCGACAAGATGACTCCCTACCATCTGTGGAAGGAGATTGTCGAAGATAAGAACGTCGCGCTGGCGATCCTGATCGGCGCGATTTCGCTGGGGATGTGCATCATCATCGCGGCCGCGGTTCACTAGAAGCTGTTGATTCGTGCCCGTAGTTCTCTTTCTCTCCGTCCTGTTGATCGCGGCCTGCGGGCTCATCTACGAGCTGATCGCCGGGACGCTGGCCAGCTATCTGCTGGGCGATAGCGTCCTGCAATTTTCGACCGTCATCGGGGCCTATCTCTTTGCGATGGGCCTGGGCAGCGCCGCGTCGCGTTATCTGCGTGGATCTTTGGTCGCCCGATTTGTCACCATCGAGCTGATGGTCGGCGTGGTCGGCGGATTTTCCTCGTCGGCTCTATTCCTGGCATTCGCCTACACGCACAGCTTTCAGCTCGCGCTGTATCTATTGGTGATCGCAGTTGGCGTGCTGGTGGGTCTCGAAATTCCTCTGCTGATGCGAATTCTGGAAGGCCGGTTCCAGTTTCGCGACCTGATCTCGCACGTTCTGACGTGGGATTATCTGGGCGCGCTGGCTGCGTCGATCGCTTTTCCTCTGTGGCTGGTGCCGAAGCTTGGTCTCGTTCGCGCCGCGATTCTGTTCGGGATTATCAACGCAGCCGTCGCTTTGTGGTCGACGTTTCTGTTCAGCGAACAACTGCCATCGCGGGTGGCTTTACGCGCTGCCTGCGTCGCTGTTTTAGTGATGCTGGGAGCCGGCATGGTGGTCTCGAATTGGATTCAATCCGCCGCCGACAATCAGCTCTATGCCGACGAAGTGATCTTTGAGCGCAACACTCGCTATCAGCGCATCGTCATCACGAAATGGAAAGACGACCTGCGCCTGTTTCTGAGCTCGCACTTGCAGTTCAGCTCGCGCGACGAGTATCGCTATCACGAATCGCTGGTGCATCCCGGGTTGTCCTCCTTGCCCAATGCGCATCGCGCGCTGGTTCTCGGCGGCGGTGACGGCCTGGCGGTGCGCGAGCTGCTGAAATATCCCAATCTTGAGAACATCACATTGGTGGATCTCGACCCGGAGATGATTCGCTTGTTCACCGAACATCCCATGCTCGCGCCGCTGAACGATTTTTCGTTTCGCAACCCGCGGGTTCATGTGATCAACGCCGACGCTTTTCCATGGCTTGACCAGAATCAGGGGTTCTGGGATTTCATTGTGGTCGATTTTCCCGATCCGACTAATTATTCGCTAGGCAAGCTCTACACCAGCGCGTTCTACCGCCTGGTGAAGAAGCACTTGAGCGAGTCTGGCCTGGTGGTGGTGCAAAGCACTTCGCCGATGTTTTCGAGGCAGTCATATTGGTGCATCGTCGACACGTTGCAGCAGGCCGGATTCAAGACCTGGCCCTATCACGTCTACGTCCCCAGCTTCGGCGAGTGGGGATTCACCTTGGCCGGCGCCAACTGGGAGCCTCCTAAGACTCTGCCCGCGGGATTGCGATATCTGACGGTCTCGACGATCCCGGAGCTGTTCGATTTCCCGGAGGACATGAAGCCGGTCGAAGCCGAAGTAAATCGCCTGAACGATCAGATTCTGGTCCGGTATTACGAAAAAGAGTGGAAAGACATCGCGCGCTAGCTCCCTAGGGAAGTGCTAGACTGGGCCTATGGCCACCCTATACGTTGAAAACGTCCCCGATGACCTGTACGAAGCCCTGCGCGATCGGGCCAAGCGCGACCGTAAGTCTATCGCTGCCGAAGTCATCGAGGTGCTCGAAGAGAACTTTCCCACCAAAGCCGAGCTCCAACGCCGCGCCGAGTTCATGAGAACAGTTCGGCAATTTCAGCGCCGGAAGCCGATGGCTCCCGGGCCATTCCCGTCTACCGAAGAAATGATTCGTGAGGATCGCGAGCGTTGAGGCGGTTTGTCGTCGACGCGAGCGTCGCGGCCAAGTTGTTTCTTCCCGCCTCAACCGAGCCGTTTGCGGCCGAAGCGGTCGCCCTTTTCGACGCCTGGCAGCTCGGCCAAGTCGACTTGCTGGTGCCCGACCACTTCTGGGCGGAAGTCGCAACGGTGCTATGGAAAGCCACTCGACAGGGGCGTCTGACGCCACACCTCGCTGTCGTCGCCATTCGCCAGCTCAGGGAGCAGAATCCGCCGACGACACCCTGCGCCGGACTCGTCGAGTCGGCTCTGGCGATCGCGATCGAGCATCAGCGCTCGGTCTACGACGTGCTGTACGTGGCACTGGCGGTTCGGAAGGCCGCGACGCTGATCACTGCGGATGAGCGCCTTTTCAATGCCCTGGCTGCGCGTTTCCCTGTCAAGTGGCTTGGTGCATTTTCAATGAGTTAGAAGATTTCTTGATTGCAGACTTGACAATCTTACACTAAGATTGCATAATGGCGTTAGGCTAAATCAAAACCGCGAGTTATCTACGAGAGGAAGTCACACATTATGAGCAAGATCATCGGTATCGACCTGGGCACCACCAACTCAGTGGTTGCCGTCATGGAAGGCGGTCAACCCGTCGTCATTCCGAACCAGGAAGGCGGCCGAACGACACCGTCGGTCGTGGCGTTCACCAAGAGCGGCGAACGGCTGGTCGGGCAAGTGGCCAAGCGGCAGGCGGTCACCAACGCCGAAAACACTATCTATTCGATTAAGCGCTTCATGGGCCGCCGCTTCGACGAGGTCAGCCAGGAAATGAAGCTGGTCCCGTACAAAGTGGTCGCCGGCGATACCAACGACGCACGCGTCGAAGTATCGGGCAAGAAGTATTCGCCTCCGGAGATTTCGGCGATGATATTGACCAAGCTCAAGGAGGCCGCAGAAGCCTACCTGGGCGAGAAGGTCACGAAAGCCGTTATTACGGTGCCTGCGTATTTCAATGACGCGCAGCGGCAGGCCACTAAAGACGCTGGCAAGATTGCCGGTCTGGAAGTGATGCGCATCATCAATGAGCCGACCGCTGCCGCGCTGGCTTATGGACTGGACCGCAAGAAGGACGAAACCATCGCGGTCTACGATTTCGGCGGCGGCACGTTCGATATTTCGATCCTTGAGGTGGGCGACGGCGTGGTGGAAGTGAAATCCACCAACGGCGACACGCACCTGGGCGGCGACAACATCGACCAGCGGATTATCGACTGGCTGATCACCGAGTTCAAGCGCGATCAGGGAATTGATGTTTCCAAAGACCAGATGGCACTTCAGCGCCTGAAGGAAGCAGCGGAAAAGGCCAAGATCGAGCTTTCGACGCTGCTCGAAACCGAGATCAATCTGCCGTTCTTGACCGCGGATGCCAGCGGTCCCAAGCACCTGGCGATCAAGTTGACGCGGGCTCGTTTTGAGCAGATGGTGGCCGATATTCTGGACCGGTCCGTGGAGCCTTGCAAGAAGGCGATTGCGGATGCGGGCGTGCAGCCGAGTCAGATCGATGAAGTGGTGCTGGTGGGCGGCTCGACGCGTATTCCGAGAGTCCAGGAAATCGTGCGCAACCTGTTCGGCAAGGAGCCGAATCGCAGCGTGAATCCGGACGAAGTGGTCGCGGTGGGTGCGGCCGTGCAGGGCGGCGTGCTGGGCGGCGAAGTGAAGGATGTGCTGCTGCTCGACGTGACTCCGCTGTCGCTGGGAATCGAGACGCTGGGCGGCGTGTTCACCAAGCTCATTGATCGCAACACGACGATTCCTACTCGCAAAAGCGAGGTTTTCTCTACCGCGGCGGATAGCCAGACTTCGGTAGAGATTAAGGTCTATCAAGGCGAGCGCGCGCTGGCTCGGGACAACCGGATGCTGGGCGTGTTCCAGTTGATCGGAATCCCGCCGGCTCCGCGCGGGATTCCACAGGTGGAAGTGACGTTCGATATCGACGCCAACGGCATCCTCAACGTCACGGCGAAAGACAAAGCCACCAACAACGAACAGAAGATTACCATCACGTCTTCCTCGGGCCTGAGCAAGGATGAAGTGGAGAAGATGGCGAAGGACGCCGAAGCCCACGCGGCCGAAGACAACAAACGCAAGGACGAGATCGATGCTCGCAACCGCGCAGATTCCATGCTGTATCAGGTCGAAAAGATGTTGAAAGATCATCGCGACAAGATCAGCGCGGAGGATGCGGCGAACGTCGAATCGGCGCTGGAAGGGACGCGTAAAGCGATGGCCGGAGGCAGCATCGAGGACATCAACAAGGCTGTGGATGTCCTGACCCAGGCCAGCCACAAGCTGGCTGAGGCGATGTACAAGTCGACTCCGCCGACCGGTCCCGGCGGACCGCAACCGGGCGCCGATGGAGCGGGTCCGTCGGCCGACGGCGCAGGAGCGGAGAAGAAGAAGGATGATGTGGTTGACGCGGAGTTTGTCGACGTCGACGACAAAAAGAAGTAAGCAGTAAACGCAGGGCGCTTTATGGCACAGCAGGATTATTATCAAACGCTCGGGGTGGGCCGCGAGGCTGACGCGGAGGAGATCCGCAAGGCTTACCGGAAGCTTGCCCGCAAGCATCACCCCGATCTGAATCCTGGCGATAAGGCGGCCGAGGAGCGATTTAAGAAAGTCCAGGAAGCCTACGACATACTGAGCGATACCAAAAAGAAGCAGATGTACGATCAGTACGGCTTCTATTCGGAAAATGGCGCGGCCGGAGCGGGCGCGGGTGCGCAGCGCGGCGGGCCGAATATGGGATTCGGTGGGTTCGATTTCTCCGACGCTTACACGCGTGGAGGCGGCGGCCGGCATACGGCTACCGATGAATCGAGTTTTCAGGACATTTTTAGCCAGTGGTTCAGTCGGCAACCGCAGGGCGAAGCGTCGGTTGTGCCTGAAAAAGGTTCGGACCTCGAATATGGTTTGAGCATCGATTTCTGGCAGGCGATCAAGGGTACGCAAGTGCGTCTGACCGTCAATCACCAGGAAACCTGTGCGACGTGCGGCGGAACCGGCGCCGCGAAATCCGGCGGAAATACCGTCTGCCCGGAATGCAACGGCAGCGGTAGCGTGACGCAAGTCGCGGGCGCCATGAAATTCAGCCTGACCTGTCCGCGATGCAACGGAACGGGCCGACTGAAGAATCAATGCCCGACGTGCCATGGCGACGGCCGGGTGACGGCGTCAGAGACGGTGGAAGTGCGGATTCCGCCGGGGGCGCAGCAAGGATCGCGCCTGCGCGTGGCGGGAAAGGGAAATGCGGGGACGCATGGAGCGCCTCCGGGCGATCTCTACATCACGCTGCGCGTCGAACCGCACCCGTTCTTCCGCCGCGACGGCGACGATATCGAGATTACTCTTCCTGTCCGCTTCGACGAAGCCGGACTTGGAACAAAAATTGAAGTGCCCACCATCGACGGGCGGGCGTTGCTCAAAATTCCACAGGGCACCAAGAACGGGCAGAAGTTCCGGCTGCGCGAAAAAGGCGTCCTGAACACGCGCAGCAACAAGCGCGGCGATCAGATCGTCGAAGTGGAGCTGGCCGCGGCCGAGGTGCACGACGAGCGTACCAAGGAGCTGCTGCGCGAATACGGCAAACTGCATCCCGAAGATCCGCGGGCCGAAATCTGGACGAAGGTCTGAACGCCATGACCAAACGAAACAAAGCGGCGTACATGATCTCGGCGGTGGCGGAGCAATATCAGATCCATCCACAGACGCTGCGGCTGTATGAGCGTGAAGGATTGCTGAAGCCATCGCGCAGCGACGGCAACACGCGGCTCTACACCGACGACGATCTGGAGCGCTTGGAAGTGATTCTCAAATTGACGCGCGATCTGGGCGTGAATCTGGCGGGCGTCGAGATCATCCTGAACATGCGGGAGCGCATGGCGGAGATGCAGCGGCAGATCCAGACTTTCGTGTCCAGTCTGAATACGGAAATCTCACAACGGTCGCGCCCGGCGGCTCCGGAACAGACCAATTCGCTGATACCGGTGATCGAGCTCAAGAGAGCACGCAAGCTCTAGCGCCTGCGAGCCGCCATGCGTTGCATGCGGACAATGTCGCTAGCAAGTCGCAGGGATAGCTCCTTAGTTGGCGATCGCGGCCTGGTTCTCGAGGATTGACCGCATGCTGCGCATGGCGGCTCAAGTGTGCTTTCGTTAACAGGATCGCCGGTCGCTTTTGGGCGCCGGTCGTGGCGTGACTGCTGACTGGGGTTACTTGCCTTCTAAGAGGAACGTTGGCGCGAGGCCGGTCAGCGTCGAGAACGTGTTCGAACCCGCCACGCTCAGCCAGCTGGAACAGCCGTGGACTTTCCCGAGGAACGAATGGGGATGCACGTCGATCTGCATTTCTTTCATCATGAGGCTGCCGTACTGCATCAGCGGAAACACGGCGCGAGCCGGTTCGGCCACTTCCTGCACGACGTAAGGCACGCGCATAGCCTGACGCAGGGCTTTTTCCCATCCGAGATCATCGGTCTGGGCGCCGAGGAACGAATTGAGATCAGCGGAATCGTCGTTCGGCTTCAGCACCAGCTTGGCGCGATGCTTCATCACGAAATCGGGAAGGTCGACGCTGTGATTCTTGTAAGTAGTGCGTGCAGCTTGCACCACGCGCGTCCAGGGAATGAAATCCTTGATCGCGCGGCGTTCCACGGCGGGAAATTTTGCGGTGACCGCATCGTCGGTCAGCAGATCGAAGACGGCTTTCTTCGCGCCCAGCTCGGACCGGAAGCTGTTCACCATGCAGATGGCGCGATCTTTGTAAGCGCGCACCAACGGGTGTGAGAGATCGAAGCGCACCAGGAATTCCTGGAGCTTGATGCGGCGGTACACCATGTCAATGGTGAAATCGCCGTGACGCAGGGTGCCGTTGCGATAATCGAGCTGATCGGGTGAAACAATCTGCGTGGGGCAGCCTTCACGCGCGAACTGTTCGGCCAGCACCGCGTAATCGCTCATTTCGGCGGGCTGGAACGGCGGGCGGAACTCGACGATGGCGATTTGCGGCTTCTTCTGCTTGCCGCCGAAATCCTTGTAAGCCTTGAGCAGCGCGTGCAGCAGGTACTTGGTGCCCGCGAGCTTCGATAACTTGTACTTCTTACGAAATTCCTTTACCGGCGGAGCGTCGTAATACAGATCCGCGAGCATATCGCCGTATACCACGCCTGCGGGCGCGTCCGAATTATGCGAGACGAAGCGCAGCGATCCGTTGTTGAGATTGGTATCCAGCAGACCGGTGACACTGAAGAACGAATAGCCGGGATCCACCTGCGCGAGCATCCGCTCGGCCGGCAGCAACTGCATGCGCGCGAGGAGAGCGGGCGTCGCGAGAGCCATGTGTTCCACGCGGGTGATCGCCGAGAAGAGAGCCTCGGCCGCCTTGACCAAACCAGCGTACTGGCGATTGGTGATAAAATGCGGACGCAGAACCGGCGAAATGGGACGATTGCCGAGCTTCTCGGCCTTCATGCGCTCCTGGAGCGCCTTGGCCCAAGCCAGATCAATATACGGCTCACTCTCGATTAATTTGTGATAACGGGCTATTGCCTCGCCCACTTGAGTCATCTTGTTTTCTTGAACTCAGTATCGCACGCCGAGCGGGGATTTGAAAAGAAATCGAATTGTAAAAATGCCCGTATATAGCTGAAAAACAATGGGTTATTTTAATTAACGCTGATTGGCTTTCAGGATCTTCTTGCGCAGGCGGATGGACTTTGGGGTCACTTCCACCAGTTCATCGTCGCGGATGAATTCGATGGCTTGTTCCAGGTTCAGAAGCCGCGGCGGAACCAGGCGGATGGCTTCATCGGCCGTCGAGGCTCGCATGTTCGTGAGCTTTTTCTCCTTCACGATGTTGACGTTCAGGTCCGCGTCGCGGGCGTTTTCGCCGACGATCATGCCTTCGTAAACTTCGGTGCCCGGCTCGACGAACATCTCGCCGCGCTCCTGTAGATTGAAGATCGCGTGGCCGGTGGTTTTGCCGGGGCGGTCCGCGATCAGAGAGCCGGTGGGGCGCGTGGGAATGTCTCCCTGCCATTCGATGTAGCCGTGGAACAGGGAATTCATAATGGCGGTGCCGCGCGTGTCGGTCAGCATTTCACTGCGCAAGCCGATCAGGCCGCGGGAAGGAATATGGAAGTGTAAGCGAACGCGGCCGGAGCCGTGATTGACCATCTTTTCCATCTTGCCTTTGCGGCTTCCCATTTTTTCGATGACCACGCCGATGAAGGATTCGGGACAGTCGATGATCAGTAGTTCGAGCGGCTCGGACAGCTTACCGTCGATGCGCTTGGTCAGAATTTCGGGCTTGCCGACGGCGAGCTCGTAGCCTTCGCGGCGCATCATCTCGATCAGAATGGCGAGCTGAAGTTCACCACGGCCCATTACCTTGAACGCGTCCGGTCCGCCAGCTTCTTCGACGCGGATGGACACGTTGGTGAGCAGCTCTTTGTCCAGGCGATCGCGCAGGTTGCGCGACGTGACGTAGGTACCCTCGCGGCCGGAGAACGGCGAAGTGTTGATGGTGAACGTCATGGCGATGGTCGGTTCGTCGATCTGGATATGCGGCAGCGGCTGCGGCGTTTCGACGTTGGTGACCGTCTCGCCGATGGTGATTCCTTCGAGACCCGCGATGGCCAGAATGTCGCCGGGACGGCCGACGGTTTCGTCGACGCGCTTCAGTCCTTCGAAGGAAAATAGCTTGGTGATTTTGGTTTTCTGAAGCGAGCCGTCAAGCTTGGCGATACCCACTTCGTCGCCATAGCGCAGCGTGCCGTTGAATACGCGGCCGATGGCGAGGCGGCCGAGATAATCCGAGTAATCGAGATTCGCGACCAGAAGCTGAAGGATTCCTTCGGGATCGCCGACCGGGGCGGGAATGCGCTCGACGATGGCATCAAACAGAACGCGCAGATCATTGCCTTCGCCGTCGGGGTCTTTTTTCGCGATGCCGAGTTTTGCGTTGGTGTAGATCACCGGGAAATCGAGTTGATCCTCCACCGCGTCCAGATCGATGAACAGATCGTAGATTTCATTCAGAACTTCCTGGATCCGGGCGTCCGGGCGATCGATCTTGTTGATGACGACCACCGGAGGCAGGCGTGCTTCCAGCGCTTTCATCAGGACGTAGCGCGTCTGCGGAAGGGGGCCCTCGCTCGCGTCGACCAGCAGCATGACGCCGTCGACCAGTTTCAAGGCGCGTTCCACTTCACCGCCGAAATCGCTGTGGCCGGGCGTGTCGACGATGTTGATTTTGATGTCGTGATAGCGGACGCCAGTGGCTTTGGAAAGAATGGTGATGCCGCGTTCGCGCTCCAGTTCGTTCGAATCCATGGCTCGGTCGGTGAGTTGTTCGTTGGCGCGGAAGATGCCGCTTTGGCGGAACATGGCGTCCACCAGCGTGGTCTTGCCGTGATCGACGTGCGCGATAATCGCCACGTTGCGGATAGAAGGGTTGGAAATCATTCGTGAACCTCTATGGTCGCATGCCACAATCATTAAGGTGTCGAAACTTCCATCTATTGTCATCGTCGGGCGGCCGAATGTCGGCAAGTCGACGTTGTTTAACGCGATCCTGGGCACACGCCGCTCGATTGTGGGCGACGAGCCGGGGATTACGCGCGATCGCATTTACGGCGAGGGAATTTACCGCGGGCGGCGCTTCGAGCTGATCGACACCGGCGGGATTATCGCCAATGACGATGCTCTGATCCCGTCGCAGATTCTGAAGCAGGCTCGCGTGGCGTTGGAGCAGTCGGCTCATGTGATTTTTTTGATCGACGGGCGCACGGAGATTACGGGCGCGGATCGCGATCTGGCGAAAATGCTGCGCAAGCTCGGCAAGCCGGTGGCACTGGCAGTGAATAAGATCGACCATGAGAAGCGCGAGGGATTGGCGCACGAGTTTTACACGCTCGGGTTCGAGCATCTGTTTCCGGTTTCGGCTGAGCATCATTTGGGATTGGACGACCTGCTGGAGCACGTGACCGCCGGTTTCTCCACCGAGCCGGCGCCGGAACCGGTCGAGGGAGAAG
>Ga0209415_10008630_pt1 | contig 17651 bp, 16 predicted proteins | sample PeaSoiSIISIP2007_FD_187696 | JGI IMG/M metagenome (GOLD analysis project Ga0209415, IMG submission 187696) | Peat soil microbial communities from Weissenstadt, Germany - SII-SIP-2007 (SPAdes) (version 2) | ecosystem: Environmental > Terrestrial > Soil > Wetlands > Peat | place: Germany... | reverse complement strand
TGCGCGTTGCCGCAATTCTTGTCGAGCAGCTTCACGGCCGTGCCGTCCGGGCCGATCAGCGTGATCACCAGGTCTTGATCGAAGCTGTGCATGCCGTGCAGGCCGATGACACTGAGATGGCCGATCGGTCCACTGGGCAACGTCAGCGTCGAGGTGATGGTGCCGAGATCCGGCACATCGTGCGGTACGTCGGTGGATGTGTACGTGGCACAGGTCGGAGCCGTCGTGACTCTGGGCGTCGGCGTCCTGGTGGGCGTTGCTGTCTTGATCGCAGTCGCGATCGGCGTAGACGCCTTCTGGCAGGTCGTCCGACAAATCTGCTCGGAGTTCATCTGGTCGCCGAACTGCAGGGTGTCGGTGCCGCAGAGTTGGGTGCCCTGCGGCGTGCTGTCTGCCAACAGAGCGTCGAACGAGAAATTGGCGGTCTGCCCGGGCGTCAGCGTGCCAGTCCATGTGACCGTGGAGGCGTTCACGATCGTGCAGGTACCGAACGCAGTCGTGCAACTTCCAGGAACGGTCGATAGCTGTGATGGCAGGCTGATCGTATTGGTGTAAACCTGCGTAGTGTTGCCTGTGTTCGTCGCCGCGAAGGGGAGGTGATTGAGCGCGTCATACACGATAGAGCAGCTTGCCGGCGGCGTCGCTGTGGGTGGAGGAGCCTGGTCGCAATGCATGCCGTCCGGATCACAGATCGGGAAATTCGGATCCGCACAGAAGGTCCCATTGCCGAGGTCGCAGAAGCACTGCGTGGCTTCCGACGTACAGTACTTCACGTTGTCCGGACAGGTGACGCAGTTCGTCGTGCACAATGTGTTTCCACAGGGGAGGCTGCCCGCCGGATCGCAGTGGACGCCATCCGGGTCACACATCGGGAAATTCGGATCCGCACAAAAGGTCCCATTGCCAAGATCGCAAAGGCACTGCGTAGCGTCGGTGCAGTAGTGGACGTTGTCCGGGCAGGTGACGCAGTTCGCCGTGCATCCAGTGCATTGGGCCTGGGCACGATGCGGAACGCCCGGCACAGTCAGCTGGATCACGAAAACAATCGGTAGGGCCAGAAGTAACCGAAGGAACCGCCTTGAACCGACGGATTGCGCATCACGCTCGGCGCGGGCACTGCCCAGCACACACGTCCCCTTGGGAGCGGCTTCAATCATGCGTCGTCCCCTCCTCACGAATGCAGCATCGGAATCTTCGCGACGCGAGCATACATCGATTCTCAAACACGATGCATGGGGAAAATATGGTGATCTTGTGGGGAAAGCCTGGATTTGTGCTAAAGCATCGGCAGCGCGGTGCGTCAGAAAGACGGATCTTTGGGGGGCAACACGTGATTCACGCATTCTGCGACTTTGAGCTGGACGATGGCCTTTATGAGCTGCGTCGGGCAGGACAGTTAGTCCCTGTCGAGCCGAAGGTGTTCGATATGCTCGCCTACCTGCTCCGGCATCGCGAGCGCGTCGTGCCGAAAGAGGAGCTGTTCGAGAAGCTGTGGCCGGGCGAATTCGTGAGCGATTCGGCGCTGTCATCGTGCATCAAAGCGGCGCGTCGCGCCGTGCGCGACGACGGCGCGACGCAGAAAGTCATCCGCACAGTCCACGGGCGTGGGTTTCGCTTCGTTGCACAGGTGTCAGCCGTCAGCGATCAGGCGGCGCCAGACGCCGCGCAGCCGCAGCCCGGAATACGGGATCGGCAGAGGATTCGGCCCTCCGGATTCGGCACCTTCGTGGGCCGTCAACGCGAGCTCGACGAGCTCAACGCCGGCTTGGACGACGCCGTGGCGGGACACGGGCGCCTCTTCATGCTCGTCGGCGAACCCGGCATCGGCAAGACGCGCACGGCGGAGGAGATGGTTGCCTCGGCGCGTCAATGGCATGTGCAGGTGCTCGTCGGCCGCTGCTACGAAGGTGATGGCGCCCCGGCGTTCTGGCCGTGGATGCAGGCGATCCGCGCCTACCTGCGTGACCGCGATGCCGCCGGCCTGCTGGCGGCCATGGGTACCGCCGCAGCCGACATCGCTCAGATGGTACCGGAGGTGCGCGAGCGCCTGCCCGATCTGCCGGCGCCGGCGCCACTCGAAGCCGACCAGGCGCGCTTCCGCCTGTTTGACAGCATCACCACATTTCTCAAACGTGCCAGCGGAGGTCAGCCGCTGCTGCTCATCCTTGACGACTTGCATTGGGCGGATCGGCCGTCGCTGCTCCTCCTGCAGTTCGTGGCGCGCGAGATCCATGATGCGCACGTGGTTGTTGTCGGTACGTACCGGGATGTCGGACTCGGGCGGCGCCACCCGCTCACACAAACCCTCGGTGAGCTGGCGCGCGCCCCGATCAGCCGGCGCATCCCGCTGCACGGCCTCAGTCAAGAGGATGTGGCGCGGTTCATCGAAGGGGTGACCGGCGTACAACCGCCGGCAGGTCTGGCGGCGGCGGTTCATTCGAAGAGCGAGGGGAACCCGTTCTTCGTGAATGAGATCGTGCGCTTGCTGACGGCGGACGAACACTGGGCTCGGCACGAACAAGCGCCGGCCACGCTCAACATTCCGCAAACCGTCCGCGAAGCGATCGGACGGCGCTTGGACAAACTGTCCGACGCGTGTATCCGCGCCCTTCGGGATGCCGCCGTCGTCGGACGTGAGTTTGATACGAAGCTTCTTCAGCACTTGAGCGCACGGCGTCCGGCAGCGCCACGCGCGCCGCATCGCGACGCCATGCTGACGGCTCTGGATGAGGCTGCGGACGCCCGCATCATCGAGCCGACGCCGCCGCTGTTGGGTCGCTATCGATTCTGCCATGCGCTCATCCGGGACGCGCTGTACGGCGAGCTGAGTCGCAGCGAGCGCACCCGTTTGCACCGGGAAGTCGGCGAGGCCATCGAGGAGCTGTACCAGGCCAATCTGGACGCACAGCTGCCCATGGTGGCGCATCACTTCTTCCAAGCCGCGTCAGGCACCGACCCCGCCAAAGCGATTGAGTACAGCGTGCGGGCGGGGGCGCGCGCCACCGGCCTGCTGGCCTACGAAGCGGCCGCCAACCACTATGAACACGCGTTGCAACTGCTCGACCAAGGCGGCGCCGATGAGACACGGCGTTGCGAGCTGCTGCTCGGACTGGGTGACAACCAATGGCGCGCCGGCGACATTTCGCGGGCTAAAGATAGCTTTCAGACCGCCGCAGCCATCGCCAGAATGCTGGGTGCTGCGGCGTACTTCGCGCAAGCGGCGCTCGGTCTGGGCGGCGGCTTCCGCGGCTTTGACCTCGGGGTGATCGAGCAGCCGCTCATTGACTTGCTGGAAGAGGCCCTCGACCGGTTGGGAACCGCGGACAGCGTCTTGCGGTCCCGCGTCTGCGCCCGTCTCGCAGTGGCGCTCTATCACTTCCCGGATTCGTTGGAGCGCCGCGTCGCGTTGAGCCAAGAGGCCGTCGACATGGCCGGACGGGCGGGTGATGCGGCGGCGCATCTCGCCGCGCTCTACAGCCGACATTGGGCGATTTGGGGTCCGGAGAACCTCGACGACCGTCTCGCTGCTGCCACCGCAATGGTGCGCTTGGCCGAGCGCCTCAGCGACCGCGAGATGGCGTTGCACGCGCACCGCTTCCGCCTCATCGACCTCTTGGAGCACGGCGACATTGACGCCGTCGACCTCGAGCTCGACGCCTGCGGGCGGTTCGCCGGCGAGCTGCGCCAGCCGTACTATCTGTGGTACGTCGGCACCTTGCGCGCCATGCGCGTGCTGTTGGACGGCCGCTTCGCAGACGCCGAGCGGCTCGCCCGCGAAGCGCATGCCATCGGCCAGCGCGCCCAGAGCCAGAATGTGTCACAGCAGTTGGCGGTGCAGCTGCTCTGGGTGCGCCGCGAGCAAGGCCGGCTGGCAGAGCTCGAACCGGCGCTACGAGGCTTCGTCGATCAATACCCAACCTTGCCGTCCTGGCGGTGCGGCCTGGCCTACGTGCTGAGCGAGCTGGAACGCGAAGCCGACGCGCGCACGCAGTTCGAGATGCTGGCGACGCACGACTTCGCGCGGATTCCACGCAACGCCTTCTGGCTGGCGGCTATCGCCGTGCTCGCCGACGTGTGCGCGTTTCTCGGCGACGCGCGGCGTGCCGGCGCGCTGTATGGCCTGCTCCAGCCATACGCCCAACGGAACGTCGAGATCACGCTCGGCGCCGCGTGCAGCGGATCGGCGTCGCGGAACCTTGCCCGCTTGGCGGCGACGATGGGCCGCTGGCCGGAGGCCGGCGCGCACTTTGAGGATGCGCTGTCCATGAACCAACGCATCGGCGCGCCGCACCTCGTTGCGCACACCCGTCACGAGTACGCCGAGATGCTCCTGGCGCGCCGCCAGCCTGGAGATGCGCAGAGAGCGCACGAGTTGCTGACGCAGGCCGTGATGACCTATGACGCCCTCGGTATTCCGAGTTTCCGCGAAAAGGCTCAACGGCTGCTGTCGGCGATCGCGAACGTCACTTCGGGCGATGAGCGATCAGGCCCGCCGCCCCAGCGCCGCGTCACCCAGCTGCGACCGCGCCGCTGAGCGCCGCTCACCCTTGCGCAACGCGAAAACCGATGCGCGGGAAGTGGATCACCACGTCACCGACCTGGTCGTCACGGCGGCGGATGCTGATCTCATGGATCGATGACGCGATGACCTCACCGGCAACGGGATCAAAGGCGTAGTCGTCCGGCGTAACGGTGACGCGGACGCCGGGCCTGAGCCCGTTGGGCTCGCGCGTATCAGGGGCCGCAGTCGCCGTTGCCGGCGCGCTCTCCTGGGCGACGCGCAGCGCCTCACCGGGGGTCATGTCGCTGCGCCGGCCGTGCCCCATTCCTAGGATGCGCTCAGCCCATGCGATCAGCGGCAGGAATTCTTCGAAGATCACCGCCGCCGGCGGGAAATTGCGCAGAAACCACACCGGATGATAGCAGGCGGCATCGGCGAGACTGAACTTCTCGCCGAGGACAAACGGCCCGCCGTCCGCCAGTTGCGCGGCGATCAGCTGCGCAAAGCCGCGGCACTGCTCCTTCGCCTGCGGCGCGAGCTTCGGAATGTCGGCGAAGCTCCGCCCCGGCAGCATCTTGGTGCGGTCTTCGATGAACTCCTTGGGCACGTGCTCGCCGATGAGCGCGAACAGGATCGACGTGGTGGTCCAGAAGAACATGCGGTCGGCCCAGAGATTCCAGACATGGCAGGTTCCCTCGGCGCCCGGTGGATAGATGCTCGGCTCCGGATGCAAGCGTTCGAGCGTGCGCGCGATGAGCTGCGTGTCGCAGTAGACGTCGGCGCCGATCTGTAGCACCGGGATGCGCCGATACCCGCCGGTCAGCGGCACGAGGTGCGGCTTCGGCATGATCGTCGGTTGCTCGACCGCCCGCCACGGCACATCTTTGTATGCCAGGATTTTCTTGATCTTCTCGGAGAACGGCGACGTATCGTAGTGGTGCAGAATCAAATCGGGCATGGGCTCACCCTCCTGCGCTTTTCAGATACGTGATGCCGCGGCGCGCGTCATCGATGGAGAGCTCGAGGATGAGCGGCAGATCGACGAACGCCGGATGCCGCACGATCGACAGCAAGCCGTCGCCGATGGTGCCTTCACCCGGTACGGCGTGGCGATCGCGCTTGCAGCCGCACGGCCCCTGCGAGTCGTTCAGGTGGAAGGCGATGACGCGATCCAGAATGCCCTCGGCGTCCAACGCATCGGCGAGCCGTCGTCCGGCGTCGGTGTTGGTCAGATCGAATCCCGCGGCGTGCAGATGACACGTGTCGATCAAGACGGCCAGACGCTCCCGCGGCGCGCCGACGGTGCGGATCACACGCGCGATCTCACTGATCTCCTTGCCCAGCTCGGTGCCCTCGCAGCTGTTCTCGATCACCGCGCAAGCGCCGGCGGACATCGACGCGACCACTTGACCGAGCTTGCGCGCTGCGGCATCCAACGCCGCATCGAGGCTCGGGTGCCCCTTCGCGTAGCCGATATGAAAGCACACGCCGGCCAAGCCGAGCTGTGCCGCCAGTTGCAAATCGCCCACCAAGCTCGACGCCGAAGCGTTGCGGATGCGTCCGTCGGGGCTGGCCAAGTTCATCAGAAGCGTGCCGTGCGCGATGCCCCACAGGCCGTGGGCGGCGGCGCGAAATGCCGCCTGGTCGTCGGGGTCCGGAATACCCTCCTTGCCGAAACGCTGCGGATTGCGCAGCGTCGTCTGGAACGCGTCGACGCCGTCGCGGCGGAGGAGCTCGGGGATCGCCGCGAGCGGCGGATCGATGTGCAGGGCAGGGCGCATCAATCGGTCTCGCTCTCAGCTGTGAGCTTCTCGCTTTCCGCGCTCATTTGAACGCCGCGAACAGCTCCTGCAGCGCTTGCATCTGCCCGCCGCGGGTGGACGACGGCACGAGGATGGGGGTGGTGACGCCGGCGGCGTACCAGGCTTCGACGCCGGCGCGCACCTCCGCGACGGATCCGTAGAGGGTGCAGTCGGCAAGCCACTTGTCGCTCATGAGGTTGGGAATCTCATCCTTTTGTCCGGCGGCGATGGCGCGTTGGATGGCGCGCATCTCGTCCTCGTAGCCCGCCTCGATCCAGTAGTTTTGATAGTTCGGCAGCATGACGTAACCGCTGAGCGTCTTGCGCATCACGACGGCGGCCGCGTTGCGGTCGTTGTCGATGCAGGTTGGAATCATGTTACCGAGGAACGCACCGTGCACGGCATCTCCGAGAAAAGACAGCGACGTCGACATGTGCGAGCGTGCGGCGTTGGCCCACACCGCTCCCTGCGCGATCTCGCCGGCGAGCCGCACCATCTTCTTGCGCAGCGTGGCGAGCACGATGGGCGGCAGATCGCCCCACCGCTGCGCTCCTTGACCTAGCTGCTCGACGAAGCTGCGCACGTCGGCAAGCGGTTTGCCGGTCTTGAGCCCGAGCCGGCTGTTCACCGGCGCATGGCTGACGCCGATGCCGAAACGAAAGCGACCGCGGCTGAGCTCGTGGATCAGCGTGGCGGTCAGCGCGTAGTCGGAGGGATGCCGCGTGTAGATGTTGGCGATGGCGGTGCCGAAGGCGATCTTTTGCGTGGCCAGCGCCAGCGCTTCGCACAGGCCGAGGCCGTCGCCGAAGCTGGGACAGTAGATGCCGGAGAACCCGAGCCGCTCGATCTCTTGCGCCGCCTCCAGCGTGGCGTGGCGCCGGCCCGGCATCGCGGCCAGGCTCACCGCGGGTTTCGTCGTCATGATCGGCTCACTCCTCTTCGATTTTCGCTTGTTCGATAACACGCGCGCGCCGCCCGTCATAGGCCGAGAGACGAATTTTGCGTTACGCCGAGCCCAGACGCGTGAGCTCGTCGCGTGGCGACCACTCGAAGCGTACCCGCCGGCCGTCGCGGCGTGCCTCGACGCCGTTTCCGGACGCGACCCTGCCGATACAGGCAGCCGCGATGCGACGGTGTTGCAGCGCCCGCAGCAGCCGGCGCAGCCGCGGTTCAGGTATGGTCAGCAGCAACGCGCCGGAGCCGATCAGCCCGAGCGGCCGCAGACCGAAGTGCGCGCACAGCTGCGCCGTCGGCGGCAGCACGGGGATTCGATCGAGGTCGACGATCAGGCGTCGGCGCGATGCGGTCGCCAACTCGAACAGCGCCGCGGCTACGCCGCCTTCCGTTGGGTCGTGCATCGCGCGCGCGCCGCAGCGGGCGGCCAGCAGCGCTTCGGTCACCACCGAGATGCCGGGCCTGTGGTGAAAGCGCGCCGCCGCTCGTTGTCCGGCAGGCCCCAGCACCGTGCGGGCGGCGTCCGCGCGGCTGCGGGCAAGGATCGACGTCCCCTCGATTCCGGCGGCCTTGGTCACGACGACGACGTCGCCGACTGTGGCGCCGGCCGAGGTGACCAATCGATCACGCCGCACAATCCCTTGCATGTCGCCGGCTACTACCGGCTGCGTGACCGCCGGCGAGACCTCCGTGTGGCCGCCGGTGATCGCGATGCCCAACCCGCGCGCGCTGCGGTCAATGTCGCGGAAAATCCGGCGCACCGCGGCGACGGACGTGTGCGGCGGTACGATGATGGTGGCTTGAAACCACGCGGGTTGCGCGCCCATCACGGCGATGTCGTTGGCGTTGACGTGCACCGCGTACCAGCCGATCTCATCGGCGGTAAACGTCACCGGGTCGCTCTTCAGGATGAGATACTGTGCGCCCAGATTGATGACCGCGGCATCTTCGCCGAACGCCGGTCCGAGGATCACCCGGCGGTCCGCTGCGCCCCGCAGCCGGAGCAGTGACTGCAGGATCGCCGGGGGGAGCTTGCCGGGAGGCAAAAGCATCGGCGCGTCACTGCGCGGATCGCGAACGCGCCCGACCTTCGGCCACGGTCAGGCGCGAGGTTGTGCGTATGGAGGAACGCTTGCGCCGGTCCACCCACGTCGCCAACTCCCGCTCGAGCGCGCCAAACGCGGCGTGGATCGCGTCACCCATGTTGGCTTTCGCCTTGTGCACCCGCAGCGTATCGTTCGGCACCGCTGCCAGCAGGCGGACTTCTTCGTTGCCACACACGTGGTGCGTGCTGTGCACCAATGTGATGTGCAGCCGTATGATGTTGTGGCAAAGGCCGGTCAACTTCCGGCTGCGACGCTGAATGATCGCCCGCCAGCGTGGATGCACGTCGCTGTTCTGCGCCTGAATCTCGATTTGCATGTCCGGATCAATCTCCCTTCTTGCGCACTCGCCAATTCGCTGCGCCACGGCATGCCACCGTAGTCGCTAGTGTAGCAAAGCTGCCGGCCCAACGAACCGTGCGATGAATGGAAAACCCGTCGGGCGCCGGAACTCCGCCGTGCATTCGTGCCACCATCGTGTACCTGTCTTGCGAAACGGCCAGATTTTCACTATCGCGGAGACCGGTGTTCGCGTCTGAGCAAGCCAGCGCCTGGCATGGCATGCTTCCTGCTTTTCAGGTTCTCGGGATGCAACAGGAACTCGAAAAGATGCGACGGAAAGGGGAAGACATGAACGCCATGCCATCGTCGGAAGTCGCTGTCAATGCCAGGTTGCTGCAGGTCGGCTTGGAGGTATTCCCGGTGTACGGGGACGACAAATCCGGATGGAGTCTGGATCCGGGAGATTTGTTCCCGCGGATGCCGATGTGGTTCCGTTATCAGTCGATCGATGAGATTTTCTTCGCGCTGGTCAACCTGAACGTTGGTCCCGAGGGCCGCGCTTAGTCGAGCAAGCTCGTGGGTATGCAGTTGGCCAACTGCAGTTCCGCTCCCCTTTGCAGCGGCGTGCATGCGCCGCTGCCTTCCTGCGGGCGCTTTTGAGCATCGTCCCGCAGCCTCAAACCCTTGGCATTCTCCTTGCGCGTGCGTAGCGCAGCACGTTGAGGAGGAGTCATGGGATTCATCGACCCAATCGCAATCAGCAGCGCCATCCCGACCACCGTCATTCCCCTTGCGGCGGGAGGACCTTTGTCGGTCGCGGCGATCGCCGGCGGCGGCGTCGCCGTGGCATTCGGCGCGTGGGTGGCGGCGAAGCGGTGGCGGCGTCCGATGCGGCGCTCTCGCCCGCTACGGCTGGCGACGGCCAGCTGAGCGTTCCACTTCGACGCGCCGATGCGCTATTCAGAGTCAGACAGCCCACGCCCATGCCCTTCTTCGGTTTCATCATCGCGCTCGTGCTCTTCTTCCACTGCAAGCGCCGCGTGGAGCACTACCGCCGGCAGCATCGGCTAGAGGACGAGGACATGCACGTCGGGTCGGAAGGCGCTGCAAGCTGGCACGAGGAGTGGCATCGGCAGTGGGCCGCCAAGTTTCACCACCAGACCGAGCGCCGCTTGCGTCATCTCGAGCGGCAAACGCAGCGGCGACTGCGCCGCTTGAATCGTGAGGCGCGCCGCTTCGGCTTCTCGATCGTGGGGCCGGCGACCGGTGAAAGAGAGACGACGACCGAGAGTGACCCGGCGGCCGCGCAGCGTACTGCCGAGAGCGATATGCTCCAGCGTGCACGCCGCCGCGCCGCTGCCGAGGCCGGCTTCTACTCCCACCTGATGAGCTATCTCGGCGTCATCGCCTTCCTCGCTCTCATCAACCTGATGACCACGCGCTACCCGTGGTTCATCTGGCCGGCGCTGGGCTGGGGCATCGGCCTCTTCTCGCACTACATGGCGGTGTTCGGGTCGCGCGCAGTGAAACAGCGCTATTTCGATCCCGCCGTGGAGCGCGAGGTGCGCCGCGAGAAGGCGGTCATGCAAACCGAGAAGCAAGCCAGCATCGACGAGCTGTCCGCCACCATCGCGCACGAGATCCGCAATCCGATCGCCGCCGCCAAGAGCCTGGTGCAGCAGATGGGCGAGGATCCGGTGTCGGTGGAAAACGTCGAGTACGCCAAGGTCGCGCTCGAAGAGCTCGACCGCGTCGAGCGCAGCATCTCGCACCTGTTGAAGTACGCCAAGGAAGAAGATTACAACCTCATCAACGTGAACCTGGCGACCGTCGTCGACACGGCGCTTACCGAGATGCGCGCCAAGCTCGACGCCGCCAAGGTCAGCGCCGTGCGCAACTATATCGCCGGACCCACCGTGGTCGCCGACCGCGACAAGTTGCGGCAAGTGTTCGTCAACATCGTCGACAACGCGATCGATGCGCTCGAACACGTCGCCGAGAACCGGCGGATTGACCTGTTCATCGAGAACGGCGTGCGCGGTCCGAGCGCCGGCGCCGCGGGCGGTGCCGCTACCGTGCGCATCCGCGACAACGGCTCCGGTATACCGACCGACAAACTCGAGCGCATCTTCAATCCGTTCTTCACCACCAAGGAAAAAGGTACCGGTCTCGGCATGGCGATCGCCAAGAAGATCGTCGAGGCCCATGAAGGCACGATCGACGTCGTCAGCGAGGCCGGCCGCGGCACCGAGTTCCTCGTGACCTTGCCGCTGCCGTAGTGAAAACAGTGCTGAGTGCTGAGTTCTGAGTGCTGAGGTAAGAGATGACAAAACAACGGGCAACTGCTTCGACCTCAGAAACTCAGCACTCAGCACCCAGCACTCAGGACTGATCCTATGCAGGGACGCGTACTCATCGTCGACGATGAAAAGGCCATGGTACTGGCCTTGAAAGGACTGCTCGGCAAAGAAGGCTATCAGGTCGAGACCGCCGGCAGCGGCGAAGAGGCGCTGCACAAGATCGAGACCGGCAACTTTCATCTGGTGATTACGGACCTCAGCATGCAGGGCGTGAGCGGCATGCAGGTGCTCGAACGCGCCCGCGCCATCGATCCGGACCTCGCGGTGATCATGATCACCGCCTACGGCTCGGAAAAAATCGCCGTGCAGGCGATCAAGCTCGGCGCCGCCGACTACGTTCCGAAACCGTTCGACAACGACGAGATGCGCGTCGTCGTCCGCAAGGTCATGGAGACGGCGCTGCTGCGGCGCGACCATCGCCGGCTGCTCGAACAGGTGCAAGGCACCTTCGGCTTCGGGCAGATCATCGGTCAGAGCCCGCCGATGCGGCGCGTCTTCGAGACCGTCGACAAGATCGCCGACACCGACGTCACCGTCCTGATCCGCGGCGCCAGCGGCACCGGCAAGGAGCTGGTGGCCAATGCCCTGCACTATCGCAGCCCGCGCCGTGCGAAGCCGATGATCAAGATGAACTGCGCGGCGCTCAGCCGCGAGCTGGTGGAGAGCGAGCTGTTCGGTCACGAACGCGGCGCCTTCACGGGTGCCATCGCCCGGCGTGAAGGCAAGTTCGAAGCCGCCGACGGCGGCACCTTGTTCCTCGATGAAGTCGGCGACATGCCGCTCGAAACCCAGGCCAAGCTGCTGCGCGCCATTCAGGAGAAGGAGTTCGAGCGCGTCGGCGGCAACGAGCCCATCCGGGTCGACGTGCGACTCATCGCGGCGACCAATCAGGATCTCGAAGCAGCGGTGCGCGCTGGCCGCTTCCGCGAGGATCTGTACTACCGCTTGCGCGTGGTGGAGCTGGTGATTCCGCCGCTGCGCGAGCGCCGCGAAGATATTCCATTGCTCATCGATCACTTCCTCAAAGAGGCGGCGCAACGCTTCGGCCGCGACGTCAAGCCGCTGACCGGCGATGCCCTGCGGGCCTGCGTCGGCCACGAATGGAACGGCAACGTCCGCGAGCTGCGCTCTGCAATCGAACAGGCGCTCCTGCTGGCTCCCGGACCCGAGATCAGCGAGACAGATCTGTTCGGTGCCGAAGGGCAGTCATCAGCCGTCAGTGTTCAGCCGTCGGTGGCGGAAGCCGAGGGTGCGACAGCGTTGTCGTTCCGCGAAGCGAAGGAACGTATGGTCGAGGCGTTTGAGCGCGACTTTCTCTTGCAAGCCCTCCGCCGGCACGGGGGCAACATCACCAAAGCCGCCGAAGAGGTTGGCATGTACCGGCAGAACTTCCAGCAGAAGATGCGCGAGCTGGGAATCAATGTCGAGAAAGGTGCTGAGTCCTGAGTCCTGGGTCCTGAGTCGCCAGGGCTCGCTCATGCACACTCAGCACTGAGGACTCAGCACTCAGCACTGTCTTCAAAGGAGGCTCCATGCGATTCTTCGCACGCATTCAGAATCTGTTGCACGGCGCCATGTCGCAGTGGCTCGGGCATCGCGAGCAGCGCAATCCCGGCGCCGTGTACGAGGCGGCGATTCAGGAACGCTTCAACCAGTACGCTAAGCTGCGCGAAGCCGCGGCGGGTGTGCTGTACCTGCGCACCAAGCTGGCGCGCGAGCTCGACACCCAATCGAGTGAGCTGACTCGGCTGCGCAGTCAGCTTGACGTCGCCGTCGATGGTGACGACGACGCGGTCGCTCTCGTCTTGATCGGCCGGCGCGACGCCGTCGGGGCCGATGTCGAGCGCCTCACCGGCGAGCTGGCCGAGCTGACGAACGAGGCCGAGGCTGCCAAGAAGAACCTGATCGCCTTTCATAACGACATCGCCCGTCTGCGGGAAGAGAAGGTGCGCATGGTTGCCCGTCTGGCGAACGCCAAGGCACGCATGCGTCTGCAAGAAACGCTCAGCGGATTGTCCCCCGACGCCGACATCCGCGCTCTCGACGAAGTGCGCGACCACGTCAACCGGTTGGTCGCCGAGGTCCAGCTCGGCCGCGACACCGCCGATCCGGAGCTCGAGCGCCGGCTCGGCAGCATCCGGGAAGCCGAGGCGACCGCTGCGGCACGCGCACAGCTCGACGAGCTGAAGCGCGCCCGCAAGCGCACGCTCCTGCCCCTGGTCCTGCCGCGCACCGCTGCCGCATCGTAGGAATAGTGAGATGATGGTGGAGCAGGCGTCCCTGCCTGCTCTCCTTAGCCAATGCCGTACAGCTCGCGCGCGTTGTCCGCGATGATGCGGCGGCGCTCGGCGTGCGGGACGCCAGCGAAGTGCTTGGCGAGCACCGCCTGCGACTCGGGCCACGTGGAGTCGCTGTGCGGATAGTCTGACGCCCACATCAACCGGTCGACGCCGACGAGATGCCGCGTCGCCATCCCGGCGACGTCATCCATGAACGTCGCCCACACGTTCCGCTTGAAGAACTCGCTCGGCAACATCTGCAGCGGCCCTTGGCCGAGCCAGTGGCGATGGCGGTTGTAGGCGTGGTCCATGCGCCCCATGTAGTGTGCGATCCACCCGATGTCATTCTCGGCCGAGACCACCTTCAGCTTCGGGAAACGCTCGAAGACGCGGTTGAAGATCATGTCGGCGATGCTGCGCTGGATGTAGTGAATCACGGTCATTACGCCGGCCATGCGGCTGCCCGCTTGGGCGCTCGGATTCAAGCTCTGGCGCTTGCCGCTGGTGAGAATGTGCAGGCTCACCGGCAGGTTGTTATCCTGCAGGGCGGCCCACAGCGGGTCATAGTGCGGATCACCGTACGGGCAGTCTTCCGGTGAATCGCCGCGGATCATCGCGCCGCGTAGACCGAGCGTGGCGATGCGTGCGATCTCGCTCACCGCGGCATCAATATCGTGGAGCGATATGAGCCCGATACCGACGAGGCGTTGCGGATGCGAGCGGCAGAAGTCCGTCAGCCAATCGTTGTAGGCCTGAAAGCAGGCGTGCTGGTAGCCGCCGTCCGGGATTGCAAACATGGGCATCGTTAGCGTCGGGTAGAGCACTTCGGCCGACACGCCGTCGATGTCCTGATCCTTCAGGCGCGCGTCCGGGTCCCAGCCGCCGGGGCGGGCTTCCTCGTATTTCACGCCGAAGAACTTGATGTCCTTTGGATCGCGCGGTGCGGCGATACCGAGCCCGACCGGCATCGGCAGGATGCCGTCGGCCACCATGAAGTCGCCCATCTCACCGCGCGCTTCGAGATGCGGCGCGCGCTCACGATACGCCGCGGTGATGCGCGTCGTCCACAGATCACCCGGCTCGCTGACGTGCGAGTCGGCGGAGATGATGGCGTCCATATTCGGTCCTCCCGAGACGCCCTCATGCTTGGCGCAGAATCGGGTGCGGCGTCAAGGGCTGGAAGTGCGCCGTCAGCTCAGCCGGTGAGCTTGCGATACTTGATGCGGTGCGGCTGGTCGGCCTCGACGCCGAGGCGGCGGTGGCGGTCGACCTCGTAGTCCTGGTAGTTGCCCTCGAACCACACCACCTGACTGTCACCCTCGAAGGCCAGCATATGCGTGGCGATGCGATCGAGGAACCAGCGGTCGTGGCTGATGACCACGGCGCAGCCTGCGAAGCTCAGCAGCGCCTCTTCCAACGCGCGCAGCGTGTCGACGTCGAGGTCGTTGGTGGGCTCGTCGAGCAGCAGGAGGTTGCCGCCGCTCTTCAACAGCTTGGCGAGGTGCAGTCGATTGCGCTCGCCGCCGGAGAGGTCTTTCACCTTCTTTTGCTGATCGGGCCCCTTGAAGTTGAACGACGCGGCGTAGGCGCGCGAGTTGACCTCGCGCTTGCCGACCAGCACCGTCTCCTTGCCGCCGTCTGAGATCTCCTCCCACAGCGTGCGCTCACCGTTGAGCGTGTCGCGGCTCTGGTCGACGTACGACAAGACGACGGTGTCGCCGACGCGCAGCGTGCCGGCGTCCGGATTTTCCTGCCCAACGATCATGCGGAAGAGCGTCGTCTTGCCCGCGCCGTTGGGTCCGATGATACCGACGATGCCGCCGCGCGGCAGCAGGAAGTTGACGTCGTCCATCAGCACGTTCCCGCCGTACGCCTTGCGCACGGCCTTCGCCTCGATGACCAAATCGCCTAGCCGCTGGCCGGCGGGGATGCTGATCTGCGTCGCATCGCGCCGCGCATCGGCCCCCTGATCCTCGGCGAGCAGTTGCTCGTACTGCGCCAGACGCGCCTTCCCCTTCGCCTGCCGCGCGCGCGGCGCCATGCGCACCCACTCCAGCTCGCGCGCCAGCGAGCGCTGGCGGGCCGAGGCTTCCTTCTCCTCCTGCGCCAGGCGCTTCTGCTTCTGCTCGAGCCACGAAGAGTAGTTGCCTTCCCACGGAATGCCGGCGCCGCGGTCGAGCTCCAGAATCCAGCCGGCGACGTTGTCGAGGAAGTAGCGATCGTGCGTGACCGCGACCACCGTGCCCTTGTACTCTTGCAGATGGCGCTCGAGCCACGCCACTGACTCCGCATCGAGATGGTTCGTCGGCTCGTCGAGCAGCAGCATGTCGGGCTGCTGCAAGAGCACGCGGCACAACGCCACGCGGCGCCGTTCGCCACCGGAGAGCGTGGTGACGTCGGCGTCGCCCGGGGGTAGCCGCAGCGCGTCCATGGCGATTTCGAGTGTACGGTCCAGCTCCCACGCGTTCGTGGCATCGATCGCATCCTGGATGCGCCCTTGCTCGGCGAGCAGCTTCTCCATCGCGTCGTCGGACATCGGCTCGCCGAGCTGCATCGAGACTTCCTCGAAACGCGTCAGCAGCGCGCGCGTCGGCGCGACCGCCTCCTCGACGTGCTGCAGCACATTCTTCGCCGGATCGAGCTGCGGCTCCTGCGGCAGAAAGCCGATGGTCGTCCCTTCGGCGGGGAACGCCTCGCCGGCGAATTCCTTTTCGACGCCGGCCATGATGCGCAGCAGCGTGCTCTTGCCCGCGCCGTTGGCGCCGAGTACGCCGATCTTGGCCCCGGCATAGAAGGAGAGCCAGATGCCTTTGAGGATCTCCTTCCCCTGCGGCGTGACCTTGCGGAGATCCTTCATCGTGAAGATGAACTGCGGCATGCGTGTGTGTCGTTCCTTTTGCGGGAGTGCACGTATCAGTAGCGATCGGCGCGCCGCTTGGCCAGTCTCTCGTGAGATGGTTTGTCGGGCCGAAATGCAGAGGTGCAAAGGAAGCGGACATCTCATCCCCTCTCATCCCCCCACCCTGCCCTCTCCCGGTGGGCGAGGGAGAGAAATAGGTCCCCTCTCTTTCCAGGAGAGGGTCAGGGTGAGGTGGTGAGATGATCCATTCTCTCACCTATGTTCAGCGCTGCGCCCGCCGGTTCTTCAGATACTCCCGCCACGGCGTCCAGTAGCACGTCTCCCACCCTTGGCTCACGCCGGAGAAGTCGTGATCCGCGACGTTCACGTGAACCAGCTCGATGCGCCCCCCGCGTCCTTCGGGCCAGAAGGTGAGGATCAGCGTCGAGTCGATGTCGCGCTTCGCCCAGTGCGAAGCCCGCCACGACTGCACGACCAGGCGCTTCGGTGCCACCTGAAGCATGGTGCCGCACAACGCGCCGTTGAAGGCGTGGAACTCGGCGCCCGCTTTCGGACCGATCGACGCCGGGGCACCTGTGAACGCCGCGTGCGATTTGGGATCGAGATACATGTCGAACAGCTCGCCCGGCGGCGCCGGCAGCGTGACGGCAAGTTGGATGGTTCGAGGCTTCAACGTTTGCATGTCTCAAGATGGCGTCATGCCACGGCACGGAGGCCGTTCTTGGCGACCAGAGACAAAAGCTTCAGGGAGGCTCCCTGCGGGTGCTTTTCGCCTCGTTCCCACTGGCTGATCAAGCCGGTTGTAACGTTGAGATAGCGGGCGAAGACCGCTTGGCTGGCTCCTTCCCGAAGGCGCAAGGCGCGGATGTCCTTTGGCCTCAATGGGCGTACCGGCGTCAGACACATCGTATCGAACTTGCGCATGGTCTTCTTGTCCATGACGCCGACCGTATGGAGGCCTTCGGCCGTCTCGTGGATCGACCCCATCAGCGAGCTACGATACTGTTTGGTTTTTCTCATCGCACATCACCTCAATCAGAGTTCCCGACGCGACCACGTTGGCGATCATGTCGTCGGGATAGGCCAGCAGCTCCAATGCGAGGGCTTTGAGGGCCGCCAACTCGTCATGTCGGATATTGTCCCGGTCGCTCTTCGCGAAGCCGTGGAGGAAGAACGCCCGTACCCGCGCCTTGTAAAGCACCATAGCACGGTACCCGCCCGCCCTTCCTTTGCCCGGCCGGGCGACCCGCTGCTTGATAACACCCCCTCCGAGGTCGGCATCGATCAGGCCACGCTCGGCATCGCGAATAGCCTTGCAGAGTGCCGCATCGTCGAGTTCCGCTCTGCGTGCGAAGCGCGCAAAGGCCTTGTTCTTGAACACCCGCACTCACGTTCACCCCGGCGGACGTGATAGGCACGATCGAGCTATAACACCTAGTGTCATAGTTAGCCTTGATGTGACAAAAATTAGGCGGCGTTCAGCCGCCGGTCGACTCGTTTGAAGCGCTCC
>Ga0209415_10008629_pt1 | contig 17651 bp, 16 predicted proteins | sample PeaSoiSIISIP2007_FD_187696 | JGI IMG/M metagenome (GOLD analysis project Ga0209415, IMG submission 187696) | Peat soil microbial communities from Weissenstadt, Germany - SII-SIP-2007 (SPAdes) (version 2) | ecosystem: Environmental > Terrestrial > Soil > Wetlands > Peat | place: Germany... | reverse complement strand
CTCAGTTTAGCAGCTGCTTCGAGACCGACTGAGAAAGCGTTAGGAAGAGCACTAGGACGTACCCGGTGACGTACACCGCGAGGATCGGGATTATCCCCAGGTTGCCAAGGGCCGCGGCGTAGATCAGGGCGATGATGCCGACGACCGTCGCTAACATCTCGAAGGCGGTCTCCCTGTTTAGGGTGAGCTGGTACTTCTTCTCCTTCCAGGTCCCGGCCTTGCTCGTGATTGCATACTTTGGCGTCCTGAGGAAGGTCCCGGTCTGGCTGGAGAGCAGGCCCGAGAGCGCGCTCACAGAGTTGCTGACGCTGATCCCGTATCCCAGGATGACGAGGAGGAGGATCTGCTTGACGTTGTTGAGCAGCCCCAGGTGCTGCACCCTCACAGCCTCGATGCAGTAGTAGAGCACGGCGAGGGTCGAGAGGACGATCATCAGGGCGAAGATGGCCCACGGAACGATGTCCAGCGTCATCTGCGCGGGAGACCCGAGGATAGCCCCCGGGGTCGGGATCGTGACGTGGACGGCATAGTTGATGACGTTCACGTTCAGGAAGGTCGCGAGGAGCGCGAGCACGAATGAGGCGACCATCAACGGGTGGACCATGTAATAGGTGAGGTGGACGAAGGCCTCGAACTTCTGCCTGATCGAGAGCTTCTTGGAGGCGTAGACGCTAGGCCAGACCTTCCGGGCGGTCTGTATCGAGCCCCTCGCCCACCGCCCCTGCTGCCGCTTCAGGCTCGTGATCGTCGGCGGCAGCTCCGCTGGCACCTTGACGTCCTTGAGGTAGACTGGCTTGTACCCCGAGAGCTGCATGCGGTAGCTAAGGTCGAGGTCCTCGGCCAGGGTGTCGGAGTTCCAGCCTCCCGCGCCCACGATGGCTGACGTCCTGAGGAGGCCGGCGCTGCCATTGAAGTTCATCATGTAACCGCTACTCCAGCGGCCCGGCTGCTCGAGGAGGAAGTGCGCGTCGATCCCTATGGCGAGCGTCTCCGTGATCATGTTGTACCCCCTGTCAAAGTGCGACCACCTGCACTGGACGAACCCGACCTTGTCATCCTGGAGCATGAAGGGGACGGTCCGGTCGAGGAAGTCGTCGCTGGGCGCGAAGTCCGCGTCGAAGACAGCCACGAAGGGCTCGGTCGTCTTCTCAAGCGCCGCCTGGAGAGCCCCGGCTTTGAAGCCAGCCCTCGTCCCTCGGCGTAATATCTCCACGTTGTAGCCCTGCTCGTTATAGCTCTTCGAGAGCGCGTCCAGCTTCTCGCGGGTCTCGTCGTCCGAGTCGTCGATTACGCAGACCCTCACGAGGCTCCGCCCGTAGTGGTCCGCCATCTTCGCGCAGGCATCCAAGAGCCTGTCCGCGACGTAGAACTCGTTGTAGACCGGGAGGTGCACGGCGACGGCCGGCCTCGAGGTCATCCCGTTCTGGGCGGGCTGGATGTAGCCCCGCGCCCTTCTCGTCAGATGCAGAGTGTTGATCCCGTATATGAAGAAGGAGAAGCTGAGCAGGACAGACGCTCCGAGGATTATGTCAGCCACGGGGGAAAAAACAACCGCTGCAACCATTCTACCAAATACCACCTTGACCGTGAGGCTTTTTTTGCTCCTTCCCGCTCCACTATTTAATATATTGGCAACATGTTTTCAGGGATTTGTATCGGTCACGATCTACGGACTGGAATCATGGCGGGACCAGCTCGCCCACATCTGCGCTGGCAGCCTCGCTCCGTCGCGGGATTTCCTCAGCAACGCATAAATATTGATTCTGGGGCAAGTTTGTCCGAGAAAAGATGAGGCTTCAAGAAGGCGGTTCAGTTTATCCGTATCTCAGCGTTCAAAAGCCCATCTTCGGTTTTCGCTACTAATTCGCGCTCTAGTCTTCTTCGCGAAAATCAGCTGGAGCGCCTGGCACCATGAGCACAACTAAGATGTTAGAGACAGTCGTCGTCAAGTTCGGCGGGTCTGTACTTGAGAACGAGAAGGCCGTCGGCCAGGTAGCCTCGCTCATCAAGGAGACGAAGGGCAAAGGGCTGGGAGTAGTGGTCGTCGTATCCGCGATGAAGGGAGTGACCGACCAGATCATGGCGCTCTCAAAGAAGGAGAACCCGGAGATAGAGCCCCACCTGCTCGACGAGCTGCTTTCTTCCGGTGAGAAGACCAGCGCGCGCTTGGTCGCGGCGGCGCTCGCGTCCTTCGGCCTGCAGTCGGTGATTGTCGACCCTGATACGCCATACTGGCCGGTCATTACGGACGACAGGCACCTCGACGCCAACCCGCTGGTCGAGGAGAGCCGGGCCAAGACCCAGCAGTTCATCCTCCCCCTCCTCGCGGCGGGGAAGGTCCCGGTCGTCTGCGGCTTCCTCGGCAAGACGATGAGTGGGAAGACCACGACTCTCGGAAGAGGCGGCAGCGACACTACGGCAGTTCTGCTCGGAAACTGCCTTAACGCGAACGAAGTGATACTCGTCAAGGACGTCCAGGGGGTCTACTCCAGCGACCCCGACAAGGTCACCAACCCGCAGTTCATCGAGAGCCTCAACGGTGAGGAGGCGGAGATGCTGGCAGCGGGCGGGGCGAAGTTCCTCCACGTGAAGGCGCTCCGATACCAGTCATCCGGTCTGAGGATCCGAGTGACCAACCTCGACAGGCTCGATTCGGGGACGGTCATCAAGGGGGAGCTGTCTCCGGTCCAAGTGGAGATGCTCGGCCAGGACGTGTCGATGATCACGTTCGTCGGCCTGAACCCAGAGAAGACCGAGTCCATCATCCGCGCGGCTCGTGCGGTCAGGGAGGCTCACGGAGATCTGCTCGCCCTCTCGCTCGAAGCCAACTCGGCGATCTTCTATGTGGGTGGAGGTGAGAACGTGCTTGACAGCGTCCACAAGGTCCTGGTGGAGGACAAGATTGGGAAGGCGGTCTCCGAGTTCCCCCGCTTATCGATGATCACGGTCAAGGGAGCGGCGCTCGAGACAGAGAGGGGCGTAGTCCAGAGGATAACCAGGCCGCTGGCGCAAGCGTCAATCAACGTCTACGGCATTGTGACCATCCTGTCTTCGGTGAGGGTGTTCGTCTCCGCCGAACAAGCTCAGAAAGCCTGCGCCCTCGTGAAGGAAGCGATGATGGGGACCTCGGACAGCATGGGGGAATCGAGATCAAAATGACCAGACGAAGAGAAGTGAAGGCCGCCCTCCTCGGCGCGACGGGAGCCGTGGGGCAACGCTACATCAATATGCTGCCCAAGCACCCGTACCTCCATCTCGAGGTCTTGATGGGAGGAGAGTCGGCCGGGAAGAAGTACGGCCAGGCAGTCCGATGGCTCTTCCCGGACGCCATCGACCCGGTGATGGCCGAGAAGGTCGTGCGCCAAGCGAAGCCAGAGTCCGCGAAGGGATGCGACATCGTCTTCTCCGCCCTCCCTTCTGAGGTGGCGGCCGAGGTCGAGACGAAGTTCGCTGAAGCGGGATTCACGGTGGTCAGCGAAGCGAGCGCACACCGCATGGATGCTGACGTCCCCCTCATGATCCCAGAGATCAACGCGGAGCACCTCAAGCTCCTCGAGTCCCAGAAGAAGAGGCGAGGATGGAAAGGGGCGATAGCTACGACTCCCAACTGCACCGGGACAGGCCTTTCCATGGTCCTCAAGCCGCTCATCGACGACTTCGGCGCCAACAAGGCGATAGTGACGACGATGCAAGCCCTCTCGGGAGCGGGATTCCCCGGGGTGCCGTCGCTCTCGATACAGGAGAATGTCATTCCCTACATCAAGAACGAGGAGGAGAAGGTCGCGGCGGAGGCGAAGAAGATCCTCGGGGCTTATGCTAACGGGGCCATAAGGCCGAGCCCGCTCAGCATGGGGATCTCGTGCAACAGGGTCGCAGTCATCGACGGGCACTTGGAGACCCTCTACGCGGAGTTCGCCCATGAGATCACCCCGGCGGCGGCCGAAAGGTCCCTCAAGAGGTTCAGGGGCGAGCCTCAGAGGCTCAAGCTCCCCACAGCGCCTGACCAGCCGATCATCGTCAGGAAGGAGAACGACAGGCCGCAGCCCCGCCTAGACAGGATGGCAGGGAGCGTCCCAGGCATGAGCGTCGTGGTGGGGAGGGTAAGGAACGGGATTGACGGCAAATCCCTCCAGTTGACGCTTCTTTCCCACAATACCATCAGGGGGGCGGCGGGGACGGCGATCCTCACAGCGGAGCTCATGGAGAGGGAAGGATACCTCGAGAATTAGGTGGAACCGGTTGGTCTTTGGAAAGCAGGTGAGGCTGAACAGGATAACGAAGAACGGGAGGATGCTGTGCATCCCTATGGACCACTCGTTCACGATCGGCCCCGTCAAGGGTCTCGAGAACCCCGAGGAGATGATCGTCAAGGTGGCAAAGGGCGGAGCGACCGCATTCCTCGTCCACAAGGGGATAATCAAGTCATTGAAGAAGCCGGTGCCGATCGGGATGATAATGCACGCCTCGGCGAGCACCCACCTGAGCCTGGCACCGAACCGAAAGATGCTCTGCGCCTCCGTCCTCGAAGGCGTGAGGCTCGGCGCAGACGCCATCTCCATCCACGTCAACATGGGCTCAAAGGAAGAGCCGGAGATGCTCGAGCAGTTGGGGATGGTGGCAGACCAATGCGACGATTATCAGATTCCGTTCATCGCGATGATGTACCCGCGCGGCGAGAACATCAAGGACCCGTCTGACCCCGAAGTCGTCGCGCACGTCGCGAGGGTGGGGGCGGAGAGCGGAGCAGACATCGTGAAGACGGTCTACACCGGCGACATCGAGAGCTTCAGAGACGTTGTGAGAAAGTGCCCGGTCCCGGTGGTCCTCGCAGGCGGGGCAAAGGTCGAGACGGACGACGAGATACTCAAGCTCGCTGACGACGTCATGGAGGCTGGGGCGATGGGCGTGACCTTCGGCAGGAACGTCTTCCAGCACCGCGACCCGACCTTGATAGTGAGGGCGTTGAGGAGGATAGTGATAGATAGGAGGAGCGTCGAAGAGGCGATGGAGGTCATGAGCGCTGCCAACGCCTGAGAAAGAGATAGTACTCGACGTCACAGACATCCAAGACATCGCAAGAGCGCTGAAGGAAGCGAAGGCGGTCGGGATAGGCGCTGTGCTCACCCGCGGCCAATCGAAGCCGCTAGAGGGAGCAGAGGGATTCCACGAGTACAAGGAGAAGGAAGGCGACTTCGCCTGGGTCGAGGTCAGGGGGGCCGAGGACATCGACCGCGCGGTGGGCTCGCTGCAGAAGGACCACAAGTTCGTCGTCGTCGACTGCACCAACTGGAAGATCATCCCGCTCGAGAACCTCATCGGCGAGTTCAGGCGGAGGCGGAGGAAGATCTACGCGTTCATGAAGTCAGAGAGCGACATCAAGCTCGCCTTCTCCATATTGGAGAAGGGCGTCGACGGGGTCGTCATCCCCTACTCATCGCTCAAGGCCTCGAAGGAGCTGATCTCGAAGGTCACGTCGGCCGCAGGAGGCCAGCAACGCAACCTCCCGCTCGCGAAGGCAAGGATCAGGCGCATAGTGGACGTCGGCGACGGGGAGAGGGTCTGCATAGACACCGCGTCCCAGCTCGGGCTTGGAGAGGGGATGCTCATCGGGAGCATGGCCAGCTTCTTCTTCCTGGTTCACAGCGAGACCGTGCCGACGGAATACATACCCACGCGGCCCTTCAGGGTCAACGCCGGCGCGCTCCACAGCTACATCCTCGGGGCGGACGGGAAGACGCGGTACCTCTCAGAGCTCCGGAGCGGCGACAAGGTCCAGCTCGTGGACAAGTCAGGAGCGAGGCGCGACGCCATCGTTGGGAGGATAAAGATGGAGAGGAGGCCGCTGGTCATGATAGAGGCGGAGGTCGACGGACAGGAGGGGACGGCCATGCTCCAGAACGCAGAGACCATCCGTCTTGTGCGCCCCGACGGGGCTCCGCTCGCGATCACCGAAGCGAAGGTGGGGGACGAGATCCTGGTCCATGTCGCGGGACAGGCCAAGGGGAGGCACTTCGGCGGTGAGGTCGACGAGTTCATTGTCGAGCGCTAGCCCTGGCGAGCCAGCGCGGGCGGCGCGGTGAGCGCCGTTGGCGAAGAAGACCACGCCGCTGCTCTGCACCTCCGTGGGGGCGGACTCTCCGGGAGAGCTGACGAGCAAGGCCAAGCTCGCGTTTTCGCTCGGCTCGGATCTCGTCGAGTTCCGGATAGACAGGCTGACAGGAGGCGAGGCGCTGCACGAGCTCGAGTCGGAGCTCGCCCGCTTTGCGAGGAGGGCGATCATCACCGTCAGGTCAAGCAGAGAGGGCGGCGGCTTCATGGGAAGCGAAGGGCACCGTCTCAACCTCATCTCCCGCCTAGCAGAGATGAGACCCGCCTTTCTCGACATCGAGCTGGACACCGCGAGAGAGAACAAGGAGTGGGTGAAAGCCCTCCCAAAGGAGGTGAAGCGGATAGTCTCGTGGCACGACTTCAAGGGCACGCCGCCGTTGAAAGAGCTCCGGTCCATCTGCCGAGAGGAGCTCGGCTTCGGCTCGCTAGCCAAGGTGGTCACGACAGCCAAGAGCGCCGATGACAACATCACGACCCTAGCCCTTTGCGGGGGCAAGCCCGGCAAGGTGGTCTCTTTCTGCATGGGAGAGCTCGGGACCGTCTCGCGGGTGGTCGCGATGCGCATGGGCGCGCCCCTCGTCTATGCGTCCATCCCGAACGAGGCGGTGGCTCCCGGCCAACTTTCCATCTCCACGATGAGGCAGCTCCGGAGAATGGTAGCCTGAAACGATGACTGACATGTACTGCGTCATCGGGAGGGACGTCTCGCGCTCGCCGTCCCCAGCGATGATGAACGCGGCCTTCAGCTCTCTGCACATCGACGCAAAATACACGCGTGTGAGCGTCCCGGAGGCCCGGTTCGTCCGCGAGCTCGGGCGCCTGATGGCCTCTCGTATCAAGGGCATGAACGTCACCATCCCCTTCAAGACGGCCGTGATCCCGTGGTTGGGGGGCCTGGACGCGGTCGCGACCAGGATCCAAGCCGTCAACACCGTGAAGATGGAGGAGGACGGGCGTTATCTCGGCCACAACACCGACCCCGACGGGATAGCGGGGCCGCTGAAGGCGGTCGTGGCATCGCTCGACGTCAGGAACGCCATGCTCATAGGCGCAGGAGGGGCGGCCCGCGCCTTCTGCGAGGCGATGAACAGGGTAGGCTGCATCGACGTCGCTGTCGCGGTCAGGGACGTGGAGCGCGCACGCCGGTTTGTAGGCGACATGGAGAAGTCGTTCCCGCGGATGAACCTCACGCTGGCCTCCATGGACGACCTCCATTACCTCAGCCACGACCTGGTCTTCAACGCCTCGCCGATGGGGGCGAGCGGCGAGGCGCTCCCCAAGGAGCTGAAGCGTGTGTTGCCTGGGAGCAAGGTGGTCTTCGACGCAGTCTACCGCCCAAGGGAGACCAGGCTGCTGGCAGAGGCGAAGCGCAATGGGTCTGAGGCCATATATGGCGAGGAGATGCTCTTGCACCAGGGGATGGCCGCCTTCAAGCTCTGGACGGGGAAGGACGCCCCGGAGAAGGCGATGAGGAAGGCGCTCGTGAGTTCGCTCGAGGCAGCCTTGAAAAAGGCGAAGAGAGGTCGGGCGAAGAGATGACGGCGGTCAGGGCAAAGTCCCAAACCTTCGGGGCCATCAGCATAGTCAACGCCATCGCGAGCGGCAAGGGGGCGACCGCCAGCGTCAGGCTCACGACGGAGGCCGAGGTGGAGGTGGAGGACTCGCCCGGGCAGTGGGAGGTGACGGTCAACGGCAAGAAGTCAGAGTCGCTCCTGGCAGTCGAGACTGTGAGGAGGGCCATCAAGATCGCAGGAAAGGACCCGGACGCTTTCTCTGGCAGCGTCAAGACATCCTCGAGCGTCCCCATTGGAGTGGGTCTCAAGAGCTCCTCCGCTTCGTCCACCGCCATCGCTCTCTCCGCCTTCGCCGCCCTCGGCCAGAAGGCCTTCGACCCAAAGAAGGTCCTCGACTGCAGCGTGGAAGCCTCGCTTGCGAGCGGTGCGAGCATCACGGGAGCCCTGGACGACGCGGCAGCCTGCCTCCTCGGCGGGCTCAACATGACCGACAACCTCCGGAGGAAGGTCGTAAGCTCCAAGCTCTTCGACAAGAAGCTCAAGGTGGTGATCCTGGTGCCCAAGACCCGGAGCAGGAGGGAGTCCGTCGACCCCCAGTTCATCAGGAAGTTCGGCGGCCTCACCAACCTCTTCTTCGAGATGAGCCTCAATGGCGACTACTGGAGGGCGATGGTCTTGAACGGGATGGCCTACTCGTCCATCCTCAAATACGACCCGTACCCGGCGCTCCGTGCTGTGGAACTGGGCGCTTTGGGAGCGGGCCTCTCGGGTACCGGACCGGCGGTCGCGGCGGTCTTCGACCCGTCGAAGCAAGCCGAGATTGAAGCTTTGGCGAAGGACTGGGCCTCGGACGGGAGCAGCGTGATTGAGACCGAGACGAACAACGAGCATGGGAGGCTCCTCACGGTTGGCTAGGAGCGCGAGCGTCGACGGCGCCACACGCGTCCTTGCCGCGGGGCCGCTCAGCGGCAGCGTGTCTGTCCCGCCGAGCAAGAGCTACACCCACCGGGCCGTGCTCATGGCCAGCCTCGCGACGGCCGGCAAGGGCGGGAAGGGGTCGAGGATTCGCAACCCCCTGCTCTCCCGCGACACCAACGCCACGGTGGACGCCTGCGCGGCGATGGGAGCGGGGATGGACAGGCGCGATGGCGTCCTTACGATCAAGGGTACCCGGCCCATGCTCCCAGACGACGTGGTGAACGTCGAGAACTCGGGCACGACGCTGAGGTTCATGACCTCGGCTTTCTCGCTCGCCCCGGAGGGCTACGCGGTGCTGACTGGCGACTCCAGCATCAGGCGGAGGCCCATGCAGCCTCTCCTCGACACACTGGGGCAGCTGGGGGTTCAGGCTTGGAGCTCGAAGGGGAACGGGTGCGCCCCCGTGATTGTGAAGGCTGGAGGGATGAGAGGCGGGAGGGCGTCGATAAGGGGAGAGGTATCATCTCAGTTCATTTCGTCCCTTCTGGTGTCGAGTCCGTTGGCCGAAATCGACACGACTTTGAAGGTGGCGGATGCGGTCTCAAGGCCCTACATCGAGATGACGCTCAGGCTCGCCGAGCTATTCGGCGTGAAGGTGAGCAAGAAGGGATACTCGGAGTTCGAGGTCCCCTCAGGGCAGGAGTATCACGCCGCGGACTTTTCAGTGCCGGCGGACTTCAGCTCGGCCTCGTTCATCGTTGCGGCTGTCGCGATGATAGGCGGGCGGGTCAGGGTCGAGAACCTCGATGCGAGCCTACCCCAGGGGGATGCGCGCATCACAGAGATAGTCAAGCTCATGGGCGCGAAGGTGACAGAGGAGAAGGGCGCCCTCGTGATCGCCTCCGACGGCGACAGGCTCGAAGGAGGGACGTTCGACCTGGGCGACACCCCCGACCTCCTCCCGGTGGTCGCCGCGCTGGCTCTGAGATGCGACACTCCGGTGGAGATAGTCGGGACCGCCCACGCCCGGTTCAAGGAGACGGACAGGATAGCGATAGTCGCCAAGGAGCTCTCGAAGCTGGGCGTTAGCGTCAAGGAGAGGCAGGACGGACTCAAGATACTCCCTCCGAAGGGGAAGCTGGAGGCGGCGCTGTTGGACGCGCACGACGACCATAGGATGTTCATGGCCTTCTCCCTGGCCTCGATGCTTATTCCAGGCGGGGCTCCGATCATCGGCGCCGAGAGCCTCGACGTCTCGTATCCCACCTTCCTGGAGGACATCAAGATGCTCGGGGCGAAGGTAAGGAGCGAGTAGAGGGTAGCGCGAGAGATGACAGGCAACATTTACGGCGAAAGGTTCGTTGTGGTTAGCTTCGGCGAGAGCCATGGCAAGGGGGTGGGGACCGTCGTCGACGGGGTGCCCGCCGGGCTCGCGCTCTCCGAGGGCGACATCCAGCCTGACCTCGACCTCAGGAGGCCAGGCCAGTCCATCGTGACGACACAGAGGAAGGAGGGAGACGTCGTCGAGATAATGTCCGGGGTCTTCAACGGGCGCACCACCGGGGCTCCCGTGATGATGATGATCCGCAACCTGGACGTCGACTCGCGCTCGTACGAGGCGATGGTCAACACGCCCCGCCCCAGCCACGCCGACCTCACCCACAAGACCAAGTACGGTGGCTTCAATGACTACAGAGGGAGCGGGAGGGCTTCGGCGAGGGTGACGGCCGGCTTCGTGATGGCCGGGGCGGTTGCCAAGAAGCTCTTGAAGGAGACTCTGGGGATAGAAATAATCGCGTACACGCTCGAGCTGGGGGGCCTTAGGGCAGAGGGCTTCACACTAGACGACGCTCGGAAGAACAGGTACTCCAACGACGTGAGGAGCCCCGACCCCAAGCTCGCCGAGAGGATGAAGCAGATGGTCATCATGAGCAGGGGAGAGGGGGACAGCCTCGGCGGGATCGTCGAGTGCATCGCCCTCAACCTCCCCGTGGGGCTGGGCGAGCCGGTCTTCAACTCGCTCGACTCCGACCTGGCCCAGATGGCGCTGTCAATCCCCGCGGTCAAGGGCGTCGAGTTCGGGTCGGGCTTCTCCTCCGCGCGGCTCAAAGGGAGCGAGAACAACGACCAGTACTACATCGACAAGAAGGGGAAGATCGCCACCGAGACCAACAACTCAGGAGGGATAATCGGCGGCGTCTCGAGCGGGATGCCCCTCGTCTACAGGCTGGCCTTCAAGCCACCCGCTTCCATCGCCAAGAAGCAGAAGACGGTCGACCTCTCAAAGAAGAAGCAGGTCGAGATGGTTGTCCCCGGGAGGCACGACCCGGTGGTCGTCCCTCGCGCTGTGCCGATAGTCGAGTGTTGCACCGCGATAGTCCTCGCGGACCACGCTATCAGAGCCGGCTTTATCTCCCCCGTCCTCGGAGGAAGGAGAAGGCAGCTTTGACCAGCAGCGAAGCAGAGCAGGCGAGGGCCGAGCTCCAAGAACTGCGCGAAGAGGTCGCGGAGACCACCAAGGAGATAGTCAAGCTCGTCGCCAAGAGGGCAGAGCTTGCGAAGAGGATAGGCGAGGTCAAGAGCAGGGAGTCGCTTCCCATCGACAACGAGAAGGTTGAGGACGCCCTGCTCGAGGACGTCATCAGGGAGTGCAAGAGGCTAGGCCTGGACCAGCAACTCGGGACCAAGATACTCAGCACGCTGCTCAAAGAGTCCAAGAAGGCCCAGCGAACTCACGTTGGAGGCAAGCAGCAACCCCTAATCACGCCGATGGTGATGATGGCCAAGGCCACCGAGATAGAGAAGAGCGGGAAGAAGCTCATCAGGCTGGACGTGGGCGAACCCGACTTCCGCCCGCCGAAGGCTGTGCTCGACGCGGTCTCGAACGCCCTCTACTCCTACAAGACTTACTACACGGTGGGGCGCGGGATCCCCGAGCTGCTGACGGCGCTACGCGCCTACCTGGCAACGCGCTACAACTACAGGGAGGCAGCGGAGAACCAACTTCTGGTCACGCCTGGCGGAAGGTTCGCAGTCTACTCCGCGCTGGCCACCGTCGCTTCCGAGGGAGACAGCGTCCTCGTGATCGAGCCGAACTGGCCCGCATACAAGGAAGGGCTCGACTACATCGGCGCGCGGGCAATCACGATACATACGACCATGGACGAGAAGTGGGAACCGTCCCCTGAGAGCGTCAAGGCGGCGATAAGGCCCAACACGAAGGCCATCGTCCTGAGCTACCCCTCAAACCCAACCGGGAAGATAATGGACAAGTCGAGGTTCAAGGAGATAGTCGAGATCGCGGACGACCGCGGCCTCACGGTGATAAGCGACGAAATCTACAACGACTACGCCTACAAACCTTGCCCTACCATCCTCGACAACCTTCCGAAGCGATATGTCCTCACCTCGTCGTTCTCCAAGGCGTGGAGCATGACCGGGTTCAGGGTGGGTTACTCGCTGGCACCGGCGGAGACGAGCTCAAGGATGTTGAAGATCCTCGGCCTGATGATAACGTGCGTCCCTGAGTTCATACAGCGAGGAGCGGCGAAGGCCCTCGAATGCCATGAAGAGGTCTCGCGCAACTCGAGGGTCATGAAAGAGCGGATCGACTCGACCACAATAGAGTTGGAGAAGATAGACGCGCTGGAGCTCGTCAAGCCCGAGGGGGCGATCTATGCGTTCCCGCAGGCCAAAGACACGACATTCGACTCGTCGGCCTTCGCCATGGAGCTGCTAGAGAAGAAGGGAGTGACAATCAGCCCCGGGACCGGCTTCGGCGACTATCCGAGGTGCTTCAGGCTCTCGCTGGGCCAGCCTCAAGAGACCATCGCGGCCGGCATAAGGAAGATAGGCGAACTGCTGAGTTGAGGGTCGCCGTCCTGGGCGCGTCGGGCGGGATGGGCTCCTTTTTCGTCCGGTACTTCCTCGAGAGAGGCGAGACGGTGAGGGGGTCAGACACCGCCAAGGGAAGGAAGGAGGCCTCGTCCGGCAACGCTGGAAGAGTTGTGTCTTGCAAGACGAATGCGGAGGCCGTCAGGGGATGCGACGTCACGGTGATCGCCGTCCCGGTGGACAGCACGCTGAAGGTCGCCAAGGAGGTGGCTGGGCGGCTGAAGCCTGGCTCCACGCTGGTCGAGATATCGTCTGTCAAGGGCGAGACCCTCCCCGCGCTCAGGAAGCTCGTCGGCAAGAAGGTCACTTTGCTCTCCATCCACCCGCTCTTCGGTCCCGCGCTCGAGTCGAGGAAAGGGATGAAGATAGCCGTGATAACCGGAAAGGGAGGAAGGGCCGACGGGGCAGAGCCCACCCTGGCGCGGAAGCTCTTCCCGGAGGCGCGGATAATCCCGATGAGCCGCAAGGAGCACGACAAGTCGATGGCGGTGGTCCTTTCGCTTACGCACCTCCTGAACGTGGTCTACGCCGGGACGGTGTCGCAGTTCCTCTCTCCGGACGAGTTCATGAAGGTCTCGACTCCCAACTCGTCGATGCAGCTAACCCTCGCCGAGGCGATACTCGCGCAGGACGCAAGGCTCTCGTATTTCATCCAGGCAGGGAACGTCTACACGGGGAAGGTGGCCCGCACAGCGTTGCGCGAGCTCAAGCGCCTCCTCGCAATGATCGAGGGCTCGGATTGGGAGGCATTCGACGCGCACTTCTCGAGGCTCTCGAAGAGGTACGAGACAGACAAGAGGGCGAGCGCGGTCATCAGAGAGATATACAGCGCGGCGGAGAAGGCAGCCTAGGCACGCCTGGTGGCGGCTTTCAAAGTGCGAACGTAACTCTCGACGCTCGCGAGCATGATAGCCGGGCCGTCCTTCTGGCACCTGGCGACCCTGTCGACGATCGCGCTACCCACGACGACCGCGTCAGCCCCCGCGGCGAGGATGGCCCGCACGTGCTCCGGCGTCGAGATCCCGAAGCCTACCGCGAGCGGGACGGCGTTCGCGTACCTCTTTGCGAACCGTATCAGCCCGACGGTGCTCTCCTGCACGTCCGACCTCGCGCCGGTGACCCCGGTCAACGACACGAGGTAGAGGAACCCCGAGGTGTGCCTGGCTATCGCCTTCATCCGGGCCGGCGTGCTCGTCGGCGCCGCGAGGAGGACCGCGTCGAGGCCATAGCGGTTCGCCAACGGGGCGTACTCTTGGATCTCGTCGAAGGGGAGGTCAGGGACGATGAACCCATCGACCCCGTGGCTCTTCGCGGCCTCGAGGAACTTGCCCAGGCCGTTCGAGTAAAGTATGTTGTAGTAGCTCATGGCGACGATGGGCAAGAGAGGGTTGCGGGACTTGGCGGCGCCGATGAGCTCTAGGACCTGGGTGGGCGTCGTGCCCGCCGCGAGGGAGCGGACGTCCGCCGCCTGGATCGACTTGCCGTCGGCGATGGGGTCCGAGAAGGGGATGCCCACCTCCAGGATGTCGGCGCCTCCCCTCACGACCGCGTCTATCACAGATGCCGACGTGCTTAGGTCGGGGTCGCCCCCCATCACGTAGGCGACGAGGGCGCCCTCATCGTGGAGCCCTTTGAAGACCGACGAGATCAGGCTCAAAGCTCGAAGCCTGCCCTCTTCGCGATGGTGTGGACGTCCTTGTCGCCCCTGCCTGAGAGGGTCACGACTATCGACTGCGCCCTCTTCATCTCTTTCGCCAGCTTGACGGCGAAGGCGACGGCATGGGCGGACTCGAGAGCGGGAATTATCCCCTCCTTCCTCGAAATGAGGTGGAAAGCCTCCACCGCCTCCTCGTCAGAGACCGTGACGTAGGTCGCCCGCCCGCTGTCCTTCAGGTAGGAGTGCTCAGGACCGACGCCAGGGTAGTCGAGCCCAGCCGAGATGCTCTCGGTGCTCCTCACCTGCCCGTTCTCGTCCTGGAGGACGTAGGTCAGCATCCCGTGGAGCACGCCTTTCCTCCCTTCGATGAGCGAAGCCGCGTTCTTGCCAGCGCCCGTCCCGCCCGCTTCGACGCCGTAAAGCCTGACCCCCTTGTCCCTGACGAAGGCATGGAAGCTGCCCATCGAGTTGCTCCCCCCGCCGACGCATGCGACCACGGCGTCAGGAAGGCGGCGTCTCTTGTTGAATTCGGCCCTCACCTCGCGGCCGATGACGCTCTGGAAGTCCCTTACCATGACGGGGTATGGATGGGGCCCGACGACAGAGCCGAGAAGGTAGTATGTCGTCTTGACGTTGGTCACCCAGTCCCTAAGCGCCTCGTTTATCGCGTCCTTGAGCGTTCGGGAGCCGCTCTCGACAGGATGGACCTCAGCCCCAAGGAGCTTCATCCTGAAGACGTTCAGCTTCTGCCTCTCGATGTCCTCCGTGCCCATGTAGACCTCAGCCTTCAGGCCCATAGCCGCGCAGGCCATCGCGGTGGCGACGCCGTGCTGCCCCGCCCCTGTCTCCGCGATGATCCGCTCCTTCCCCATCCTCTTTGCGAGGAGAGCCTGACCGATGGTGTTGTTGATCTTGTGGGCCCCTCCGTGGAGAAGGTCCTCCCTCTTGAGAAAGATCTTGGCACCTCCTGCGTAGGTGGTGAGGTTCGCGGCGAGGTAGACCGGCGTGGGCCTCCCAGCGAAGTCGTGGAGCAGCCGCTGCAGCTCCGCTATGAAGGCCTTGTCCTTTCGGGCTGCCAGGTAGGCCTCTTCGAGCTCCTGGACCGCGGGGACGAGGGTCTCAGGGACGAACTGCCCCCCGAAGATGCCGAACCGCCCGTTGCGGGGGTAGTCCTCCGCCGTCCGCGCGCCGCGCTTCTTCGAGGCCGCCATCTAGCGCGCCACCTGCCTCCCCCCTGATGGGCTGGCCTTGCTCATGAACGCCCTGACCTTCGCGGGGTCCTTGACCCCGGGGGCAGACTCTACTCCCGACGAGACGTCGATGCAAAACGGAGCGACGGTAGCTATCGCCAGCTCGACGTTCTCAGGCCTCAGGCCCCCCGAGAGTATCAGCGGGGTCGGTGCGATTGTCTTCCGGATCGCCGCGCAGACGCTCCAGTCCGACGTCAGCCCGGTCCCCCCGTCGTAGCCCTCCTGATACGTGTCGGTGAGCAGCGCGTCGTACCCCCTGACTGCCTCCTTCGCCTTTGCCAGGACGCCCCTACCTCCGCCACCGGAGCTCTCCTGTCGGGGCACGGAGTAGGGCTTCAGTAGGTTGGCATGGAAGGAGTCTCTCACCGTCTCGGGCGAGAACAGGCTGCCGTAGAGCTGGATGGCTTTGGGAGCGATGCGCTTGACCGCTTCAGAGTTCTCGACTAACGCCCCCCCAGTCGTGACGAGGACTGAGGTCACGAAGAGCGGGACCCTCGAGATGAGCGTCGCGGCGCGCGAGATCGTGAGGTTCCGCGGCGAGCTTGAGAGCCCCGAGATGAATCCCGCCGCATCCGCCCCGGCGTCCACCACGGCGTCTACGTCCTCCTCCCTGGTGAGCCCGCAGATCTTAACGCGCGTCATCTTGATGCCCCGGTCAGCGACCGCACCTTGGCTTCTACGTCTGCCGACTTCATGAGCGCTGAGCCTACGAGGAATCCGTCCGCCCCCATCCCCAGAAGCTCGTCTATCTCCTGTCTCGAATTGATGCCGCTCTCCGAAATCACGAGCTTATCCTTCCCCATCATCCGGAGGCGCTCCCTCCTGTGTCTGCCCCTGGCCAGCAGGCTCTTCGAGGTCGCGAGAGATACCTCAAGGGTGTCCAGGTCCCTGTTGTTTATCCCTACCACGTCCGCCTCTGACTCGAGCGCGAACATATACTCGTCTTCCGTGTGCGCCTCGAACAGCACTTCCAGCCCCCGGATGTGCGCCCGCGAGAACATCTTCTCCAGACTCACCGTGGCGAGCCTGTTCATGAAGATCGCCGCGATGAAGAGGACCGCGTCGGCGCCCATGTGCGCGGCCGCATCAATCTGGACGGGGTCGATGACGATGTCCTTCATCAGGACCGGGACCTTGACCGACTCCTTGACCAGGCGGAGGTAGCGGATGTCGCCGTCAAAGTGCTTGGGCTCCGTGAGGACAGAGATCCCCGAGACGCCGCCGCGCTCGTATGAGCGGGCGATCTTCTTCACGTCTCCTGCCGGCCTGAGCTTACCCTCCGCGGGCGAGGTGAACTTGATCTCCGCGAGGAGCGGCGTGAACTTCGAGCGCAGGATCGAGTCCTTGAGGCTCCTGTGCTCCAGTCTGGTGCCGAGTGCGTCCCCCAGATCGCCATAGTATCCCTCGGAGATGCTCTGGGCCGCCGAGCGAGCCAGGGTGAAGATGAAGCTGGCGTCATCTTTTCTGCTTTGCATATCTCTCCCTCGCTCCTTCTAGGCTCCCGCCGCTGAACTTCACCATCTGTTCCAGCTTGGCCATCGCCTTGCCGCTCTTTATCGAGTCGGCGGCCAGCTCGAAGCCCTCGTCGAAGGTCGTCGCCTTCTGGGCGAGGACCAGGCAGGCCGCGCTGTTCACGAGGACCATCTGCGCTCCGCAGTCCCGCTCCTTCGAGTCTCCGCTCAAGATCGAGAGCGCGAGCATCGCCCCCTCCTCGGCGTCCGCCGGGCTCGTAGGCGGGTTGAGCGGGCCGTCCCGGAGTCCGAATTCTCGGGGCAAGTACTCGCGGGTGTCTGTCTTGCCGTCCTTGAGGTGCGAGACCAGCGTCTTACCGGTAACGGAGATCTCGTCGACACCCTCGAGGCCGTGGACGACCATCGCCTCCTGGAGTCCGAGCTTCCCGAGGACGGCGGCGACCTGAGGGACGAGCGTCGGGGTGTAGAGGCCCAGGAGCTGGGCGTCCACCCGGGCGGGGTTGATGAGCGGCCCCATGAGGTTGAAGACCGTCCTCACGCCGAGCTCTTTCCTGACCGGGGCGACCTGTTTCATCGCTGGATGGAATGAGGGTGCGAACATGAATCCGATCCCTATCTGCTCGATGGAGTCCTTCACGCGGGAGGGCTCCATCGCGAGGTTGAAGCCCAGCTTCTCGAGGACGTCGGCGCTGCCAGAATTGCTCGTGACGGAGCGCCCGCCATGCTTCGCGACGACCGCGCCGGCCCCCGCAGCGACGAAGGAGGACATCGTGCTGACGTTTGGGGTCTTGACGGCGTCCCCGCCGGTCCCGCACATGTCGATCATCCTCCCCTTCAC
>Ga0209415_10008627_pt1 | contig 17655 bp, 15 predicted proteins | sample PeaSoiSIISIP2007_FD_187696 | JGI IMG/M metagenome (GOLD analysis project Ga0209415, IMG submission 187696) | Peat soil microbial communities from Weissenstadt, Germany - SII-SIP-2007 (SPAdes) (version 2) | ecosystem: Environmental > Terrestrial > Soil > Wetlands > Peat | place: Germany... | reverse complement strand
CCGACGCCGCCGTAACCGCCCGCGCCCGCGTCCGGTGGAGTCGCCGAGTACGCCGGGTCTCCCTGGTCTGAGGCGTTGATGACCACCGTGATCGTGGTCGTCTGCATGAGCGTCCCGTAGGTGGCCGTGACGTTCCCGACTCCGCCAAGCGTGCCCGCCGGCGTGAACAGGCCCGCCGCGTCGATCGTCCCCAGCTCGCCGCGATCGATCGACCACGCCACGGGGACCTGCATGCCGCCCACGGTCGCCGTGAACTGCTGCGTCGGCATCTGCTGCCCCGCCGTCACGGTGAGGACCGGCATGAGGGGCATGATCGCCAGCGCCCCTTGGACGAGCCCGGAGCCATCCTTGCCGCCGTCGGTCCCGCCGAGGCCCGTCAGGTTGAACGGCGCGTCGAAGGTGCTTCCGTCGAAGGTGCTCGCGTCGGGGCCACGAGTGTGAAAGGTACTCGTGCTCGCCGGGCTGCCGCAGCCGGGCACGCCGCTCGCCACGGCGGCCCCGCCGACGATGGCACCGCGGATCATCCAAGCGACTGTCCCGTCCCGGAAGAATCTCACGCCCATATCATAATGCGATGGCCGCTCCAGGACGAGATTGCCGTTCCTGGTGCCATCACTTCAAGGAGCCGATCTCCGAGGTTTCCCACCTGCTCCTACCGGGAACATGAGCCACGCAGCCCACGAGGTCGCGTCGAAGGGCCGGGCGCCCTTGCAGGCGCCTTTTCACGTGGTTACTGGGCTCGGGCGAGACGCGCGCTCGACTGAAGGTCATCGGAGCCAGGCCTCGACCCGCCGGTTGCGCTCGCGGCCTTCTTCCGTCGCGTCGTCCGCAACCGGCATCTCGGACCCGAGCCCCCGCGCGACGAGGACGTGCAGGCCGCGCGCGCGAAGCTGGTCTCCCACGATGTCGGCCCGCTGCTGCGAGAGCGCGATGTTGAGGGCGCGTGTGCCGGTCCCGTCCGAGAAGCCCAGAAGGACTAGCCCCCGGCCCGCGTACTCGGGGCGCGCCAGCATGGCTGTCACGCGCGGGAGGTCCCTCAGGGCGCGCGTGTCGAGCTGCGGGCCGGAACGCTCGAAGCGAAAATCGATCGACACCCGGCACCCGTCGCGGACTGGCTCGATGTAGTCGCGCGGACACGTCGTGCAGCGCGAGGCGGCAGCGTCGCAGTCGGGAAGGAGATCGACGAACCCAGCGGCACGCACCACCCTCTGGCCCTCGTCAGAGAGCGCGAAGTCGACGAAGTCGCGCGCGACGATCGACGCGGTAGCGGGCACGTAAAGGTAGAGCCTCCGCGCCAGCGGGTAGTCCTCCGTCGACACCGTCATCGGCGACGGCAGGAGCGGCACCGACCCCGAATCGCGGACCATGATCGCCTTCGCGCTGCGCACGTAGCGCAACCCGATGAAGCCGATGGCCCGCACGTCCCCTGCCACGGCGTCGGAGAGCTCCTCGCTCGACTCGTGCCGGAGCGAGTCCCCGACGAGCGGGCGGTCCGATAGCACCAGGTGCTTGAACGTATCGTACGTTCCCGAGCGGTCGTCGCGGGCATGGACGACGACGGCCTGATCGCCACCACCCAGCTCCGACCAGCGGCGGACCTTGCCGGCGAACAGATCTCCGATCTGCGTTCGGGTCAACATCGACACCGGATTGGCCGGATTGACGATGACGGCGATGCCGTCGAGCGCGATCACGTGCTCGCTGGCGGCGGACTGGAGGTTGCCGAGCGACGCGAGCTTCGAAGCCTCGTCGTCGTGGATGCGCCGCGAGGCCATGCCGAGGTCGCACCGCAGCGCCCCGAGATCCTCGAATGCGGTCGTCGTGCCGTGAGCGAAGACCTCGATGGTCTCGATCGCCCTGTCGGCGTCGCGCGCCTCGACGGAGATCTCGTCCGGCGCGGTACGCTTGCGAACGACGGCCTTTGCCGCGGTGCGACGCTGCAAGAAGGCCTCCGCCAGCGCCGGGACGAGCTCCGCGCCAATGGTATTCGATCCGTGCAGGCGCACGTCCGTGAGAGGGGCGGCGACGGGCGCCGGCGCCGCGATCGCCGCGGGTGGCCGCGAATCTCGAGCCAGCGCGCTCCAGAGGGCAAGAGCCATCCCGGCCGCGCCCGTGGCGAGGGCCGCCACCACGAGGGCTCCGGGAAGCGGCCGCGTCCGCGTATCTGCGCCGGCCGTGACCATCCGGACCGAGGCTCCCGTCGGCGCCCGGCTGCGCCATGCGCGCGACGGATGCGGTGTCTCGATCGCAGTGATCGGAGTCTCGACGCGGATCGACGACTGCACACGCAACCGCGACTCCGACGGCGAGGGAGTCTCCTTCGGCGTCGGTGGAGGAAGAGCGGCCAGGGCGTCGAAAGCGGCTCGGACGTCGCCGAAGCGCTGCGCAGGCGTCCGATCCACGCAGCGCGCGAACCATTCGTCGAACCCTGCCGGCAGACGGTCGAGGAACCCGACCTGCGTGGCGCGCTCGGAGGCCGGGAGCAGCGGATCGAGGACTACCTCGCGCAGCACCGCGGCCGTGTTGACTGTCTTCAGGTTGGCGGTCGCGAAGTAATGCCGTCCGGTCAGCATCATGAACGCAAGCAACCCGAACGACCACACATCGGCCTCCGGCCCGATCGGCGCATCGATCGTCGTCTGCTCCGGAGCCATCCACGTGGGCGTCCCCAGCACGGCGGCCGTTGCCTCCGACGCTCCGGCGACCGCCTTCGCGATCCCGAAATCGAGGAGCTTCACCGTGAACTGCGACGTCGCATGCCGCGACTCGGCCAGGAACACGTTGGCTGGCTTGAGATCGCGGTGGACGATCCCGAGGGCGTGCGCCGCCCCGAGCGCGTGTGCGACCTGACCCAGGACCGTGAGGGTGTCCGTCCACACGAACGGGCCCCGGCGCCGCAGCTCGTGCGAGAGCGTGGTCCCCTCGAGCAGCTCCATGACGATGAAGAGCGAACCGGTCGTCGGGTCCAGGCCCGCGTCGAGCACCTGGGCAACGTGATCGGTCGGGACCATCGCGGCGAGACGTGCCTCGCGGACGAAATGCAAGCGCAGGCCTTCGTCGGCGGCGAAGCGGCCGTGCATCACTTTGAGCGCGCGCCGTGCCCCCGTCGCGGCTTGCTCCACCTCGTAGATCACCCCCATCCCGCCCTCGGCGATGGGCCTGAGGACCCGGTACGCCCCCGCGATCAACGTGCCGGCTCGCAGGGAGGTTGTCTCTACGGTCTCCAGAGCGACCTCCGGGCCGCATGGTGCCTGGAAGCGCATGAAGTTACGGTTCCATCGACGTTTCATTCCGGAGCGTCGCCCGCTGGCGCTCCGCGATTACAGGCTGCGTGCGCCGCCCACTTCGGTTCACCTGGCCCGAAGGCCGGGATGAGGGATCACGGACAGCAGTACGTGCCGATTCCGAGCGGATTGGGGGAAGGGGAGGGATCGCAGTTTGCGGGGGCGCCGACGCAGAACATCGCGGTCGGGCCGCCCGGCGACGCCAGCCCGCACGACGTGTTGCCGGGCGGCAGCTCCACACACGCGGCGACCGGCCCCGGTGGGGCATTGCAGCTCAGGACCGCCTCTCTGTCGGACGCGCACTGAGGGGTCGTGATGACGACGTCCTGCCCGCCGGCCTCGCACTGAACCGAGGTCGCCCCCGCCAGGCACGAAAGGTAGCTCGCGAACGGATCGAGGCAGCCGAGCGGGGCCAGCCCCAAAGCTCCGCAGGCATTCGTGCACTGCATTTCGAGCGCGACGGACTCGCTGCACTGGGCGACGACGTTGGCGCAGATCTGATCGCAGGTCGAGACGAGCGTCGCCGGCGTCGGGCCAACGCTTCCCCCTCCTCCGCCGCCGGAGCAGTGCACCACGGGAGCCCAGACGAGGAGGCAACCGACGAGCGAATTTCGTGACCAGCGCTGCATGAGCGCCTCCCGCGTAGCCGCTCCCCGCGGCGGACGCAATCAAGGTGGCGAGACGTGGGAGACGACGGGGCGCGCGGCGCGACGCCTGCTGATGAGTCACCGTTGATCAATTTATTATGAATTACATGGGCTTTAAGACGGATTATTAACGCGGCGGACCTTACGATCGGCAGCACCGAACGATCCAAGGAGAAAGCCATGATCCAGAATCCGGGTAGGGGTGTTCTTTCGCTGGGCCTGATCGCTGGAGCTGCAGCCGTTGGTTGCGCTACGTCGGCACCGCCGCAGAGTCCGGTCGAGCAGGCGGCCGCGTTGGAGCGAACAGAATGCGCCGCCTTCCGCGACGATTCCGCGATCGCGGACGTGCTCAGCGGGAGGGCGGTCGAGCGCGTCGAGCCGCTCTATTTCGGGCTGCAGAGCAAGTCGAGTAACCCCAGGCTCGAGGGCGCCGTCCTCACCATCCGGCCGATCCGCGGCGCGACCGCCGAGTGGCTCGCACGCTCGCTCGAGTGCCACGGTGTGGAGCGGATGCTCGGACGAACGGTCGCGCGCAACGGAGCAGTCGATCCGTTTGTCCTGCCGGGGTCGATGGTCACTGTCAGTGTCCGGTCGTCCGGAGACGGGTTCCGCGTCGAGCTTCAGGGCGCTACGATGGAGGACTCGCGCGAGATCTTGTCGCGAGCCGATGCGTTCGCCGGGGCGTCGAACGGTCAGGTCATGGCGACGGACCTCTCGGGACAGTGACCTGCTGATCGTCACAGCGAGAGCCACTTTTTCGTCAGCCACGCCCGGATGGGGTGACGGCGCGACGCTGCATAGGCGCCGGCGGCCATCCTGATCGCTTGCGACTGGGTCGGGTACGGCTGATTGACCTTCGCGAGGGTCATGAGATCGAGCCCCGCGCACATCGCGAGCGAGATCTCGTTGATGAGATCACCCGCATGGCTGGCCACCACGGTGGCGCCCAGGATCTCCCCGGTCCCCTGTCGAACATGCACCTTCACGAAGCCGTCTTCCTCTCCGTCGATGACTGCGCGGTCGACCTCGTGCATCAGCACGGTGAAGGTCATCACGGGGATGCTCCGTCGCCGGGCCTCGGTGACGTACATGCCCACGTGCGCGATCTCCGGGTCGGTGAACGTGCACCACGGGATGGTCTCCCGGCTTAGCCGCTGGCGACCGCGAAAGAGCGCGTTCGCTGCCACGATACGGCCCGCCGCGCTCTCGATGTGGGGGAACTTCGTTTCACCGCAGACGTCGCCCGCGGCGTAGATGCGTGGGTTGCTCGTCCGCAGAAAGTCATCGATCGAAATGCCGGCGTCGTCGTAGGCCACCCCCGCGGCCTCGAGATCGAGGCCGTGGACGTTGGGGGTCGTGCCGACGCCGACCAAGATCCGGTCGACCGCGACGGTGCTCCTGTTGCCGCTGTTGACCAGCTCGGCGATCGTGCCTTTGCCTTCCACGTGCACCCGGGTCGTCTGCGTGTCGAGATGAATCTCGATCCCGTCCCGCGCCAGTGCGTCGGACAGGAGCTGCGCCGCGTCCCGCTCTTCGTTCACGAGGAACATCGGCTCGTCCTGGACGATGGCCACGCGCGACCCGAGCCGCGCGAAGGCCTGGGCGAGCTCGCAACCCACCGGCCCTCCGCCGATCACCAGCAGCCGCTTCGGGCAGTCCGTCAGGTCGAACACGTCCTCGTAGGTCAGGTAGCCGGCCTCCTCGAGCCCCGGGACCGGCAAGCGGCGCGGGCGTGCGCCCGTCGCGACGAGCGCCCTCTTGAAGCGCACCACGTCGCCGTTCACCAACACGGAGTCGGGGCCGGCGAAGCGCGCTTCTCCCACGATCACGTCGATCCCCATGGTGGTCAGCCTCTCCGCCGAGACCTGGAGGCTCAGCCTCGACCGGATGTTTCGGACGCGCTTCATCACGTCGGGAAAGCTCACGGAGATTCCGTCGGGCGTCCTTCCGCCGAATTGCTCGGCGTCCCGCATCTCGCGGTACAGACGCGACGTGCGGATGAGCGTCTTGGACGGTACGCACCCGGCGCTCAAACACGTCCCCCCGAACAGAGCGCGCTCGACGAGCGCGACCCTCGCGCCGTGGCGAGCAGCGGCCATCGCCGCGGCCAGACCGCTCGGCCCAGCCCCGATGATCAGCAGATGGTAAGGGAGTCGCCCGTCGGCCGCCGTTCGCGCCCACGCCGTCACAGCCAGCCTCCGCGGAACCCCGCGCGCCTGAGCCCGCTCCCGATCGGAGACGCCCGGCGCATCAGCTCCCATATCATCCCGGACCGGTAGTTCTCGATCATGAGCAAGATGATGCCCTGGTCCAGGCCGACGGTGCCGGTTGAAACCCATCCGCGAGAGTCCGCGCCCGGCGCGGTCCGGTTGAAGCCGCTGGGCAGCTGCCAGGTGTCCGCCCATTCCGGATAGAGCTCGATGTAGTGACGCACCGCCGACAAGGCAGCGTCCGCCCTGAACGGAAGCGACGCGAGCGCAGCCGCCGGGGCGATCGTCCCGTCGTCCGGGCCGAACGGTACGCCGCGCGCCACGTATTCGAAGAAGCGGCGCTTTCGGCCGCCGACGTGCAACGTCTGGAACCCCGGACCCGCGCCGGCGCTGAGTCCCCAGCAGTCGGGGCCATATCCGTATCCGTTCGGATCGCGCCGCGCGTACTCGCGCTGCACGTCGACCGCGCGGCCGCTGTTCTCGAAATAATCGCTGCCCTTCTCTCTCATGAAGGGGTCTCTGATCCGCCGGAAGTCGATCCATGCGTGCGAGAACTGGTGGATGAACATTGGCCCGGCATAGAGGAGGTCTTCGCCGTAGATACGCTCCCACTGGTACGTCGACGTCCATCCCGCGTAGCTCGCGGGCGGTAGCGGGTGGGTGGGAGACGCCAGCCCGAGGACGTAGAGCAAGGTCGCTTCGCTGTAGCCCTCCCAGCCGTAGTGAAGGAAGCCCGCCTCGGGCTTCCAGCCCTGCGCGACGGTGGTCTTGCCGTGTCGAGCCCACTCCCAGTCGATCCGTTCGTACAGATCGCGCGCCAGCCGGCGGATCTCGACCTCGGCGGCGGCGTCGCCGTCGAAGTATGCGCCGGCCGTGAGAGCACCGGCGATGAAGAGCGTCGTGTCGATCGGCGACACCTCGCACTGCCAGACCCGCCTCCCGCTCTCCAGGTCCAGGAAGTGATAGTAGAAACCACCGTTGCCCATGGAGTCCGGGTCCGAGCCCTGCTTGCTCCCCTGGAAGAAGCGCAGCGTGGTGAGCGTGCGGGCAGCCGCGTCGTCCCGCGCGAGCCAGCCGCGCTCCACGGAGACCGGATAAGACGCCAGCGCGAACCCCACCGTCGCGATGCTCGCGGGCGAATCCTCGCGAGACGTGTCCGACACGAGGCCGGTGCGAGGATTCATCTCTTCGATGAAATAGCCGAAGGCCCCCCGTTCCAGGCGGTCGAGGAGCTCCTCGTCCCCGATGTGTACGGTCACGGACGCATGTATAGCGGGTCAATGCGCCGATCGCGCGTCGTCGATCGGGCGCCGGGCCCGCCGGGCGAGCACGGCCTGCCGCTTCGCCTCGATGGCCACGAGCAGCTTCTCGAACGCCGACGAGAACGACGCGACCCCCTCGTCGACGAGCTGCCGTGTGATGGTGTCGAGCGAGATGCCCGCTCGCGACAACGCGTCGACGACCTCGCGCGCCTCGTCGACGCCCTGCTCGAGCCGGCTCTCCACAGTGCCGTGGTCGCGCATCGCCTCGAGCGTCGCCGGGGGGACGGTGTCGATCGTGTCAGGCCCGATGAGGGATTCGACGTAGAGGACGTCGCGTAGGCGCGGGTTCTTGGTGCCCGTGCTCGCCCAGAGGAGGCGCTGCGGCGCCGCCCCTTGCTTCGCCAGGGCCTGCCAGCGCGGATCGCCGCATCTGGCCTTCCAGTCCTGGTACGCGAGCCGGGCGTTCGCGATGGCGACCTTGCCGACGAGACGGCGGATGGCTGATCGGGCATCGCCCGACGCGGCCTCCGCCCGGGCCTCGATCTGCGGATCGACCTTCGCGTCGATCCGGCTGACGAAGACGCTCGCCACGCTCGCCATGCCGTCGACGAGCTTGCCATGACGCAGCATCGACTCGAGCCCGGCCACGTACGCCTGGAACACGCGGTCGCACGCGGCGCGCGAGAAGAGCAGGGTGACGTTGACGTTGATGCCCTCGCCGATGAGCTGCTCGATCGCCGGGAATCCCTCGTCCGTTCCAGGGACCTTCACCATCAGGTTCTCGCGGCCGACCTCCCTCCAGAGCCGGCGCCCCTCGTCGACCGTGCCCGCCGTGTCATGCGCGAGCAGCGGGGACACCTCGATGTTGAGGTAGCCATCGCGACGATTGCTCGCGTCGTACGCAGGGCGCAGGCCGTCGGCCGCCTGCTGGATGTCCTCGATTGCGAGGAGCTCGTAGAGCTGGGCCGCGGTGACGTCTCCGCCGTGCAGGTGGCGCTCGAGAGATGCGTCGTAGAGGGTGCTCCCGGCGATGGCTTTCTCGAAGATGGTCGGGTTCGTCGTCACGCCGGTGATCCCGTCGTCCTTGACGAGCCGCGCGAGGCCGCCGCCCGTCAAGAGATCACGCCGCATGAAGTCGAGCCAGAGGGATTGCCCGTGCTTGCGCACCTCTTTGAGGTCCATTTCGCTTCCCACTGGGGGTGCAACGCGCGTGCCTGCCGCCCTTCCGCTCGAGCCCGGACGGCGGCCGGAGACGCTTGGGGATGCCGGGGGACCAACGTCGGCTACCATCGACCCCATGAAGTCAGGCGTGTGGAATCTCGGGTTCGGCCTCGTCGCCGTGGCCGCAGGCGCAAGCGGGCAGTTCAGGCTGCCGGGAACGACCGGTCCCACGCCGCTCATCGTCGTCGGCGCTTTGCTCGCGCTATTTGGCGTTTATCAGCTGTGGAAGGCGAAGGGCGCCTGAGAACCGAACGGGGCTATTGGCACAGGCCGGCGTCCATGGCGCCCGTGAGGAACGCCGAACACTCCGTCTGGCTGCCGCTGCTGGCCACCTGATTGCACGCCTGCGCGATGGTGCTGCTCTGCGTCGAGCAGCACGTCATGAGCGTCGCGCACGAGCCGGTTGCCGTGCCGCCGCCGCTGCTCCCGCTGCTGCTGCCGCTGACGCCGCACTGGGTCGCGCACGACCCCGAGAAGGCCCCCGCGAAGCACCCCCCACTCGTCTCCAGGCACGAGGTACACGCCGACGACATCGTACAGCCGGCTTGGCAGGCCGCCCCCCCGTCTCCCGCCGGGCACGCGCAGAAGCACGTGTAGTAGGAGTTGCAGGTGGAGTTGATGCAGGTGGTGTTCGCGGCGCTCGAGCACGCGTTCTCCGCGCACGTGATGCACGCCTGAGAAACGGTCTGCGTGCTTGTCGTCGGCTGCCCGCCCTGGCAAGAGGGTCCACTGTAGGGGAATGCACTGCTGCCCTTGCTGCTGCTGCTGCACGCCGCCGCCGCCGCCGCTGCCAGCGCCGCGCCGAGCGCGACCGCGCAAACGATCTTCGTCATTGGACCCTCACCTCCGGCCAAGCATCATCCCCAGCCGAAAGAACCAACAGCACGATCGCGACCGCGCTGGCAAGTCCCAGCTTCGGCGAGGCCGCTGCGGGCGCGTCTTGACGGTCAGCCGGCTCCGCTGTCGTCTGCCTCCGAGGCTTCGCTCTGGGAGGGGGAGTCGGCTCCCGGGGCATCGCCCTCGGAAGGTGCATCGGGCAGGCCGCTCTCCGATGGTTTGCTCGCGTCCTTCGGGCCCGCGCCAGCATCTGGCGGCGTCAGCAAGGTGGCGGTGAAGTCCGGCTGCCCCTTCTGGGGCACCGGCGGGAGCGACCGCAGGTAGGTGATGATTCCTCTCTGCTGATCCGGCTGGATGTCCGTCCATCGGTGAAACATCTGCCAGTACGCATAGGTGACGATGCTGGTGTCGAAGTATGCGCCCTTCGGGAACGTCCCGCGCAGGATGATGTTGAGCAGATCGTCGTCGCTGAAGCCGCCCGTCTGCTCGGGTGTGTGAGACACGTTCGTGAAGGGGCCCGATTGGGCGGTCTCGCCGTGACAGTTCGTGCACGCTGGCCCTCCGGCGCTTCCGTCGCTCATCTCGAGCGCGCTCCCCGTGCCGCTCGTGGCCGCTGCGTTGAGGTGGAGGGACGTGCCGTCGTTGTAACGGGCATTTCCGATCGCCCAGTCGGCCGCCGTCGCCGGCGAGATCGTGAGCGGCGCCACGGCGCATTTCCCGTCAGCGCTCTCGGCCTCGATCATCGTGACGCCCGAGTTCAGCACCTGGATCAGCACCTCGTTCGGCAGGTCGCTGTCGAGCTGCATCTCCACCATCGACGTGTCCGCAGTCCAGGTGACCTCCTCGTTGGAGCCGTGGACCACTGCCGGGATCTTGAAGATGTGCTTCCCGTCGTATGCCGAGTACATGGGCTTGAACGCGATCTGGAGCCCGCCCTGCGTGCAGACCGGATCGAAAGCCGATACCTGGGAATCCGGTCCGGCTTCGTTCGCCACTGCGGAGGGCGAGCTACTGGAGCAAGCCGCGACCTGCGCGGCCGACGCGCCGAGAAGAGCTGCGAGCGTCACGCCAAGGAAAGGCTTCCGGAGACCCATCGTCGACCTTCCGTAAGTGAGGTTTCGAGCTTAACGCACGCCCCCGCGCCGCGCGAGTTCGTTGGCGCGGCCGCGTATACGCGTGCTAACATACCAGTCCTCTACGGAGGACGCCCTTGTGATGTCCGAGCGCTCGTTCGCGATCCTGGGCACCTTCGCAGCCCTGGCATGTCTCTGCTCCGGGTGCGGAACGTCGGGGACGTCGCCCGTACTCGATGCTAGCGTGCCCCGGCACGATGCCGAAATCGTACTCGTCACGGTGATGACCGAGGGCGGGGGCGAGCTCGACGATGGAGCCGTGGTGGACCCTTTCGCCGGGTCCTCCTCGAGCAGCAGCGGGGGCCCGCAGGACGCGACCGTCGACGTCACTCCCACACCGGACGACAGCAGCTCCGCCGGGGACGGCACCGAATCCGACTCCGGCGCGTGCGAATCCTACACGCCCCCCATCTGCGGAACGACGCCCTGCGATCTGCGCTCGAACACCTGCTGCATCACGTTCGTTCTTCAAAACCCGCCGCCGGCTCGATGCGTGCCCGGGGCATCCGCAACTTGCAACTCAAACGAGATCACGGCTCATTGCCTTCAGGCTTGCGAATGCGGTGGCGGCTATTGCTGCGGCCAATATGACAAGATCCACGGTGTCGTCCAGAGCGTGTGCGAGTCGGAGTCGGAGCTCGTGGCGTTTGACGGCGGTTTGAATTGCTACCCGAGTCCGGAGACCGTGTCGTCCGCGGCGGCGCAGCTCTGCAAGACGGACGCCGAGTGTCAGAACGGGCAGCCGTGCATCTCGCAGACCTGCGTCGCCGGTGCAAACCTGAGTGTATGCGGCCTTCAGAGCCAGTCTCCCTATGACTGTGTCGCAAACGAGAGCGACTGATCCAAACGCGAGCGGGATGGACTCTCCGATGAAAAGCGCGCGCCTTGCATTTCTCGGGCTCGCATTTCCCGGCATCACAGCACTCGGCGTCGCACCCTTGGGCATGGTGGCCGCCTGCTCGAGCAACGCCGTCGGCGTTGTAGCGGGCGGCGATGCTGCGACGGGCGACGCGGGCGTGTCGTCTTATGCCGCCGAGTGCGCCGAGGCCGGCCTCCCCCCCGAGACGATCGAGTGCACGGGTCTGTACACCAACGTCCAGGCGAACGAGATCGCCCCGGGGATTCGGCAGTACGCTCCTGCCATCCCGCTCTGGGCCGACACCGCGGACAAGATGCGCTGGATCTACCTGCCGCCGGGAACCACGATCGACGCGAGCGATCCGAACGAGTGGACGTTCCCCGTGGGCACGAAGTTCTGGAAGGAGTTCAGCCGGGACGGAGTCCGCGTCGAGACGCGGATGTTCCAGAAGGTGATGAGCAATTACTGGGTGCGAACCACGTATGCGTGGAAAGCCGACCTGACGACGGCGGCAATCTCGCCCGGAGAAGACATTCCCTGGGGGACGGACGGAGGCGTCTACCACATTCCCACGCCCGACGAATGCGACCAGTGCCACAACGGAAGAAATGACCACATCATGGGCTTCGAGCAGGTCGACATGGGCCTCACGGGCGCGACGGGGCTCACGCTCGAGCAGCTCGTGGCCGAGAAGCTGATCACGCCTCCGCCTGCCCTGACGAAGCTGACGGTCGGAGACGACGGCACCGGAGTGGCCGCCTTCCCGATGGAGTGGCTCCACATCAACTGCGGCGTGAGCTGCCACAACGACAACTCCAACTCGACGGCGTACGGAGCCAGCCAGCGTCTCAGGCTCGATCCCACGCTGCTCGACGGGGGCTCGTCGGTCGATTTCGACACCCGGACGACCACGATCGGAGTCTTGGCCAACAACCCGATGTGGAACGGCGACATGCGGATCGACCCTGGGGATCCGGCGCAGAGCCTCCTCGTCACGCTCATCAGCAATCGAGGCACCGATAACCCTGCGGCCTACCAGATGCCTCCGATAGCTACATTGATCGTCGACACCGAAGACACGCAGAAGGTCGTCGCGTGGATCGGCAAGATGACACCGCTCGACGGCGGCTCGGAAGGCGGCACGGGCGACGGCGGGGACGGCGGGAACTGACGCCGAGAACCGATGATTCGGGTCGACGGGGTGGAGAAGGCGTTCGCCGGGAAGCGAACGCTGGGACCGGTGACCCTCGACGTCCCGGCCGGGCGCCGTGTCGCCATCGTCGGGCCGAGCGGGTGCGGCAAGTCGACGCTGCTCCGGATCGTGCTCGGCCTGCTCCGTCCCGATCGCGGCACCGTGACGATCGCCGATACCCTCATGAGCGACCTCACGAAGCGCGCGCTCAGGCGCAAGGTCGGCTACGTCGTCCAGGACGGTGGCCTCTTTCCCCATCTCACGGCCGAGGGCAACGTCACGCTGCTTGCCCGCGAGCTCGGATGGGACGACCGTCGCGTCGCGTCGCGCGTCGACGAGCTCTCGGCCATGACGGGCCTCGGCCGCGAGACGCTGTCGCGCTGGCCCGTCCAGCTGAGCGGCGGTGAGCGCCAACGCGTGAGCATCATGCGTGCGCTGATGCTCGACCCCGACGTCCTGCTGCTCGACGAGCCCCTCGGAGCTCTCGACGCGATCACGCGCGCGCGTCTGCAGCGCGAGCTCGTGGGCATCTTTCGCGCGCTGAAGACCGTCATCCTCGTCACCCACGACGTCCCCGAGGCGGCGCTCCTCGCCGAGGAGACGGTGGTGATGCACGACGGCGTCCTCGTGCAGCGCGGCACGATCGACGAGATGATCCGCGCACCCTCGAGCGCCCTCGTGGCGGACCTCCTCGGAGGCGCGCGGTAGTGAGACGCCTCCTCGCGGTGTGCGTCGCCCTGTCGGCGCTCGCCAGCACCGGACGCGCGATCGGCGGCGAGCGCGTCACCCTCGGCTCCAAAGCGTTCCCGGAGTCGTGGATCCTCGGCGAGGCGCTCGCCATCGTCGCCCGCTCGAGCGGCGCCGAATCGGAGCACAGGGCCAACCTGGGTGGGACCGAGATCGTCCACGCTGCTCTCCGCGCGGGCTCGATCGATGCGTATCCGGAGTACACCGGGACGCTGCGCGACGTCATCCTGCATGCCCACGACGCGTCGACGGAGGAGGTGCGCGAGCGCCTCGCGAGCGTCGGTCTCGGCGTGACCGAGTCCCTCGGGTTCGACGACTCGTACGCGATCGCCGTCAATCGCGCGGTGGCCCGGAGAGATGCGCTCCGCTCTCTCTCCAACCTCGCCGCGCACCCCGATCTGCGCGCCGCGTTCTCCCACGAGTTCCTGGGGCGCGAGGACGGATGGCCGGGCGTTCGAGCGCGCTACGGCCTCGCGCTCTCCGACGTGCGAGGCGTGGGGCACGCCCTCGCGTTCGAGGCCCTCATCGCGAATCGCGCGGACCTGACGGACGTCTACACTACCGACCCGGAGATCGTCCGGCAGGACCTCGTCGTCCTCGAGGACGACCGCGGGTTCTTCCCCCGGTACGACGCCGTCGTGATCTATAGGCTGGACCTCGAGGAGCGAGCTCCGGGCGTGCTGAAGGCGTGGCGGCGGATCATCGGCCGCGTTGACCGAGCCGCGATGGCCCGCGCGAACGCCGCAGTGGCGCTCGACCATCGGAGCGTGAGCGACACGGCCGCAGGGCTCGTTCAGGACGCGCTGGGCGGCGCGCAGCTCGTCCCGGACGTCGATCCACAGCGGGCTCGCGTCGCGAGCATCGCGCGTGACCTTCTGCGGCATGTCCAGCTCGTCGCGGTTGCCCTCGCGGCGTCGGTCCTCGCAGGCGTGCCGCTGGGGATCGCGGCGTCACGACGCGTCCGCGTCGCGGTGCTCGTCATCGGCGGATCGGGGGTCATCCAGACGATCCCGTCTCTGGCGCTGCTCGCATTCCTCATCCCGGTCGTCGGCATCGGCGTCCTGCCGGCGACGATCGCGCTGTTCCTCTATGCCCTCCTGCCGATCGTCCAGGGGACCTGCTCTGGCATCACCGGCATTCCGGCGCCGCTCGCGGCGTCCGCGGAAGCTCTCGGCCTGACCCCCTTCGCCAAGCTGGCCCGGATCGAGCTCCCGCTCGCGCTGCCGTCGATCCTGGCCGGCGTCCGCACGAGCGGCGTGATCGCGGTCGGCACCGCGACGATCGCCGCGCTCGTCGGCGCGGGGGGCTTGGGCGATCCCATCCTCGAGGGCATCGCGCTCCGCGACACGACGCTCATCCTCACGGGCGCCGTCCCGTGCGCGATGCTCGCGCTCGCCGTCCAGGGCTCCTTCGCGTTGCTCGAGCGAGTCGTCGTCCCGCGCGGCCTGCGTGTCAGGACGCACGCGGAGTGAACGGAGCGCCTACGGGCTCTCCCGCGGGACCGGAGGCCCTCGCGAGGTGAACGGCGAAGAGGCGCGCACGATCGACGAACGTTCGCTCGCGACGGAACCCGGCGGCGACGAGCAGGGCGTCCACCGTGACCTCGTCGTACTTCTTGCTGGACTCGGTGTGGATCCGCTCTCCCCTCCGGAAGTCCACGCGCAGGCCTAGCGCGTCGACCCGGACCGAATGGGCGACCGTGCTCTCGAGGTGCATCTCCACCCGGGACAGCGTCTCGTTCCACAGCGCCACGTGCCGGAAGCGTGCGACGTCGAAGTGCCCGTCCAGGTCGCGGTTGATCCGCACGAGGACGTTCTTGTTGAAGCGAGCCGTGACGCCCTGGCTGTCGTCGTATGCACGGACGAGCACCTCCGGACTCTTGCGCAGGTCGGTCCCGAGAAGGAGCGCGCCGCCGTCACGGAGACTCGCCCGCGCCGCGCGGAGGAGATCGACGGCCTGCGTGTCCTCGTAGTTGCCAATCGAGCTGCCCATGAACATGAGCAGCTGCCTCCCGGGGAGCCCACGGGCCTCGTGGAGCACCGATTCGTGGGGGGCGCGGACGGCCCGGACCCGTACGTGCGGCGCCTCGCGTGCCAGCCTCGTGGTCGCCACGCGGAGCGCGGCGCCGGAGATGTCCCCTGCCATGAACGTCGTCAGACCCTGCCGGCGAACGGCGGCACCCAGGATGATCTGCGATTTGTCCGCCGTGCCCACTCCCAGCTCGACGACGCTGAGGGGCTGTCCGGACCCGGCCGCAGCGGCCTCGACGATGGCGTCCGCGTATTCCTCGAGGATGCTCCGCTCCGTCCGGCACGGATAGTATTCGGGCAGATCGGTGATGAGCTCGTACAGGCCGGAGCCCTCGGCATCGTAGAACAGCCACGGGGGCAGCTGCTTGTGCGGGCGCAGGAGCCCGTCGCGGACCGTTTCGGCCAGGTCGTCCCGGTCGCCTCGAGTCGCTTGTGGAGACCGTCGCGGCACGCATTCGGCGATAACTCATGCCGGCGCCCGCCCGCAAGCGTTCTCGTGCCGAGCCTGCGCCTTCGACGGGTGTGCTAGGCCTGGTCCAGGATGGCGCGGGGACAGGCGTGCACGGCCCTCACGGGCACCCTCGCGGGCGCGTACGAGCGGATCCGCGCGCGGACCGTCGCCCTTGCCAAGCCGCTTTCGGCCGAGGACATGCAAGTCCAATCCATGCCCGAAGCGAGCCCGACGAAGTGGCACCTCGCGCACACGACCTGGTTCTTCCAGACGTTCGTGCTCGATCGCTTCGCGCCAGGCGTGGCGCCGTTCGCGAGCGAGTGGTCGGCGCTCTTCAACTCGTATTACGAGAGCGTGGGCCCCCGGCATCCGCGGGCCGCGCGGGGGGTCATCAGCAGGCCGGGCGCGGACGAGGTGATCTCCTGCCGGCACGCGGTGGACGACGCCGTCCTGTCTCTCCTCTCGACGGCATCTGCGCGGCTGGAAGAGCTCGCCGGCGTGGTCGTCCTGGGGCTCGAGCACGAGCAACAGCACCAGGAGCTGCTCCTCACGGATATCCAGCACGCGCTGTCTCTCAACCCGACCGAGCCCGCATACCGCGCTCCCGCCCCTCGCCCCCTCCGCCGCGCGCCCCCCCTGCGGTTCGTCGAGCAGCCTGGCGGCCTGGTCGAGATCGGCCACCCGGACTCCGGCTTCGCGTTCGACAACGAGCGCCCGCGCCATCGCGTCTACCTCGAGCCGTTCGCCGTGGGCTCCCGGAGCGTGACGTGCGGCGAGTACGCGGCTTTCATCGAAGACGGCGGCTACCGCCGGCCCGAGCTCTGGCTGTCGGACGGGTGGGCGGAGCAGAAGGAGCACGACCGCGCGGCGCCGCTCTACTGGGCGAAGCGCGGCGGCGGCTGGCACACGTTCACCGCGGAAGGCATGTGCCCGGTGGACCCGGACGTGCCCGTCTCGAGCGTCTCGTTCTACGAGGCGGACGCCTACGCCCGATGGGCGGGGGCCCGCCTGCCCACCGAGGCGGAGTGGGAGTGCGTGGCCGCCGGTGTGACGGTCGAGGGGAATTTGCTCGATGACGACGTCGCGGCGTGCACGCTGTCGCCCCGCGCCGCGACGGGCGAGCGGCTCTCGCAGCTCTTCGGCGACGTCTGGGAGTGGACCGCCAGCGCGTACTTGCCGTACCCGGGATTCCGTCCGCTCGATGGCGCGCTCGGCGAGTACAACGGCAAGTTCATGTCCGGCCAGATGGTGCTGCGCGGCGGATCCTGCTTCACGCCGCGCGACCACGTGCGTGCTTCGTACCGGAACTTCTTCCCGCCCTCCGCCCGCTGGCAGATGTCCGGCATCCGCCTCGCGATGAGCGAACGGCGGTAGCGCTCAGTCCGAACCGCCCGACGAGCTGCTCGACGAGCCGCCGAAGAGGTTGCCGAGGCCCATCAGGAGATTGCCGAGGGCGCCGAGGCCGCTCGAGCTGGCGGACGAGCCGGAGGCCGATGTTCCGCCATCCATCGTGCAGTCCGTGCAGCCCCCATCCATCCCGCCGTCGCCGTTGCTCGCAGAGCCGTCGTCCGCGGCGTCGCCGGCGCTGCCCGCAGTGGGCCAGTGCTCCCACGACCCGGCCGTCCCGCACGCCGCAGCCACGAGGACGACGATGGCCGCCACCGCCCGCTTTAGAGCAAGCGTCACCTTCATGGAACGGGGGGCGCTCTCGTTGGCACCCGCTTCCGCCGCGCAAGACCTCACCCCTTGGCCCCTCTCCGCCTGGCGGAGAGGGGAAGAGAC
>Ga0209415_10008626_pt1 | contig 17659 bp, 13 predicted proteins | sample PeaSoiSIISIP2007_FD_187696 | JGI IMG/M metagenome (GOLD analysis project Ga0209415, IMG submission 187696) | Peat soil microbial communities from Weissenstadt, Germany - SII-SIP-2007 (SPAdes) (version 2) | ecosystem: Environmental > Terrestrial > Soil > Wetlands > Peat | place: Germany... | reverse complement strand
CGGACTTATCCTTATCGATGGGAAAGGGAAACGTCGGCGGCTGCAACTGGAGCAGGTAATCGGTGACCCGCGTGAAGCTTTCCGGGAGGACCGAAGTGGGCGTGGCGCCGACCGCCATGGCTGCGGCGTAGTTGCGCTCGGTGATCTGGTTGTTGTTGCCGTCCCAGTGCAGCCACATGTTCTCGCGCGGCTTCTGGTTCCATACCTGCGGCAGGTCGGTGGTGCCGATGGTGTGATCGTCGGGCATGTGGAAGACCACCATCTTGGTGGGATTGAAGGTATCGGTGCGGCCCCTTCCCTGCGGCGGGCGGCTGTCCTGCCACGCATATTCGGCCTTCTGTTCCAGCAGCGCGACCTTGGTGGCGGGAATGATGAGGTAGCGGTAGATCAGCCCCTCGGTCCAGGACAATTGGTGCACTTTGCCGATGGCCTCCATGAGAGTATCGGGGTTGAAGCGGGGATCGGCTGCCGCGCTGTAGAGGAAGCGCTGGAAGCTCTGCAGGTCCATGGTATGAGCCGGCCCGCCGGGCACGACCACGGGCTTGGCGCCGGGCGCGGTGCGGTATGTCGCAGTGTGACAAAGCGAGCAGTTAGCCTCCAGGCACTCGTACCCGAAGACGCGCTTGGCAAAGCCCACGGGCCACTCCGCGCCATCCTCCATAATCAGTCCCAGAGAGGCATAGCCGCCGGGACCGGGAAGCTTGTCGGCGAAAACGTCGGGCAGCACTTTGAAGATCCAATACGGAACGCGGCTGGAGGGCCCCAGCCCGATGGCCGCGTACTTGTAGTGCTGCACGATATCGGGATAGACCAGCTCCGGCTCGTGGCGCAGCAGGTTGTCGTAGAGCACCCAGCCAGCCAGCAGCAATACGACCACCGCAACGGCCGTAACGATGCGCACGGCGGTGTGCTGGTAGGCGGCCTTCAGGCCGCTGCCGATTGCGGCGAACAGACTGCCGATCGCGGCGGGCAGCTTGTACTGGGCGGGGAGCGCCACCTGCAAGAGAATGGCCTGGACCACGCAAAACGTCCCGTCCAAGGCCAGGTAGGAGCCGAATGCGCCCTGGCCGCTGGCCACGCACCAGGCCCACAGGATGGCCGCCGCCAGGCGCGACACCACCAGCATCCACGAGTATCCGGGGTAGCGCAGCGGATCGCGGGCCGCCGGAATATAGAGGATGGAAAGAGCCAGCACCATGATGCCGTGAGCGCGGTTCCACTCCGTGGGGAAGCCGGGCGTGAGCCCCACCCCCACGTTGATGAAGTCCGGCGCGAATACTTGCGCGGCTACGAAGAAGAGGTTGAACAGGATGCCCAGCCAAACCACGCGGCTGAACCAGCGGACGGCGGGGCTGGGCGGAGTCTCTGGACGAGGTTGCGGTGTCACGTTACGTCTCCCGTAGGTTCTATTGGGCCGCGGCAGCCGTGCCGAAGCTTTCCAGGTACATGGGGTGATCTTCGGGGTCGCTGTCCTGGTAGTACGCAACCCGCGCCGCCGGCCCGTCGAGATCCATGATGGCGTAGCCATGCGAGTAGAAGGAGTCTCCCTTGGACAGGACGACATTCTGCATGGGCACCTCGAACCGCGGCACCGGGGCGAGCTCGTCGCGGCCCACCGGATACGCTCCGTGTCCGAGACATCGCGCCAGCACGCCCTGCCACTTCTGGTAGATCACCTGGTTGTGCTCATGGCCCCAGAACCACACGTCCACGTTCTTCAGGATGGATCCCACCTGGTCCTGCAACCTCGCGTTCACGCTCTGGCCGCCGATGGCCTCGTTGGCCGTGAAAAGCTGGTGGTGGCTGAGGAGCACGGTGTGGCGGCCGTCGGCCGTAGCGATCTTGTCCTTCAGCCATTCGACCTCGGTGTCTTCGAGATAAGTGGGCTTGGCGTCGAGCGCGTCGTCGTCGTGGAGGCCGGTATCGAGCGCCACGAACTGCCAGCCGTCGTTGCGCAGGCAGAAGTAGCTGGCGGGCTGGCCCAGATCGTCGATCAGTTGGTAATAGGGCGCGCCGCCCGAGTACATATCGTGGTTGCCGGCCAGCGTAAAGGTGCGAACCTTACTGAGATTGAAGTTGCTCTTCCAGAAGTCCAGAAAGTAATTCTGCATTTCGAACTCGGTGCCCGCATAGTAGATGTCGCCGAGATGGATCACCAGATCGGGATTCTTGCGGGCGATGGCCTGGAGGAGGGCGCGGGCGCCGGCCTGCCCGGTGCCCCAGTCACCGACGATGGCGATGCGCGCTTGCGACGGCACCTTCCAATCGATGATGTAGTCGCTCACATTCCGCCAGACTCTGTACGGGACCTGGCCCTTCTTGAGCTTGAACGCCACGTACTGTTCGGCCGCCAGCGCATAGCGGTCGTCGCAGGTGGTGAACGGGCCGAGCTGGGCGCGCCAGTTCGCCTCCGCCTGACGGTCGCCCTCCACCTGGGCCTTGGCGATTTCCCACCAGATGGAGGAGCAATACTTGGCCCAGCCCTCGCTGTCGTTGGCGTTCCCGGCCTGGGCCTCATGGGCCGGCGAGTTGCCGTTTTGCATGTTTGTGGCAACCGTGTGGGTGGCCGCGATCATGTCATGGGCGCCGCTGCGGAGATCCACGGCCAAGTCATCCGCCTTGGCCACGGTCTGCTCCACGGCCGATTGCCAGAGAGAAAAATCGGGGTGATGAAGCTGCGTGAAAACTGCCATAGTTCCTCCGGAAAGAATCGATATTTCAGGCGCCCATCGCCGCGGGCCGCGGCTTGGCCTGGTCGAGGGCGTTGAGCACGATGGGGAAGACGTCGCGCGAGGCGTTCTTCCCGAAGATGCAGTCGATGTGCCCATAGCCCGGAATCACGTGCCGGTCGTAAAAGCTGGCGCCGTTGGTGCGGCGCAAAAGGTCGTAAGTGATCTGGGTGCTCTCGGGTAAGAAGCACTCGTTGTCGGCGCCGTGAATGAAGGTGATGGGCAGGGCCAGCCGCTCCAAGTGCGGCAGGTAGACGTCGTTGCCTTCGGCATCGAGCAGGTGCCCCTTGTTGGTCAGCAGCGCCAGGTGCTTGAAGGCTTTCACGTTGGCCACGCCGAAAGTTTCGTAGAGCGTCTCGTGGGTGGCGTCATTGAGCTGCGCGTGGTCGTAGAGCGGCGCGTACATGAAGGTGATGCGGTGGCAGGTGAGATTCTGGCAGCGCTCGCGAGCTTGGATGGGATAGAGACGCAAAGCGCCGTCGTAGACCTTTTCGATGAGGCTTTCCTGGGTGGAGGCGAATGCGCTGAGATCCTTGATTCCTAGCGCGTCGAGGAATGAGGGCACGTGCAGCCCGGTCTTGATGTGCGTGGCGGTGGGGGCCACGACATGCGTGGCAATCTGTGAGCAGACCACCGAACGGACGCCCTGAAGCCCGGCCAGCATGGCCATGAAGAACGTGGTGGAACCCCAGCAATGCACCACCATCTGGACGTCGCGGGCGCCCGTGATTTCGCGCACCTTGTCCACGGCGGCCGGATAATCCTTGAGGGCCACATCGTCTCCGGAGGCTTGCATGGCGGCGTCGGATGGCAGCGCGATGGAGTTGCGATAGTCCAGCAGCCACACGTCGTAGCCGTGGGCGTAAAGATACTCGAGCATGTTGGTCTCGATGGTGTCGAGCGAGAAGATCAGGCTGGATACCCCCAGGCCGTGCGACAGGATCACCGGGCCTTTGGAGCCGCCCTGATAGCGCGTGAGGCGCAGCGGCACGCCGTCCTTGAGGGCCGGGAAGGGATAGACCACTGGGGCGCCCACGCGCAGCGCGCGCCGCTTGCGCGGCGGAGCATCGGGATTGAACGCCGTGGGGCGCGCGAAGATGCTGCCGTAGGTTTCATACAGCACTCCGGCGAAGAACTGGCCGAAGCGGGCCAGCGTTTTGAGACGTTCTGCTTCACTGGCGGCGTTGGTCACCTGCATGGTGGTGATCTGCTTCAGGAAGTCCGCGGGCAGGATGTGCAGAATACCGGTGCCCGCCACGGGACCGGTTTCGTCGTTCTCGCGGATGGTGATGTAGAGCGTGCTGGTGTCCGGCCAGATGTCCGTCACCGGGCCCTGGTGCACCACCTTGAAACCATCGAAATACCAGCGCTTGCCTTCCTCGGAAACCATGGTCATGCGGTAGCACATGTTGCGGGTTTCGACCTCGTCGGGATTGACGATGAAGAGTTGAAAGATGCCGTCAGCCACGGTCAGGGGGTTAGGGGAAAGTTTGGGAGCCAGCACGGTGCCGGCCATGCGCGCCTCGTGCCCCGGTTCGGATAGCATCTTATTGACATCGTCGCCGCGGATGGTGAGCGTGAACTGGAGTGAGTTTTGAGCCTCTTGCCCCTGCTGCGCCGCGGAGGCGTAATCCGCGGCGCCTTCCGCCCAGAATCCCTTCATGGTTTCGGTGAACTCGACTCCGGGCTTGGTCGCGGCCGCCGCCTGCCGCGGGGCCGACCCCAGCTTGTAGTCGATCGTCCATCCGCGGTCCTGCGCGATGAGCGCGCAGGTGCGCTCGGCCACGGCCGCGATGGTGAGCGAGGGATTCACTCCCAACGGCCGCGGCATTACCGCGCCATCGTCCACGTAGAGGTTGGGATAAACCTGGCTGCCGCTGGCGCCCGCGAATACCTGGCCTTTCTGATTCACCACGCCGCTCGCGGCGTCCTCGCCCATGACGCAGCCGCCCAGCGGGTGCACGCTCACCAGCGACTTCTTTTGCAGTGAATGCCAGGTGGGGTTGGGAACGTACACGCCGCCCAGTGGGTCGGTGGCCTTTTTCAGATTCGCGTTGGCCGTGGAAAAGATGGGCTCGCTGCCCACGCCCGGCCAGGTGATGCGCAGGCGATCGTTTTCGAGGTACATGCGGCCCAAGCCATTGTCGTGGGTCATGATCAGGTAGGTTTGGGTGTTGCGAATGGCGCCCACATAAGCGCCGCCCACCAGGCTTTCCACCTCGCGCTTCTTCATGGAAATGGTTTCGTACAGGCTCTGGGGCCGGTTGCCGCCGAGCACCTCCGCGCCCTCCAGTCCGACCGGCAACAGGCTGGCGATGGCGCCGGGAATGGATCCCTCTTCGATCACCATACCCTGCTCGAGTTGGGGCTGCTCGCGCAGATCGATGACGCTGGTGATGCACGGACCCACCTTCTCGCGTCCCTGCGGCTGATGGCTCCCATAGCCGATGCCGTTGATCTCGCGATCGGTGTTGTAGCCGAAGCCCAGCACGTCGCCATTGCCGGTGAACCGCTGGCCCAACATGGGCGAAAGAGGCAGTCCTTGCTGACCCGAGCGCAGCAGGATTTCCGTGGATCCCAACGCGCCCGCGCCCAAGATGACGATATCGGCGGCCACGAACAGGTCCGGCGCTCCGAACTTGGCGCGCCCCACACCGAGGGGCTGGTAATGCACCAGCCAGCCGTCGCCGGATCGCTCCAGATAGCGCACCGAAACCTCGGTGAAGATTTCGGCCCCGAAGTTGACGGCATCCGGGAGGTAATTCATGAGGGTCGTATTCTTGGCGTGGTAGTTACATCCCGAGACGCAATCGCCGCAACCGATGCAGGCCTGCTGCGGCACGCCGAAGGGATTCACGCCGTTCTTGGGATCCTGAAAGGTCACATAGAGAGGCGTGCGGTACCACTTAGCGCCCATTGCCTCGGCGGAGTGCTGGAGGGCTTCCATTTTGGGCAATGGCGCGTAATCCTGCGGGACGGGCTGAGGACATAAGACCTCTTCCGCGCGGGCGTAACTCTCTTCGAGTAAGGCGGAGTCATTGCGGAAGGCCTCGGGCCAAGCGGCGTCCTGGAAGACGCGCGGTTCGGCGCGCAGGCCCACGTTGGCGTTGATGAGCGAGGTGCCGCCCAAGCCGCAGCCCAGCACCACGTTGATATCGGGATTGACGCGGAAATCGAACAGGCCCGTGTCCGAGCCCACGTGCGCCTCGGGGGCATCCGCCTGCAACTCGCGGGCGGCCTCTTCGAGGTTGTTCGGATATTCTCCGGGCTGCAACTCCTTGCCCCGCTCCAGCACGCACACGGTCTGGCCGGCGCGCGCCATGCGGGAAGTGGCGATGCCGCCTCCATAACCCGACCCGATTACGACCACCGTATAATGATTGCGAATTTGCTCAATGGGTAACGAGATGTGCGGCATGATCCCTCCGAAAAGCTCATATATTTTATGTAATTCAATGGCCGTAGTCAATTACATTTTGATAGGAAATTTCTAACCGAAAAAAGGAATGGGATTGGGGCGTCACGGCTGGCGGCCGGCGGCAGCCTTCGGTTTGACGGCATTCGCCAAGGTCAGGCGGTTGTCGTGGGTAACGTAGCTGATCTGCAGGTGGTAACCGTTGGGGGTCGTGGTGTGATAGCTCTTGAAGGCCGCTACGTGAATATCGTCGCGGGTGGAGGTGTCGACACGCGCTTTGAGGCCGCGCTTTTCGAGCTCCGCCTTCACCCCGTCCGTATCCCATGGCGTGATTCCGAACGAGATGTGATCGATGCGCGCGCTGCGCGCCGGCGAGGTGCCGGCACTTGGGAACCGGGGGTCGTTGGGGTTGCCTCCGCGGATGATGATGTCTCCAACTTCACCGATCATGAGCTCGTGCTGGCTTCCTTCGTCGTACGTCTCTTTCCACCCCAGGAGATTGGAATAGAAGGAGGCGCTTTGCTTGTAGTTGGCCGCGCCGAGCGAGATGTGGTCGAGCCATACGGTCTTCCATCCGGTGGCCTCGAATGGCGCCGGCGTCGCGGGCTCGGCATGCCGGTGTCTTGCGGGCCCTCGCGAGGCCGTTGCCGTTGCCGATCTGAAGATCCAATCCATCCGGATCCTTCACGTGGAAACTCTCGAAGCCCTTGCCATCGTTCTCGGCAACCGGCGTCAGGCCGCGTTTCCGGAGCTCCGCCTGCACGTTATCGGCGTTCCAGGGCTCAATGACGAAGCACAGGTTCTCTACCGTGGCCGAACGTTGCTCGGGCGCCTGCCGGAAGATCGCCGATCCCCAGTCGCCGAGGTCTAACACGGCTTGTGTGCCGTCATCGCTGCGGAGCTTCCACCCCATCAGCGCGATGTAGAAGGCGGCCTCTTTCCGATAGTCCGGCATCTGGAACGTGATGTGGTCCAGGGCGACCGTCCGCCACCCTGTGGGCGCGAACACGGGTTTGATCGGAGCCGTTGCCGCGTCCGCGCTCAAGGGACACGCGGGCGTCGCGTAGCCATCCCGGCACCGGCCCTGCCCGAATGCGGGACCAACCAACGGCGCGCCGGCTGCCGCTCTGAGAGCCCGCAGCACGTGGCGGCGCGAGATCTGCTTAGGGACCGGGCCAGACATAGAATTTCGATTCTCCTCCCGACGAGTACCAATTGCAAGGTCCGTCTGGTGTCACAATGACCATTAGGAATCACCCATGAGAACCTTCCTGATTGCCGCGGTTCTTTTGTTGCTGGCTGCGATGGTCTGTTTATTGGCTCGCAGTCCTGAAATCGTCTTCGAACGGAAAACCATCGACCTGGGCGTCAGCGAGACCTGCGCCATCGGCGATTTCAATAACGACGGGCGGCCGGACATCTTCTCGGGCGACGCCTGGTATGAGAACCCCACCTGGAAGCGCCACGAGGTGCGGCGCCTCAAGGAATACGGGACGTACCTCGCATCGCTCACCGATCTGGCGCTCGACGTAGACGGCGACGGGTTCGTCGATATTGTCAGCTCAGGCTGGCACAATGGGCAAATCTGGTGGTCGCGCAATCCCGGCAAGCCGGGCGTGATGTGGGAGGACCATCTGATCGACCAGGGCTCTCCGGTGGAGTTTTCATTCCTGGTGGATCTCGATAACGATGGCAAAGCGCGCGAGTTGCTGCCGCAGTTCGGCAACAAAGAGGCCGGAACGGCGTGGTACGAATTCGCGGGCGGGGTGTGGAAGAAGCATATCGTGAGCCCGCTAGGCTACGGCCACGGCATCGGGGCGGGCGACGTGAGCCGCGACGGCCGCAACGACATCATCACGCCGCAGGGCTGGCTGGAGGCACCGCCCGACCCGCGCAACGGCGCGTGGAAATTTCACCAGGAGTTCAATATCGGCGCCACCAGTTACATCTATGTCCTGGATATCAACGAGGACGGACTGCCCGACCTGCTGACCGCTAACGCGCACGACTACGGTATTTTCTGGATGGAACAGCGGCCCGACCACACCTGGATCAAGCACGACATTGATCAATCCTGGTCGCAGGCGCACGCACTCACGTTGGTGGACCTGAATGGGGACGGCCGCAAGGACCTGCTGACCGGCAAGCGCTTCATGGCCCACGACGGCCACGACCCCGGCGAGCACGACCCGCTCGGCATCTACTGGTACGAATACCGCAAGTCGGACGATGGCAAGAGCGTTGTATGGTCGCGGCATGTAATCGACTACGGGTCCCGCGCAGGCGGTGGGATGCAGATTCCCGTGGCCGACATCGATGGCGATGGCGATCTGGACTTCGCCGTGGGTGGCAAGAGCGGCCTGTTTTTGTTCGAGAACCTGACCAAAGGGCACGGGAGGAAGATGCCATGAGTGAAAGAGTGACGCGACGGATATTCGCCAAAGCCGGCTTGATGGCAAGCGCGGCGTTTCCGTATTCGCTGCCTCGCCGGGCGATGGGCGCCAACGACCGGGTGCGCGTGGGCGTGATCGGCGTGGGCAACCGCAGCGGCCTGTTGATCGACCAGTTGCCGGAAGGCGCCGAGATTGTGGCAGTGGCCGACTGTTACCGCAAGCGGTGCGAGGACGCCGCGGCCAAGCGGCAAGCCCAGTGGCGCATTTACGACGACCACCGCCAGTTGCTGGAGCAGAAAGATATCGATGGCGTCATCGTCGGCACTAACGATCACGCCAGGGTGCTTTGCGCCATTCACGCGGTCGAGGCGGGCAAGGATGTGTACGCGGAAAAGCCGCTGTCCCTCTACGTAGCGGAGGGGCGCGCGCTGGTCCGCGCGGTTCGCAAATACAATCGCATTCTGCAGGTGGGCAGCCAGCAACGCTCCATGGCCATGAACCGGCTGGCTTGCGACTTCGTGCGCTCGGGCGGGCTGGGGCGTATCCGGCTGGTGCTGGGGGCCAACTATCCCGCATCGGTTCGCACCGGACCCATGCCCGAAGAACCTGCGCCGGTGGGGATGAACTGGGATGTGTGGCTGGGCCAGGCTGAGAATCGGCCGTTTAATGCGGAGCTATTCGGCCACTGGATGCGGTACTGGGATTTTTCCGGAGGCGAGATGACCAATTGGGGCGCGCACGGGATCGACCAGGTGCAGTGCGCGTTGGGGATGGACACCACCGGGCCGGTGGAGTTTTATCCGCTCCCGGACGCTCCTGAAGGCGCCGTGGGGTGGCGCTACGCCAACGGCGTGGAGGTGCGGCTGGAGCTGCCCGACGTCGGGAATCTGCAAGGCGGCGCCATGTTCGTGGGCGAGAAGGGGCGCATCGAAATCACGCGCAACGACTTCCGCACCGACCCGCCCAAGCTCATCAAAGAGCTGCCTCCGCAAGAGGAAATCAGCAAGTGGGACCGCGCACAGTGGCAGGCCAAATATCACATGCAGGATTGGTTGGATTGCATGCGGAGCCGTAAGACCCCGCTGGCCGATGTCGAGATCGGGCATCGGTCCATCAGCGTCTGCCACCTGGCGAACATCACGCGGCGAGTTGGCCGAAAACTCCGTTGGGATCCGGAGGTGGAGCGATTCATCGGCGACGATGAGGCCAACGACCACGTAACGCGGCCGCGGCGCAAAGGCTACGAATTGCCGGAAGTGTAGGTGGAGTACACCGTCAATGTCCGCCGCGGCGGGGAGTGTACCGAAGGTGCGGCCCCAGTCCCCCGCCAGGCGCGAGGCACAGAAGGCATCCGCTACCGGCGGCGGGCTGAAACGGATCAATAACGACGCCTGGAGGGCCACTGCCAGCCTTTCCGCGGCTCGCCGCGCTCCTACCTCGGAGCGGTCGGAGTCGAGGTTGTCGATGTAGTTTTCCACCCGCCGGTCGCCGGCCGAGCGGATCTCGGCGAGAACGCGCTTCAGGCTTTCCGGCTCCCTCTTCATGGCCCGCAGGACGTCGAGTGCGATCACATTCCCCGAGCCCTCCCAGATCGAATTGAGGGGAGCCTCGCGATAGAGCCGCGGCAGGATGCATTCTTCGACGTACCCGTTGCCGCCCAGACACTCGAGTGCCTCAGCGACGTGGACAGCCGTGCGCTTGGTGATCCAGTACTTGCCGGCTGCGACCGCGAGGCGCGCGAAACCGCGGTCCTGCTCGTCAAAGGCGCGCGCGCGCCGCATCGCCAGTAGAGTCGTGGCTTCCGATTCCACCGCGAGGTCTGCCAGCAGGTTGCAGCCGAGACTGCCGGGAGGCGCGGCGAAAGTTGCGGACCGCCATTTCTGGGTGCCCATGCTCAACCCCCCTGTCAACAAACGCGACCTGTCAACTGGAGAAAACGGAGAAAATGGCGAGAACGACCAGGAGATGCTCCAAAGGAGGGGGTTCGGCGCGGCCCCCCAAGGCTCTCCTTTCAAACCGGAGAATGGCCGGAATCGCGAAAAACCTGCGGAATGTGTGGAATAACGGCGGTGGTACCGAAAGGCGATGCTGTCAACAAAAACGTCCTTACCGGTTCGTAAAGGAGAAGTGTGGCTCCCCAGCGTGGATTCGAACTGCAGTTGACGGCTGCGGGGAATAGTTCTCGTGATGTTACTGGTCCCTGACATCACGGCCGCGGCCGGCGCCGAGTTCAACAAGAAAACTTATCTGCGGGCGGCTCTGTGGCGCCATCGTGGCGCGGATCGGGGGAGTTTCCATCGCTTCCCGTGCCCGCTGGGCTGGCGCTATCTGATCAAACTATCCAGCCCGCACCCTGTTCGACTGCCGTGAACCCATTTTCGAAGTAAACGCCACGATCCTGGCGGGGGCGGAGTGTCTCCGCTCCAGAAAGGCAGCACACCCGCGGCGGCGGGCGTGTCGGCGGGCGTGTCACTGGCCCGCGCGGGAAGCCAAAGGGCGTTGGGGCGAAAGCCGGTCTGGTCCCAACCCTCGGGGTGCCGGCGCGCGTCGAACTCCTCTTGCAGCGCGCGCAGGAACCAGCGTTTGGGTTTGCCGGGCGTGTGCGCGCGGTCGAGATAGGTCAGCCACTGGTCGTCGCTCAAGATGACACGGCGTTCGCCGCTCGGCAGATCGAGCGTCAAAAGCTTTCGCCGAACCCCTGCTTGTTCCTGGTAGGCGTATACCGGTCGAGCCATGCCAGCACCTCGCGCACAACCTCATTTTGATGGTAGAAGAACACCCCGTGCGCGCCGTCGAGCACGACGTGCCGTTTGTCCCTCTCGGGTGTTCCCAGCAGGTGGTACATGGGATCCTGGAGAGTGGCGAGAGGAAAGGTGAAATCGGAACGGCCGTTCACCATCAGGACCGGTATCTTAACGCGGGGGAGAAAATTCAACGAATCGGATTCGGGAAGCTCGGGTTGAAAGCGCAGTCCCCCGTCGAGCCAAACTGCAACGCGGAATCGCGGCTCGAGCGCCACCAGGATAGGACCGTACAAGCCACCCAAACTGAATCCGTAATACGCCAAATGGCTGAGATCCAGATCGCTCCGCGTGGCCAGATAGTCAACCGACCGATGCACGTCTTGCGACCATTGAACCCGCTCTCCGCGCCGGCCCAGCGGAGTGTCGGCCATCGGAAGAGGACGTTCGTAGGTGCCCTCGTACACCGGATACAAGATCGCGCGCCCGCTGCGGATGATAAAATCCAAAAGGCTGGAGTCGTTATTCTTGCCAAGAGGGATATTGGCGCTTGAGTTGAGCAGCCGCGCGGTCTGGCCGGGAAAATATACAACGGGATTGTATGGAGGCGGCACATTCTTGGGCAGGAACAGGTAAGCGGCCATGCGTTGATTCCCGCTTGCCGTCCGGTAGCTCACCTTCTCTACGCGCCAGTGCGGCAAGCTGTCGTTGACAGAGTCAACCGACGATTTCAGATCGGAGGGTTCAAAAGCATAGAGACTCCGATAAGCGCCGAACAACTCGTCGCCTACGGGCTTCTCCCTGGTGTAGTCCCGAAAGTCCTTATGCATGGGCCCGGTGAGATCCGCGCTGAGCGATGAAGTGTAGCGCACGCAACGGAATCCATTGGCGGCGGATCGGTCGAACGGCGAGCGCGCATCGGGATTGGCGAACTCATAGGAGGGATCGCTCCACGCGCCCCCCAGCGTGAGTCTCAGACCGGCTTCGGATTCGTTGGAACACCATTCTCTGACGTTGCCGGCCATATCGTACGCTCCCGACCCGCTGATTCCGGTGTACTGTCCAACCCGCGTCAGCCCTCTCTTGCCGAAATTGCTTGCGGGAACGATGTAGGGCGCGCTTCCGACGTTCGCAGCGTAGTACCAATGCGCAATGGTGGGAAGTTTCTTCTGGGCGAATTCCGCGTAGGCGGAGGCTTCATACCAGCTCACGCCCGAGACCGGAAGATCTTCCTCGCCATCCCGTAGCTGCCGAGTTCCCATGTTGCCGGGCCGGGCTGTCCGGTGGAATCGCGAAACTCGTTCATGGCCTCTTCCCAGGTGAGCGTGCGATCGCCTTTCCGGAAAGGCTCTTTCCAATATTCCTTGGACCGGTACCCTCCGCGATCCACGAATTGTTTGAACTCGCGATTGGTGACCTCATAGCGATCGACGAAGTAATCCTTGAGGGAGAAAGGGCCGATCAACCCGAAGGCTGAAATGTTAATTCTGAGCGTCCCTCCCGGTACCTTGACCATTCCCGCAGGCACGCTCCCCTTTCGATCGAGCGGAATCTTCTGGAGTGAATTGCTGGCAAGAAAGGGCGGTTGAAGCCGATCCGCCGGCGTCCGGCCAGCGGCGTGGAGATCCTCGTATCCCGCCTTAGTAACCTTCCACTCGAAAAAGCCCAGCGGAACGGTGACCTTGACAATGGGCGTGGTTCCAAGACGGCGCCACTCCGACTCCGGAGCGGCATATTTCTTGAAGAAGACCTCCGTGCCCGGCGGATCGGTCTCAAACGACAGGATCTGGGACATCTGCGGCCACAACGCCGCCAGCCTGACGTCGTTGGGAATTCGTTTTTCCGCCTCTCGCGCCAGATCGACGGCGGACAGATAGTCGTCTGCCCCGATGAACCGCTCGATTTGCGGAATGGCCACGTCCCGCGCCCACCGCGCGCGATGCTCTCGCACCCCATACCACGCGCTCAGAGCGGCCACCAGGAGCAGCGCGGCCGCCGCCGGAATCGTGAATAGAGGCCGCCGGGTTGGCCGAGCGCCATCCTGAAGAGCTTTCAGATCACGCGCCATCTCGCCGGCGGAGGCATACCGCTCCCGGCGATCCTTCGCGAGCGCGCGGCGTACGATTTGCGCCAACTCGTCGGGCACATCCGGCTGGAAGGTTTTCAGCTCCTGGGGCTCCGTTTCCAAAATGGCGCGCATCACCGGCGTCGCGTGTTCGCCCTCGAACGGACGGCGCTTCGCCAACATCTCATACAGCACGACGCCCGCGGCCCAGATGTCGGCCCGCCGATCCACCTGCTCTCCCCGCACCTGCTCGGGAGACATATAGGCAATGGTGCCCCGAGTCGTGCCTTCGAGCGTCACTGTGGCGTCGGCCATCTTAGCCAGTCCGAAATCGATCACCTTTACGACCCCGTCCGGGGTCAGCAGGATATTATGCGGCTTAATGTCGCGATGCACGATGCCACGCTCGTGGGCCGCCTGGAGCGCCTTCAAAACCTGAATCGCGATGTCGATGGCTTCCGGTGTGGAGACGCCGCGTTTGATTCGCCGCGCCAGGGTTTCGCCATCGTAATACGCCATCGCGATGAACATCTGCCCATCGCCGGTCTCGTCGATGTCGTAGACTACGCCGACGTTGGCGTGATCGAGGGCGCAGGCGGCCTTCGCTTCCTGAATCAGACGCGACTTCTGCACTGGATCGGCGCTCAGTTGGGGCGGCAGGAATTTCAGCGCAACCAGGCGATCGAGCTGCAGGTCCTGAGCCTTGTAGACCACGCCCATTCCACCGGCCCCCAACTTCTCCAGCACGCGATAATGAGAAACGGTTTGTTCGGTCATTCCGCCTCTGTGGGACAAGGCGCCTTAACGAATTCTATGTTGGCTTCCGGGTAGTATACACCCGCCGCCATTCTTGATGCTCGGCTAACGCTATACGGAAACGGGGCCGTCCGCGCTGGCTTCGAGGAACGCGGCCTCATCGAACAGACCTTCGCCCGTAGCATTCGATCCGCTGGCCGGGCCTTCACCCTCAGACAAAGTCAGTTTCGAGCGAAAAAAGAACACGACTTTGCGCTGCCGACCGTGAGCTCGTCACTCACGACATTGGCCGGCTATTTCTGGCCATCCAGCCATAACCCGCCAGCCGCGCGGCCGGCAGCGGACGTGGGCGGTTCGCCCTACTTCTTTCCCGCCGCCATACGCCGCTTCAGTTCTTCGTACCAGTTCTGGACCACCACGATCTCAGGCGCGCTCTCGTCCTGATCGTCGGCTTTCAACACCAGGAAGCGCTTGCCGTCGCCTGATACGTCGTAGTTGGGAAGGGTCCGCGGAGTCCGTAGCCACGGACCCTCGAACAGCGCCTCCGGCTTGCCCGCCGCGAACCCGGCTGCAAGCGTCACCGGCACAGCCATCATGCGGTTTCCAGACCGGTAGAACAGCTCACGGCCGGACGGATTCCACACCGGTTCCACCCCGCCTTCGGTCGAGATCTGCCACCTTCCGCCCGGCCCCGGATACGGCTGCACGTACACTTCCCAGCGCCCCGATTCGTCCGACACGTATGCCATCCAGTGCCCGTCGGGGGAGAACCGCGGCGCGGTTTCGTTGGACGGCGGCTTCAGGGCGGCAGCACCTGGCCGGGCCAGCCGGAAGCGGGACCGCTGCCGACCGAGAGGCGGGAACGTGGGAGCGCCGCGCCGGAAGCGAGAGGGGCCGAGCACTGTCGGCGCTCGGCGGCGTCGAGTGCCGGTCCCCTGTACTGCGGCACAACTGGGCGGGTCCCGCCGAGCCGCTCTGGGCGGCGCAGGCAGTGCCAGCTCGCTCTTCGCCCGGCGACCCCGCAGCACCGGAGGCAGTCCAGGGCGCAAGGCGGCGGGCGTGGACCGCAGCGCGCGCGAAGACCGCACTAGGCCGCCAGCTCCAGCACACAAGAAACAGCCAGAGCCGGGGGCCGTCCTGGCGGCGGGGGCAGACGCCCGGGAGCCGGAGGCGTCCCGGAGCGGCACAGGCGGCACGGTCTAGTCTTTTTGGATTTTTGGGCGGGAAGGGCCACGGAGCGAAGCGGAGTGGCCCGCGCCCTGGAAACGAAGTTTTTGCTCTTCTAGACAAGACAGGAACAAGACACTGTCTTGTCTTTTGCCAAAAAGTAACCTAACCCAACTCCCGCAGAGGTCGTTGCTGCCGTCCGGCGCAGACCCAGCAGCGCCGCAGCAAACCGACGACCGGTGCCAAGACGAAGCACCTAGCCAAACCAGCCGGACACTGTCCCGTTCTTGACCCAGCTCAAAGAGCAAGAACAATCGTTTCCATGCGAGGACTCACTCCGCTGGGCTCCGTGGGTCCCGCCGCCTAACTTCCTTTCTTTCTTTTTTCTTTTCCTTGAAGAATGCCATTGACTTTCGGATGTCACTGGAGACAGGCTACCTATCTTGACGCCGGAATAATCGGCGTGTTTCGATGGAAGGCGAGAACACCGTGAAGAAATCCAAGACCCCTCGTAAGAAGGAACCGGAAGAGGACTTTGCGATCCTGTCGCCGGAAGAGACTGGCTTGCCGTTCGAGGTCTGCATCTCCAGGCGCGGCAACGCCCGCCATGACGTCCAGGTGAAGGCTGCGTCTAGCCCGAAAGCCCCTTGGAAGTGGACATCGGTGGCAATCCGGCCCAGTGTCGAAGTGATCAAAGACGAGATGAGCGGCCCCGACTTGGCTGTCCTACATCAGTGGGTCGAGTTGAACCGCGACGTCATCATTAAACACGGGGATGCAGAGATAGCCACCGAAGATGTCGTCGCAGCCCGCAGCAAGCAGGTTAAGAGGGGGTTGAAATGGGTGGATGCAGAGTTAGAGGACGACACCGACGAAGACCTGTTCGAATTCACTGATCTCGGACCCCACCTTACCGGCTTACCGTTCTGGGTGTGGGTCCGGCCCAGCCTCGGTTTGCGCCGCGAGGTCTATGTGGGCGTCTCGCTCGACCGTAATGATGTCGGCGGGTCTGACCTCACCCAGGTGGCGATCCAGCCCGACGTGCACGTGGTCAAGGGCAAGATGAGCACGAAGAATCTCGCCTCATTGCGACAGTGGGTGGATCTGAATCGAGACTTGATTGTCAAATACTGGAATTGCGACCTGAACATAATGGGTTCCCTGGACGTCTACGACGCCGTAAAATCGCTGCCGCTCAAGGGCAAGGCTAAACGGCTCGCTTCCGAAGACGGATATTTTCGAACTGAGGACTTTTTAAGATCGCTTAAGCCGCTGCCGCCCCAAGGGTCCAGCCGAGTCCGTAAACGCAATTGAATTGAAACAAAGAGTTTGAAACCTAGACGGATTAGCCCGACTGATAAGGACACCAGATCGAGGAACACGTCGAAAGACCATTTCGGCGAGGACGCGTCAAGATCTCTTTTCGGTAACCCAGGAGTTTCTCTTATGGCCAATGCGATGCAAGTGATCTTCCCTTACAAAGACAATGGCGTCTGGATGTTCGATGACGAAACGAAGGGTTTGGTCCGAGAGCCCTTCGTCTGCGGGATTCCAGAAATGGTGGAACTGCTCGTGGCAGACATCCAAGACTCCGAGAATGGCTTTGCGCTCTACTTCTCGGACCAGGAATTTCCGGGGTTTCAAATCAAAGTGGATCTGGTGGAGCCGGAAGCGGGCGGCAACTGGTACAGACTGACCGTTGGTGGAGCCGAGACGAAGGGCTGGTTGTGCCCTGCACTCTTAAAATACTTCGCAACAGCGCCAGCGACCATCTACGCCAAGGCCGAAGCCATCAAGAACCGTGGAGGCAACAGGCCGGAAATCGGAGCGCTTCCGGCAACCAACCGTAACTGGCTCCGCCGCTTGTGCGTCCTTTTCTTCGGCATCGGCGTGCAGTCTCCGCCGCCATGATTAGAGAGAAGCCAGACGAACGCCCGTGCTGGTTTGCATCTTCGGAAAGCCTATGATGACTTATAACCTGCGCTACGTTGCCCGTCACCTCCGATACCTGCCACTTTCAGACCTGGTCGGTGAGACAGTGGTGCTTCGCAGCTTGCGGACGGCATCCGAGGATGTCATTCAACATGCCTGCACCAAGCTGACGAACCTTCAATTCACAGAATGACTCGTATCACCATGATTCCACGGGCCTTCAATCAGATCGGAGAAACGAGCAAGGTGTCGGCTTCGTGAAAGCCACTCAGGAGCGAAATCCTGCAAAAGTACAGTACGGGGGCGGTAAACAAATACGATATTAACAGTGATGAACCGATAATCGCAACACGCCATAGTCAGCCGGCCGCCCATGTTAACGCGTCACTGCTGTCCGGTTAGAACTCGAACAGAATCAACTGGTTGCCGGGATCGAGTGATTCCTCTCGGGAGTCCGGTGC
>Ga0209415_10008625_pt1 | contig 17659 bp, 10 predicted proteins | sample PeaSoiSIISIP2007_FD_187696 | JGI IMG/M metagenome (GOLD analysis project Ga0209415, IMG submission 187696) | Peat soil microbial communities from Weissenstadt, Germany - SII-SIP-2007 (SPAdes) (version 2) | ecosystem: Environmental > Terrestrial > Soil > Wetlands > Peat | place: Germany... | reverse complement strand
CCGAAGTCGTCGCCGCGTCCATAGACGCGATCCTCGTCATTCACCTGCTGCCAGCTTTCGCCAGCGTCGTCGGAGCGGTAGATGCCGCTGCCTTTCTTGGCGTTCACCCACGCATACATACGGTCCGGATCGCTGGGAGAGACAGCAGGACCGATGCGCCCGATGCCTTCGGCCTCGCCAGGCAATCCTTTAGTGAGTTGCCGCCAGTTGTTTCCGCCATCGCTGGACTTGTAAAGTCCGCTGCCGGTTCCGGTGTAGCCGACGCCTGTGGTCCACGGCGGACGGCGCGAGGGCCACATGCTGGCAAAGATTACCTGCGAGTTGCGCGGATCGAAGACAAGGTCCATGCCGCCGATGTTCTCGTCTTGGTAGAGCACTTTCTGGAAGGTCTGACCGCCATCGAGCGAGCGGAAGACGCCACGTTCTGGATTCGGACCGTAGGGATGTCCTTGAGCCGCGACAAAGAGGCGATTGGGGTCCTTGGGATCAACGATGATGGATGCAATCTGCTGCGCGTCGCGCAGGCCCAGATGCTGCCAGGTGAGGCCCGCATCGGTCGACTTATAGATACCGTCGCCTACGGAAAGATCGGGACGGCGCAGACCTTCTCCGCTGCCTACGTAAATCGTATTCGGATTCGACGGCGCGACGGCCAGCGCTCCGATGGACCCTGTCGGCTGGTCATCGAAGATTGGATTCCAGGTGCGGCCGAAGTCCGTCGTCTTCCAGACTCCGCCGTTGTTCGGCGCCATGTAGAAGACATTCGGCTGCCCGGGAACGCCCGAAATCGCCACGGTGCGTCCGCCACGAAATGGGCCAATCATGCGCCAGTGAAGTTCCTGGTACATCGCCGGGTCATACTGCTGGGCAGCAAGTGCGAAAGGGAAAAGCAAAACATAGAGCGAGGCGAGCAGAGTCCAGAAGAAGCGTTTGTTCACGGTTGATCCTCGAAGAAAAGCAAGGATAACCCACGCCAGCAAAGGTTGGACAGCACCGCCGATGAAGGCGGCGGCGATTGCGTCGGCTCTATCGGACAACGGGAAGCGCAGCAAGTGGGCCGTCAAGATAACGCCGCAGCGCATCCTGCCATACCGGCATGCGGATGTTGTAAGCGTGCAGGCTGTCAGGCGAGAGAACGGAGTAGGCGGGTCGTCGCGCCGGACGGGGGAACTCGGCTGTGGTTACGGGTTTGACTTTGGCCGGCAGGCCGGACTCGCGCAAGATTTCGGTGGCAAACTCATACCACGTGCAGTCGCCGGAATTAGTGACGTGTACGACTCCGCGAGCGGACGCGCGGCAAAGTTCGACGAGAGCGGATGCGAGATCGCGGGTGAACGTGGGGCTGCCGCGCTGATCGTTCACCACGGAAATCTCGGGACGCGTGGACGCCAGCTTCAGAATGGTTGCGGGAAAACACTTGCCGGCGTGGCCGAAGAGCCATGACGTCCGGGCGATGCACACCTCGGGCAGAGTCTTGAGAAGCCGTTCTTCCGCTCGGGCTTTACTCTCGCCATAGACGCTTGTCGGATTTCTGGCGTCGCTGATTTCGTAAGGCGATCGTTTGCTGCCATTGAAAACGTAGTCCGTGCTCAGGAACATCAAACGCGATCCGGATTCGCGGGCAGCTTCGGCCACATTGACCGCCCCTTCGTAATTCACGGCGAGGGCCAGGTCGCGGTTTGATTCGCAGCCATCCACGTCGGTGTAGGCGGCGGACAGGAGAATCCAGTCGGGACGGGAATCACGAATCACGTCGCGAATGCGCGCGTGGTCTCGAAGATCAGCGTCTTGGGAGGACAGCGCGGTCAACTGGTCGTCATCACCGCTCGGGCCGCTACGGCTCGACGCGTTTCCGCTCAACTCGTGAACCAGTTCCTGGCCGAGCAGTCCGGATGCTCCGAATAACGTGACGCGCATAGCGGCATTGTAATGCCGGAGCCGTCAGGGCTAAACAGGGTGCTGAAAAACTCGGCCTCAGTGCCAAGCCCAAGGGGTATCTGAATCCAAAGAACCTACGGCATCGCTAAAGCGATGCCCTGACACGAAACTTGTGTTTTTCAGCAGACTGTAAAGCCCGCATCCTTATTGGTTCTTAGCGGTACCCTTCGGCTGCGCTTGGCTCTGAATCCGTGCCTTTCCCATACAGCAGATCTAGAGCGGCTCAAACAGCAGGCGCCGCCGTCGGGATCGGCCGCCTGAATCGCAGCGGTGAACCGCTGCACCACCCAAAATCAAGCCCACACAAAATCAAGTGCACCACCGACTCTTTCCGTGGGCCATTCAGTCCTGCGCTGTGAAGGCCAGCGCCAACAGCGTCTTCTGCTCGACCTCGTGGGCTTTTGCCGAACCGGTGGCCGGGCTCGCACTCGCGGAACGCTTCACCGAATGCACTGGCCGATCATTTGCGATGTACCTCAAGCGCGGCAGCATGTAGGAAAGCGCCCCCATGTTGGCCGGCTCTTCCTGCACCCAGACAATATCCCGCGCTGCGGCATGACGCTCCAGTTCAGCGGTCAGTTCGGCCTCGGGGAACGGATACATCTGCTCGAGAAAGACAATGGCGGTGCTCAGGTCACTATTATTGTTATTGTTATTGCGCTTCTGCCGTTCCGTGCGCAATTCGTGACCGATCTTCCCGGTGCAGAGCAGGATCCGTTTGGCATCCTGGGCTTCGGTGTCGGGGATAACGGGCAGAAACTTCTGATGCGTCAGGTCTTCCAGAGGAGACAGGGCATCGGGATGTCGCAACATGCTCTTGGGAGTGAACACGACCAGGGGCTTTCTCCACTTGCGCAGCGCCTGCCGCCGCAGCAGGTGGAAATACTGCCCGGCGTTCGAGGGCTGACAGATCTGGATGTTGTCGCGCGCCGCCAGTTGGAGGAAGCGCTCGATGCGCGCGCTCGAATGCTCCGGACCCTGGCCTTCGTAGCCGTGGGGCAGCAACAGCACCAGGCCCGAGAGCAGTAGCCACTTGTCCTCGCCGGCGCATACAAACTGATCGATTACCGCCTGCGCAACGTTGGCAAAATCACCAAACTGCGCTTCCCACAGCACCAGGGCCTCGGGATAATCGCGGCTGTAGCCGTACTCAAATCCCATGACCCCGGCTTCCGAAAGCGTCGAGTTGTAGATGTCGCACGCCGCCTGGCCGGGCGCGATGTGGCGCAGGGGAACGTATTCCGATTCGTCCTCAACATCCAGCAGCACCGAGTGCCGCTGATTGAAGGTTGCGCGGCGGGAGTCTTGGCCGCTGAGGCGTACCGGAATCCCCGGCTTTTCCGGACCAGGTTTAACCAGACTGGCAAAAGCCAGTGCTTCGGCCATGCCGTAGTCGACTGGCTTCTTTCCCGTTCCCATCTCCTGGCGCTGCTCCAGCAATTTCTTCACCTTGGGGTGGATGTGGAAGCCCTCGGGATAATTGGTCAAACGCTCGGTGAGTTCCGCCAACTCTTCTTGCGAGACGCCTGTGGGCTGTTCATATTCCGGTTTATAGCGGCCGCCGAAATAGTCTTTCCAGTAGGTGGGAAGATCGCGCATCAGCGGTTTCTTGGTAACTTGCGTCGCGTCTTTTTGTGCGGCTTCGTACTCACTCTTGATCGTCCCCACGCGGGTGGCGACATTGTCATCATCCACGCCGATTTGTTTGGCGTAAATCCGATACAGGGGCGGATGCTGTTTGATGGCTTTATACATCAGTGGCTGCGTCACGGTGGGATCATCCACCTCGCTGTGCCCATGGCGGCGGTAGCCGACCAGGTCGACGACCACGTCGGTGCCGAACTGGTAGCGGTACTCGGCTGCGATGCGGGCGATCCGCATGACAGCATCGACGTCTTCGCCATTCACGTGAAAGATGGGAATCGCCTGCCGGCGCGCCAGTTGTGCCGAAAAGCGCGAGGAATGCTCTTCGCGGGCATTGGTGGTGAAGCCGATCAGGTTGTTGACGATTACGTGGATGGTTCCGCCCACGGTGTAACCGGCCAGGTCGGCGTAATTCAACGTCTCTGCCGTGATGCCCTGGCCGGCGAAGGCGGCGTCGCCGTGCACCAACAGCGGCAAATATTTTGCTTTGCCGCCTTCGCCAGCACGGTCCTGCTTGGCCCGAGTGCGTCCAACAGTCACCGGATTCACGGCTTCGAGGTGGCTGGGATTCGACACGAGGTGGATATGAATCTTCTTGCCGCTCTTGGTAACATATTCGCCGGTCGCGCCCATGTGATACTTCACGTCGCCCGATCCCAATACGCTGCGCGGATCAACGTCCTCAAACTCGGCGAATACCTGCTCGGCCGGACGCCTTGCCAAATGAACAATGACATTCAGGCGGCCGCGATGACTCATGCCCATTACCAGTTCCACGGCGCCGTGCTCGGCAGCCACGTCTAGAATCTCATCCACGGCCGGCAACAAAGAGGTGTTGCCTTCGAGGGAGAAGCGTTTGTTGCCTAGATAGCGCTGCTGCAGCGTTTGCTCGAACAAGTCGGCGCGCATCAACAAGTCGAGGGCGCGTTGTTGGTCTTGTTGGTCAATGTCGACTGCAGCGGGTTCCGCCGCAAGCTCGATGCGTTCCTGAATCCAGCGGCGTCGTTCGGGGTCGGCGATATGCATGAACTCGACGCCTACGCTGCCGCAATAAATGCGCCGCGCTTCCCGTGCCCACTGGTTGTCGATCTGTAGGTCCGGATGTGATTGCGGAGGCAGGAGGCCGAGCGGGTTTAGTTCGGCCTCCAGATATCCAAACTGGCGGAACAGGCCAAATATCCGTTCGCGTTCGTGGTTTTGAGTGATGGCCGGGGCTGTGCTCCCGCCGGTGGTCCGAGTCGAAGTTGGCATATAAGGTCTTCTATAGAATAACGGATGAGCCGCTCTGCGTGTCCGATTCAGCGGGAAGAAGTCATGCGATGGAGGGACGGCGTTTTGCCCGTCGGCCGGGCGGGGCGTCCGGCACTCCACAAAGCTCTGTGCCCCCGGTCACTGCACGGTGCGCACGCCGCGACTATTGTAAAAGCGGAGAGATATTAATATGAACCTTCGTCCCGACGCGGCCCAACCCGGAACGCCGGTCCTTCTCGGCGTCCCATTCGATGCTAACTCCTCGTGGTTACGTGGAGCGGCCGGAGCGCCGCCTATCATCCGGGTGGCCCTCCATTCCATTTCGTCGAACTGGTGGACGGAAACCGGTGTCGACCTTGGAGTTGAGGGCAGGTACTGCGATGCCGGCGATTTGAAGTTCACCTTCCGGGAGCCGTTTCCTGCGATTGAAACCAAAGTCGGCGAATTGCTTGACCAGGGCTTGCGTCCGGTCTGTTTAGGTGGTGACCACTCGATTACGCTGCCGATCGTCCGCGCTTTCGGCAAGCATGTTCCCGGGCTGACCATCCTCCACTTCGATGCCCACCCCGATCTCTACGATGAACTCGAGGGCAACCGTCTGTCGCATGCCTGCCCGTTTGCGCGCATCATGGAGGAGGGCGCGGCCAAGCGGTTGATCCAGATCGGCATTCGAACGATGACGGGGCATCAACGGGAGCAAGCGCAGAAATTTGGCGTCGAGGTCATCGAGATGCGTCAACTGCCCGCGCTCGACCGCATGAAGGTCGATGGCCCAATCTACATTTCTTTCGACATGGACGCGTTCGATCCCGCGTTTGCGCCAGGCATTTCGCATCGCGAGCCGGGAGGGATGTCGGTGAGAGAGGCGATCGCGCACCTGCATGCCATTACTGGGAAAATCGCAGGCGCCGACATTGTGGAATTCAATCCCGCGCAGGACCATACCCAAATCACCGCTACGGTTGCCGCCAAGTTGCTTAAGGAAATCCTGGGGAAGATGATTTTGAACTAGCAGGCAGCGGATTGCTGCGCGAGTGTTACCTCCTATAATTGTTATCCCGGCGCGAGGGATCTGCAGTTCGCGGCAAATGCAGATCGTTCTCCTTCGGCTACGCTCAGGGTCGGGATGACAAAATCTAACTTGGAGGCACCTCATGGCCAGCGGGATAATTGATGTGTCCAGTCGCTACTCTGTGCCCGAGACTCTGGCGCGGCTGCAGGCGATTCTCAAAGAGAAATCCGTGACGGTGTTTGCTCTCATCGATCACAGCGGTGAAGCAGAGAAGGTCGGCCTTAAAATGCGCCCGACGCAATTACTGGTCTTTGGCAGTCCGAAGGGTGGGACGCCTCTGATGGTTGCCTCGCCCAGGCTGGCCATCGACCTTCCGCTGAAAGCGCTGGCATGGCAAGACGAGCAAGGGCAGGTGTGGCTCTCCTACAATTCACCGGAATACTTGCAGCAGCGGCACGGCTTTCCGGCGGACTTGGTGAAGAACATCGCGGGAATTGCGGGGTTGATTCAGAAGGCTGTGGAATAATAGCGGGCTCATGGCAAATGAAACAGAAAAAGAAGCTGCTGGCCGCGCGGCCGCCAAATTGGTTTGCGACGGGAACGTTGTTGGACTCGGAACCGGCTCGACCGCCTATTTCGCTGTCATTGCTCTCGGCGAGCGTGTGAAGGCGGGACTGAAAATCGTTGGAATCCCAACCTCCGTGCAGACCGCTGACCTGGCGCGCGCAGTTGGCATTCCGCTCACTACGCTGGACGAACATCCGGAGATCGATATCACCATTGATGGCGCCGACGAAGTTGATCCCAAGTTGAACCTGATTAAAGGTGGCGGTGGCGCGCTGCTGCGTGAGAAGGTGGTCGCGTCGGCGTCCAGGAAGATGGTTGTGGTTGCGGACTCGGCGAAGGTTGTTCCCGCGCTCGGCAAGTTTCCCTTGCCGGTCGAGGTCATAGCGTTTGCGCGCGCCGTGGTTGACAAGAAGATTGTGGCGCTGGGTGCGTCGCCCAAATTGCGCACGAGGGCTGATGGCAGTCCTTACATTACGGACAACGGCAATCAGATTCTTGACTGCAGCTTTGGAAAGATCTCTGATGTTTGGGCGCTGACGCTTGCGCTTAGCAATATTCCAGGCATCGTCGAACATGGACTGTTTGTCGGACTGGCGAAGTTGGCGTTGGTGGGACGCGGGGATAGCGTGGAGGAAATGCGGCCGTAATGACCGCTGTCGGGCTTTGCCCGACTGGACGGCCGAGGGCGGCCGTCCCTACGTGAGACGGGCGCTTTGGACAGCTCAGTTCACAATCTCTCGCAGAGCCGCTAACAACCGCTCCACTTCCTCCATCGTGTTGTAGTGCGCGAGGCCTATGCGGAGAAATCCTCCCTGGCGCTCGACGTTTAACTGTTCGGTCAGGTTCAGGGCGTAGTAGTTTCCGTCCCAGGTGAAGAAGCCGCGCTCGCCTAGTTTTGTTGCCAGCTCCAATGGCGTGTGCGGATCGATGCGGACCACAAAGGTTGCACAACGATTCTCGAGGCGCTGCGGGTCGCTGATGCCGTACAGCTTCAGGCCGGGAATCGCGAGCAGGCCGGAGATCATCTTTTCGGTCATCTTGCGCTCGTGCTCATGGATCGCTTGGTGGGCAGCGAGGATCGCGGCGCGACGAGTCGTGACCACGGGATTCGCGCGGCGGCCGAGTTCTTCCCAGTAATCCACGCAGGCTTTGATTCCTGCGATGCACTCGTGGTTTAGCGTTCCCCATTCCCAACAGTTCGGAATGTTGTCGGTGTTGGGTCGGACTTTATACGGACGCAACCGCTTCAGGTGCTCGCGCTTGCCGTAGAGCACGCCCATGTGCGGACCGAAAAACTTGTAGGTCGAGCAGACCAGGAAATCGCAGTCGAGGGTGCGCACGTCAATCGGTCCGTGGGGAGCGTAGTGGACGGCATCGATGTAACTCAGCGCTCCCGCTTGGCGCGCCAGGCGCACTACTTCGACTACGTTGTTGATCGTGCCTACCGCATTCGACGCATAGCCTACGGCTACGAGCCGCGTGCGATCTCCGATTTGCGCGGCCAGGTCTTGCATGTCCAGCGTGCAGTCTGCTTCGTTGAATTTTACGGTGCGGATGACCACGCCTTTTTCTTCCAGCGCCTTCCACGGAGAGAAGTTCGCGTCGTGGTCGAGGAGGGTGAGGACGATCTCGTCTCCAGGACGGAGTTCGCGGGAGAGGGCTCGGCTCATGGCGAACGTGAGCGTCGTCATGTTCGGGCCGAAAACGATTTCATCGGCGTCGCAATTCAGAAAATCGCCCATTGCCGAGCGGGCGTCCGCGATCATGCGGTCAGTATTGCGGCTAGTGTGGTACGCGCCGCCGCTGTTGGCATTGTTGCGGGACAGGTAGTCGGCGATGGCATCGATGACTCGCTGCGGCACCTGCGTGCCTCCGGGGCCGTCGAAAAAAACTGCGTGGTGTCCGTTGACGGTTTGGGCCAACGCGGGGAATTGCGAGCGAACCCAGGGGAGGTCGAGCGCGGTGGATGAGGGTGAAACCTGCTCAGCTATGGGCATAGCTGACATTCTAATGCGGGGCGCGTTCTGCGAGGAAACTTCGCTCGCCGTGGTCCAGGAATCCGCAGTAAAAGTTCTTTTCCTATCGATGTCCCATACCCTCAGCGGCTAAAGGCGGATCCGGAAACGGGCCAGTTACCGCAGCGCTGAAGCGCTGCGCCACCCAAAATCGGGCGCAGGGCTGGAGTGTTGCGCCAACCAAAATCAAGTACTGCATTTAGTTTCGGCAACCTGGCAGTGCGCGGGTGAGACTGGCCGCGGCATCGTGGTTACGCCACTCGTTCGGGAGGATTGGGTTTGAATTTTCCTTTATTGGCGGCGTCCAGCCGGATGCGCGTTACTCGCGCCGTTTCCTGGAGCAAATCGCCGGTGGCGCGCGTTCCCGTTCCCTCTCCGGCCATGACCGAACCTGCGGCTAGGGCAAAGCGCAACGCGTCTGCCTGGTCGTCAAAATACAAGATCACTTGTAACGCCATAGATACTTCTCCCTGAGCCTGACTTCGCCGGGCCCGCGTGAAGCGGTGCGCCAGAGTAAAGATCAAATTAAGACGCAGGTGGCGCTGCGACAAACGGGTCGCTAGTAAACTCTGATTGTGACGATTGTCGGAGAATGGCGGCGCCGATGATAGTGCTTTTGTTGGTTCTCGCCGGCGAAACTCTTAACCACGGAGGACACGGGGGGACACAGGGAAGAGAACACAGGGGAAGGGCGATCTGCGTTGCTCCTGAAGGCCATGTTCCGGTGGGTGGCGGGAAAGTCACTTTTTTGTGCGCATGGTTTCCACGGATGACCATCTAACGATAGAATCGTCTAAAGGGAACACGTCTAAACGGGTTACTTGGGGATAGCATGCTGAAGGCGTCGTCAAATCGGGGCGGATTGGTGAGAGCTGTTTGTGTGCTCTCGGTGCTCCTGATGTGCGTGATGGGGACGGTGCAGGCCACCCACTCGCATTCCGAGAACTCGACCACATCCCACCACACCTGCTCGATTTGCGCGACCGCTCATGTTGGGCTTAATACTGAGACGGTTGCGTTGGCGCCGGTTTTGGCTACGACAGCCCTGGCGATTCCTGTTGCAGAAGTTTCCCTGATCTTCCGTCCCGCCTCTACCCAGTTCATTCGTCCTCCACCTGCGCTCTGATTCCGCGCCCAATTCAATAGGTATTTCCAAGAGACCGCGAGCTTTGATCTGACTTGTGATCTGTGATCGGACTCGCTCAGAACCCCTTATTGGAGGAATCATGCATTTGTCTTATAGGAGTTGGCTGGCTGCGGCCATGGTGGTTACCGTGGTGTTGAGTGTTGGAGTTGCGCATGCGCAGACGGGTGGAAGTTCGATCAGCGGTACCGTACTGGACCCTTCGGGCGCGGTGGTTGCCAATGCCAAGGTTCAGATTCATAACGCGGTCAGCGGCTATGACCGCACCACTACTACAGACAGTAAGGGGAATTTCAGTTTTCCGAACGTGCCGTTTAATCCGTATCACATGACGGTGACGGCTACGGGATTCGCTCAATACACGCAAGATGTGGAGATCCGGTCGGCGCTGGGTGTGAGTGTGAAAGTCAGTTTGACGGTGGCCAGCAGCACCGACACGGTTACAGTCGAGGCGGGGGCGGATCTGGTGGAGAACGATCCGACGGCTCACACCGACGTGGATCGCGGACTGTTCGATAAGCTCCCGCTGGAAAGCCAGTCTTCGTCGTTGAGTTCGCTGGTCACGCTGGCGACTCCGGGCGTGGCGGCGGATTCGAACGGTCTGTTCCACAGCTTTGGCGATCACGCGGAGAACTCGTTTTCGCTGGACGGGCAACCGATTACCGACCAGCAGAGCAAGGTTTTTTCCAACCAAGTTCCTCTGGATTCGGTGCAATCGCTGGAGGTGATCGCCGGGGCTCCGCCCGCAGAGTACGGGGGCAAGACGAGCCTGATCATCAACGTGACGACGCAGTCCGGCCAGGGCCAGACCACGCCCCATGGCGCGGTAACGGCGTCCTATGGCAGTTTTGGGTCACCCAGTGTTGGGTTCAACCTGGGCTACGGCGGGCAAAAGTGGGGGAACTTCATCTCCGTGAGCGGCCTCAACAGCGGCCGGTTTCTTGATCCGCCCGAGTTCGCGGTCATGCATGACAAGGGAAACGAAGAGAACGTTTTCGACCGGGTTGACTATAAGCTCTCAAGCGCAGACTCGCTGCAGCTGAACTTCGGCTACTCGCGTTCGTGGTTTCAGAATCCGAATTCGTTCGACCAGCAATTTCATGCCTGCGTCCCTGGGTATCCTTGCAATTCCGCCGGTCAGATCGTCAACCCGCTCACGGGCAATCCTCTGGGGCCGGCGGATCAAGTTTCGCAAATAAAGACCTTTAACATTGCGCCGACCTGGACACGCGTGATCGGCACGAACACAGTGTTCACGTTTGGCGGCTATGTCAGACGCGATCAGTACAACTATTACCCGAGTTCGAACCAGTTTAACGATTTGGCCCCGGATCTTCAGGGCGAGACGGTGGCTCAGAATCGCAAGCTCACTAATGCAGGCTTGCGGTCCAACGTAGCGTACGTGAAAGGGATCCACAACATCAAGGTGGGAGCTACGTACGGACAGACGTTCCTTAGTGAGGATGACGGGATCGGCATCGTCGATCCAACACTGGTTCCTGGGCTCAAAGACGCGAATGGTAACCCCTGCCTCAGCCCGACCGGCCAGCTGCTTGATGCTCCTTGCTCGATTCTGGCGCCCTACGACTTGACGGGCGGCGGAGGTCTATACACCCCGGGAGGACTCTTCTCCTTCCACGGCCACACGGACGTGAAAGAACTGGCACTCTACGGTCAAGACACGATCAACGTGGGAAACTGGTCCTTCAATGTGGGTCTGCGCGGGGATTTCTACAACGGTATCTCTCGAGACCGGCAAGCGGAGCCGCGCGTCGGCGCTTCGTACAATATCAAGCAAAGCAATACGGTGCTGCGGGTTTCCTACGCACGAACCCTGGAGAGTCCATTCAACGAGAACCTGGTGATTGCCAGCACGGGGTGCGGCATCCCGTTTCTGGCCACGCTGGTTCCACCGCCTGGGGTCACCTGTGCAGCGGGAGCGGTTACTCCGGGCTACCGCAATGAATTCCACGCCGGCTTGCAACAGGCGCTGGGGCGGTACCTGTTGGTGAGTGGCGATTACATTTGGAAATACACGCACAATGGCTACGACTTCGGTACCGTCGGCAGCACGCCGATCACCTTCCCGATTGAGTGGCATAACGCGAAGATTCCGGGATATGCGCTCCGGGTGAGCGTGCCTAACTACCGCGGGTTCTCGGCGCAAGTGGTGATGTCGAGCGTGGCCGCGCGGTTTTTCCTGCCGCAAGTTGCGGGGCTGCCCATTATTCCTCCGGCGACGGGCGTTTTCCGCATTGACCATGACGAAAAGTTCAACGAGACGACGCACCTGCAGTATCAGCCGTGGAAAACTGGGCCGTGGGTTGGGTTCAACTGGAGATATGACAGCGGACTCGTAGCCGGCGCGACGCCTTGTTACAACCCGTTGACTGCAACGTGCGCAGGGGCATCGACCACACTCGGTGGCCAGCCAGCTATCTTGATGATCAACACGATCAGCGGCGCGCCCTTAACTGCCGACCAGGAATTTCAGGCTGGGTTTACCTGCAATGGCGTGCATGCAACCATCACGCAAGCGTTGCCAAGCCCGTGCCTGGCGTCGCAGTTCGGGTCCACCCTTATACAGGTTCCAGCGCCGAATACAGAGAACGACGATCACAATCCGCAGCGCATCCAGTCGCGGAGCCTCTTCGATCTCTCGGTGGGCGATGACAACCTCTTCCACCGCGAAAAGTACAAGTGGAGTGTGCAACTGACCGCCATCAACTTGACCAACAAATATGCTCTGTATAACTTCCTTTCAACCTTCAGCGGGACGCACTATGTGACGCCGCGTGCGCTGACAGCTGAGATTGGGTTCCACTTCTAAGGGATGTCCTTCCCCGTTGAGGGCAGTACGGTTTCGACCGTGCTGCCTTTTTTTTCGATGGTCGATGGTCAATAGTCAATGGTGGCGACTGCCGCACGTCAACTCATGTCGATGATCTGCGTTCATTTTCGGGTTTCCTTCCTACAAACTCGACGACGCCTCGATCCCGTACCGATCGTTCCTGGTGATGCAAAACGTGCAGTTCTGGAACGAGTGACGGCAGTTCATCTCTGCCCAGCGGACCGGTACCGGAGGCGGCTAAGCTCGCGTCGGAATCCCACCGCATGCGCATTTTGCAGATGAGCAGACCGTCCGGTTTCAAGGCAGAAACGATCTTGGGGAAAAGACTGCGGTCCAGGTGATAGAACAGCACGATCAGATCAAACCGAGCCGGTTCAAATTTGTACTCGGAGGCGTCCCCTACAAGAAGGTCGAGTTTGACGTTCAGTTCGAGAGCAGCTTGATTTAGCTTTCCAATGGCGACATCGGAAAGGTCTACCACGCTAACCTGCCAGCTCCTGCTGGCCAGCCATAGGGCATGTCTTCCGAGTCCACCCGCTAAATCCAACGCCACGCCTGACTTCGGGAACGATGGATTCACAAATCTCTCGTAGGCCGACATAAAGAACGGATCTGGCTCTGTCAGCGAAGGCATGCCTTGCTCGTATTTGACATCCCAATGCGACCTTTGTTCTTCGCTGCTCATTACGGCCAATCCACTTCCGACGGGGCGCGCGTTTTTACTGCAGTTTTGCGTACTCTGCTTTGGCTTCGTGGAGGAGGGGAACGTCCGGGTCGGCGTCTTTCCAGGCGGCGAGAAAATTTTGATAGGCGATGCGAGCCTTGGGAGTGTCGCCCTGCTTCTGAAACAGCCGGCCCAACTCCAATTGAGCGGCAATGAACGCTATGTCGGGACCGCTGTGGGATTTCATGTCCAGGGCCTTTTGGAGATCCTGCTGCGCTTCGGCGTAACGTCCAGCCTGCTCGTAGGCCAAGCCTCGGGCATAGAAAACGCCGGCGTTGGCGCGAGCGTACAGGGCGGCGGTGTTAAGGAAGTCAATCGCCTTTGCCGGGTCGCCTTTGGCGGAATTGGCGGGCCGTAGGGCGACGACTGCACGAATCATGGGGACGGTCACGTTCACGGCCATGCTATCGTTCGGATGGGTACGCTGGATTTCGTCGGCCAATGCGATCGCTTTCTGATCCTGGCGCATAATGGCGAACGTCGTGGCCGCACTCCCCATCACAGACACCGTTCGGGATAAGCGGAGCGCGTCGGTGGCCTCGCTGTTGGCTTCGGCGTGATTTCCCACGACTGCTTCGAAGACGGCGAGCTCAGCTTCCATTTTGGCTCGGCCTTGCAGGTGCAGGCGATCCAAAGCATCTCCGTTCTGGCGCGCAAATTCCCGCGCTTGGCGCACTTGGCCGCGGGCGCCAGCGATACCCGCGCGGATTCCGAGAACGCTCGCCTCGCCTTCGGGAGTTGCGGAAGCACTTTGTAGTTCTTTCTCCATGTCGGCTTCTTTGCCTTCACACCAGTCCAACACAGCCAGGATGAGATGGAAGCCGGCAGCCGATGCCTTGTGCTGGAGGGCGGCATTGATCATGACGCGTGCCTCCTCGGTCCGGTTCAGTCCGGCATAAGCCACGGCCACATTCTCATAGCCGCTTGCCATGTCGGGATCGAGCTCCACGGAGCGCTTGGCGTTCTCTAATGCGTTGTCGAATTGCCCGAGTTGGTTATAGATGGCTGCCAGATTGTTGAAGGGGATGGAATCCCGCGGATAAGTTTGCCGATAGAGTTCGTAGGCGGTAATGCCTTTGTCGAGCTGGCCGCTGTCGGCGTAATAGTGGGCCGTGATGTAGAGCTTCTCGCGCTCGCTGGCACGGTCGCGAAGCTCGAAAGCCTTCTGACGATTTTGCTCCGAGGATTCGGTCTGCCCAAGGTTGTTGTAGATGGTGCCGAGTCGGGCGTAGGCCATGGCGAAATTAGGATCGATCTCGATGGCGTGCTGATAGTTCGGAACCGCAGCCAGTTCGTCACCAATGTTGTGCTTGGCGTCGCCCAAGCTGAGCGCCTTCAACGCTTCGAGCGATGAAGTGGTGGCCATGGAGAGAGGCATATCGTATTTCTGCACCATGGACAACGACTCGCCGAGTTGTCCGCGCAGTTTAGTGGCGGCGCTGTGCAGGGCATTCAGCACATCTTCTTTTCGGTCGGCCTGAGCCTGCTGGCGTCCGAGTGAATCGCCGGAAGCAGCATTGGTTGCCTCCAGACTGATAACGAACTGGCCTCCAACGCTGTCAATGCTTCCGTTCAGCATGGCCTTAATGCCATCGCGCTGGCAGATTTCGCGGCCGACATCGGTGGTGATGCGGTCGCCGGGGCTACGGCCCATGAACTGCAAAGTCTGGCGGATCTTCTGATCGGGGAAGACGTTCAGATACGGGGACTGCCCGAGATCGACGGCCAGCGCCTTCTTGAGGGTGCCATCGAAGACGGGGTCGGCGGTGGTGTTCACGAAATCGGTAATCAGGATCGAATCTTTTTCGGTGAGCGCATGGCCGCGCTTCAGAAACACGAAGGCGATGCCGGCGGCGACCAGCGCGACGATCAGAGCCGGGACCAGCCACAAGGGCGGCTTTCGGCTCTTATCCAGCACTGCGGGGCGGCGGATGGAAGTGCTGGAAGAAGTTGCAGCCGAGATGGTGCCTGATTCGGAGTCGCGCTTCAGGCGCTTCAGGTCGGAGCGCACGTCGGCGGCGCTTTGGTAGCGCAGGTCGCGGTCTTTTTCGAGCAGCTTATTCAGGATTTCCTCGAAATGCGGAGGCAAGTCGGGATTGAGGCGAAAAGCTGGGGCCGGGGGACGGTTCAGGATTGCGTCGAAAATAACAGCGGACGTGTCGCCGCGGAAGGGCACCGCGCCGGTGGCCATCTCATAGAGCACGGCGCCAAAGCTGAACAGGTCAGAACGGGGGTCGAGATCCTTGCCGCGCGCTTGCTCCGGAGACATGTAGGCCACGGTACCGACGGTCGATCCGGGGCTGGTGAGGAACGGTTCGTCCACGGTGGCGGCGGAACCGATGGTGGCAGCGGAATGGAGGGAAGGATTGACGGTGCGCTTGGCCAATCCGAAATCGAGAATCTTGGCCTGGTTGCGGCTGGTCACGAAAATGTTGGCTGGCTTGATGTCGCGGTGAATGATTCCCTTGGCGTGGGCAGCGTCGAGAGCGTCGGCGATTTGCGTGCCGAGATTGAGCAACTGCTCAAGGTCCATCGGTTGGTTGGGGGGCTGGCGGTGGATACGGCTCTTGAGCGTCTCGCCTTCCAGCAATTCCATGGCGATGAAGTGGCGTCCGCCGTCCTCGCCAATTTCGTAGATGGTGCAGATATTCGGGTGATTCAGAGCGGAGGCGGCGCGCGCCTCGCGCTGAAAACGGTCGAGTGCAACAGGATCCTTTTCCGTCTCGGGAGGCAGGAATTTGAGCGCGACATGGCGGCCCAGGTTGATGTCCTCGGCTTCGTAGACTACGCCCATTCCACCGCCGCCCAACTGCGATAGGACGCGGTAGTGGGAGATGCTCTGGCCGATCATGCTCTGGCCGATCACGGTCTGGCCGATCTTCGTCGGGTCGAGCATTCGGGGGAACACTCCTGGGAGAGAGCCACTCATGTTAGGCCGGTGGGTTCGGGCAAGTCAAACCTACCGACTCTTCACCGTTATACGATACGGCGTAGCGAGAAGTTCACCGTTCCTTTTCGTTGGTACTATATTTATTTTCTATGACTTAAGAGCCGCATTTCCGGGATTCGAAGGGTTGAGGCAGTGGGCATGGTCACCAGCTCCTGTTACGGAAGTTTCGCCCCAATTATTCGAATGCTTTCCTGCCCGTCCGGCGCCTGCTATCAATGAGTGTTCACGTGTATTTGTGCCTGGGAATGGTAACCCCGGCTTCCGAGGCAGGAGTGCGTCCTAAATGAAAACTCGCCCTCAATCCTGGAGGGACATGAGCGCCGCGCCACGCTTCTTTATTGCCGTGGTCGTGATCTGCGGGACGACCGTCCTGACCTATTCGGTATTGCACGGCCGGAGCCAGAATCCGCTCAAATTTTTCTGTTACCTGGTAATTGCATTGGCCGCTTCGCGGCTCAAGGTGAACCTGCCCGGCATCACCGGGACGATGTCGGTGAACTTTTTATTTCTGCTGCTGGGCGTGCTGGAACTGAGTTTGTCGGAGGCCATGGCGCTGGGCTGCGCGGCGGTGGTGGTGCAATGCTTCGACCGGGACCGTCCGATCCCAATTCAAGTTGCCTTCAACGTCTGCTCGACGGCGCTCGCTATCGCGGTGACCTTCGCGGCGTATCGCTACTCCCTGTTTCATCGCGCGGTGAAGAACCCGTCTACACTGCTGTTTCTGGCGGCGTCGGTTTACTTCGTCGCCAATACGCTTCCGGTGGCAGCGGTTATCTCATTGACGGAGCGAAGGTCGCTACGAAAGATCTGGTCGGAGTGCTACTTCTGGAGCTTCCCGTACTACCTGGTGGGCGCGGGCGTGGCCGGCATGATGAGCTGGCTGCACGGCTTTACCGACTGGCAGACATCGTTGCTCACCCTGCCGGTGGTCTACCTCATCTATCGGTCCTACCGGCTTTATCTGGGCAAACTCGAAGACGAGAAGAGGCATGTGGAAGAGATGGCCGACTTGCATATGCGCACCATCGAGGCTCTGGCGTTGGCCATCGAGGCCAAAGATCAGACGACGCACGACCACTTGCAACGAGTTCGCGTGTATGCGGTCGAAGTGGCGAAGGAACTCAAGATTGACCAAGAAGGAATGGATGCGCTGCAGGCGGCAGCTTTGTTGCATGACATCGGCAAGCTGGCGATTCCCGAGCATATTGTGTCGAAACCGGGACGCCTGACGCCGGAAGAATTCGAGAAGATGAAGATTCATCCGCTGGTGGGAGCGGAAATCCTGGAACGGGTGCGCTTTCCCTACCCGGTCGTACCCATCGTGCGGGCACACCACGAAAAGTACGACGGGACGGGCTATCCGCTGGGGTTAAAGGGGACGCAAATTCCGATAGGCGCGCGCATTCTGGCGGCGGTGGATTTTCTGGACGCGATGGCCTCGGATCGGCAATATCGGCGGGCGCTGCCGCTGCAGGAAGCAATGGCACGGTTGGCGGATCAATCGGGAAAGGCCTTTGATCCGCAAGTGGTCAACGTGCTGCAACGAAAATACGTGGATCTGGA
>Ga0209415_10008623_pt1 | contig 17664 bp, 15 predicted proteins | sample PeaSoiSIISIP2007_FD_187696 | JGI IMG/M metagenome (GOLD analysis project Ga0209415, IMG submission 187696) | Peat soil microbial communities from Weissenstadt, Germany - SII-SIP-2007 (SPAdes) (version 2) | ecosystem: Environmental > Terrestrial > Soil > Wetlands > Peat | place: Germany... | reverse complement strand
GATGTCTCGCCGGGAACCGGTGCGGCGTCCGCCGCCGTCAAACTTGCAAGGCGCGCAGCACGGGCGTTAGTATTTATCAACAACCTTGACGGTGCGAAGTCTCCGCCGAACAAGGATTCGGTCCACGAGATCGCCGGGCGCGACGATAATCTGAGCGGCGCGCGGCGGTCACTTAACGCTCTAGCAATTGAAAAGGATGGTACCTCCCAATGGCTTTCGAACTGCCCAATCTCCCCTATGCGCTCGACGCGCTCGCTCCCCACATTTCCAAAGAGACGCTGGAATTCCATCACGGGAAACATCATGCGACCTATGTCACCAATCTGAACAACCTGACCAAGGGCACGCCGAACGAAAGCAAATCGGTCGAAGAGATTATGAAGACGGCGGGTCCGGGCGGCCTCTTCAACAACTCCGCGCAACATTACAATCACAGCTTCTATTGGAAGTCGCTCAAGCCCAAGGGTGGCGGTGAGCCGAGCGGCGCGGTCGCCGATGGAATCAAGAAGGCGTACGGCGATTTCGAGGCCTTCAAGAAGAAGTTCACTGAGACCGCGGTAACTCATTTCGGTTCCGGATGGGCGTGGCTGGTGAAGAATGCCGACGGCTCCCTCGAAGTGGTCGGCACCCATGACGCCGACAGCCCGGTCGTTCACGGCAAGACCCCGCTTATCACTTGCGACGTGTGGGAGCATGCGTACTACATCGACTATCGCAACGCGCGTGCGAAGTACGTCGAAGCCTTCTGGAATATCGTCAACTGGGATTTCGCGGCCGCAAACCTGAAGTAGTATTGCCGCGGCCGTCATCGCGATCGTGGCGATCGCCCCGATCCGCTGACGGCCGCAATTCGATTGCGCGCGCCTTCAGCCTTGCGGGCGCGCGCGTGTTCGGGTTGGCTAGCGCCGCGTTGCTGGGCATTGCGGTTGCGTTGATTATCGGGGCGTGCGGCAAGCCGCGCGAATTGAGCGCGGTTGATCGCGGCGAAGTCGTCTATCGCACCAATTGCATCTCGTGCCATAACCGCGATCCGAATGTCGCGGGACCGCTCGGTCCTGCGATCGCGGGTTCGCCGCGATTGTTGATCGAGGCGCGTGTGCTTCACGGAACATATCCGCCCGGCTATACGCCGCAACGCAAATCGCACACGATGCGCGCGTTGCCGTGGCTCGACGGTCACGTCGATGACCTCACGGCATACCTCGCGGATGCCGCCATAACCGTCCGCATTAACAGTCTCGATCAAACTAACTGCTGGCCGGCGCCCGCCGGGAAGTAATCGTTGGGCTGGCGCGGGGGACCGTGCGCGTTGTAAGTTCCCATTTTGCCGAGCGGGAATCTTTCGGAACCTGATCACGCCGAAGATCGTCCGCCAACCCCATCACGCGGAGGCTGCCCAGATGGAACTGCTCAAAGACCGTGTCGCAATAATCACCGGTGGAACCGGCGCGCTCGGACGCGCCGTCAACGAACATTTTCTTTCTCACGGCGCCAAAGTCGCGGTGCCCTATATTATCGACGCCGAAGTGCCGCTCTTTCACGAAAAGATGGGCGGCCGCTTTCCCGCCGCCAATATACATCTGGGAAAAATCGACGTCGGCAACGAAGACCAGGTCGCCGCGTTCGTCAAGGAAGTCGAGAAGAAGTTTGGCCGCGTCGATATCCTGATCAATCTGGTTGGCGGTTTCTGGGGCTTCAAGACCGTCGCCGAAACGACCATGGCCGAATGGCAGGCGATGTTCGATATCAACCTGAAGCCGACCTTTCTGTGCTGCCGCGCGGTCGTCCCCGTAATGCAGAAGAACAAGTACGGCCGCATCGTCTCGGTCAGTTCGCGCACCGGCCTCACCGGCGCCGGCGAATTTGCCGCCTACGCGATCACCAAGGGCGCGATCAAAACCTTCACCGCCTCATTGGCCGAAGAAGTCCTCGCCGACAACGTCCTCGTCAACGCGATCGCACCCAGCACAATCGATACGGAAGCGAATCGTAAAGCGATGCCAAAAGCCAAACACGAGAACTGGGTGAAGCCGGAAGATATCGCGCGCACCCTCGCCTTCCTCTGCTCGGAGCAGAACCAGGTGACCTCGGGTGCGGTCGTCCCGGTGTATGGCAGGGCATAAAGAAACGGGAGAGTGGTCGGGGAGCTCAGAACTATAGTTTTTTTCTGAAACGATTTATCATAACGCACCTCGCGGACTCGTTAGCTCGGCTCGCAAGCTCGCCTAGTGAGGAGGTTTCAAACTTCCCTTTGGTGGATACGTGGCAACCCGCAAGGCCGCGGCTGCGATGCGGCCGAGGAAACTACGTGGTAAGGGACTTGGGCTTATTCAACCAGTTCATCGAGTACCGACCTAAGTTATCGATAGGTTTTTCCAGGGTGGACGCCGCATCTTACAAATGGGAAGTCTGAAACCTTATGAGGGTTCCGCGCTCCCCATCCACCCCGTCCCGCGCTTTGACGGGACGGTGTGCGGTGCGTCAGATCTGGAAATGTATCGCGCTCTTGCGGCGTTCGGCGAGCATCTGCATGGTCGTGCGGCGCAAGATGGCGTTGACGCTGTCGCGGACTTCGCACCACACGGTGCGCATCGCGCAGGCGTCGCCGCGATGGCACGGCGAGTTGCCGCTTTCTTCGAGACATTCAACCGGGGCGAAGTCGCCCTCGATGATTTGGACGACGTCGGCCATGGTGATTTTTGCCGGATGGCGCGCGAGCAAATAGCCGCCGCTCGGACCCTTTTGGCTGGCGACCAGACCACCGCGTTTTAGCTCGATCAGGAGCCGCCGCAGGTAGTTTTCCGGGATGCCTTGGGCGGCCGCGATTTCCTCGACGCGCTGCGGCTGGACGTTCGGATAACGCTCCGCGAGTGTGATCAAGGCCTTTAGGCAGTAGTCAACGCCGACACCGAATTTCATAGGCTTAACGGACTCTTTGTATCATAATCGAAGAGAAACTGGAATAGCTGACTCACTTACTCATTTATTTAGTTGACTAAGTTAGTCTTCTAAGTTACGTTTTAATCCGAATTATGCGATTTGGGAGTAGCGAATAGCAGTGCCAAAGCGGGAAGCGCCATCGCGGGAAATGGTGTTGAAGCGCAACTCGGTCGAGCGCCTCAAGCACGAACTTTTCCCCACCGAACTGACCAACCAGTGGAATCGGCTGGTCGAGACGCCGTACGAGAAGTTGCCCGAAGAGGACATCGTGCGGCTGCAGTGGTTCGGGATGTACCACGACAAGCCGAAGATCGGCACGTTCATGATGCGCGTGAAGATTCCCAGTGGCATCCTGAGCCCGGCTGGTCTCGACGCGATCGGTGAGATTTCGGAATCGTTCGGGCGCGATCAGGGCGAGCTGACGACACGCCAGAATATCCAGTTGCATTACATCACGCTCGACCGCTGTCCGGAGATTTTCGAACGGCTGAAGGCGGCCGGGCTGACGACGATGGGCGGCTGCGGCGACGTCGTGCGCAATATCACGGGGTGCCCGGTGGCGGGCGCCGACCATGACGAGCTGTTCGATACGACCGGGCTGGTGACGGAGACCGCGAAGTTTTTCTACGGCAATCGCGACTACTCGGACCTGCCGCGCAAGCACAAGATTTCGATCGCGGCGTGCCGCTATCAATGCAACGCGCCCGAGATCAACTGTATCGCGCTGGTCGGGATGATTCGCGACGGCCGCGAGGGCTATGCGGTACGCGTCGGCGGAGGGCAGTCGTCAACCCCGCGCCTGTCGCGCCATCTGGGAGTTTTCATCACGCGCGAACAGGCGATCGAAACGCTGCGCGCGATTATCGATGTGTGGCAATCGACCACCGAATATCGCATCTCGCGCGTGAAGGCGCGCCTCAAGTTCATGATCGACGATTACGGTGTCGAGGCCTTTCGCGCACTTGTGGAAACGCGCCTCGGCCATCCGCTGGAAAGCCTCGAGACCATGCTGCTCCCCGACGAGGAGAGCGATCACATGGGGATTCACGAGCAGAAGCAGCCGGGGCGTTATTACGTCGGTTTCCCGGTGCGGCTCGGGCTGATGAGCGGGGGGCAGATGCGCGCGATCGCGGCGGTGGCTTCCGAGGTCGGTGGCGATATCCGGCTGACGCGGCGCCAGAATTTTATTCTCGCCGGAATTCCGCAAGCGCGCCTCGACGAAACCATTGCGCGCGTGGGCGAATTGGGTTTTCCGCTGGACGTCAACGGACTTTACGCGTCGTCGATCGGATGTATCGGCGACCCGCATTGCAACTACGCCGTGACGCCCACCAAGGAGAAACTCGCGACCGTGATCGACCGGCTGGTTACGCAATTTGGCGATGCGGTCGCGGATCTGAAAGTGAATCTGGACGGCTGCCCGCATGCGTGCGCGCAACATTGGACGGGCGATATCGGCTTGCAAGGTACGACGGGGCGCGGACCCAACGGCGAGCCGCTGGAAGCCTTCGACGTGATTTTGCGCGGCGGTCTCGGCCGGGACGCGGCGATCGGCAAGCCGCTCTTGCGGCGGGTGCCCTCGGCCCGAATCGAGGACACGGTCGCGCGCTTGTTTGCCGGGTATCTCGAACAACGCCGGCCGGGCGAATCGTTTACCCGGTTTTGCGTGCGCACGCCCGACGACGCGTTGATGGCGCTCGGCCACGGCACCACGGCGACGGCAGCGGCGGCGGCCGATCTTGCCGACGCCTGAGGGCCGAACAAGACGATGAGATCGTTCAGCGACGCGTGCGCACCATAGAATGCGGGCGAGGATTTCAAGGTCGAGCAACGCGAGCAGACCGAAAAATCAGGTCAAGACTGTTGGGCTGCTCGTCAAGTGGTGAAAAGCATGGAAGCCGAAACCGAACGTTACCTGATGGACGAGCTTGAGGCCGGCGAAGCCGCAGTCGAGCTCGACGACAAGGAACCGCAGGAAGTGCTGGCGTGGGCGATCGAAAAATTTGGTCGCCGGCTGGGCATCTGCTCTAGCTTCCAGGCCGAGGGCTGCGCACTGATCGACATGGCGTGGCGGATCGATCCGGGTATCCGCGTGTTTACCATCGATACCGGCCGTCAGCCTGAAGAGACCCATCAGCTAATCGACAAGATTCGCGACAAGTACGGAATCCGCACCGAGATGTTTCTGCCCGACACCAAGATCGTCGAGCAGATGGTGACCAGGCACGGCAACAACCTGTTCTATCGCGACGTCAACCTGCGGCTGCTCTGCTGCCAGGTGCGCAAGGTGCTGCCGCTGCGGCGCGCCCTGATGCATTTCGACGGCTGGGTGGCGGGGCTGCGCCGCGACCAATGGGCGACGCGTTCGAATATCCGCAAAATTGAAATCGATCATGACCACGGCGGCGTGGTGAAAATTGCCCCGCTCGCCGACTGGGACGAGGGCGAAGTCTGGGATTACATTCGCGCCAACGACGTGCCTTACAACGAGTTGTACGACAAGGGCTATCCGTCGATCGGATGCGCTCCGTGCACGCGTCCGGTGAAAGAGGGCGCCGACCCGCGCTCGGGGCGCTGGTGGTGGGAAACCGGCGCGCCGAAAGAATGCGGGATGCATTGCTCGATCGAGACCGGCGGCTTCGAGCACGAACTGGCCGCGCTGCTCGGGAAAAACGGCGCTAACGGATCGAGTCACGGCGGCAACGGCTAAGCGCGCGGCGCGAAGATAGTTTCACGCGATGGTCTCCAATGGTCGGGCGCAACGCAGCTAAAGGCGACGAGCCGCTCAAGCTCGAGCGGCTGCATCGCGATATCCTCGCACCCCAACTCGACGTCTTTATCGTAGCCGCCAGGGACGCCACTGCACGCGCCCCGTACGAAGCGCTGCGCGCGGCGCTCGAGAAGCTCGAAGTTCCACCTGAATTGACGGCACGGCTAGGCGCGATCGCAGAGCTTGCGATCAACAGCGGACGAGTGCGTGAGGCGTACGGCCCAGGCGCCGAACTGGCGCTATGGGGACTGTTCCAGAAGACCCCGCGTGGACGCGAAATCGCGGAGTCGGTGGCTGCTCTCAACGCGGCTTTGAAGCCTCTCGCGGGACAGGCGATCGAAGGCGTCAACGCAATTTCGCGCGCGCCGGGCGCTTACGCCTTGACCATCAAGACCGACCAGTGCCAGGTAGTGATTCGTTTCGAGCCCGCGGGCGTGCGAATCGAGAGTCTCGAAGTCGGCTGACCTTGCGCTAGAAGCCCATCGTATCGGCCCAGTCGGCCAGTTCCGGGATTCGATAGCGCTCGCCCTTATACGCCTTGAACATCAGGAAGACCCAGTAAATTGCAAGCCCGAGATTGATCAGGTTCTGCAAGAAACGGACGATACCGCCGAGCGGTCCGGGCAGTACCGCGACGAACACGCTCAGGATGATGTTCAAGACGAAGCATGCGATCGAAAAGACGATCGATTGGCGCGCATGAAAGCGCACGAACTCGTCCTTGTCGTAAGGCTCGAGGTACAGGAAGACGATCCCTGTGACGAAGCCCAACAGATAGGTCAGAGCTGCGATCGGCCTGCTCTGCGGCCCAGTGGCCTCTCCGTTCATCGGACTACCCTCCTTACGGCACCCGGCGATCGTCGGGTGCGATTCTCACAGATTCTCAGTTTGTTGCGCGCCTCGCAGACTCGTTCGCTCGGCTCGCAAGCTCGCCTGGTGTCGTTCTATTCAATCAAGCAGAAGGCGCGCATCGCGGCAACGCCATCAAACGGGTTAATGACGGCGACGCCGTCAGACGCGTTAATGAGATGAATGGCAAGTCCACAGCAAAGTCGAGCAGCGCGGAAGTTCGAAAGTTCGTCGCGCGAGTGCTAAGAGGAAGCATCAGCACGGAGGGACGACGATGGCGCTGCAAGTAACTTGGGACAAAGACGTGTGCATCCATTCGGGGAACTGCGTGAAGAGCTTGCCGGAAGTGTTCAAGGTCGAGGCGGGCAAGTTTGTGATCGATCCGAGCGCGGCGGACGATAGTAGAGTCCGTGCCGCGATCGCGGCGTGTCCCTCGAAGGCGTTAAGGATTAAAGAGTGACCCGGCGCGTGGCGCCGCTGTCCATGACGAGCGGGCGTGAGTCTATTTCTTGCCGTCGGTATGCGCGTGCTCGAGATTGCTGAGAGCGGCTTCCGTAGTGCGCGCGGTGGCGATGGTCTCGAGTTGCGCCCTAATCCGATTGGCGAGTTGGCGGCGAAAGACCGGCTTGGCGAGAAAATCGCTGACTCCCAGGCGCATCCCCTCGGCGCGAGCGTCGAGGTCGTCGCGCGCGGTAATCATGATCACGGGAATATCGGCGGTTTCGGGATCCTCCTTGAGCGCGCGGCAGACCTGGAAGCCGTCCATGTCGGGCATCATGAGATCGAGCAGGATGACATCGACGCGATGTTCGTGGATGATGCGCAGACATTCGGAGCCCGAAATCGCCTCGATCGCGACGAAGCCCTCGCGCTGAAGATGGCGGGCCAGAATCGAGACCGTGTCGGGGTCGTCGTCAACCACCATTATCTGCGGCAGCCAATTGGTTGATTCCATATTTTCCTCAGGTCTCGTCGGCCTCGTTCAAGCTTGACGGTGCGATGACGCCGCAGCGGCGCAGTTTTGCGGCGAAGGTGGTGCGCTTGAGCCCGAGTAGCTTAGCCGCAGCCTGCTTGTTACCACCGGTCTGCTTGAGCGCCTGGTTGATCATGCGGCCTTCGAGTTCGCGCACCACCAAATTGAGATTAATGCCCTCTTCGCCGAGCGCAGCCGGAATCCGCGTCTCGGCCATGCGGGTACCGCTACTCAAATTGGACGGCAACAAGGCAATATCGATGATCGAATTCTCGCACATGATGACGAGGCGCTCGACCATGTTAACCAGCTCGCGAACGTTCCCGGGCCAATCGTACGACCACAGATTGACCATCGCTTCGCGCGTCACCGTCCAATCGCGGCCGGGCAGCCGCTGGCGCATCCGATCGAGGAAGTGCTCGATCAGAATTGGTATGTCGGAGCGGCGTTCGCGCAGCGGTGGAATGAAGATCGGAACCACCTGCAAGCGGTAAAAGAGATCTTCGCGGAAGACATTTCGCTTCACTGCGGCAACGAGGTCGTTGTTGCTGGCCGCGATCACGCGCGCGTCGATCTTGACGGAACGATCGGCGCCGACCGGGCGGACGATACCGTCCTCCAATACGCGCAGGAGCTTGGCCTGTAGCTGCAAGCATTTCGCCGATTTCGTCGAGGAAAATAGTCCCGCCGTCGGCGGTGGCAAAGAGCCCGTGCCGAGGGCCGGCGGCGCCGGTGAAGGCCCCGCGTTCATGGCCGAACATTTCGGATTCGAGCAGTTCGTGCGGGATGGCCGCGCAATTCACGGGAACGAAGTTGCGTCGTGCGCGGACCGATTGGGCGTGAATCGCGTGCGCGACAATCTCCTTTCCGCTGCCACTCTCACCGGTGATGAGCACGGTCGCATCGGTGGCGGCAACGCGGCCGACGAGCGCGCGCAGTTTGACGATGGTTGGGTGATCGCCAACGAGATCGCGTTCAGCCGGCAAGCGCGAGGCTGCTTCCGCGAGATTAGAGCCCGGTTCCATCCTCAATTATCCCCCGTCACATCAAATCGAAGAATTGCGGGATGAGACCGAATCTTGTCACGTTCCTACAGTAGGAAACAAGCAAAATCTTCGGTTACGAAGGCGAGCAAGGCGATCGTCGGCCAAATAGATTATTAAAGAATAGACCGAAATGTTATAGACTATCGTAGGTAACGTTAAAATTTCGCAATTTCTTCGCGGTAGATCGCCGCTTGGCCCGGTCCCTCGGCCACCGATATCTCAAGCGACACAATCTCGGACAGCGCCTCGCGAGCTTTCAGTGCATCGTGCAGCTCGTTCCAGATGTAGCGTGCCAGCTCCTCGGCAGAACTGTGGGCGATAGGCAGGATCGCGACGTCACTGACCGGAAAAGCAAAGCGATCGTTGCCATAGGCGACCGAAAGCTGATGGTCGATGCGCTCGATTGTGAGGCAATCGCTGTTGGCCGGGATGATCGTGCGCTCATCGAGCCCGTCAGCGATCTCCTTCGTGATTTTCTTGATCAGGCCGAAATCGAGCACGTAGCCGGTAGCGCCCAGACGGCCTTCGACGCGAACGCCGACCTGATAGTTGTGGCCATGGAGAGGTTCGCGAAAGCCCGGGTACGCGATGAAATGCGCGGCCGAGAATTTCAGGTTCTCCTTGGTGACGTGAATCGAAAATCCGGACTTCATCGACGGCTGCTCACGCCTTAATGGCGTCATTGAGGAAGGGATGCAGCGAGGCGTGCGGGGTGTTGCCGAACGCGCCGCGATAGCGCGACTCGTCGAGTGAGGTCGCGAACAGAAAGCGTTCGCGCTCGCCGTGGACCACGTGAGTAAAGCGCGGATGCAGCGTCTGATGGAGTTCGTGATCGATATCTCGCGCGAGGTCCGCAATCTCGAGACCATGAAAACCGCCGAGCAGGCATTCGACGTAGTAACCCACCTGGCCGTCGCGATCGAGATCGAGGGTCTCGACGCGCAGCGCTTCGGCCAGCGTCAGCAGCCGATCCATGCCGTATTCGTGCCGCTTGGAGCGCACGGAATTATCGCCGCTGCCCTCGAAGCCCGAGCCGATCGCGGCCACGGCGATGCGCCCGTCACTGAGCGGGATCGGATGAAAGATATAACCTTCCGAAGTATAGCCGAGCAGATTGAAAAGTACGCGGCGGTAATCGAGCAAATTCCAGCGCGTGCGGCGCGCGATTTCTAGGAGGAATTCTCCGAGCGATTGTCCAGCGCGATCGGTATGCTCGATCAACTCGGTGAATTTGTGTTCGTCATATTCCTCGCGGCGCGAAATGAGCGGCGCCCATTCGCGATCGAACACGAGGCCTAGCGCGCCGATGCCTTCGTTGGAAGCGCCGGCGGCGTGCGCGGAAATCGGCAGCGTCGCATCGATCGGCTCGAGGTCCATCGCCAGATAATGGCCGTGGCTGGACGGCTTGGCGAGGCCGCGACGCGCGTTGAGCAGGCGTACCGGAAACGCGTCGCGCGCGACCAGCCGGCTCTTGCCGCCGCGCCGTTCCGCCAACATCCCGTATCCGCTCAACAGCGAACCGTAGCCGATCACGAGCAGCGTCTCATTCACGGTCTTCGACAATCGTCCACCTTCCTTGTCTTATCGATAGTAACCGGTGACGCCGGGCGCGTCGATGCGTTATTGCTCACTGCGCGTGTAACAATCCGCCCACCTAATCTGCCGTGGCAAATAATCCGCGGTCCTTCGAGTGGCTCAGATCAGCAGCAGATAACCGGCTGCGGGCATCGCGGTCGCTTGCGTGATGGCGCGCAGGTACAGCGCGAGTTGCGTGCGATACTCGCCGACGCGGCGGTCCAGGTCGAAGTCGGTCTTGAAGTCCACGACGATCCACAGTGCGACGCCCTCGCGATCTTCGACGAAGGCGAGATCCGCCACGCCTTCGACCATCGTTGACCCCGGCGCGTTCGCGGCCTCGGCGGGATTCGCGGTCTCTGCGGGATTATTGATGATCGCCAGCTTGAGCAGTAACGGCGCTTCGCGGCGCACGATCGTGGCGGTTGCCGCCCGTCGCATCAACGGTGATGCGAGTGCGGTGGCGACGGTAGCGATCGCGGCGGTTATTTCGCTTGGCGGCGCGTCGAACGCACGGCCAAAGAAGCTCGCTTGAGCCGCGATCGCAGTCGCATCGGCGTCGAGCCGGATTTGCGCGAGAATCGCGTGGACGAGCGTGCCGAAGCGTTTGCCGCGAGGCCGATCGCTCGCGCGCGCCACCCGCTCGATCTCGATTTGCGCCGCTTCCGGCATCGCCGGCAGACCGCCGTCGATCGCGAGTTCGGTCGCGCTGGCCACGCGGAGCGCCGGGATGGACCCCGCCGCGATGATTTCCTCGCGCCGTTGCTTCCAGGCCGCGTATTCGCGAGTGCCGCAATCAGAACGTTCATTCTGTTTGTCCGCTTCGAGCAGCTTCGATTGCCGCAGGCCCATCGTCTCTCGCGCGTCGAGTTGCAGGATGCTCGGGTCCCACCACACCACCCGATGCGTTCCGGCCTCGGGCACGTGTAATCCGGGGCTGACGCCGGGCGACCGCGTGAACGCATTTTCGGGCCGCGTTCCTGCCACCTCGGCGCGAAATTCGGGACAACCCGCAGGACGGCGTTCGAGCGGTGTGCGACCGTTGCGCGTTGCCGGATACAGCGCCGGAGTGAGCCGCGCGAGCCAGCCGTCGTGGCGTTCATCGCCCACCACCGGCGCGACGATCAAATCGCGCGCGCGAGTCGCCGCGACGTAAAGCACCCGCACCGACTCCTCCTCGTCGCGGCGCGTTTCGTCCGCCGCATGTTCGAGCAATTCGCGCGGGGCCTGACCGGCCAGCCGTTGCGCACATAATCGACGCCCCGGCTCGACGAAGCGGCGCGGCTCCGCGGCGGTCTCGTGGCAAGTGAGGTCCGCCAGAATCACCACCGGAAACTCCAGCCCCTTGGCGCGATGCACCGTCATGATGCGCACGCCCTCCGTGCCCTCCTCGACCACCGGCACCTCGCCCGCCTCTTCGCGCTCGGCGCGGGTCTCCAGGTCCTCGACAAAGCCGCGCATCGAGGTCGCCCCGCTCGTCGCTTCATAGCGCCGCGCCATGTCCATCAACCGCATCACATTGGCCAGCGCCTGATCGCCGGTCGGCCAGATGGCGAAGCCGGCGTGCGCGCGCGTCGCGGCCAGCAAACGCGAAATCGTGTCGGCGAGCGGCCGGCGGTTGCGCCCCCGATGAAGTCCGCGGATCACCGCGAGCGCCGCGGCGATTTCCTTGAGTGCGGGCGGCAGTTCGTCGGGCAGCCGCTGAAACGGATTGAGGCTGCGGAACGCTTCGCGAAAACGCAGCAGCGCGCCGTCGGCGATCGCGAAGAGCGGGCCGTGTAAGGTCGCGAAGACCGCCAGTTCGTCGTCGGGCCGTTCGATTGCGGCCAGCGCGTTGCGAATCGTTTCGACTTCTTCCCGCAGATGAAACGAGCCGCCGCGAATCAACACGTGCGGCACGTGGCGCGCCTCGAGCGCGCGGACATACGGGCGCGTGACGTCGCGACCGTAGGCGCTCAGGCGGCGAAACAGTATGCACACGTGGCGCGGGCGAATCGGCACGCGGCGGTCCGGCGTCTCACGCTCCGTCACGGTCCATCCGCTTTCATTCACCAGCCAGCGCACGAACGCGGCGATCGCGTCCGGCAGCGATTCTTCAATCCTCCAGTTTGTAATACGACCATACTGGCTGTAGGGTTCGGGCACCGGCAGCGCGACCACCGCGGGCTGGCCGTCGAAGCGCTCGCGATAAGGTTCGAGCGCGGCATAGGCGGGCTGCGTCGGCATTTCGGCGGCCATCACCGGCGCGAACGCCGCGTTCACCATCGCCTGGATGTCGGGCGTCGCGCGAAAGCTGACCGTGAGATATTCGAGGGCGGCGCCCCGCGTCAGCAGCCGGCGTTTGATCTCCTGGTAGAGCGCGACGTCGGCGCGGCGAAAGCGATAAATCGACTGCTTCGGATCGCCCACGATAAAGAGCTTGCCGGCGCGCGGCCGCACTTCGAGCCAGTCGTTTTCCTTCGGATTATCGGCGGCCAGCAGCAGCAGAATTTCGGCCTGGAGCGGATCGGTGTCCTGGAATTCGTCCACGAAGATATGCGTGAACCGCGTTTGCAATTCGGCCCGCACGGCGTCGTTGTCGCGCACCAGGTTGCGCGCGGTCAGCAGCAGGTCGAGAAAATCCAGGCGTCCGGCGCGCTCCTTCAATTCGCGGTAAATCCCCACCACCGGCCACAACTCGTCTCGCAGCAGCGGGGCCAGGCTGGCTCCCGCGCGATCGCGAAATTCATTCATCCGCGTGCGCAACGCTTCCCGCCGCGCGAGGATTTCCGCGCGCTGGAATTGACCGAAACGATCGCCCGCGCCGCGCCATCGCCAATGTTGATCGTTGCCGCGCAGGAGCCGCAGCAGCGCGGCTTCCAGCGCATCGTAATCGCGATCGCGCACCGCCTCGAGCCGCGTCGCCTCGGCGATCGGGCGGCTGAGTCTCTCCAGCGCGCGGCGCAGCCAATCGTCGGGGTCGCCTTCGGGCGCGAGTGCGCCGAGCGCCGCGATTTCGTCAACCAGCGCGTTGATTTCGCGATCGCGTTCGAACGGTTCGTGCTGCCAGGGCGTAGCGAAATCGCGCCATTCGAGCAGTTCCTGGGCGGCGGCACGCAACAGCGGCCGCGGACCCTCGCGATCGGTCACGTCCGGTCGGCGCAGGATTCGCCGCAAGCCTTCGCCCGGGGCGGCGAGCGCCCCTTCGAACCATCGATCGAAGGCGGCGCTGAAGATCGCAGAGGCGGAATCTTCGGCCGCAACCTCGAACATCGGATCGACTGCGGCCTCGACCGGCCGCTCGCGCAGGAGGTCGGCGCAGAATGAATGAATCGTGCCGATGCGCGCCTCTTCGAGTTTTTCCAACGAGTTATCCAGGCGCGCGCGCGCTTGCGGATCGGGATCCTCGTGGCGGGCGCGCTCGATTTCCGCGCGCAGCCGCAACTTGAGTTCGCCCGCGGCTTTCTCGGTGAAGGTTACGGCGACGACCTTATCGAGTTCGGTGCGCCCGCTCGCGACCACCGCGACGATGCGGCTGACCAGTGCCGTGGTTTTGCCGGTGCCGGCGGCGGCTTCGATTATCAGCGTGGTCTCGAGATCGTTGCGGATGCGATCGCGCACACCTTGATCGGCGGGCGGCGCGGCGGTCTCCATCGATTGAATCACCGGAGGTTTGACGCCTGGCGAGGCGGCTGCAATGGCGTCGCTCATCGCAACTCCCGCAAGCGCTTCAATTCGACCAGCCGATCGGACACCGACTTCGCCGCGGCCTTATACTCCACCCGAGTATTCTCGTACGGGCCGCACACGCGGCGATAGTCGCAGTAATCGCATTCGCGTTCGCCCGGTGCGGCAGGCAGAAAACCGTCGGCGAGCGCCTTGCCGATGATCGCCGTGCAGTCCGCCATCGCGGCTCGCGCGGCGGCGTCGATTGTGACGACGCGTTCCTCGTAGCCGCCGGCCGCGGTGCAGTAGTAAAGGCGACCCTCCTCGATCGGCTGCCCCAGGACGCGTTCCGCCGCGAGCGCGTAGAGCACCGGCTGCAGCGTTTTGCCGCCCCCGATAATAACGTCGCGATCGGCGCGCACGCGCCCGGTCTTGTGATCGGTTACGCGCAGCGAATTATCCGCCCCGCGTTCCACCAGATCGATCGAGCCGCGCACCGTGAGGCCGACTTCGAGGTCGATCGGCGCGGCGACACTCGCCGGATCGGCGTGCGCGCGATCGGTCAAACCGAAGCCAAGCTCGAAGCGCTCGGGACGCCACCGTGCGGAATCCTCGGCGGTGCGCCGCAGCCATTCGCGCAGGTCGGCCCGAATCGAATCGATGCCGTCGAGCCACACGCGCTCGATCGCCGGCGCGAGTCGATCGTGATATTCGGCGGCGACCGCGGCGAGGGTCGCATCGAGCGTCAAGTGCGCGTCGGCGAGCGATTCGCGCGTGATCGGGAGACCTCCGGAGTTGCGCAGCGTCGTGAGGATCTCGAACTGGACCTCGTGAAACAGCGCGCCGCGGGTCAGCGGGTCGATCACTTCGATGCCGTCGATCTCTTCGCGCGGCGCCAGCCGATGAATCGCCTGCAGGAAGAACCGATACGGGCAGGCGGCGAAGTTTTGCAGCGCCGTCGGCGAATAGGAGCGCGCAGCAAGCTGATGACGCGCGAGCGCAGCGCGTTCGTCCGCATCGGGATCGACCAGGCCGTCGTTCGGCGTCCAGCGCCGCAGCCAGCGGCGGGCGCGCGCGCGCAGCGCACGCCCCAGATGCGGATTGGCGCCGAGCAGGTAATGCGCCGCGCCGACCGTCGCCGCTGGGTCCGCATCGACCAGCTTGTCGAGTACCGCAAGATCGAATTCGGCCTCGTCGATCGCGTCGGCCGGGCGCTCCGGCGCGGGCCAGCCGAGACGCGCGGGACGATCGCCGGCGGCACGCTTCGCCAGTTCCTCGAAGCCCGGCAGAGAACCCTCGGCGGCGCGGAAAATTTCGAGCGCATAAAACGACGGCACGCGCGGACGGCCCTGATCGAGATCGACGCGCGGATACGACAGGATCGTGCGGCGGCGCGCCGCGCCAACCGCTATCCGCAAGGCCAGCCGCTCGCCCGCGACGCGATCGGCCTGCAACGGCAAGGCGGGCGAGAGGCGGCGGGCGGCATCGGGCAGCATCGGATCCTCGACCAGTTTCTTCGGGAACACCCGCTCGACCAGGCCGGGGACGAACGTTACGTCGAAATCCATCGCGCGGATATATTCCGCGGGCGCAACGTAAACCGCGCCATAGCGGCGTCGCGTGGGCCGCTCTGCGAGCCGCCCCAGCCGATCGCCCAGCACCAGGCGAATCTCGTCGAGCGTGACCGGCCCGATCGGGCCGAGCAGGTCGAGCTCGGCGAGTTGGCCCATCACATGTTCACGATCGATGATTGCGATCGCGATGAGCGCGCGCAGATGCGCGAGCCATTCCGACCACGTCGCAAGTTTCGGCAACGCGGCGAGCGCGTCGATCAGCGGCATGGCGAGCGTCCGCAGATGTTCGAGGTCGGCGAGTTGGCGATCGAGAAAGCCGGCTTGCGCGCCGTCGTCGTCCTCAAGGTCGCTCCGCCGCAAGCGGATCTCGGCTTCGAGGCCGTCGAGCCGCCGATCCCAGCGCGCACGGCTGCCGATCACTGCGGCCTCGATCAGCAGCTTTTCCCATCGCCACGGTGCGCGCGCGCCGCGCTCGACGGCGGGATTCGGATCCTCATTGCGGCTGGGCGCGGCGTTGGCGGCGTCAAGCTCGTCGCTCACGCTGCCGATGCCGAATTCGCCCGTCGGCGGGACGAAATCGGCGTCGCTCGCATCCCGCCCGATGGCATCGTTCGCATTCCGCGCTCCGGCATCGCTCGCATCCCGCGCCGCAGCGGCGTCCGGCACCTGTGCCAGCGAAAGATATTCGGCGAACCGCCGCGCCGAGAGATTTTCGGCGGCGCACGAGAGCAGCGCGAGCAAGGCTCGTCCACCCGGTTCGGGTCGCGAGGCACTGCGCGCGAAGTAGGCCGGCACGCCCGCGCGATCGAGCGCCTCTTCAAGATAGGGCGCGTAGCGCGACGGTCCATGCAGCACGATCGCGATACGATCGAAGGGGACGCCGCCGCTCGCCTCGGCCTGAATCCGTCGCGCGATTTCGACGCACTCCTGCATCTCGCCGGCCGCCGAGAATACCATCACGGTGTCGTCAAGCGCACGCTCGGGCGGTGCCGCCTCGGCGAACAGATATTCCTGCAGGCGCACCAGCGAAGTCGCGTCGGCGGTAATTGGTTCCGCCTTATTCAACGACGCGCCCTCCAACGAAGTCGCTTCACTCAACGAAGCCGCGTCGGCGGTGACGGCTCCCGCTTTATTCACCGAAGTCGCTTCAACGTCCAACGCTCGCGCAATCAGATCGCTCGACCGCTCATCGCCGGCCGGGATCGTGGCGAGAAAGCGCGGCGCGCGCGCGGCAAGTGCGGCGACGAAATCGCGTTCGCACATGTTTTCGATTGGCACGTCGAAGAGCAGCGTCGGAATTCCGCCGAACGGGGGCACCGGCGCATCGCCCAGCGCCTCTATCGCGTGGTCGATCATGGCCGCGCGATCGATCAGGTTCGCCTCGGCGAGTTCGCGATCGAATTGGCGCAAGATGGCGGCGAGTGACGCCCCGGCAGTATCGAGATGCTCGAGTTCGCCAGGTCCCAGCCGGTTGGCGCCGCGCGACGTGCCGGCGGTATCGAGACGTTCCAGCTCGGCTGGTCCCAGCCGGTTGAGAGTCAAGTCCCGGCGCGTCGCGGCGATCGCCTCCGCAAAACCCGGATGATTCATCACGCTGTCGAAGTACGAGTTCTCGCTGCGCGCTCTGATGCTGAAGACGGCGCGCGCGGCGATCGCGACTTCTCCAAATCTCGTCACCGGCGACACGTCGAGAGCGGCCATCCGTGCGCTGGCCAGCGTGAAGATCAGACGGTTGAGAGTGACGCGGTGGATGCCGAAAGCTGCGCCGCGTTCATTCGCAATCGCCCGCACCAGATCGTCAGCCGCGGCCGGATTGTCCGCGATGACCAGCGCTTCTGACGCGGGCCCCACGGCCGCGAGAAAATCACGTGCGGCGCGGATCCGATCGGCGGCGCAAGCGGCGCGGATAATAGTTGTGGTTTGACTACGTGACATCAAAAGGCATGAGCCATTTCAACGGCAATCGCAACTTGAAGGTCTGGCCGCGGCAGCACCGCTGTCTGATTGCCCGCCGCGCGACGGCAGCACGGCCGTCTGATCGCCCGCCGCTGCAAGTCTAATCGTCGTCGCGGGACACCCTCGCTGCAAGAGGGGCCACCGCGCGAATCCACAACATCCCGTGCGCCGAGCAGCTCAGCTCCGCCCGGCGGCTAGCCCTTCGCGTGGTCACATCCTCCTAACAGTTACAGGACCGCAGCCTTCCGCGACGAGTGTACCGCGCGGCAGAGTCAGCGGTGCTTACTGCAAATATTTCGAATCGAGTGGTCATTTCTGGGACCCCGCGCAAGGGTG
>Ga0209415_10008622_pt1 | contig 17665 bp, 11 predicted proteins | sample PeaSoiSIISIP2007_FD_187696 | JGI IMG/M metagenome (GOLD analysis project Ga0209415, IMG submission 187696) | Peat soil microbial communities from Weissenstadt, Germany - SII-SIP-2007 (SPAdes) (version 2) | ecosystem: Environmental > Terrestrial > Soil > Wetlands > Peat | place: Germany... | reverse complement strand
GGATCAGGAGGTCAGAGTCTCGACACGGCAGGCACGGGCCCAGAGGGCACCCCCTGCGCCACGTTGCCTTTAGGCCGCGCCGCCGCCCTGTTGCTGGTGGCTGCTGCACTCTGCGCGGCACAGGAAGGAGTCGACAAGGTGGCGGAACGCGTACTCAAGGAGTTCGAAGTTCCCGGCATTGCGGTGGCCGTGGTGAAGGATGGCAAGGTCGTCCTCTCGAAGGGCTACGGAGTCCGCAAGCTCGGCGGCGCCGCCCCCGTGACGCCGCAGTCGCTCTTCCGCATCGCCTCGAACTCCAAAGCCTTCACGACCGCGGCGCTCGCCATCCTGGTGGACGAAGGCAAGCTGAGTTGGGACGATCGCGTGGTGGACCGCCTGCCCTCGTTCCAGATGTACGACCCGTACGTGACGCGGGAAATGACGGTGCGCGACTTGCTGACGCATCGCAGCGGGCTGGGACTGGGCGCGGGCGACCTGATGTTCTGGCCCTCCACCGATCTGACCGCCGACGAGATCATCAGCCGCATCCGCTTCTTGAAGCCGGCTACCAGCTTTCGCAGCCGCTACGCCTACGACAACGTGCTGTACCTCGTACCGGGACAGCTCATTCCCGCGGTCACCGGAAAGCCGTGGGACGACTTCATGCGGGAGCGGATCTTCGTTCCGCTCGGCATGTCCCGCACAAATGTGGATACGCACTCGATCGAGACCGATGCCGACGTGGCCACGCCGCACGGCCGCGCCGATGGCAAGGTCGTGCCGATGGAACAGTCGGAGCATGTGCTCTCCCCGGCCGGCTCGGTGATCTCCTGCGCGAGCGACCTGGCGAAGTGGGTCACGGTGCAGCTCAATCGCGGCGCGTTGCCGGGCGGCGGGCGGCTCTTCAGCGAAGCGCAGTCGAAGGAGATGTGGTCGCCGCAGACCATCCTGCCGCGCGATAGTCTCCCCGCCTCCAACTTCTATGCCTACGGGCTGGGATGGATGCTGCGCGACTACCGCGGCAGGAAGATGGTGTACCACACCGGCACGCTGGCGGGCTATGTCTCGCGCGTGACGATGGTCCCCGATCTCGGGCTCGGGATCGTGGTGCTGACCAACCAGGAAGAGACGGGGGCGCATGCCGCGGTGACGTGGACGATTCTCGATCAGTACCTCGGCGCGCCCGAGACCGACTGGGTCGCGGAGTTCCGGAAACCGGCTGTGGAGACGGCACCTCCGGCCGCGGCTCGCAATGCCAACTCGCGGCCGTCACTGCCGCAGGGGGCATATGCGGGGCGCTATCGTGACGCGTGGTACGGCGATGTGACGATCGAAGAGCATGGAGGCAAGCTGACGATCTCATTCACCCATACGAAGAAGCTCACGGGGGACCTGGAACATTGGCAGTACGATACGTTTGTGGCCCGTTGGCACGACCGCACGCTGGCGGCCGATGCGTACGTGACCTTTTCTCTGGGGCCGGAGGGCAGGATCGAGAAGGTGAAGATGAAGGCGGTCTCGCCGCTCACCGATTTCAGCTTCGACTTCCAGGACCTCGACCTGCGACCGGTCAGCCGGTAGGCTCGGATTCCCGTTCCAGGCCCGCGCGGTCCAGAATCTGAAGCTGGTGGCCTTGGATGCGGATCAGGCCTTCCGCCCGAAAGCGGGCCAGGTTCCGCGAGACCACTTCGCGGACGGTTCCCAGGCGCGAGGCCAGTTCCTGGTGCGTGATCGGCAAGTCGAACTCGCTGGCGCCCTTCGAGGCATCCAGCAGCAAACGCGCCAGCCTCTCGGTCACGCTGCCGAAGGTCATGGACTCGACCAGGCCCACCAGGTGCCGCAGGCGGTGGCCCACCACCGCCAGGATCTTGAGGGCGACCTCGGGATACTGGCGGCAAACCTGCTGGAAATCGGCCTTGTTGACGAACAGCGATACCACCGGCTCCACGGCCCGCACGGACGCCGGATAGGGTCCGCCATCGAAGAGCGGCAACTCCGCTACGGTGGAGGGTGCGCTCTCCAAAGACAGCATCATCTCGCGGCCGCCGGCGGAGGTCTTGAAGATCTTGACGCTTCCCTGCACGATGAGGAAGATGCCGGCGCACGGCTCGCCTTCCCAGAAAAGCATTTCATCGGGGGCGAAGCGGCGCTCCACGGCGCGCTGGGCCAGGGCCTGGATTTCGGCCTCGCTCAGACTGGCGAACAGGGCGGTCTGCGAGAGCGATGCGAGCTTGGGGAGCAAAATTAATAGTAACGCACACAGGCAGGAATGCCTGTGCCACTACAGCGAATTCAGGTACGCGATCAGGTCAGACATCTGCTCGGCGGTGAAACGCGGCCACGCCAGTTTCTTCTGGTTCATCAGCTCCAGCATGTGCGGGCCGTGCTCCCACAGGGCGGCCACCATGGTGATGTCCGAATAGGCGTCCTTGCCCTTGGCCAGTTTGGGAGCGCCGCTCGACGGATCGTTGTGGCAGGTGGCGCAGTTCTTGTCGCTGAAGACCTTCTTGCCCCGGTCGGCAGTGCCGTTGCCGCGAAAGTATTGCTTCGCCCAGACGTAGGAGAGGATCTGCCGCATCTCTTCCTGCGACAGCACGGGCGGCGGGTTCTTCATGCTGGGCTGGTGGTTCCACATGTCCACCACGATTTGGGTCAGGGTCTGGTTGCGCAGCCGGGTTTCGAGCGCTAGTTTGCCGACGTGGCAGCCGGAGCAGCCTTTCGACTGGAACAACGCCTCTCCGGAATCCGAGGGCGGGAACTGGAAATTCTGCGCCAGCGTGCGGGTTTCCGGCAGGTTTTGCAGGTATACCAGGATGTCGGTAAGCTCCTGGGCGGTGAGCGCCTGCCATGCCAGCTTCTTTTGGGCGAAGGCCTCGCGCATCTTGGCGCCGTGATTCCACATCTGCTGCGCCAGGATGATGGGATCTCCCAGCGATTCCCACTTGGCTATGGGCGGCGCGCCGGCCGCGTTCGAAGTGGTGACGCCGTGGCATTCCGCGCAGTGCTTCGCGGCGAAAGCCTGCTTGCCGCGCCCCGCATCGCCCGGCTGTTCGAAGTAGCGCGCCGAAACGAAATAGGCGAACAGGTCGGCGGCCGATTCGGGCGTCATATGGGCCTGGCTGATGCCGTGCTTCTTCATGGCCGCCCACATGTCGGGCGCGTGATTCCACATCAGGCTGGCCATCACGGTGGGGGTGTAATTGCGATCCACCCGCCGCGCCAGGTCGGGCGCGATGTCTCCTCCGCGGCCTTTCACGCTATGGCACTGGATGCACTGCTCGGTATCAAACAACTGCTCGCCGCGCCGCGCGTCCCCTGGAATGATGCTGGCCGCGTGCGCGCTCCAGGCGAAAGCGCCCGCAGCCACCACGAACATTGCTCGTTTCATCTGGTCACCCTGAGCCCGGTCATGAATACATGGGTCCGGAAGCCCTCAAACAGGTAGAATTGTTCCCCGAAACCATAGTACTGCCACTCGGTGTTCCAGAATATGTGCTTATGGAGAGGGAGTGTCAGCTTCACCAGGGGTTGATAAAAGCGCGACGGGGCGCTCCCGGAGGAAACGAACAGCGATCCGCCGGCCGTGAGCTTGGCCCCGGCGAGACCGGGCAGGGAGATGTCGATGGCCGATGTGGCCGTGTGGGCGTTTTCGCGGTAGGACGACGTGGCGGGGGCCAGGAACAGCCCGAGGTAAAGGATATCGGAGCGCACCGTGGAACGGTCGTATTCCCCGACGAAGGTGATGCGCTTGGCGGCCGCGGGTGTCCAGTAGACCGAGAGCGAATTGTCACGGCTCAGGAAACTGTTTTGGATGTCCGGCGCGGGGTTCTGATTGCTCAGCACATTGAAGTTGGCCTGGAAGGAAAGCGAGTGGGTGGCCTGGAACCGCGCCCGCGCCCGCGCCCGGCTGTAATTGTTCAGGCTGGTGCGGAAGTAGATGTTGTCGCTGGAACCGCCTTCGTAATCCAGGTTGACCGATAATTTCTCCGACGGCCGGAAGTTCAGGCCCGCGAGCCCGATATTGCGGTGCAGTTGGCCCGAAGCGAGAGTGCCGGTCTGGCTGAGATCGCCGGCGAGGACCGTGGCATCGCCCCAGACGTAGCGGTAACCGCCGCGCACCGTGAGCTTCGACGTAAGGTCGAAGAGGATATCGGTCTGCTGCTGGTTGTAGTTCACCACCTGCCCGTAGTTCAGCGACGTCAGCAGCGTCTGGCTGGGGGTGGTGCCGGTGAACAGGAGCTGCTCGGCGACCAGGGGCGACGCGGCGTCGTGGTACCGATCGGTCATCCAGGATTCGAGGATGCGGAGCCGGCGGAACGGCCGCAGCTCGAACCCCAAATTGGCGGTATTGTGCGGCTGCACAGCTACGCCGGTCGCCAGGGTCTGCTGGCCGCTGTAGAACAGGAGCGAGCTGAGCAGGGCGAAGTTGCCGTAGGCCAGATCGGTAAAGTGGACATCGGTCCGGGGGTCGCTGTAGAGGTACTGGCCGTAGACGTCCATCCAGGAGGCCGGCCGGGCGGTGAACAGGACCTTCTCATAGATGCTGTGGCCGCGTATGCCGTAGGCCTGCGACAGGCCGGTGAGGATGTCGGGCTGTCCAAAGACGGGCACGGTGTTGTCGCCCACGTTCAGGCCCTTGGCGTAGGCCGAATCGTTGTCCTGGAACGTGGTGCCGCCCTGTTCCAGGGTGATGTGGAAGCGGTTGAACTCGAACCGGACTCCGCCGCGGTAGTTGTTGGTGCTGTCGCGATTGAGGGTGGGTACGGCGAATTCGTTGTTGGAATCCTGCACCCAGGTTTCAATGCCCTGGCCGTGGTCCGAATTCCGGTCGAACGCCAGGTAGGGGACGATGCGCTTGCCGGGGCGTAGGTCGAGCGTGACGCTGGTGTTCCGGCGATGGATGTCGAACGACTGCTCGTTAAAGCCGCCCGGAAGAGAAGGGTTAGCAAACGACGGAACGGCGTCGAAATAGGCGATATCGCGGTAGTCGACGGTGAAATCGTACACGCCCTGCTTGCGCGCGCCCAGGTACGCGGTACTGTAAGGATCGCCGCCCCAGCCGTAGGCGCGTACGTCGAGCCGGTCGAAGAGGCGCTTCTTGGGGTCCTGAAAGGTGAGGTCGAGGCCGAAGAGCTTGGGGCCCTGGCCCAGGTTGATGACGCTGCGGTACTCCTGGAAATTGCCGTGGATGTCGGTCAGCCAGCGATATCCGAAATCGATGCTGCCGTTCAGCCAGTCTTCGGTGGAAGGCGCGGGGGATGCGGCCGGCTTCTCTTCGGTCTTGGCGGGGGTTTGGGCGGGGGCTTGGGCGGGCTGGGCTGCCTGGCCGGCGGCGGGAGCGGGGGGTTGTGTGGCCTGCTCGCCGGCGGGGCTGGCCGGAGTGGGGGGTGGGGTCTGGGCCTGAGCGCCCGCACCACCGATGAGCATCAAAGCCAGTAGGAATCTCATTTGAAGAAGTCCCGGCTCACATACGAGCCATGCACCTTCTGATGGCAGACGTTACAGTTCTGGAAGCGCGTCGAGCGCAGGTCGTGAATCCCGGGCGGTGCGGTGCCGATGGTGCCATTGGCCGGCGGCTTGGGCCCCGGCAGATTGGAATGGCATTCCAGGCACACAAACCGAACGTCCGCGCGGGTCAGCATCCGGGGATTGGCCGAGCCGTGGGGCTCGTGGCACGCGCCGCAGCCTTCCAGGCGCACGGGAGCGTGCTCGAAGGTGAAGGGTCCGCGCTTGTCGCCGTGGCACTTGAAGCAGCCGGGCTCGTTGGCGTTAGCGGTCTGGATGGAGCGCGCCCGCAAGGTTCCGTGCGGATTGTGGCAATCCACGCAAGACATGGCGCCTTCCGGAAGGCGATGTTTGTAGGGCCGCTGGAAACTGGCCCACTGGGTGGTGTGGCAACCGGCGCAGAGCTGGTTGATGTCCGCGAGCTTGCGGGCCACCAGGCCATTGGGTCCGTTCTTGTGGATGGAGTGGCAGGCCACGCAACTCACCTGGTTTTTGGCATGAGCGCCGTTGATTCGTCCCACGTGGGTGGGCTGATTGAGATGGCAGGTGAGGCAGAGCTTGTCGGTCTCCGCGGGCTTGAGCTTGGCGGGCTGCCGGATATCGGCGGCATTCATGGATTCCGCGTGCTTGCTTCCGGGGCCATGGCAGGACTCGCAGGCGTTGTTTTCAAAGCCGCGTTTCTTGTCCTTTTCCACTATCTGGTGGGGGTTTTTCTGGAAGGCGTTGAAGATGTCTTCGTGGCACCCCTGGCAGGTGGCCGAGCCGACGAATTCCGCCGGCTTGTTGTCCGCTGGGGGTGGGGCGGGGGCGCCCGGCTTGGCCGCTTCCTGCGGCGGAGCGCCCCACGAGTTGATCGCGAGCAGCATGGCTGCCACGCAAGCCACACGGGCAGGACCCGTGCTACTACTCGATTTGTGCAGCAGCCGAAACACGACGGGTTGTCTCCTTGAGGTTACTGGCCGGCGTGCACCACATCCACGTCGTAGGCCGCGCCGGCGCCGTGGCAAACGTCGCAACTCTCACCGAACTTGGGATCGGTTTGAGAGGCAGCATGGGCCAGGGCCGACTTGTTCTGGTGGCAAGCGGTGCAGGCCGAGGTGGTGGCCGGGGCCGGGTTCAGCAGGCCCTGGGTATCGGCGACCGGGTTCAGACCGATCGGGAACACCTGTTCGGAGTTGTTGACGTGGCACATGTAGCACTTGGTGGTGTCGCCGACGCCGCCAGAGGGGCTCATGGTGGGAAAGAGAACGCCGGTGTTGGTAATCGCAGCCGGGACGTTGGCAAACGCGGCGCCGAAGTCGTTGAAGCTGCCGCCAAATCCGACGATCGAGTAGTCCGTGCCGAAATTGACAGCCATGTTGTTGCCGGTGTGGATCTTGTGGATCATGAGCGCGAAGTTGACCGACTGCGGCGGCAGAGACTGTTGGGCCTTTATCGTGGCGCTCGGCCTCTGGGAGGCGTCGTTCTCGCTGGGATTGTGGCAGAGCACGCACATCTCGATCTGATTGCGGTTTTCGCCGTGCATGGAAAGGAACGAGTGGCAGTTGTTGCAGTTGTTGATCGAGACTACCGTGCGCCGCGGCACGACGGGAGAACCGTCCACCGAGAAGTAGATCACCTTGTTGATGCCGCCGTACTCGGTGGTCATCTGCTGCTGCGTGTTGGGCAGAATGGTCAGGCCGCGGCGCCCTTCGATGCCGATGGCATAGGTGCCGGTGGCCTTGGCCGGAACGGAGTGCGTAAAGGTGTAGGAGCAGGTCCCATCGGGGCTGCAACTTGCCGAGGGAACGGGATTCTCCGAGACGTAACCGGGAGTGGTGACATCCGAGCCGAAGCTGGTGTAGCCAGGGTTCTGTGCGGGGCCTGCCATTACCAGGGCCAGGCGGTTGGAGCCGCCGGTCAAATCGGCCATGCCGAGGCCGTTGCCGGCGTTGTCGCGGATGGTGAAGGTGACGGTCGGCGCCTTTCCGGCAACGCCGTTGACCACTTTGACCAGGGTGAAATTGAGGCCAGGGGCGGTTGCGGATCGCGTGGGCATGACGTGCGCGCCCATGATGGACGCATCGAATTCCAACTCACCCTGCGGGATGTGGCACTGCGAGCATTGGTTATCGTCGACCTGCGGCAGGTTCACGTGGTTCAGGCCGCTGGCGAAGTTGACGTCATCGTGGCACGATCCGCATGCCGCGCGGCTGGGGGTCTGGAGCCATGCGTTGGTCTGCAGGGCGCCGTTCTTGGGATTGTGGCAGGTAGCCGCGCAGTTCCGCGCATCCTGAATCGAAGCGGTGCCCGACGGGAATACTACGGATGAGTATTCGGTATAGCCGTTGAACCCGTAAATGTGGTAGGGATTGCCGGCCTGCACGCTGGGAAGCGCCGAACCGTTGTGGAGCTTGTGGATGAAGACCTTGAAATCCAGGCTGTTGCCGGTATTCGGATCGGAGTTCTGGGGTTGGTGGCACATGACGCAGATCGCCACGCCGACGCGCGACCCGCCGTGGAAGGCGAGGGCATCGTGGCACTTGTTGCAATCCGCGTCGCGCACGACGTCGCGCGCCGTGGGGGTCCCGCCGGCCGGCACAAAATCGAAGGTGCCGGTGGCGTAGTTGGTGCCCAGGTCGAACTCCGTCAGGTTGCGGGAACCGTAAATCGCTATGCGATGGGTTGCGGTGGCATCGAAGCCGGACGGCGCTTTGTTTTTGTACGTATAAATGTATTCCCCGACATTCACGGTTTGGGTGGCGCCTCCCGAATCGCCGGAAGGTTGCGTAGCGGTCGCGCCGCCCTTTACAGCGGTGGCCGTGGAGGTGATGTACGAAACAAACTGCTCCTGTCCTTTGGGAATGTACGCCACCAGGAATCTGGGCGATATGGGGCCAGGCGTCTGAATGCCCGCCGAATCCAAGGGGAGCCCTTGGGGGTCCGTCAGCTTGTAGTCAACGCTGATGGTACCGTCCGAAGCGATCTTGGCCGAAACAATACCGATCGTCAGGCCAGGCCGGACGAAATCGATGGTGGCCTGGGGCGCGTAGTAGGCCTTGTCGTGGGTCGTGAAGCCGGCCCTTTTTTGCGCGTTCACGAAGACCACCGAGCCGCACACGGCCAGGATGGCCACCGCGTAACGCCCTACCGCCAGAACCGAAGTAGGAATCCGCATACTCAAATCTCCAATCAAAAACCTTAAGCTCCAATATGAAAACCTTAAACTCCTGAACGCCGGTACGGCCGGGAGACGACCCATCCGCCACGACATCCACCGCTAAAGCTGCCGAGCTATTTGAGCAGAGCACTCAGCCATCCAAACCAAGCGTCTTAAAATAGGACAATAAAGCCTTTTCTTATCTGTGTGTTGGAAAATCCCTCATTACGCTCCGGGGTATCCCTTTAGAGGTAAATGGGTGAAAACACCGGATGTTACTGGGTGAAATTCCGCTGTCGGGAGTTGGGTTCGCCGGCCGACGGCCATTTCCTGAACACGAGGCCGGGGCCAGAGGCGCTCACATCTCCAGCGTGCCGTGGTAGATCAGGTCTTTCACGACGAATTCGACCTCGCGATCGGGGAAATCGACGCCGGGAAGATAGAGCCGGAATACGACCCTTTTGTCCGAGGGCCGGACTTCGCGCGGAAAGACGAGCCGCAGCACCGGGTCGGAAGGGGTGGGCGGGAAATAGCCCACGATCTTATAGGTCTTGCGGCCGATCAGCATGGCCGACTCCTGCTCCAGCTTCCGCGTCTCTTCGGCCTTCCCCAGCCCACTGAGGCTGGCGTAGGGGATGGCCAGCACGAAGTGCTTTTCGCGGTTCTGACTCAGGTAGGTCAGGTAGTCGGGATCGAGTTCGCGGGGGGCGTTTTTGGCGCGGAGGCGGAGCTCGTATTCGGCATCTTCGATGGGCCGGGCGGTGGCGAGGTACACCAGCACGGCGGGGGTGGGCCCGATGGTCACCGCCCAGGGACTGTTGGACCGAAGCAATCCGATTTCCCGGTCGGTCCATTTCTCCGGGGACTTGGCTTCCCAGAACGGCTGCGCCAGCAGGAGGAGCAGGGGAAGCAGGGGGCGCATCATACAAGGCGCATCATACAATATGGTGGCACATAGCGGCAGGGGTCAGGGGTTGGGGGTTGGGGGTCAGGGAGGGTAGCTCGCTACGCTCGCGTCCTTTTCGGGGCGCAAATTCCGGAAGGATCCTTCCGGATCCCCCAGTTGGCGGGGGGAAGCGCCTACCCCACTTTGGGGGTGACGATGCAAGATGCATCGCCTAAAGGCACGTCACCACTGAAACGAAAGGACTTATCGGAATTTGGCGATGCAGATCTGCATCGCCTGCGGATTTTTCCCCGACCGGCTGGCACTCGTGAGCGCGATTTCCTTCCCCTCAACTCTAATATAGCAGACAAACATGCCGGGTGCAGCGGGGTATGGCACAATCTACCCATGATGCATCGCTTTCTTTGCGCCTTGATTGCCGCGCTGGTGCTGGCCGGGACGGCGGCCGCGCAGGCTCCCGCCAGCGGCAAGCGCTACCGCCGCCTGCTGATCCATAACGCCATCGTGGTGGACGGCAACGGCACGCCTGCCAGCGGTCCCAAGGATATCGTGGTGGAGAACAATCTCATCGCCGATGTGATTCCGCTGGATGCGGTCTCGCTCTCGCGCGGCGGGGCATCCCCGGCCGCCCGCGCCGACGCCGTCATCGACGCCACCGGCAAGTACGTGCTCCCGGGGCTCATCAACGCCCACGCTCACCTGCAGGAGGAACGCGGCGGCAAGCCGCAGCCCATCGAGTACGAGCTGAACATCTGGCTGGCCTGCGGCATCACCACCGTGCGCGATGTGGGCAGCGAAACGAAGCGCGCGCTCGAGCTGCGGCGGCAGAGCGCGGAGGGGGAGATTGCCGCGCCGCGCATTTTCGTCTACCCCATGTTCGGCCGCCCGCGCACTGCCGAAGAGGCCCGCGCCCGCGTCCGCTCGCTCAAGGAGATGGGCGCCGACGGCATCAAGATTCTGGGCATCGACCGCGACACCATGCAGGCCATGGAGGAGGAGGCGCACAAACTCGGCCTGCGCATCGCCCACCACGCGGGAGTCGAAGAGACCAACGCCTGGGACGATATCAAGTTCGGCACCACCAGCATCGAGCACTGGTACGGGATCCCCGACGCGGCCATCGAGACGGGCGTGCAGAACTTTCCTTCGAGCTACAACTACAACAACGAGACCGACCGCTTCCGCTACGCCGGGCACCTGTTTCGCGAGGCCAACCCCGAACGGCTGACCAAGGTGCTCGAAGCCATGGTGCAGGCGCACGTTGCCTGGGACCCCACCATGGACATTTACGAGTCCAGCCGCGATCTGCAGCGCGCCCAGACCCAGCCCTGGTTCGCCGACTACCTGCACCCCACGCTGGAGGAATATTTCAAGCCCAACCCCGCCAATCACGGCTCGTATTTCATCGGCTGGACTTCCACCGACGAGGCGTTCTGGAAGGAGAATTACCGCCTGTGGGGCGCGGCGCTGCGGCAGTTCGATCGGTTGGGCGGCCTCATCGGCATGGGGGACGACGCGGGGTTCATCTACCAGATGTACGGCTTCGGCCTGATCCGCGGCATGGAACTGCACCAGGAGGCGGGCTTCCACCCGATTCGCATCATCCAGCAGGCCACCGGCAACAACGCGAAGATTCTGGGCCAGGAAGACCGCCTGGGCCGCGTGCGCGCGGGATTCGCCGCCGACCTGATCGTGGTCAACGGCAACCCGCTCGAGAATCTCAAAGTACTTTATCCCACGGGGGTGGACGAGATCCGCGGGGGGAAGACGGTGCACACCGGGGGTGTCGAGTGGACTATTAAGGACGGCATCCCTTACCACGCTCCGACCCTGATGGCGAAGGTCAAAGAGATTGTGGCGCAGGCGCGGAAGGGCGGGGGCCGGGCGGGCCAGTAGGTGGCGTTGTTATGGCGCCGCCAAAGCGTAACATGAAAAGAGGAGACGGTTATGGAGGTAACGCTGCCGGCGGATTTTGAGGGAGCAGGTCGACCAGGAACTCGCCAGCGGCCGCTATCGGAGCGGCGACGAACTGATCGAACAGGCGGTTCGATACTTCTTCGACGAGCGCCAGCGCGGCCAGCAGCGGCTCGAAGAGGAAAGTGTGAATCCGGTTCAGGAGGCGGGAGCGCTCTTGGCTGGAGAGTCCGTCGCGCAGTTTGAGTCCGCGGCTGATATCGCGGCGAAGATTGACGCCGTGATTGCGGACGACGACATGTACGAACCTGGTGAGCCTCGACCGAGTCTCGAAGCTGCCACGAAAGCCAAGGATCTGATTGTGGCCGCCGAGCGCGGAGTCCGTAAACTGCCGAAGCCCAAGGTCTCGGTGTACTTTGGCGAGATCGATGTCACTTGGACGGTTCAAAATCGACTGCTGCGATTAATCGTTTTCCCCGATTCCGAGCGGCCTGCCGTTCTTTACTTTCAAACCGACCAAGGCGAAGCACTGACACGCGGGGAATCCGTCGAAGTCAGTGGCGACGAGGATCTGTCGCAAAGACTCGATTGGCTGCTTGGCTAACGACTTACTTTCGTCCGCTCTTCAGCAGCGGCTCTTTCTCACGCCCGAGACGAAGCTCTACAGGGCTCTGACCAGCGGCAAGTGCATTGACGGAGAGCGCGTCACCGACAAAGCCTTTCGCCTTCGGCCGCCGAATGCGGAGTTTCCCGCCGAGACTACTCTCTCGGTTGCCTTGACGCCGGAGAAGGCAATGGGCAATCTCGACTGCAAAGGGTACGCCGCGATTCTTGTTGGAGACGTCGAGCGCATCGATGGACTGGCGATTCAGCGAAAGGCGGACGACGCCGCCATCACCAGGAGGGAAATCGTCGCCAGTGGCTTCACGGTAATCGAAATGCGATCAGCTCTCCCGAGTAATTCGCCCCACTCACCGCGACCACCAGGTACTGCTTGCCATTAAGCAGATACGTCATGGGCGAGCCGCTTTGCGGCGCCGGCATGTAGACCGCGCCCGCTTCCTTCCCGGTGGTCTTCTCGTAGGCACGCAGCATCGCCCCGCGTGCGCCCGACGGAGTGGTGAAGAAGCCGCTCTCGCCGGCAATCACCAGCGTCCTGGTGACGAGCGTACCAATGATGCCCGGCCTGCCCGTGCGCGCAATGGTCTTGCCTTTGAGCGCCGGATTGTTCCGAACAATATCCGGGGTTTCGCCATGCGCGATCTGCCAGACGATTTCCCCTTTGTCCAGATCGATCGCCGATATCCGGCCGTAGGGAGGCTTCCACAGCGGTAGGCCCTGGACCGTGAGAGACCCCGGACGCTCGCTGACGCCGCCCGCCTGCGGAGCCACCCTGTCGCCTCCTCCGGCCACGCCGCCCGCGCCCAGGCTGCGCCGTACGCCACTCAACACACTCCCCTGGACGTAGTTCATGTCCGACAGTTTGGAATCGGGAGGAACCAAGCCAAAGGTTCCGTTCGCCGTCTGCGAGAACACGTAGAGCATGTGCGTTTCGGGATCGAACGACCCGCCCGGCCAATTCGTCCCGCCCAGGTTCCCAGGCAGCCCGAGGGTCGCGAGCGGACCATCGCGCACGCTCACGACCGGCGGCGTAAACAGCGGGCCCATCTTGTACCGGGAAACCAGTTTCACGGCTTCGGCGCGCAGCTCAGGCGTGAAATCGATCAGGTCGTCGATCGAGGTGCCTTGCCGGTCATACCCGGGAGGCTTCGCCGGAACCGGCTGCGTCGGAGAATACCATTCGCCGGGAACGTCGCCTTTGGGCGCGGGCCGCTCCTCCATCGGCCAGACCGGTTCACCGGTCACGCGGTCGAAGACATACAGAAAGGCCTGCTTAGTCGGCTGCGCCACGGCCTTGATGGTGCGGCCATTGACGCTGATGTCCACCAGAATCGGCGCGCAGGGGATGTCCATGTCCCAGATGCCGTGGTGCACCAGTTGGTAATGCCATTTTCGCTTGCCGGTTTTCAGATCCACCGCGACCAGGGTTTCACCGAACAGCCCGTTTCCGGGACGATGTCCGCCGTAATAATCGCCCGTCGGGAGCTCCACCGGAAGATAAGCCAGTCCGAGTTGCGGATCGACCGAGACCTGGCCCCACACACCGGTGTTGCCGGTATAAGACCAGGAGTCGTTCAACCAGGTGTCGATCCCGAATTCCCCCGGTTTGGGGATGGTATGGAAGATCCAGAGACGCTTGCCGGTGCGAGCATCGAATCCGCGGACGTAGCCTTTGACGTTGGTTTTGCTCTCCGGCACGCCGCCGCTCTTATGCGCCGCTCCGATGATGACCACGTCGCCGGCCACAGTGGGGGCTGCGTGAAGACCCACCTCGCCGGTTACCGGATCGATCTGCTGATCGTCATCCAGCTTCAAATCGACGATCCCGTCCTTACCGAATTCCGCTACTGCGGTCCCGGTTTTGGCGTTGAGGGCGATGAGGCGATATCCGGGCGTGACATAGAAAATGCGTGCCTCCCTGCCATCGGTCCAGTAGGCCACGCCGCGCCCGGAAAGCTGGCGCGGAGCCGCCGTTCCTCGCGCACCTTCATTCTCGCTGTGCATCCACAGGAGTTCGCCGGTCGATCCATCCAACGCAACGACCGCGCGTCGCGATCCCGCGGTCGAATACACTACGCCATTGACGAAGAGCGGCGTAGCTTCGAACACATACTCCGGCCGCGGCCCGAGCGAGTCGGTCTTGAACCGCCACGCCACTTCGAGTTTATTGAAATTCCCGGCGTTGATCTGGTCCAGGGGCGAAAAGCGTGTATTGCCCAGATCGCCGCCGTAGGTGCGCCACTCGCCGCCTGCGGCGCCGGTTTGCGCCGCGGCTGGCAGTACCGCCCCGGCGGCGAGAAGACCCGCGGTGAAATAAGAAAGAAGTTGCATTGTGCGCACCGGCAGAATTATATCCTAAGAGGACGACGCGCACACCGCGCCGTGGTCCGGCCTCAACCGGCAGGCTCTGGAACAGGCGGCCCGCACATCCACAGCCGCGATCCTGTCTTTGGCCGTCACACGGTGGATTGGCCTTCCGCAGCCTCGCTCCTCTCCGGCTACGGGCGCTAATCCCGTTCCCTGCAAGATGTCCCTGCAAGATTGACCCTCTGCATCCGGACTCTGCATCCGGACCTGCGTATTATCCACGACCGTCCGACTGCCGGTACGGCTTACCGCAGGGTGCTTAACCGATGTGGGAAATTGGCTCCCGTCGGACCGCTCCCTTGCTCGCCAAGGGCGAGTGACGGTCGCGGCTCTGTAACTCACTGCAAACGCGCGATAGCTGAGACAGAGCCGCGACCGTCACTCGCCCTTGGCGAGCAAGGGAGCGGTTTGCTGGCCTAAACCGCCGAATCCCCAAAACGGTTAAGCACCCCTTACCGCACCACCAGCCTGGGAGGCTTGCAAGCGCGCCTATAATAGAATCCAAAGCAGCGGTATTGAAAGGCACGTCAAGAAAGCCGCCAAACAGCTCGTGAATGCCGGCCCCGGTTGCTCTTGTCGTACGTTTGCGGTCGAATCGATGTGCAGAATGCGCTCGGATCGGGAGGAAGGCCAGCATGACCCATTTCGTTCGGATTAAGCTCTTGATTGTTCCCATGGCCGTCACAGCATACGGTGCGGATTTGGGAGGGCCAGTCACGTTCAGCAAAGACGTCGTGCCGATCCTGGAGCGGTCGTGCCAGAACTGCCACCGGCCGGGATCGATTGCACCGATGTCGTTGCTGACATACAAAGAAGCACGGCCCTGGGCGCGGTCGATCAAAGAAAAGGTCGTCCGGCGCCAGATGCCGCCTTGGCATATCGATCGCAACGTCGGCATAACTAAATTCAAAGACGACCCGTCTCTCACCGACCAGGAGATCGCCACGATCGCGGCCTGGGTGGACCAGGGCGCGCCCGAAGGCAACCCCGGCGACTTGCCCCCAGCGCGCCGGTTCAGCGATCTCGACAAGTGGCACATCGGCCAGCCGGATCTCATCATCTCAATGCCTAAGCCGTACAGGCTGAAGGCCAAGGGCGGCGACGAATTCTACGACATTGATGTCGATCCGGGATTCACGGAAGATCGCTATATCTCGGCGGTGGAAACCAAGCCGGATTCCGGTTTCAAAGTGGTGCATCACGCAACGACCAATTTGATCGAGGACCCCGACGACCCAGCCGGGCTTTTCCTGAATGAATATGCCGTGGGCAAGAACGCCGACCTTTTCCCTGAGAATGCCGGCCGCCTGATTCGCGCCGGCTCCCGGATCCATTTCAATCTGCATCTCCATCCCGACGGCGAGGAGACGCCGGTTCAAGTCTCCGTCGCCTTCAAGTTCTTTCCCAAAAGCGTTGTGCCCAAGTACGTAACTTTCACGCAGCACATGGGAGAGGTCTACGACCTCGACATCCCGGCCGGCCAGGTGGTCCGCAGCGACGGCTATTTCCGGCTGCAGAAGCCGGCCCTGATCTCGGCCTTCCAGCCTCACTTTCACACGCGTGGTAAGGCGCAGTGCATGGAGGCGATCTACCCGGACGTACGGCCGGATTCGGCTCGTCCCGGTCCTGCCGAAACGGAAACTCTCAGTTGTGTGAGCGATTACCAGTTCGGGTGGAGCATCACTTACCCCTACGCCGACGACGTGGCTCCGCTGCTGCCGGCCGGCACCGTCATCCACGTTACCACCTGGCACGACAACACGGACCACAACAAGTTCAACCCCAATCCGAAGAACTGGGCCGGCTACGGCCAGCGCACGATCGACGAAATGAGTTTCGCATGGGTCAGCCTGTATTATCTCGACGAGGCCGATTTCCAGCAGCGGGTTCTGGCCAGGACCGCGAAGACCGGGTCGCGATGAGACCGCCTCTGTTTTTGGCGTTGTGCGCGTTGGCGGGCAGCTTTGCTGTCAGGGCGCAACCCCCGGCTCCGACCTATATTTCGCAAACCAAATTCAACACCGGCCAGGACGTCGTGCCCGTTTACGAAGGGTGGCTCAGGAACTCCGACGGAACCTTCACGTTTGTCTTTGGCTATTTCAACCGCAATTGGAAAGAAGAGTTGGTCATTCCCACCGGCGCCGACAACAAGCTTGAACCCGGTCCCGCCGATCGTGGCCAGCCCACGTATTTCCTGCCCCGGCGCCAGTCCTGGGTATTTCGCGTTCAAGTTCCCGCCGATTGGGGGAACAAGGAGCTGGTTTGGACTCTGACGGCGCACGGCCGCAGCGAAAAAGCCTATGCGACGCTGACGCCCGAGGAAGAGCTTAGCGAGCGCATCATTATGACTGGCGGCAGTCTCAATCCGGGCGAGGACGACCCGAACAAGCCGCCCGTGATCACGATCGATTCCATACCGGCGGCAACGGCCGGACGGCCCGTTTCTTTAACTGCCCAAGTCGTCGATGATGGCCTGCCGAAACCCCGGATCGCTCCCCAGGCACGTCCAGAGGCATTTCCCACGGCTCAGAGCAACCGCACCACAGCTTCTGGTCCGCGCGGACTCACGGTCACCTGGTTCGAATATCGCGGACCGGCTCAAGTGATCTTTGACCCAGTTGGTCCAATTCCCGTCGTTGAAGGTAAGGCTTCGACGACCGCCAGGTTCGCGGAAGCCGGAACCTACACCCTGCGCGCAACCGCCAATGATGGAGCGTTGTCGACAAGCGTCAATATCGTCGTAACGGTCATCTCAGGTTCATCCAAATGATGCACCCTCGGAACAGGCGCCTCAATCTTACCTGTTCGCTCTATGCCTGGCTAAACTAGGCAAGGGCTCCGCCCTTGATCCGATGCGGATGGGAGTCAGAAGTCAGGAGTCAGGAGTCAGGAGTCAGAATGGCGGCGGCGTAGGCGCTGTTCCGCCAGGAACCAGCCGTGGTAATGACGAAACTGGAGCAACAGGCAGCCGACCGCGGCCGCGGCTTGCGTCAACTTCCGGATACCCTGGGCGCGACCGTTCCGGACTTCGTGGCGCTCGTTTCCGGCGCAATCCCAAGAGAATAGAGCCCATTCACCGCAGGGTGGGCCACTGGGTCTCCGGGGGTGCTTAACCGATCTGGGGGAATCCGACGACGCGTCGCCTGTGGGGCAGCTTGGCAAGCTGCGCGCGACCCAGAGGGTTCCCCGCCAACCGCCGCGCGGGCCGACTGCCAGTCGGCCCGCAGGTTACC
>Ga0209415_10008621_pt1 | contig 17667 bp, 19 predicted proteins | sample PeaSoiSIISIP2007_FD_187696 | JGI IMG/M metagenome (GOLD analysis project Ga0209415, IMG submission 187696) | Peat soil microbial communities from Weissenstadt, Germany - SII-SIP-2007 (SPAdes) (version 2) | ecosystem: Environmental > Terrestrial > Soil > Wetlands > Peat | place: Germany... | reverse complement strand
TGTTCTCCTACGCCGATTTTATTACCCTGCTCTTTGCGTTCTTCGTGGTGATGTACGCCAGTTCACAAACTGATAAAGCCAAGGCCCAACAGATTTCGGACTCCGTCAAGGCGGCATTGGAAAAAGGCGGCGTCAGTGCGGCGGTGCACGAGATCCTGGGCGGCACTGTCGATGAGCGCGGCAAGGGCAATGCCCAGATGAAAGGGCCCGGGGGCAGCGAGCCGAAGGTGGTTCGTCAAGAAGATGTGATCGCCGAACTCCTTCCTTCACTGAACTACCTCACCCAGGCGCTCGAACAGGAGATCAAGGACGGCAAGGTCGAAGTTCACCTCGAACCGCGCGGTTTGGTGGTGAGCCTGCGGCAGGCCACGTTCTTCCCTTCCGGCGAAGATACCGTCGCCCCGGCCACCTTCGACAGCATCGAGAAGATTGCCGCAACTATTCAGAAACTCCCCAATTCCGTACGACTCGAGGGGCACACCGACTCCATCCCCATCCACACGGCCCGCTTCCGCAGCAACTGGGAATTGTCCGCCGCCCGCAGTATAGCCATGCTCGAATTGCTCTCCAGCCGCTACAACATCTCCCGAGGGCGCATGGGCATCGCCGGCTATGCCGACACAATGCCAGCGGATTCCAACGATACCGACGAAGGCCGCGCCCATAACCGCCGCGTGGACGTCGTCATTCTCAATCAGCAGGTAATCATGAAAGATCCGCAGGTGGCGGCGCTCCACCCCGCCCCAACGCCGCCCCTCAAGAAATAGCCTGCGGAATTTGTAGGGCCGACTTCAAAAATCGCCAACTTGCAATTTTATGGAGCGGGAAGACCAGCTCCGGCTCATTTTCCAAGCCCGGAGGGCGAAAGTCGCCCACGGCGCAAGCCGTGGGTCCGAGCCATCACGAGCACAGCCCCGGAACGGGGCGTGAGAATCCCGCCGGCCAGAGAGCCTTCCGCCCCGTTCCGGGGCTGTCCAAGGTGTCATGCCATTTCCCAGGCTCACGCCTGGGGCTACTTTCTTTACTTTCTTTCGCCCTCCGGGCTTGCCGAGTCAGCCCTGAGTTTGTCCCGCGCGCGTTCGGCGGCCAAATTGCATAAGTCACGTAATGCCACGCATTCAGACCAGGTGTTTTGACGAACTGGAATACTCGCCCGATGCCGTCTTCGAGTTTCCCTCTGGCCTACCCGGCTTCGAGGCCGAACATGCCTTCGTCTTCCTGGAGCAGCCTGCCACCCACCCCTTGATGTTCATGCAGAGCCTCTCCCGCAAAGACGTCTGCTTCATCCTGCTGCCCGTCCTGGCAGCCGACCGGCACTATGAATTGCGTCTTTCCGACGAGGACCTGGCTGCCCTGCACTTTCCCGCCGGCAGCCGGCCGCAGATTGGAAAGGATATCCTATGCGCCGTCACGGTGTGCGCCGCCGATGATCAGCGGCCTCATCCGACCGTCAATCTGTTCGCCCCCATCCTGGTTAATCTCAAGCAGAAAATCGGTATCCAGGCCGTTCAGACGCAGTACCCTGCACAGCATCCGTTGATCACTCAGGGCTGTGGAGAGGAGCTGGCGACATGCTCGTAATGCGCCGCCGCGCCGGAGAGACCTTCCTGATCGGCGAGGCCGTCGAAATCGAAGTGCTCGAGATCTGCGGCACCCGCGTCAAACTGGGAATCGTGGCGCCCGACTCGGTTCTCATTCAGCGCAAAGAAATCAAGATCACCCGCGATGAAAATATCGTTGCCGTGCGCAGCGTCGGCCGGCAAAGCATCTCCTCGATCTTAGACAAAGTCAGCGCCAAACTGGCCGGTGCGCCTGTCAAATAATTGACGGATGCCCCCGTATTGACGACAAAGTGTACTTAGCATCTGGGAAAAAAACATTAGAACGCCTGTGGTACCCCCCGATATGTATCAGTGAAAGCTGATACCTCGGGCATCCGAATCGGAGAACCCGAACCTGGACATGACGTCCGGGACGTATCGCAACAGGATGTTAAAACACCATGATTTCCATTCAAACGAACTATGCAGCGATGGTCGGAGCGAACAACCTAAATGTCAACAATTCCTTTCAGACCAAGACAATCGAAGCGTTGACGTCCGGATATCGCATCAACAGCTCCGGCGACGACCCCGCCGGCTTGGCCGTAGCCAACCAGTATGCCGCCAACGTGGCGGAACTGACGCAGGGCGTGATCAACGCCAACTCCGGCGTGAGCACGCTGCAGATCATCGATGGCGGCATGTCCAACATCAGCACCATGTTGGATCGGATGCAGACGCTGGCGACCGAATCGGCTTCTGGCACTTTCACCGGAAACCGCGCCACGGTGCAGGCCGAATTCTCGACGCTGCAGACGGAAATTAACCGGGAAGCCGATAACATTGGCTTGGGCGCCAACAACAGCGCTAACGCCGGAACTCTAAACGTTTATATCGGCGGCGGCAGCGGCACGAACGGCACGAACGACTCCCAAGTCCAGATCCAGAACCTTGCTCTCGTTGATTCGGGGGCGCTGGGCGTCAGCTCCGCGAGCGTCGATGGGGCACTGCAGACCAGTGGAGCAATTGGCAATGTAAATCTGAACACGAGCAACCTGCTGATGGCGGGTACCAGTCAGGAGTTTGAGTTTGCGGCTGCCGGTCCGAACGCTGATCAGACCGTAGACGTGACCGTGGACGGCGGCCAATCCGGTTTGACGGGCGCTCAGATTCTGACCAGCTTGAATGCCAGCCTTAACCCCTACGGCATTAGTGCAACAACCGATGCCAGCGGGTATCTGACGTTCACGTCCGACTACGCCCAAAATACTGCCGCCCCGGGCGACCCCGCTGTGTATACACCGTTCACTGTCGTGGTTGACGCTGCAGCGGATTCAGACGGCGGAAGCGCAGCCGCTGGCATTGCCGCTACTAACGCCACCCCAGTAGGTTCCACTGTGATTAGCGGCAGCAGCAGCACTGCGAACGCTCTGCTGGCTGTCACGGCGATCAACAACGCCATTACGGCCCTCGGCAGTGCGCAAGGCGCTGTGGGTGCCGGCGAAAACGACCTGAACTACGCCATTGGTCTGGCCACCTCGCAATCGACCAACTTCTCCTCGGCGGAGTCCCAGATCCGCGATGCCGATGTCGCGACCGAAGCCGCCAACCTCACCAAAGCTCAGGTGATGCAGCAGGCCGCCGTGGCCGCGATGGCTCAGGCCAACGCCGCCCCGCAGGCGCTTCTCAAACTGTTGCAGTAAACCTCCGGCAGCGGTAGCTAACTCCGTGGGCCGAACCCGTTCAGGGTTCGGCCCACATCTTGCATAAGGAAATCTATGGGTTCCAGCCCAAGTTCCATTACCATCCCGACGTTTACCGGCTCCAGCACCTATTCGAGCTCCTTCCAGCAGGTACTGACCCGCGCGGTGGAGATGGCAGGTCTTCCCATCCAACAGCTGCAGATCAGCGTCAATGACCTCACCGGCCAGCAGAGTGCTCTGAATTCACTCGAAACCAGTTTCCAGGCGCTCGAATCTGCCTTGCAGGCCATTGCCTCGGCGTCCGCCGGCACTGCCGCTGTGAGCGTCTCCGACCCCACCTCAGTGAGTGCCACCGCTACATCATCCGCCCTGCCCGGCACCTATTCGATTCAAGTGGATTCACCGGGCTCCTACTCTACCGCAATGAGCCAGGGCTCCCCCCTGATCACCGACCCCACCACGCAGGGCCTCGACTCCGCCACGTCTTATACCCTAACGGCAAACGGCACCACAACCACGATTACACCGGCGAATGGCTCGCTTGAGGGGCTGGCGTCCGCCATCAATAGCTCCTCCGCCGGCGTGCAGGCCACCATCGTCAACTACGGATCCAATGCCAGCCCCGATTACCGCCTGGTGGTTACCAGCACTTCTCTGAATGCCGATCCCATTGAGCTCGCGGACAGCGCGCCAGGTTCGCTCGACCTGCTGGGCACACCTACTCTAGGTTCCCCGGCCACCTATCAGGTGGGCGGCTCCAGCACGGTATTGGAGAGCGATTCGCCCCAGGTGACACTCTCCCCGGGGCTGACCGTAACACTGCTGGACACCAGTTCTGGGTCCGATACGATCACGGTCTCCACGGACTACAGCGCGCTTCAGACTGCTCTGACAAGATTTGCACCCGCCTATAACTCGACATTTAGCGCAGTGGAACAGCAGACCGGAACAAACGCCGGGGCGCTGGCCGGCCAGAGCATACTCTACACCATGCAGAACGCGCTGGAGAGTCTTGTCCAATATGCGCCTGGAACCGGCTCGGTGACTTCCCTGAATGATCTGGGACTGCAGGTGGACGATACCGGGGTAATGACGTTTGATGCTTCGGTATTCAGCGGACAGAATACCGCCGCCATCCAGCAGTTCCTCGGATCCGCCACGACAGGCGGTTTTATGCAGGTCGCGACGAACGCTCTGTCCTCCATCGATGATTCCACTTCCGGCGACATCGCGTCCGAAAACACCACGCTCCAGAGCCAGATCAACACGGATAACACGCAGATCTCGAACAAGGAGAACCAGCTCACCCTGATGGAGAACAACCTGTTAAGCGAGCTAACTCAGGCAGACGCCGCCATTGCCGACTTGCAGTCCCAGAAGACCTTCTACACGGAGCTCTTCCAGGCCCAGTACTCCACCAACGGAACCGGTGGATAATCATGGCGTCGCACCTGGAGCAGCTTGACAGAGAACTCCGCCAGGCCGCCACATCCAAACGCTATCAAGACGTGGTCCGGCTTGCTGCGGAATTCGGCGAGGCCGTGAAAGCGTTCGCACAGTCCCTCCCGCAGGGCGACCCGCGCGCTGCCGAAGCTGGGCGCAAACTATCGGAACTCCTCTCCTGGGCGCTGGTGATGATGCAGGCCGCCCGTTCCAACTGCCTCGCCGATCTCCGCCGCGTCGCTACGGCGAACCGCTACTCGCGGCGTTGCGGCGAGCCCGGCAAGGCGCTGGTGCAACTGGACGCGTGATCCCTTCTGCGCGGCGCCGTCAATTCACTGACACGTCACCCGGTTGACAACTCCATCCCTCGCATTTCGCTGAATTCACTTGCAATCGCAATGGAATGCCAGTTGCCTGCGCAATAGCGCTGTGATCGATAGTCTAACCGATAGTCTCGAGCAGTACATGAACGTGGTCAGCCAGCGCCAGAAGCTGGTCGTGTCCAACATCGCCAATGCCGATACACCCGGCTATAAGACCCAGGACTTGGACTTTCAGGCGAGCTTCCTGGCTGCTCTCGATGGAGGCTCTCCGCAGCCCAAGGAAGTCACCAGTCTCTCCACCAAAAACGACGGCAACAATGTCGATCTGGACCGCGAGGCCCGCCTGCTGGCCGAAAATGCCATGCGTTTCAGCGCCGCATCCAACCTGATGCGGATGCAACTGAACACCATCAAAGAGGCTATTCAAGGAGGCAAGAGCGCATGAGTCTATTCTCGGCCCTTTCCGTCAGCGCATCCGGCATGGCGGCCCAACGCGCCCGCGCCACACTGCTGGTGGAAAACATCGCCAACTCGGAAACCACCCGCACCCCGGAGGGCGGCCCCTACCGCCGCAAAGACGCGATCTTCACCAGCGACGAGACGGGCTCGGCGTTTGCTTCAGAGTTGGATGCACAACTGGGCGGACAGCAACTCACCGGCGTCAAGGTCGCGGGAATCAGCGTGGATAACAGCCCGCCCGAAAAACGCTACCTGCCGGGGCACCCAGACGCCGACGCCGATGGTTACGTTTCCATGCCGAAGGTCAACCCGGCCGAAGACATGGTAGACCTGATCGGCGCCAACCGTAGCTATCAGGCCAACGTAGCGGCGATGTCCGCCGTCAAGGATATGCTGCAGAAGTCGATCGACCTGCTGCGATAGGAGAACTCCGTGACTGCGCCAATTTCAAGCATCACCCCGATCGGAATGCCCCAGGTGCCCGCGGCCGCTAACGCCGCAGGCCAGCCCGGCGAGTTTCAAAGCGCACTTTCCAGCGCCATCAACTCGATCGAGTCGCTGCAGAACAAGGCAGCCACCTCGGTGCAGCAGTTCCTCACCGGAGAGAACGAAGAGCTGCACACCACCGTTCTCGCCACTCAGAAGGCGGAGCTCGCGTTCGAGCTTGGACTGCAAGTCCGCAACAAGGTGGTGGACGCCTACCAGGAAATCATGAAGATGCAGATGTAGCCAGCAGAAGCCGCCATGAATCAGATCAAGAACCTCATCGCCGGGCTTTCACTCAAACAGCGCATTTCGATCATCATGTCCGCGCTGGCGGTGGTTGCCGGCATCATCTGCTTCGTCCACTGGAAGCACGAAGGCGATTTTCGCCCGCTGTACACGTCGATGGCCCCGGAAGATGCGGCCGGCGTGGTGCAGAAACTGCGAGAGACCGGAGTCGAATACCGGTTGTCGGATAATGGCGCCGCTGTAATGGTCCCGTCGGTAAAGCTGGCGGAATCGCGGCTGGCGCTGGCCGCCGCCGGTCTGCCGAAGACCGGCCGGATCGGCTTCGAGCTTTTCGATAAGAGCAATTTCGGCGCCACCGAGTTCGTCGAACATATCAATTACAAGCGCGCGCTCGAGGGCGAGCTCGAACGGTCCGTCATGAGCCTGGATGAGGTGGAACAAGCCCGCATCCACCTTACGCTCCCCAAGGAATCCGTGTTTCTCGACCAGCAGCAGCCCGCCAAGGCCAGCGTGATGGTGAAATTGCGATCGGGTGCGCAGATTTCCGCCCAGAACGTGCTCGCGGTAACCAACCTGGTGGCCAGCGCCGTCGAAGGACTGACTCCCGACGCCGTCTCGCTGGTGGACATGGATGGTACGCTCCTGAGCCGGCCCAAGAAGACGGCTGCCGCCGACGGCGCGGAGGCTACCAGCGAATCGCTCGAAGTGCGCCAGCAAATAGAGAAGAACCTGGTGGCCAAAATCAGCGCAACGCTGGAACCGCTCCTCGGGGCGCAGGGATTTCGCGCCGGCGCGTCGGTCGATGTCGATCTGACCAGCGGCGAACAGCAGGAGGAGACGCTGGACCCTGAGCACTCCGTGATGGTCAGTTCGCAAAAGAGCGAGGACGTAAGCGAGCGCGTCAGCTCTTCCGGAATTCCGGGCACGGCCTCCAACCTGCCGCAGCAGGCGTCTTCCGCCAGCAAGGGCGCTAACGGTGTCTCGCGCCGCACCGAGAACGTCACGTATCAGACCAGCCGCGTCGTCCGCCATACGAAAATTCCCCAAGGCGCGGTCCGGCGTATGTCCCTGGCGGTGTTGGTGGATCAGAGCGTGCGCTGGGAAGGCACCGGAGCCGCCCAACGCCGCGTGCTGGCGCCACCCGCGCCAGAGACGCTGAAGACAATCAAAGACCTGGTAGCCGCGGTTACCGGGCTCGACGAAAAACGGGGCGACCAGCTGATCGTCGAAACCCTACCCTTCGAATCCAGCCTCAACGCCCAGCCGCCGAAACCGCCGAGGCCTGTCCCCGTGCCAGCCAAACCCCCGGTATGGCTCGAGTTCGTGACGAAATATCGCGACCTGTGGGCGCCCGTCAGCCTTGGGCTGGCGATTCTGTTGTTTCTGGCGTGCGGGCTGTTCGGGATCGGGCGGCGTGCGCCCGAAAACGACGTCAGTATTCCGGCTGAGTTGCAGGCGCCCGCCGCCTTCGCCGAGCTCAGCCCGGCAGCCGCACAAGTCGCCGCCTCTCCCGCGATGGCTCAATCCGCGATCGAAGACAACAGCGGAGTCGCCGAGCGCGTCCGCATGGTTGCCAAACGCGACCCGGCTTTGACAGCAAACGTGTTGCGCACCTGGCTCCAGGAAAGCTCATCCAGATCGTGACCCAAAACGCGGAACTCGTTTCCGGCTCGACCACCACCGCCATGGGCACCGGGATGCTGGACGAAGGCATCCCAGCGGTCGGCACAGTGTTCATCCGTGGCATGCGTGCGGTCAGTCAGCAGGTGACGACCCTGGACCAGCGATTGCAATCGGAGGGCGGCATTGCGATCAACCGCGAAGGTGGCGGCGAATATGTTGTCTAAAGTCCTGAAGGATGCCGAGGTCAAACTGGCGCCCGTAGCCTGGCGCCGCCACACGGTATCTTCGGCGTCCGGGTGCGGCGGCGCCGAAGCCGCGGAGCTGCGCGCAAGAGTGGCCGACCTGGAAGCGCTGGTGGAAACGAAGTCGCGCCAATCCCATGCGGCTGGCGTGCGCGCCGGAGAAGAATCGGCGCGCCAGAGCCTCGAATCCGGCGTTCGGGAAGCCGTCCAGCAGCTTGCCGCCACCATCGCGGAGCTGGCCGATACGCGCGCGGATACCATCCGGCGCGCCGAAGCCGACACGGTACGGCTTTCTGTCGAGATCGCACGGCGCGTTCTGCACCGCGAGATCTCCCTTGATGGTTCCGCGCTCGAGGCCCTCATCAAGGCGGCCCTGGAGAAACTGCAGGCGCAGGAAGTGCACCGCGTGCGCGTTCATCCCGACCAGGAGAACTTGCTGCGGGCCTGCCTCGATGAAGCCGGGCGTGGCCAATCCATCGCGGTGGTCAGCGACCCTGTGCAACCCAAGGGCGGCGCGGTTTTTGAGCTTAGCAGCGGCTTGCTGGACGCTTCCATAGATACTCAGCTTGCGGAAATCGAGCGCGGCCTCACCGAGCAACTGGAGGCTCATGTATGACGGCAACGCAACCCATCGACCTGAAGCGGTACATCGCCGGCGTGCGCAGTGTCGAACTGCTGCCCTGGACCGGGGAAGTCGTCGAGCTGGTGGGCCTGCTGATCGCGTCGCGCGGGCCGGCCGTGGCTGTGGGAGATTTCTGCGAAGTGGTTACGTCGAACTGCCGCCGCGTTCGCACCCAGGTAATCGGTTTTCGCGATGGCCACGTACTCTCCATGCCGCTGGAAGAAATCGATGGAATCCAATTGCACGACCGCATCATCGCCCGGCGGGAGGACGCTCAGGTCGCAGTCGGACCCGATCTCGTCGGCCGCGTCCTCGATGGTTTCGGCAAGCCACTCGACCGGGGGCGCCCGATTCGGCCAGCCACGTCCTATCGTTTATACCAGGCGCCCGGAAGCCCGCTCGACAGGGAACACATAGTAAATCCGCTCGTCACCGGCATCCGCGCCATCGACACCTTGATCCCCGTCGGCACCGGGCAGCGTATGGGGATTTTCGGCGGCAGTGGCGTCGGAAAGAGCACACTGCTGGGAGCCATGGCGCGCCATAATTCGGCGGACATCACGGTGATCGCGCTCATCGGGGAGCGCAATCGCGAGGTTCGCGCCTTCCTCGATCACGAACTCGGTCCCGAGGGCCGTGGGAGCTCGGTTGTGGTCTGTGCCACGTCTGACCGGCCCGCGCCGCTGCGCGTCCGGGCATGCTTCGTGGCGCTTGCCATCGCCGAATACTTCCGCGACCAGGGCGCCAACGTGCTGCTGATTATGGATTCGGTAACGCGTCTCGCCATGGCCCAGCGCGAAATTGGGCTGGCCGCGGGCGAGCCGCCCAGCCAGAAGGGATACACACCTTCTGTTTTCAACCTGCTGCCGAGAATCCTGGAGCGCGCCGGAAATTTTCAAAAGGGTTCCATTACCGGCTTCTTCACCGTCTTAGTCGAAGGCGACGATTTCAACGAACCGGTATGCGATGCGGTGCGCGCCATTCTCGACGGCCATATTATCCTGTCGCGCCGTCTCGCAGCCGCCGGCCACTATCCCGCAATTGATGTGATGCAATCGGTGAGCCGGCTGGCCCCGAAACTCTGCGCCACGGAGCACATGAGCGCAACCCGCAAACTGCGCGAAGCGATGGCCACCTACACGGAATCGAAAGACTTAATCGAGCTCGGAGCGTACACGCCCGGAACCAACCCGGCGCTCGATGCCGCCATTCGCATGCAGCCCGAGATCGTCGCATTTCTGAAGCAGGATACTCAGGCGGATGCGCCCTTCCCGGACGCCCTCGGCCGCCTGAAGGCGCTTGCGGAAAGGCTGTAGCGCCCGATGCAGCGGTTCCAATTCCGGCTCGAGCGCGTGCTCGAGTGGCGCCGTAAGAAGTGCCAGATGGAGGAAAGCCGCCTCGCGGTCTGCCTCGATCTGGTGCATGCCACCCAGCGGCAGATCGAGAGATTGCGGGCGGAGCGCGCGTCCATCGATCAGGAACTGCTCGATCGCCCCGCAATTCCCGCAGCTGATTTTCTGAACTTGGGCCACTACCGTCTGCGCGCAGACCAAGAGGCAACCGAGCTAGCTAAAGAACTTGAGCAGCGCGTGCTATCCGCGTCCGAACAACGCGCGTGCGTCCTAAAAGCCCAGCGGGCCGTCAAGTTGCTGGAGAAGATGAGGGAACGGCGGATCGAAGAGTATGCGATCCTCGCCGGACGCGAACTGGAACAAGTGGCAGGCGAGGCTTACCTGGCCCTCTGGCCCCGGGCGCACCGCGCCCATTGACGGCCTGCAACTTCGAGACGGCAGGCGCACCGCTCCCTCTGGTCGCGGCTCCGTTTCGCCGATTTCAGAGCTGCGACTGTGGGGAGCGGTTTCTCAACAGGGACCGAATCTGCCAGTCGAAGGCCTGTAGGACCTCAGCTCCTGACGCTGGCCGCCCGTGCCATCAACATGCGCCGCACGGCCGCATAAATCCGCTCGACGGCGGGCCGCCGGTAGGCCCACTTCTCTTCCGGTTCGGGTGGGTTGACCACCATGGTGGCGTTCGCCTCGAAGAGCAGAATCTCGCCGCTTGCGTTCAACCCGAAGTCGATGCCCGCATAGTCGAGCCCGAGGCGCGCTTGAATCTCGGCCAGCGCCGCCATGGCACGCGGTCCCAGCACAGCCGGCATGTTTTCCAGAAACTCCGCATCTTCGGCGCGGTGCTCGGGTTTATCCGCCATCTCCGCAGTGAAGTAGTGAATCTTCCAATGGCTGGAGATGGCAACGTGCAGCGGGTAGAGTTGGCCATCCACCATCATCACGCGATACTTGCGCACTTTGCCGTCCCGCCCACGCGCGTCCAGGTAGCGTAGCACTGTCAGATCTTCGCCGGGAAGCTCTGCCAGCGCCGCGGGCAACTCCTCGATCGCCTCGACCCGAAGAAAGTGGCGCCCGGTGTGAAAACCGGGAGTCCGGACCAGAAGCGGAAATTCGAAACCGTGGCGGGCGAGCGATGTAGCGGCGTCCGGGCCGGCCAGCAGGGCGCGGGGTAGCATGACTGTCCGCGGCGTGACGACCCCGGGGATGCCGGAGAGGCGCTGTGCGTTGTCGCTTCGTCCAGTTGCGGCGACGGCGGCGGGCGCATTGATCACAGGCGCTGTCGTCAGGGCCAGCACGGACTGGGCCGCGGCGAGCGCCGGGGCCGTCAGGTCGGCGTCGCCTATCGCGTTGAACACTATCCGGTGCGGCGGTAGCGGAGTGGCCGGATCGTAGAACTCGACGAACACAATAAAGGTCTGAAAGACCCGTTCGTCGAGAAATTGGCGCATCGGAATGTTACCACCGGCACACGCGGCCAGCAGCAGCAGCGAGACCGGCGGCCCGTCGCCACGATAAGGCAAAGCCACTACGGGCCGGCTCGCGAATCCCATTTGCCGATGGCGGGCCGCGCCCGATTGATCGCCGGATTCGGCGAGGACAGAGGCGAGACCCTGGTGCGCCTCGGCATGATCCGGTTGTATGCGCAGGGCCGCTTCGTAATGTTCGCGCGCCTCGGCCAGGCTGCCGCTCTCAACCATCGTATTGGCCAGATTGACGTGGCTCATCGGGTCGCCGGGGTGCCTTGCCGCGGCTTCGGCGTAGGCAGTCCGCGCCGCCGTGCGGTATCCCGTTTCATGCAACAACGTGCCTAAGTTGTTCAACGCCGCCCGGTGCGACGGCTCCCGCGAAAGCAAGTCGAGATAAGCGTCTCTGGCATCGGCGGTGCGGCCAACTTCGGCCAGCAGACAGGCACGCTCAAACCGCAACGGGATGGACGCGGAATCGGATGCAAGTTGCGCCTCCAGGTCCCGCAGACGGGTTTCCCGCAGCGTCCGCGGCATCCACTTCTGCGCTTCCGCCGGCTGGCTCTGTCGGCTCCGCAGAGCACTGCCCTCGATCGCGCGATCCGCTTCGACAGTCTTTTCAATCAGTGTATCGATCTCAGCTCGGCTCGTACGGTGATTCACGATGGCGGCGCGAATCGCCAGGCGGCCATCGATCATGGTGGTCGACGGGGCGACGTTCCCGGCTTCATGAAGGTCGATTACGATTCGGGCGTTGACGCGATGAGAGTCGTGGCTGGCCCGAAAGCGGAAACATACGATGTTCAACGGCACGGGCGCCATCAGTTCGAGTTCGGGCGTCTCCCGGACTCGACTCTCCAGATAGCGCGCCAGAGCACAAGTGCGCGAAATCGCCGCTCCCAGGGCGTCGGCGCCGTAGACTGTCATCGTGAACCACGTCTTCAGCGCCCGAAAGCCGCGAGAGAGATCGGGTCCAAAGTCGCATGGCCAGGGCGAGCCACCGGCCAGTCCCCGCTCTTCGCGACGCAGGTAAGCAGCGGTGGTGGCGAAGGCATTGCGGTGCAGCAGGCTGTCGCGCACCAGGATGAAGCCCGCGTCATAGGGGACTTGGCCCCACTTGTGAAAGTCGAACGCGAGCGAATCCGCGCGCTCGATTCCGCTCAGACCGGGAGCCAGGTCAGGGGCGAGTATAGCGAGCGCCCCGCAGGCGCCGTCGACATGAAACCAGAGATGCTCGCGGCGCGAAAGATCGGCCAGCGCGTTGAGATCGTCAATGGCGCCGGCATCCACGGTTCCAGCCGTGCCCACCAGCAGGAACGGCGTAAACCCGGCGCGGCGGTCGGCCTCGATCGCCTTTTCGAGTTCCGCCAGGTCCATTCCCCGGCCGGGAGGGGCAGGAATCAAACGGAGAGCGTCGCTGCCGATCCCGGAGAAATCCATCGCCCGGGCGATGCACGTGTGAGCGGCCGCCGAGGCGTAGGCAGTCAGCCTGCGGGGGCTCGCGGCGACGCCCGCACAACGCACTTCGAAGCCTAAAGCCACGTCGCGGGCGATCAGCACGCCAATCAGATTCGCCATCGAAGTGCCGGTCACGAACAAACCGGTGGCGCTTTCGGGAAAGCCGAAGATGGTCTGCATCCAGCGGACAATCTGGCGCTCCACTTCGATCGGGATATGATCGCGGCCGCCGAGATTCGCGTTGAGACTGGCGGCCAGCATCTCGGCCAGCATGCCGACGGGAGTTCCGCCGCCATGCACCCAGCCCATGAAGCCGGGGTGGGTGTTGCCGGCGGCGTATGGCAGGACGTCGTCCAGGAATCTGCCGTGCACCTCGGCCAGCCCGGAGGGTGCGCGGGGCACAGGATCGCGAAAGCGAGCCCGCACTTCGCCGGGGATTGGCTGCCAGACGGGACGCTGGCGGATGTGCTCGACATAGTCGAGAGCATCGTCCAGCATCTTGTGAGCCTGAATCCGGAATCGAGGCCAGTCGTCTGGGTCGAGAGATTCGCTTACTGGCGTCGGAGGGTCGGTTGCCATACTGTCTTATCTTCGCCGATAAGCCACCCTCGCATTTCCCGCTCCGGCTCAGTGGGATGGTGTCGGGAATTTGTCAAATCCGTCAAGGATCTGACGGTGCAGCCGCTAAGACCCGCATCTTCAATAGCTTTAAAGCCCCGCCTGGTGGAGATCAACATGCTTACGGGAGAAACATGGGTTTTATCAGCGGCCTTACCAGCAACTATCTACAGTCGGCACTCAGCAAGGTTCTCGACGCCTCCGGCTTGACATCAAATGTGACCGGGAGCAGTCCGAGCGGCAGTAGCTCAGCCAGCAGCGCCACGTCGGTCTCGCAGACGCCCGAAGTGAACCAGGTCTCGCCCTTTGCGCAGCTCCTTGAAACTTTGCAGCAGCTTCAACAGTCGAACCCGACCAAGTATAGCCAGGTCACGCAGCAAATCGCGACCAATCTCACGACCGCCGCCACCACCGCGCAGTCGAACGGCCACAGCGCTGCCGCCAGCGTGCTCAACCAGTTGGCCAGCGACTTCAGCCAGGCCTCGCAGAACGGCCAGCTTCCGAGTATCTCGGACCTGGCAAAGTTGATCCACTACCACCGCCATCATTCCCAGTCCGCGTCTGATTCAAGCAGCACCGGCAGCGCGACCAGCAGTTCCGGCAGCGCTTCGAACAGCAGTGCAAGTCAGCTACTCGCGGCGTTCCAGACCGATGCGTCGCAGAGCGACTCGCAGAATCCGATGTCGATCATCTTGAACACTCTGTCCACCGCCGGAATCGGCACCTCCAATGGCAGATAGTTGCATCGTGCCGGCAGCGGAGCGGCTATGCCCGCCAAGCTGCTCCCAACCGGTCTGCGACGTTCGCGACGAATTGGGAATTCAATATTTGCTCGCTCTCGACTTGGTGCGCGAAGCGCAGCGCGAACTCTATCAGGCCGTGACCGTGACCAACATGGAATGCGCCGCAACCAGGCTTCGTCGGGTGGAGGGGTATCGGCTCGATATGCTCCGGGAAACGGTCGAGCATTGCCAGCGCCACGGGTGCTCCACGTCGGAAGTGGAAGAGATCTGCCAAAGTGCGGCTGTGCGGCACGCCTGTTAGGACCAGCCGCGATTCTCTGTGGGCTGCGGCCGGTTAGGCGGCAAGGAGCTGATTCGACGGGCGATTCCGTTCAGTTCTGTCTTTCGTTGCGTTGAATAAGCGCCAAGTGAATCAGCCGGGCTGCCAGTTTGCGAGAACAGCTGCGCTCAGTCTCGGTGATGACCGGTTTGTCCGCGGGCCACTGCCGTGCAAATCGAATCAGCGCTGGATCGCTGACCGCTGGGACCCAGGTCCCCTCGATATTGGACAGCTCCATCACATCGTCCCCGCCACCGACTGCCAAATGGAGCGTGGTCTCCGTGCGCGACAGTAGCGTAGCTTCAAACGCCTTGCCATCTGGGTACTTGGTTGTCATTGTGTCACCGGCTGCTCTAATGACCATTCTTCGCCGATCTCGGATTTGGCACAAGTGCTTGAGGTACGGTGAGTTGGGGGGACCGTTGACGATGGTTATGGACCGGGTGATTAACCGAAGCGCAAATCTTCGTGCTTTGATTTGACAGAAGGAGAAGTGAATCGCGCTGCCGCTCTTCTCGGCTCAAACGCCGCAGGGCTGCGAAGGGGTTCTCTCCTCAGTGACACTTCGCAGATCCCACCCTCCGGCGGCTCGTATTGCGAATTATCAGTTAGAGCACGCGTCAAGGATCTGACAACTGCCCTCGCCGTCAAAATGGCGACACTCCGGCTTCGTTCCATTCGACTGAAAAGAGTGCGATCCCAAGTGGCTAATGACCTGCATTTCCTTGGCTGCATGACCTTGCCTCAACCTGAATCCAAGGAGTTCTTATGGCTTTACACGTCGCGCAGGTAGCGAGCCCTTTGCTGGCGTCGCTGGCAGCGTCCATCCGTCGGCCGGCGGCCGGCAACGCCACTGCCGGACAGCCGGCCTCAACGGCAACATCGGTGGCCCAGGCTGATTCCAGTTTTCAATCGCTGCTGACGCGCAACTTGCCGGCGGAGGATCCGGCTGCAGCAGTAATCACCGCGGCCGGACAGCGTGCAACTGCAACCACAACCTCCGTTGCGGCCTCCTCCGCGGCTTCCGCGGCCACCGGCACCGCAGCCGACTCTTCTTCGGCGGCGGGCGCGAGCGGACTCTCCGATTTCGAGTTATTGTTCGGCGGCAGTTCTTATAACGCCACAGCCACCCCGGTTACGACCGCTGCCGTACCATCCACAAGCTCCTCGGGCGACACCGCAGCGGCATCTTCTTCGACGGCCAGCGCGAGCGGACTCTCCGACTTCGAATTGACCTTTGGCGGCAGTTCCTATAATCCCGCGGACCCCCTCGCTGCTTCGCGAGCTGCGTCGACAAACTCTGCGAGCGCCACCGAAGCGCCTGCCCCGCCGACGGCACAATCCGTCTTCGGACCGAACGTGTGGATGACCGACCCTATCGGACTCAATCCCGACGGCACCAACTTCGAATACAACCCGATTTACTTCGCCACCGAAAATACAGCCCAGGCCGTGGCGCAAGTGGTCGGTGGCACGGTGGTGGCCAAGGATATGATCACCACGGCGGGCGGCCCGTTTGTGCAACTGCAGCCGAATTACATGGTGCAGATGCCCAACGGCGCGCTCATCAATCCCGGCCTGGTGGCTTCGTTCTACACCTTCGGTTTCTCGCAATCGCAGGTCGACACGATGATCGCCCAGGAAGTGGCCAACACCCCGCCCCCGGCACAAACAACGTAAGGAGAACGGCATGGCACCGGCCGGGCGGAATACGATTCAACCGGGCGGTTTTGTGCGGCTGGGCTGTGAGAGTGCTGAGATGCAGGCGCTTTAAGCTTTCAGTAGCCGACTTTTCACCGCGTCTGCAAGCGTCTCCAGGGTTGGAGGTGCCAGCGCATTGACAAATACTCCCAAGAGCGGAAGCAATCTCATGATCGGCGTTGCCAAATCGAAGATCGCGTCGCTTTCCTTGGGATCCAAATAGGCGCGGGTACGGGCGCACGCCACTTTCGCCTTCTCGAAACCGAAACCGGGAAACAGTTCCTCGCTGATCGCGACCAGCCTGTACAATTCCTCCGGATCTGCAATCGGCAACCGTGTGCTGGTCCGGCGCGCCTCGCCGCGGACAGCCACCACCACAATCTCCGAGTAGAAATAGAGGAGACGGATAATATGCTCCGGCTCCAGGTCGCCAATCGTGTCCACATCCGCCAGGGAAAGCGGGACATTCTCCATCACTCCCGGGCTGATAAACAGCGGCACGGGTGCAAATGCGGCGTGCGCGGATTCATGACCGACGTCGGAGTCCAGATCCCAATCGGAGCCGTGTTTTCTGGCCGTCACCAGCCAGGTCTCGATCGAATCGGCGGCGCGCCGCCACCCGACGCCGTGATTTTGCATACTCGAGCACGGGATGACGCCACCCTCGGATGCGCTGACCACTTCCGGCAGCGGAAGGCCGCCTTCCTGTGTGTAATAAATGGCCCAGCCCTGACCGTGCCGCTGCGCCGTCAGGAACTCTTCCAGTTCGCTGGCGGCCAATCCGGTTGTTCGGCTCATCCGATACACTCGGGCCGAACGAACCGTCATCTCCTTCACCAGAAAAGCGGACGCCCTGCTGAGAAAATCGTCCAGGCTGGAGGGCCGGATCGGAAGGTCGGCGAACAGGCGGATTCGCCGGGGCAGAAATCGGGCATTGGCGCCCAGACGAGCTGCCCAATTTTCTCGGACGTCATCTCTCACCGCGACTCTGGTGCTGCTCCACGGCAAGGTCGTCTCGATCGTCTTCATGGCCATATGCTCGCGATCTCAATCTGTGCTCAGCTCTTCCTTATCGGCATTCTTGTCTCCATTTTCGAGACGCGTTAAGACACTGAAAAGGCAGTCTCGATGCGTCTTCTGGACCGTCAACTTTATGACGCAGTTTCAGATCGGAGGCGCGCTCCCATGCATGTGCCAAACTCCGATTTGTTAACAGGGATCAGGCGGGGAGAAGAGATAGCGAACATATTCTCCGCCGTGCGGGACGGTTTCAAGAGAGTGCCCTGCTATCTGCACGCGCGGCGGGCGGCCGAGAACGTCCGCAGGTA